>Ga0118677_10007253_pt1 | contig 18373 bp, 9 predicted proteins | sample AliMusrvi5mmetaG_FD_86154 | JGI IMG/M metagenome (GOLD analysis project Ga0118677, IMG submission 86154) | reverse complement strand
CTCCAAGGTGATGGGACCATTCAGGTTGGCCGAGAAACTGTTGCCATTGTTCACCCTCGCGCCGTTGAACGTAAACTCATTCGTTAGATTGCCATTGCCATTCAAGTTGAGTGTGGCTGGCGAGTTCACGGTCACCGGACCCGTCCCAAGCATATTGTTCGCGGTTTTGCCTAAATTGAGCGAGCCGGCATTGATCGTGGTGCCGCCGCTGTATGTGTTGAAGTCGCCACTGAGCGTCATCGTTCCTGAGCTGTTCTTGATGAGCATGCCGGTACCCGTGAGAGAGCCGGAGAGATTCACCTGCCCATTGCCAGAGCCACCGAATATTGCGTTCGATCCAAGGTCCAGGTCGTTGGATAGGGTCGCTGTGGATCCGCTGTTCTGGTTGATCATCGGCTGCGTCGGACCGTTCGCAACGAAGGCCAGGCTGTTGCCGGCAAGGGTCACTGTGGAGCCGAAATTGAGCTGGTTGAGCTCAAAGCCGGCGTTCATGTTGTTGCTGGCTGTGTAGGTGCCGGGCGCAGTGAAATTGAGCGTGTAGCTTGCTCTGCCCCCGCCGAGCGGTGCGGAGACGGTGGCTAGTTCATTGGTCCAATTGGCCGGGACGCTCCAATTGCCGGACGCGGCGCTGGCCCAAGTAAAGACATCGGGCAGAACGGTCTCGGTGACCGTCACGAGGTAAGTTTTGGCCGTGATGCCATCCTCTGCGGTGACCGTGTAACTCTGCGTGCCGGTGAAGTTCAGGGGAGTTCCCGGAAGCGGCAGGCAGGTGGCTCCGGCGGAAACCGTGTAGGTGGGCGCCAGATTCGTCCGGTCCGTACCGTTCGGCACCTCCATGGTGATCGTGGTGTCGTTAATCGTGGCGGACCCCAGTGCACCGAAACTGAAGGTGAGCATGTTATTGAATGAACTCGCGGGAACTGTCACCATGCCGGTTCCGGCAAAGTAGGTGTCATTCTTGTTGGTGGCGGGCGATGCGGTCGAGCCGTAGGTGCCACTGGCCTGTGGCATTCCGCCAAGGGTCAACGCGGCGACGTTGTGTTCGCCGCTGTAGTTCAGATTCACCTTGGTGCCGATTGTGCTGCTGATGCTCAACGCGCCGCTGCCCAGGGCGTTCACATGGTTGCATTTGATTGTGCCGCCAGTGACGGTGGTTGCTCCCGTGTAACTGTTGCTGGCGGTGAGGGTCAGCGTCATGCCGCCATTCTTGATAACGCCACCCGGCCCGCTGATCTCGCCATTGATCGATTGATCGCAGCACCAGCCGTTTTGACCGAAGTAGGAGTCGGCAGCCAAATAGACCGTCCCTGTCCAGCTGCCGCCGAAACCATTGTTTTCCCACCATCTCCCACCGTTCATGGTCAGGCTGCCTGCCATATACGCCCTTTCCCCCATGAGCGTGCCCCCGCTTTCGACCGTCACACCACCCGTACCCATGTTGATTGGAGTTCCGGTTCCGAGATAATGGCCGGCGGCGTGCAAATAGAGGTTGCCGCCATTGACCGCAATGTTGCTGAAGTTGGCCGGTGTGACTTCGAGGCTTAACTGGCCGCCGCCGGATTTGATCAGCGAACCCGAGCCGACGGGCTGTCCACTGAAGATATAGTTGCCGGACGTGGCGCTGACGGTGGTGGATGTCGGCAACATGCCAGCAGCGATGTTGATTGTGCCTCCGGCCGTTTTGCTGAAGATCACTGCGTCGCCGTTAGAGAATGGCCGGTCCGTGTTGGTCGATTGTCCGGTCCAGTTGGCGGTTAGGGAGTCCCAGTCACCATTGGTGGTATTCCAAACGAGTGCGGACTCCTGTGAAACCGTGGACGTCACCGTATAGTCTTTGGTGGTGGAGCCATCCTGGGCCGTGATCGTGTAGGTCTGTGGCAACGTGAAGTCGCGCGTGGTGCCAATAACCGGCACGGACGTGGCTCCGCTGGAAAGTGTTAAGTTAGGCGCGAGGGTCGTCATATCCGTGCCATATGGCAGGTACCAGTCCACGGTGCCGCTGGGGGTGATGACGGCCATGCTCCCGGCCACGTCGGTCCCGAAGGACGTGATGTCACAGGCGGTGTTCGCGGGGCCCCAGGAGACCGTCACGGTATAGACGTTGACAGTGGGTGAGATGCCCGACGAGGTGATGGTGTAATTCACGGGGCTGCTGAGGTCAGCAAGGTCACCGGAGTAAAGCGGGAGGCCGCCAACGGTGCAAGTCGCCCCGGGGGACAGGGTGAAGGTCGGGGTGAGAGTCGCCAGATTCGTCCCATAGGGCACGGTCCAAGCGATGGTGGCGGCGTTGGCAACAAGCGCGCCGATGGTGGCACCGGGACCGAAGGTCTCGATCTCCGCCCGAATCGCCGGAACGAAAGACCAATTGAGCAGAATGTTGGCTGCCACGGCACTATCATATCCGGCCAACTGAATGTGATAGGTGGTGCCGGCGGTCACGGCCACGGTCATGGCTTCTTCAAGCCCTGTATCTAGCGGTGAGGCTCCAAGCGGCGTCAGCGCATTGACCGAGGATCCCGAATAGATGCCAAGCACTGCATCCCATTCACCTGGGGTGGGGAGGGTGTTCGTCGAGCCCTTGGTGCTGACGGTGAATTTGCCGTCTGCCGTGCAGGTCCATTTGAACCAGACTGAGTTATTGAACGAGCTGGTCGAGTGGTCAGGATAAGTCACAGTTGCGGGTTCGCCAACTTCCAAGGTGGCGTGAATATTGTCGGTGCCAGTCTGGGTGCCAGTGGTACCCAGCAGATCAATGGCGTTGGCAAAGTTGTCGTTCGCGGGGTAAAAGAGCACACCGGGAATGGAGACGTTGACCAGCCAGCCCCAACCATCCCCGTTGCCCGAGGAAATGTCTTTATCGTAATCGATCCAGTCGAGTGTGTACATCTTGCCATCATTGGCATAGGGTGCCAACTCGGCTGCGGAAAAACTCAGGGTCGCAAACGCTTCATAAGTATAGGCATCCAGTCCCTTGCTTAACACATAGGTGTCGGCGGCGACATCGCGCAGGGCCAGGCCGCAAAACCCGCCCAGATCAATCGCCGTCCCAGGAACTGTCGAAGGGGTCACGTCCACGGCGGCGAGCGACGATTTGGATCCGAACAACTGGAAAGTCAAATCTTCAGAACCAACCAGAGTGAACGCCGGGGAACGGCCCATTTGAGTCTCGGAGTCATTCCACCCGGCACCGAGGTGACCCAAACTGCCGGTCTCTGCCGGCCAGCCAAAATCTGCTGCCCACAAGTCTCCTGCAGTGGGGTCTATTTGGGTCCAACCCTGCAGGCCGGTGCTGAAGTCATAGGTAACGGCTGCTTGCGCGGTCGGGCCGTTGCCGAAAATCACTGCGGCACCCAGCGCCAAAGCGAGGGCGGAGTGTTTGAGGGCAACTCGCAGGTGGTTGCAGATTCGGGTAGTGTGCATGGTTCTCATGGCGATTTTTCTTTGCTTATTAGCGGGTTGTATGTGTATGTGGGATTCGATCGTTACAGCGCGGCTTTCTGAACCTTGGCCGTCAATGAAGAAACGGCTTTCGGTTGCGACATGCCACCTAGCAGTGAAATCCCTCGGCAGCACAAGGACAATTTTTTGGACAACTAGTTCTAACAGATGACTACAACCTGCCGGACTGGGAGGAAGCCCCGAAGGGATTCAGCCGATTGCTGTGAAACTTTGTTTCAGCGCACGCCGCCCACCGCGCTCATCATCCAGGAGGCACGGCTTCCGGAGTTGGCATTGCCCAGAGCGGTGCTGCTTCCACTGGCGTTGATGGCCGCCTGCAGCGTTCCGCCGCTAACCAAGACGTTCCCGGTAAAGGTGTTCAGCGTGCCAGCCGCAGTGTAGGTCCAGGTGCCCGCCGAGACGCTTGCGCTGGCGAGTAGGGTCAGGCTCAGAATGGTTTGACTGAGCACGAGGTCTCCTGCGATTGCGGCGAAAACGGCTTCCAGACTCATGATGATAGCGGCGGGCGCGGGTGGGCATCGCTTCTGGCAAATCACCTGCAGGGTGAAGGCAATCCCGACCGACATGAATCCGGCATTGGCGCTGGACGTATATTGGAGGCCAATTTGCTGCAAGCCGGCTGCCGCAAACAAGAACAAGCCCGCGGCCAAACTGCCTTGATAGGGCAGTTTGGCCGCCGCATCTGCTAGAGGCACAGCCTTCGACCGCCAGATGATTACCGGGATCAGGGCGAGGCAGCCAAGGGCGAAGCGGAAACCATTGAAGGTCATCGGGCCAAGGCCCTTCTCCAGGCCCTCACGAATGTGCAGGCTCGCGAGAAGATTGAGACCGGCAAGCTGGATGGCGGGCTATTTCTGTGGTTCCTTCAGGAACGACTTGGCGGCGGCGGTTCGCCGTTCCAGATCTGCAGCGCGGAGAGCGGCGGTCAGTTCGTGGCCTTTGCTCAGTACGCCAGGAATGTCGCATTTTCTCCCGCTGTAGTTTTCATACATATCGGCGAGGGTCCAGTCGTCGCTGCGCTGGGTTGCAAAAGGGATATCCGTATGATCGGAGGTTTTGAGATTGGCCAGCGGATTGCGGCCCCAAGCATAGCGGAAATGGACCGGTTCGGCAACCAGCGTGCTGGAGAGTATGAGCACATGCCTGTCATATTGATCCTTGCCCTTTTCCAGGAACGTGGCGCGGGCCGGTTGAAACTTGCCGTCTTTGCCGGCGATGGCAAATCCGAGAATCGGGCCATCATTGTAGGGGGCGGTTTCGTCATCCAGTTTGAGCTCGATGCTGCCGTTTTCGACCCGCATCTCCATGAGGGCAGGGGGCTGCCACCTGATCTGTTTCATTCCGTATTGCGTGGCCAAGGCCCAGCGGGAAATTCGCTCGCCCACCGGGATCTTGATCTGGGGATGATACCAGTTACGGCGCTGGTCGAAACTGCTGGCATAGCCGATGTTCTTGTCGCCCGCTTTCTGCAAGTCGATAAAGGTCTTGTGTTGCACCTCGCGGATATAGATCCCTTCGTCAACCATCTTCTCAAGATAGTTGTCTAGATCCTGCGGCTCGCCGTCGGTGCACAACGAAATGATGCCGAAAGGCATGTCCGGATCACCGAAGACCACCCGCCAAGCCTTGATCATCGGGGCAAAAACCTGATAGTACAGGGCATGCCCGTTAGGCTCCATGGCATTGTTATACCCCTGGTGCCAGATGGCACCCTTGACGGACAGCCCGGCAAGCGGCGCGAGCATGCTGGCATAGCAGTTGCCGGGGCGGTTCATGTCGAGGGCCGGTCCAGGCCGGAGGTCGGAGGGCCGTGTGAGACTGGAGACATCCTGGCCTTTCTCCTTCATCTGCGCGACCCGCTGATTGAACTGCCCGACTCTCTCATCCAAGTCCTTCTGCGGATTAAACTTGGCGATCATCTGGTCCCATTCGGCCAGTTTTGCTTTGACCTCAGGCGTGTCGATGGACTTGAGCACTTGCAAGGGCGTCCATGTCTCAATACAGGTTCCACCCCTGGATGCATTTATGACGCCGATGGGGATCTGCGTTGCCATGTGGATGCGCCGCGCAAAAACATAGCCGATGGCAGACATGCTGCGCACGGTTTCCGGCGAGCAGACATCCCAGTAACCTTGCCGGTAATGTTCGCCGAAAAAGTCGCCCCACTGATACCAGCGAGGAAAAGACGCCTTCGAGTCAGGGCCGTTTTGCTGTGGGACGTTCAAGAGGCGGATATTGGGAAAATTCGCCGAAACCACTTCCAAATCGCCGTTATCGACTTTGGGGATCTGGAACTCCATGTTGCTCTGGCCACCCAACACCCAGACGTCACCGATGAGAATGTTCTTCAGAGTCAGGGTCTTGTCCCTGCCTTTGACCACCATTTCCTGGGGCGTGCAATTGGCGAGCATGGCGGAAAAGGTGACTTTCCACGACCGGTCTGCGGCGGCTTTTGCCGTCTGCGTCTGGCCGACGAAAGCAACCGTCACCGTCTCGCCTGGCATCGCCCAGCCCCAAATCCGGATCGGCCTGTCGCGCTGCAGCACCATGTCCGATTGAAACAGGTTGGGTAGAAACAAGCCGCTGCCAAGCGCAGGAGTCTCAATGAAATCTTTCCCTTGCTCCAACTTGGGTGGAGTTGCGGCTGGCGATACGCTCGGCAACGCCGTTAACATGGCCAGTAATGCAATAGTGAGTTTGTTCATAGCAGGAATGCGCGGATTGTTGTTGCTGATGCGGAAGAGTCGATCATGTTCGATTGCGTTGGTGGTGGTTTTGTTCGGGTGCGCTGGAGGTCTTTCCCACAATGGGTCGCTCTGCCACAGTGACACGTTCCAGGAGACCTCCCTGAGGATGGATCCGAGGGGGCAAGGTGCCGGTGGGGATTTCGGTGGTTAGAGGACCGCTGTCGAACCATGTGCCGGGCGGTGTCCCCAGATTGATGACGGTGGTGGTGGTCAGCGCCTGGGCACCTCCGGCCCCCAGGCCGGCAGCCAGCGCCAAAGCCAGGGTGAGGTGTTTGAGATGATCTCTCATAGGTTTCATGGACATTGAGTGTTTCCGAAATTGCAAATTCGGGGCTAATTGCTGCTAGTTGTTTGGTAGATCTTTCATTTAGAGCTTAGGGCTTGGCGGCTGGGAGGGTCACAAGTTTGAGAATGTCGGACGACGGGACGCACATTTTCAAGACCATCTGCAAATCACCCGGTTTATCACTGCTAGTGCCCGAGTCGCTTGCCGCTCCGTCGCCGCTGTCTTTGTCCGCGCCGCTGTCTTCGTCCGCGCTGCTGTCTTTGTCCGCGCTGCTGTCTTTGTTCGCGCTGCTGTCTTCGTCCGCGCCGCTGTCTTTGTCCGCGCTGCTGTCTTCGTTCGCGCTGCTGTCTTCGTCCGCGCCGCTGTTTTCGTCCGCGCTGCTGTCTTTGTCCGCGCCGCTGTAGATGGAACTCGTGCTCGCAACCATGCCGATGACGTTGCCGCAATCATCAAACAACGGCCCACCGCTGGAGCCGACCGCGAAGTCGGCCGTGGTCGAGAGCATCGTGGTCGCCTTGCCGTCCGCGCGACTGACAAAATATCGGGACAAAATCCCTTCCGTCAGCGAGTAGAAGGCGTTGTCCGGGTGGCTCAACACGCGGACATGCGCCCCGGGCTTGGCATTGGGGGCGACGGGGAGCGGTTTCAAGCCGCTCGCGTCGTCGAGTTGGCAGATCGCGATATCGGGGGATGGCGCGACGGCGAGCACGCGTTTGACCGGATAGACGTGGCCATCGGCGGTCATCGCGGCCATGATCGCCGCCTTGGGCGCGTCGAGCACGTGGAAGTTTGTGACGAAGATGCCGGACTCGTGGATGATGAAGCCGCTTGCCAGGGTGGGTTCCCAATCGCCATCCTCATCACCCTCGGTTAGAGTGCCGACCAGCAGGACGCTTTGGCTGGCTTGTTCGTAGAGGTTTTCGCTGGTAATCGGTTGTGTGGAGGCTTTTGCCAGTTGCACCTGGCTCGGTTGGACGTCCGTCTTGGCGAGCAACGAGTCAACGGCGACCGCCCGCTTCGCCTTGATCAAGGCGGCGGCACCGCTGACGAACTGCGCGAGGCGCGCCTCGTCGGCGAGGCCGTCAAGGGTGACGGGATGCTGATAACTCACCAGCGTCTCCTTGAGCTTGAGCCGGGTCAGGTTGTCGTCGCAGAGGCCGATGGCCTTCTGTTGCATGGCGACGGCGTCGTTGGTTTGTCCGGTCAGGAACAAGGCCCGGGCAAGCGTGTCGAGGATGTTGTATTTCGGGTCGGTGGATTTCTCGAACGCTTGGCGTGCTGCACGCAAGGCCAGCGGGTAATCATGGTGGCACAGGCTCTCGTCGGTCAGGATTTTCCACGCGAACTTATGGAGTTTCTCCGGATCGCCGCCCTCTTGACTCAATACTTTCTTGCCGGCCTCAACGGCCTCGGCCTGACCGGACCGCCGGGAGGCCGCCTTGAAATAGGCATCCGACGGGCTATCGTCAGCATCATCCTCGTCGGCAGCTTCTGGTTCCGGTAACGGCTTCGGGACAAAGGTGCCGGCCAATACCTGTTCGACGACCTTGTCCGCACCCGTCGGGTATCCGACCCAGACCACGGCACCGGTTTTGTCGATGACAAACGCGGTGGGGATGCCGTTCTGATGATAGGCGTCCATGTACGCCTTGTTGGTCTGGCCTTTGTCATCCAAGCCGACGGTGTACTCCATTTTTCCGCCCATTTTCTCGACGAAGGGCTGGGCCGCCTTGGGCTTCTCGTCGCTGATGCCAACCACCACCACGCCCTGGTCCTTGAACTTGGCCTGCAACGCCGTCAGGTGCGGAATGCTTTGCACGCATGGCCCGCACCAGGTCGCCCAAAACTCGACCACATAGACGGTCTTGCCCTTGCCGGCGGCGAGGTCAACCGGGTCATGCTTGATCCATTGCGCGACGCGCAGCGGTGCTGCCGGGTCGCCAATCTTGGCCGCCTGCTTGGCACCCGCCTTGGGGCTGATGACTGCGTGGGGGTCGCTGCTTGTGTTAGAGACATTGTCGCCAGTGGCACCGGCCACCGGCTTGTCAATCACCGGAGCGGCGTGAAGAGCCCCCGCAGCGAACGTTGCGGCGACGGCAAACGTCCATCCGATTCTGCCTGGGTTGCGGCTAATGATGCTTCGGTCTTGGCTAATGATGCTTCGGTTTTGGTGATTCATGCTTCGGCTTTGGTGGCGTCCATTTCTTGTGGACGGGGGACCCTTGGTCACGCGTCCCCGGGTTAGCAACTATTTTGTTTCTTGACAACTGTTACCCTTGGGATATCAGAATTCCTCCATGCAGGCGTTCCGTCCCCTCTCAACCGTCGAGCAACTCACGGGCCATCTGCGCGAGGAAGTCCTGCGGGGCAGCCTGAGCGGCTTCATGCCGGGAGTCAACCAGCTCGCCGGAACATTAGGAGTCAGCCCGAAAACGGTCATCGCGGCAGTGAAGCAACTGGAACGCAATGGAATGCTTCAGCGACAAGGACCACGCCGCCGCAGCCGGATCGTGGTGCCGACGGGTGCTGCGGAGGGGCGCCGACTGCGGGTGGCCATTCTGGACTACGAGCCGCTGGACCTGACCGAGGGATACATTTTTGAATTGCAGCACCTCCTGCAAGATGCGGGCCATCCCACATTTTTCGCCGGAAAATCCCTGCAGGAGTTAGGGATGAATGTTCGGAAGGTCGCGCGGTTGGTGGCCGGGACCGAGGCCGATGCGTGGATCGTTTGCTCGGGTTCGCTCGAGGTGTTAGAATGGTTCGCGGCGCAGCCGGTACCGACCTTTGCTCTGTTCGGGCGGCGGCGGAGCGTGCCACTCGCGGGTACTGGCCCGGACCACATGTCGGCCAGTCTCGCCGCAGTGCGCCGTCTCCTCGAACTAGGCCACCGGCGCATCGTGGTGGTAGCGCGCCAGGAGCGGCGGGCGGACGGACCGGGAAAGATCGAACGTGCGATCCTTGCCGAGATGGAGGCGCACGGCATCAGGACCGGACCCTATCACCTGCCGGACTGGGAGGACAGCTTCGAGGGTTTCCACGGGCTGCTCGACCAACTCTTTCGGGTGACCCCGCCCAGCGCGTTGATCCTCGACGAAGCATTCCTTTTCGCTGCCGCCCAACAGTATCTCGCCCAACGGGGCATCCTGGCTCCCAAACACGTCTCGCTGATCTGCACCGCCCCCGACCCCACCTTCGTCTGGTGCGTGCCCAGCGTCGCCCACATCCGTTACGACATCCGCTCGGTGCTGCGGCGCGTTGTGCGCTGGGCCGACAACGTGGCCCACGGCAGGGACGACCGGCGGCAAAGCTTCACCAAGGCCGAGTTCGTTGATGGCGACACGGTTGGACCGGTCAGAGGGTGAGAAATATCTCCGAGGGAGGGGGCATAACCAAGAGCCTGCGCAATCATTACTGTAGAACCATTCTGACATGAATTCTTGCATGGCCGCCGCACCCATACGAAGCAAATGAAAGCGTCGCGCCCCGCCCCGCCAATTCTCGCGCAGCCATCATGTTAGTGATGTCGGGCGGTGGTAATACTTGCAATCCACAGGATGCGCGCTTCTCGGGGCTTCCAATTTTCAAAACCCAAGCTACTCTCCGCGCTCCCACAAATGAGCGACCTGTCTTCCACCTCCACCCGCCACATTTCCGGCCTCACCGCCACCTCCATCGTCGTCGCCAACATGATTGGCACCGGTATTTTCACCAGCTTGGGATTTCAGGTGGGTGTTTTGCCTAGCGGCTTCGCCATTCTGATGCTGTGGCTCGTCGGGGGCGTCTGCGCACTGTGCGGGGCCCTGTGCTACGCTGAGCTGGCCACTGCCTTGCCACGCTCGGGCGGAGAGTACCACTTTCTAGGCACCATTTATCATCCGTCGCTGGGCTTCATGGCGGGCTGGGTATCGGCCACAGCGGGATTCGCCGCTCCGGTGGCTTTGGCGGCCATGGCGTTCGGCAAATACCTCGCCGGTGTCTGGCCAGGTGTTCCACCCCTGGGGACCTCGCTGGCGGTGGTGTGGCTGGCCACGCCATTGTTGTTGGGTGATGCCAAGCTAGGAAGCCGGTTTCAAAATGCTTCCACACTTCTTAAAGTGGCGTTGATTCTAGCCGTGATCGGGGTGGGATGTTTTGTCGGCACGCCGCAAGCGGTCTCGTTCCTGCCGCGGCCCGGTGATGGCACGCTGATTGCCAGCGGGCCGTTTGCGGTGAGCCTGGTGTGGGTGATGTTCTCGTATTCGGGCTGGAATGCCTCGACGTATATCGCGGGCGAATTGCGCAATCCGTCGCGCATGATTCCATTGTCGGTGGGCCTCGGAACATTGCTGGTGATGGGCTTGTATCTGGCGGTCAACGCGGTGTTTGTCCGCAGCACCCCCCTAGCGGAAATGGCTGGCAAGGTGGAAGTCGCTCTAACCGCCGGCCCGCATTTGTTCGGAGCCGCGGGCACCCGCATCATGGCAGGGCTCATTTGCGTCGGGCTGGTCTCGACCATCAGCGCCATGATGTGGATCGGGCCGCGGGTCATGGTGGTGATGGGTGAAGACCTGCGAGGCTTGCGCTGGTTGGCCGGCAAGAGCCGACAAGGCACTCCGGTGCGGGCCACCCTGGCGCAATTCGCGTTGGTGAATTTGTTTTTGCTGACCTCGAGCTTTGAGCAAGTGGGCACCTGCGCGACGCTGGTGTTGCAGTTGTGCGCATTCCTAACGGTTCTCGGGGTGTTCGTGCTGCGGCACAAGCGGCCAGATCTGGCGCGGCCCTACCGGACATGGGGGTATCCAGTCACGCCACTGGTGTTTCTTGCTGTCTCTGCCTGGATGCTGTGGAACATCGTCCTCTCCAAGCCCGTCGAATCGCTCGTGGGCCTGGGCATCGCCGGACTGGGCCTCATCCTCTACTTGCTTTCCGCGAAAAAAACGCCATCATCGTCCCAGCCCTTCCGCCAAAATGAACTGCCATAACAAACTTATCGCCATCCCCCTGTTCGCTTATCTGCTGGCAGCTTGCCTGCCAGCTCAGGACGCCGCTCCAGTCCCCCCACCGGTGGCCAATCCCACCAACGACACCGCGCGTTTGTTGGCGGGCTTGGTGCCATCGGCCGACCCGGCGATGGTGGCGTTGACCAAGGAAGGTGCGTGGCAGCAACATGCAAAGTTTTTTGACGCAGCCTGGGCGCGGCTGGAAAAGAACCAGATTTCCAAGGTGCGCAGTTGGGCGGAAGCGAACATCCCAGATGCATTTGCGGCCAAGGGCACCGCATTCTATATGTTCAGCGGGCCGGATTTCCTCTATGCTGATACATTCTTTCCGCAGGCGTCCACTTATGTGCTTTGCGGCATGGAACCCACCGGCGCAATCCCGGACGTGGCAAAACTCACACCAAAGGTGCTGGCATCCGAACTTCATGCCCTCCAGGAGTCACTCAATTCTGTCATGAATTATAGCTTCTTCATCACCAAACAAATGAAGGACGACTTCCAGAACCACAGCCTCAGCGGCACCCTGCCAGTTTTGTATATCTTTCTGGCACGCTCAGGCTTGACTCTAACCGATGTGAGCTACGTCAGCCTAGATGAAGCGGGCACTCCGCAAGTGGAAGCCGCCCGCAACACCAAATCGTCGGCTCCCGGCGTGTGTATTCATTTTCTAGCAGACGGCTCATCCACTCCGCGGACGCTCTACTACTTCAGCACCAATATCTCAGACGACGGCCTGAAAAAAAGCGGGTTTTTGAAATTCTGCAAGTCGCTGGCACCAGGAAATAGTTGTGTGAAGTCGGCCTCCTACCTGATGCACGAAAGCAATTTCTCGACGATTCGCGGGTTTCTGTTAGAAAACACGGGCACCTTGGTGCAAGACGACTCTGGCATCCCTGTGTCCTACTTCAAGGCCGACGACTGGCAGATGCGTTACTTCGGTGCCTATCCCGGCCCGATCGCCTTATTCAAAAACTGCCAGCAGCCGAAGCTCGCGGAAGCCTACCGCACGACCCATCCGCAGCCGTTGGAGTTTGGCATCGGTTACCGTCACCGGGCCGGCGAATCCACCCTGATGGTCGCCACCCGCAAGCCACAGGGTGCCCCCCCGAAGCCGCCGGGTGAGAGGCCTGCGAAAGAGGTCCCACCGCGGGCGGTGATTGTACCGAAGGCGGATTCGACCGATGCGGTGGAGCCGTAAAAATCAAACCCGTGCTGCACGATCCAAGCCACCGACCGCAGCCGATCACTGCGTCAACCATCCACCTCAGCCCAGCGGAAAAACAGGTACTGCGAGGGCTGGTCGCCGATATTTCCCGGATTGCCGCCCTGCCAGTGCATGAGCAAAAGGCACGACTCTGGTGCCGCCTCAATGATCTCGAGTCCGTGCGGCCCATGGTGTGGATCAACGAGATTCCGTGGCATGAAATGAACGTCAATGACGAGTTGACCCTGCAAACCACTCATCCGTGGGCTCGCGAGTGGGAGACCACCCTTCGGCAGACAATCTATCAGTGGAAGCACATGCCTGCCGACATGGTGGTTAGTGATTACATCGAGTGTCCGCTCGCTATCCAAACCACGGATTTTGGCATCATCGAGGATGTGGATTTGGCGAAAACCGACGAGGCGAACAACATTGTTTCGCGCCATTACAAGATCCAAATCAAAGATTGGGAGGACCTTGAGAAAATCCAGATGCCAAGAATCACCCACGTTGAGGATGCCACCGAGGAACGCTTCCGCGTAATGTCCGAAATTTGTCAGGGAATGATGCCTGTGCGAAGGGTCGGCCAAACGCATATCTGGTACACGCCTTGGGATTTCCTGATTCGCTGGTGGGGAGTGGAGGAGGCGATGTTCGACTTGGTGGACCGACCCGATTTTGTGCACGCAGCCGTGGACCGGATGGTGGCCGCTTGGAACCATGAATTGGACCAATTCATCGCCAAAAACCTGCTCTCGCCGGACGGCAACAACACCCGCATTGGGTCTGGCGGTTATGGCTATACCAAGTCCCTGCCCAACCCCACCACCGAAACCCTTGGCGCAATCCCAAATCAAATGTGGGGCTGCTCAAACGCTCAGATATTTTCAGAGGTTTCCAAGGAAATGCACTGGGAATTCGCCCTCAAACACGATTTTCCATGGCTCTCGCGCTGGGGCCTGAATTACTACGGCTGTTGCGAACCGCTCGACAACAAGGTGGACATGCTAAGCCGCATACCCAACCTGCGGAAAATCTCACTGAACTATCAGATCCAGGCAGAGCGCGCCGTGTGCAACATCGCCAACAAGTACGTCATGAGCTACAAGCCCAACCCGGCTGTGTTTGCCTATGACGTCTGGCACCCGAATCAAGCCCGCCGCGAATTGCGTGAACTGCTAGAGCGTGGACGCGGCTGCCATGTGGAAATCATCATGAAGGACATCTCCACGGTGCGCTACGATCCCAAACGCCTCTGGGAGTGGTCCGAGATTGCCATGGAAATGGCCCAGGAATTTGCCAGCTGAAAATTTCGCTTGCCCGATTGGGGAATCACAGCAAGTTTGCGCCGCCCTGTGAACTGCGCTCCCACCTTCAAAACCCATCATTGCTACGCCGGGCAGGCTGCGGCGCTGTTCCCTTCCCGCGCCTGCTGGATCCTGGCGCTCGGCTTGCTGCTGGCTCATGCCTCGGCCGCCACCCCACAAGCGAATTTCGTCGAAGGCGAGGCGCTGGTCATCTTTAAACCGGCCACCAATGCCGATGCCGCCGCCACGGCCACCGCGCGCCACCACCTCACGGCGGTCAGGAAATTCGCGGCCATTTCGCCTCAGCGCCAGCACTGTCACGTCCGCTCCGCCACCCAATCCACCGCTGAACTCATCGCCGAACTTCAGCTCGACCCCGAGGTGGATCTAGCGGAACCGAACTACTTGCGCCACGTCAGCAGCATGCCGGTTCCCACCGATCCAAGTTTTTCCAAACTTTGGGCCCTTCAAAATACCGGCCAATCCGTCAATGGCGTCGCTGGCACCAGCGGGGCTGATATTCACTTTCTCGACGCCTGGGGGCTGGCCAAATCTAACATGCCCGAGGTGGTGGTAGCGGTGCTCGACACCGGCATTGACCAGTCCCATCCGGATCTGGCAGCCAATCTGTGGACCAATCCCGGTGAAATTGCCGGTGACGGCCTCGACAATGATGGCAACGGCGAGATTGACGATGTCCACGGATATGATTTTGTCGGTAACGTGGGCAACCCATCGGATTCCGGCCTGCATGGTTCCCATATCTCGGGAATTATCGCCGCGGTTGCCAACAACCATGCGGGCATCGTCGGCACCGCCTTCAATGCCCACATCATGGCACTCAAAATCTCCTCTGATGGCTCCGTCATTAACACCGCTGCGGAACTCGCCGCCCTCGACTACGCCGTGAAAATGAAAAAACGCGGCGTCAATATCGTCGCCATCAATGCCTCATACGGCGGCCCTTCCTACTCCGCCAGCGAAAGTAGCGCCATCCAGGCCGCCGCCGATGCTGGCATTGTTTTCTGCACCGCTGCCGGCAACGAGAGTGTCGATAATTCCCTCACCCCCACCTATCCGGCTAACTACCGCTTATCTAACATGATCGTCGTTGCCGCCAGCGACTCCACCGATCACCTCGCCTCATTTTCCAACTTTGGCAGCAAAGTCGATCTGGCTGCACCCGGCACGAACATTTTATCGACGGTTCCCACTTGGCAAGCCACGCCCACCTCGTCACTGACCCGCACGGGCACCAGTTACGCCACAGTGCCGATGACCTATTGCGGGTATGCAGCGGGTATCACCAGCAAGCTCTATCACTGCGGGCTGGGTAATCCCAGCGAATTCCCCGCCGCCGTGAGTGGCAACATCGCCCTCATTCAGCGAGGCACTCTCACATTTGCCGCCAAAGTGACCAATGCCATGAAGGCCGGTGCGGTAGCCGCTGTCATCTATAACAATACCACCGTATCCTTCAATGGCACCTTGGCCAGCGCCGGTAACTGGATCCCCGCCCTCGGTATTTCCCAAGCCGATGGCCAAAGTCTGGAGGCCCTGTTGCCCACCACCGTCACCTTGTCTAACGTGGCTGACCCCGCCGCCATCTATGCCTTTGAAGACGGCACATCCATGGCCACCCCGTATGTAACCGCAGCCGTGGCCTTCGCTGCAGGCAATTTCCCGAATGAATCCGCTGCCCAACGAGTTTCTCGCATCGTCGCCAGCGTCACCCCGCTGGCCGCCCTCACCGGCAAGGTGACCAGCGGCGGACGGCTCAACTTGGCGCGGGTCGTCGATAGCGATGGCAATGGCTTGCCTGACTGGTGGGAGATGGCGTATTTTGGCCACATCGGGGTGGACCCTGCCGCTGATGCCGATGGCGATGGCTTCACCAATTTGCAGGAATATTTGATAGGCACATTGCCTAACAACCCTGCAAGCAAACTGGCCATCGCGCAAGTCCCGGAGATTCCAAACGGTGTTAGCAAGGACTTTCGCATCAGCTTTCCCACCGCCAACGGCGTCACCTATCGGGTCGAGTTCAGTGATTCGCTCTCTGCGGGTTCCTGGGCCCAACTCGGGAGCGATGTGACGGGCAGCGGTGCCACTGCCACTGCTACAGATGCCGCAACCGTCACCCTGCATCCACGGCGCTTCTATCGGGTGCGCATTGTCGCACCCTGAACGCCGTTTCGAAGCGGTTCAGTTTGGCCAATACCAAGGGACAAGCAAAGTTATTCCAAAGAATGCCTCAGAGCGCCCCTGACGGCGGAAAATTGGAAATTTTTCGACGGTGGTGACGTTAGTCCAGCACCCATGCGCCGCCAGCCAATGAATTCACGTCCCCGGATCTTTCTCGCCACAGCCACAGGGATCGCCATGGCGATCATTTCCGCCCAAGACTGCCTGGCGGAGCACGCCACCGCATCTGGGGCCGCGCAGCCCGAAGCGCTGCTAGATCACGACCAGGCGGTGGCGTCTGCCGGGAAAGTCACGGCGGACGAGTATCCTGATGCGGACACGGTGCTGGTTGCGGAGCATGTGCGCAGTGAGTATCAGGCGGATGGCAGTTTTGTGACGTTGGATGACGAGTATGTGAAAGTGCTGACCGAAGCGGGGCGCAAGGTTGGCGTGAAGGATTTCACCTACAATATATTTTACGGTGGGTTGGAGATTTTGGAGGTGGAGGTGATCAAGGAGGATGGCAGCGTCGTGCGGCACGATGCCAAGATGATTAGCAAGGAACAGGTGGATAGCACTCAAATGGAGGACAATATTTACGATCCCAACGACAAGGCTCTGGTCGCTGCGGTGCCGAATGTGGAGATAGGCGACACGATCCGGTTTTTCGTTAAGCATTGGGAGTCCAAGCCGCGCATGCAGGGTTGCTATTCCGACTGGTCGATGCTGGAGGCCACCATGCCTATCAAAAATGTCACTTATGAGTATCTGGCACCGAAGGATCATCCGCTCAAAAGCAAAGCGCTACTCAGTGAAGTGCGGGGCACCGTCACCGCCACCGAAAAGATCGAGGGCGATAAAATCCGCTATATCTGGACCGGCCGGGATGTGCCGCAGGTGTTTCCGGAGAATGGCATGCCGGAGGTGTCCACCTGCTGCCAGCGCCTGCTGGTGAGCACCGTGGCGGATTGGAGGGACGTCAGCCGCTGGTACTACAACCTGTGCAAAAGTCATCTGCAAAAGTCAACCCCGGCAATTCAAGCAAAAGCCAAGGAACTGACCGCCACCGCTACCACCGAGCGGGAGAAGATTGCGGCTATCTTCAAGTTTGTGAGCCAGGAAATCCGGTACATGGGAATCACCACTGAGACCGATGCCCCCGGCTACGAACCCCATGACGTAAACATCACCTTTGACAACCGCTATGGCGTATGCCGCGACAAAGCAGCGCTGCTCGCCACCATGCTCCGCGAGGCCGGCATCCCGGCCTTTCCCGTCATCATCATGGTGGGAGCCAAACTCGATGCCGAGGTTCCCTCCGCGAGTTTCAATCATGCCATCACGGCGGCCCGCACCCAAGATGGCAAATTCCTGCTGATGGACAGCACCAACGAGAACACCGCGGACCTCATGCCGCAGTACCTCTACGACCGGAGTTATTTGGTGGCCACCCCGGAGGGAGAACCCCTCATGACTTCACCCGTTTCTCCCGTCGAAGATAATATGTGCCTAGTCAAAACCGAGGTCAAACTCGCCGATAATGGCAGCGCCACCGGCACCACCGTGGTTGATCTAACTGGCATCAATGACGTCACGTGCCGCGGCAACCTCGCCCAAGCGAAGCCCGACGCGATCCGCCGCTCCTTCGAGGGTTCTGTCAAATCCATGCTGCCCGGTGCCACAATCACTCATTTTAAACTGGAACCGGAGGACATGCACGACTCGACGCGAAACCTCCGCATCACCATCGGCTGGTCAGCCCCCAACATCCTGGTGAGCGGCGATGATGTGGCGCAACTCGAATTACCCTTCGTCGGCTGTGACTTTGGCATGGTCATGAAAGTCATCGGTGAATCGCTACAATTGGATGAACGCCGCTTTCCCCTGCAATTGGATCTAACGTGTGGCACGCGGGAGGATCTAACCATCACTCTGCCGCCCACCCTGGCCCAGCCCCTCACTCTGCCCCAGTATGAGAACACCGAGCATCAGGATTTCAGCCTTACCCAGACCATCAGCGCAGAGGCCGGCCTGCTGAAAGCCGCCATCGACATCCGCCTCAAATCACCCACGGTGAAACCCGCCGACTATCTCATCCTCAAACAGGCTGTGGCAAAACTCCAAGCCAACGTCCGCCAACAACCGCTGTTTTCCCACCACCGCCCGCCCCCCGAGCCTCGAGTTACTGCGGCACCGGCCCCGAC
>Ga0118677_10007252_pt1 | contig 18374 bp, 14 predicted proteins | sample AliMusrvi5mmetaG_FD_86154 | JGI IMG/M metagenome (GOLD analysis project Ga0118677, IMG submission 86154) | reverse complement strand
CCATGTGTCCGTGGGAAGCGGCCGGAGTGCCGCCCTTGATGCCCAGCCAGAGGGCGTTGGCACTCCAATCGCTGCGGAAAAATGCCAGCGATTGTTCCCCTTGGAAGCTGGCATACAACGCGGCGCTCGGGGAGGGTGAAGCCGCCGGCAACCACAGCAGGGTGAGCGGCAGGAAGCGATCATTGGGTGGGTGCGTTTCCGCATAGCGGCGGCTGAGCAAGTCGCGTGCCGCATTGCTGGCTAGCGGATCCCGGGTGCGGCTCGCGAGCCACGTCTGGGCCGGCGAGCCTTCTGCTTGACCGGGAGGGGCATCGGCAAAATTAAATGGCATGCCGCTCGGACCCGTGGCCTGGAGCAGGAAATGGCCAGTCATTTTCCATATCGGATTCAGCGTTTGCAGCGCGTCTCGTTCCATCAGCGCCATCGCCAGCACATGATACGTCGTGCCGTAATGCCAATAACCCGGCCCTTCGGGAAATGCCCCCTCTGGTTGATAGAAACGCTCGCAACTTTGAATGATGCGACGGGTGTGCTCCAGTATTTTTTTCGATAGATCCGGCTCCACCTCGCTCACTGCGTCGGCCGCGAGCATCATTCCACCGCTGCACACCTGCGACCAATTGTTAGTCGGTCCTTGCCACCAACCGTCCTTGCGCCCTGCAGCTGCGGCCAGACCGTGGGCGACAAGGGCGTCTTGGTAGCGCTGGCGTTGATCGGGGCTGAGTTTCGGATAGAGCCAGTCATAACCGATGGCCACTGCGGTGGTCATTTCCGCCACATCGAGGAAGTGGTCCGGGTGCCAGTCCTTGAAGGCGCAGGCGGCATCCAGTTCAGCGACGCAGCGATTAAAAAATCGGGAATCGTCGCTCATGCGCCAGGCATAAGCGGTGAGCAGGACGCAACGGATCGCCCGGCGGGATTCCGGCAACAGGCGCTTGCCATCCGCAATTTCATAGCGGACGGCTCTCTCGCTCAGGCAGGCTTCGGCCTGTTGCATGGCGCTGGCGTCGAGTTGTTTGGCCAAGGGGTCGGCGGCGAGTCGCTGTTTGAGAGGTGCGACGGCGGAAGGCGGGAAGAACAATCGTGGATGGGGTGGCAGAGCCGCCGAGAGACAGCAACTCAGGGAGAGGAAGAAACCGAGCAAGATACGCATAACGCGGGGGCTACGCTGCATGGCCCGCGGATGTTTCAACCAGAGATCCGCAATCCCTATTTGAAACCCGATCCTGAGATCTGCGGATCTGAGGGTCATTTTAGATTCCGGCCAACACCTCTTCGAACACCGTGAGCGTGTCATCCACATCAGCCTCACTGTGGGCGAGAGATAGAAATCCGGTTTCGTAGGGGCTCGGCGCGATGTAAACCCCCTTCGCCAGACATCCCCAAAAGAATTTCTTAAACAACCCGAGGTCTTGTTGCATCACATCGCTCACATTGATGATGTCACGATCAACAAAAAACAGGCAGAACATCGAACCAACGCGGTTGACGCGATGCGCGACACCCTTGGCGCTGAGCATCGCACGCAGGCCTTGCTCAAAATGCGCTCCCAAGGCATCCAAGCGGGCAAAGCCCGAGGATCGCTCTAACTCGCGCAATTGGGCCAGGCCGGCGGCCATCGCCAGCGGGTTGCCGGAGAGCGTGCCTGCCTGATAGACCGGGCCGATCGGCGCGAGATAATCCATCACGTCTGCCCGCCCACCGAAGGCCCCGACGGGCAAACCACCGCCGATGACCTTGCCGAAGCACGACAGGTCGGGCGTAAGATTTTCGAGCCCTTGGACGCCTGCCTTGCCGAGGCGGAAACCGGTCATCACCTCGTCAAAAATGAGCAAGGCACCGTATTGTTTGGTGATGGATGAGAGCCGCTCAAGGAAGCCGGGCTGGGGAAAAACCAAGCCGGCATTGGCGGGATAGGACTCAACGATGATAGCCGCGATCTGCTCGCCACAAGCGGCGAAGACCGCTTCGAGGGCAGCGGGATCGTTGTAGGGCAGCACCAGCGTGTGCTTGGCAAAATCCTTGGGCACACCCGCCGAATCCGGCTCACCATGGGTCAGCGCACCAGAACCAGCTGCCACTAACAATGAATCGCTGTGGCCGTGGTAGCAGCCATCGAATTTGACGATCTTGTCACGTTTGGTGAATCCGCGGGCGAGGCGGATGGCGGACATGGTCGCCTCCGTGCCGGAGTTGCACATGCGCACTTTTTGGACTGATGGCACCCAGTCGCAGATGGTGCGGGCCATTTCCACCTCAAAGGGATTGGGGATACCGAAAGAAATCCCGTCCTTGGCCACCTCGTGAATGATATTGGTGATGACGGTGGGCGCATGACCTAAAATGTTCGGCCCCCACGAACCGATGTAGTCGATGTACGTCTTGCCGTCGATATCCTCGATCCGGCAGCCCTTGGCACGACGGACGAAAAACGGCTCGCCACCGACGTTGCGGAAGGCGCGCACCGGCGAGTTGACACCACCGGGAATGAGTTGTTTGGCAACGGCGAAAAGCTTCGAGGAAAGACTGGCTGATGAATCCGGAATCATGGCAAATGAGCGGCACCGTGCCGCGCGGCGAGTGTTGCGCAGTGGCGGCCTGCGCGTCAAGTGAGCGGTTTGGGGAAACGATCGCCCCCGACGAACCGCACCCCAGCAAGCGGACTTCAGTGCATGATCGCCGCGTCGTGGAAAAAATACCTGAAATTTGCCTGAATGAGATGGCGGGGCTGTGCGTCCTAGTGTCGATTGCCGGTTTCTTTTTTGCAGAATTGTCGTACCATCAAGTCATGAAAACCACCCTGTTTGCCGTTATTTCCCTGTGGCTGGTCGTTTCCGCTGGCGCTGAGATCAAGCCCGCCAAGGACCGCAAATCGTTGCTCGATAGCGATCCTGATGTGGTCTATCTCTCACAAACCGTCAAAAAACCCATCGAACTAACGGTCATCAAGGAAGCCCCGGTTTTTTCCGACAAGGGTGGCAAAAGCCGCATCGGCACCCTCAAGACCGGCCAAACATTGCCTCTCGAAGCCATGAGCGACAAAGCCTACAAAGTGCGCGGCCAAGGGACCCACAATGACATCGCCGGGTGGGTGGCTCCGTGGGCATTTTCCTCCAAAGACCCCGACTTTGTCGAAAACCTCAAAAAACTCTACACCCGCCAAATCGACGTCCAGGCCCTCATCGCAGCTAAAAAAGTGGCCATCGGCATGACCCTCGACGAAGTGAGCTTGGTCAAAGGCAAACCTACCAAAACCACCGTCCGCCGCACCAACGCCGGCCAAAGCGGCTCATGGGAATATGTCGATTACGAAACCGTCAACCACTACACCACCCGGATCGACCCGCGCACCGGCCAAGCCTTCCGCCAGTTCGCCTATGCCACCCAAGAAGAACGGGGCAAAGTAGTCATCGAATTCACCAACGATGTGGTCAGCGCCATCGAAGAAAGCGAGGACCACAAGGGCGGAAACGTGCGCGTCATCGGGCCACCGGTGGTTTTCGGCTGGTAAAAGATATTCCCGGCCTTGACATACGCGGCAGACTGATCCCAGTCTGCCGCGTACTTTTTTTGTTTGTCAGGGTTTTTTGCGTTTTTTTGTGATTATGAGTTTTCCATCGATTTGTGTGTTTGATAGCGCTGAAGTCGCCGTGCGTGAGCTGGCCGGCGAGATAAGCGAATTGATTCGTAGCCGCGCCGCACAGGGGCGCATGGCTGTGCTCGGGTTGGCCACCGGCAATACCCCGCTGCCGCTCTATCAGGAGCTCGTCCGCCTCCACCGCCACCATGGGCTGTCCTTTGCCAACGTGGTGAGCTTCAACCTCGACGAATACATGGGGTTGGCCCGCGAGCACCCGCAAAGCTATTGGGCCTTCATGCACCGGCACCTTTTCGATCACATCGATATGCCGGAATCTCACATCCATCTGCCCAGCGGCATCCTGCCCGAGGCGGACATCGCCGCCCATTGCGCTGAGTACGAAGCTCGCATCCGCGATGCCGGCGGACTGGACTTTCAAGTGCTCGGCATCGGCGGCACCGGCCACATCGGTTTCAACGAACCCGGCTCGCCCAAAGACTCACGCACCCGTCGTGTTCTCCTCGATGAACTCACCCGCCGCGACGCCTCAACGGCGTTTGGTGGCATCGACCAAGTCCCAACCCAGGCCATCACCATGGGCTGCGGCACCATTCTCGAAGCCCGCCGCATCGTCCTGCTCGCCTGGGGCCCGCGCAAGGCAGCCATCGTCCACACCGCACTCAGAGGCCCGCTCACCGAGCAAGTGAGCGCTTCGTTTTTGCAAGAACACCCGAACACCTCGTTTTTTCTGGATCGTGACGCTGCCTCCTCCTTGGAATGCCTGCCATCCGCCACTCCTTGCCGCAGCGTGACAACGCCGCCGCGTCGGGCCTGCGTGCCGGGTTGAGACGAACGGGAGGCCAATCCAGCTTTGCACGACTGCGCTAATGATCGACGAATGCCCGGACCTCCGCTGACACCCTCGCATGATAAACAACCGCTCTCATCGATTGCAGCGGCCAACTTGAGACAGAAATTCGGCGTGACTGATGGGGATAACTGATCCTGAGTCCATCTCAACCTCCCGCCTCCCTACTTCCTCATCATCTGGACCTGACGGCAAGCCAGACAGGCCGTGGAGTAAATACGCCACCAATCCCTTCCGATCTTCCTCGGAGAGTTCATTGGTCTGTTTCTGAATGTCGGCAAGTTGAACCACGGGCGTACGCTACTAGAGTCCTTGAAAAGCCGTCAAGAAACGGGGGGGTCGAGGTGAAAAATTGGAGGTTTTGTCAAGTTGCTGGAAATCGATGACTTGTTGGTTAGTAACCGATAGGTTATGATTTGGGCTGCCTGATGAAATCCGGAGTTTTTCGGGCCATTTGACTGGCGGGTTATTCCGGCTAATAAGGGGGAATTTTCACCGCTGGTTGAATACTCCCCCCACTGAGACTTCCCGGACCTTCAATGTAAACGTCAACAAACTCCGAATATGTCACGAGAACCAATGATCGGTGATAGTAGTCAAGCACTCGTGTTGCGAGCGGTCCCGAAATGGCGAGTATAGCTACGACAGACGAGAGTTTTCGATAGTGCAATCTCACCGCGAAAGCTAGTGCGACGACCGCGCATGATGCCCCAATCCGGGCGGTTGCAGGAATGATCGAGAAATAGCTCTCATCAACATGATTTAGGGAAGGCCGGGATCCGTAGGAAATGTACAAGGTCCACCGATATGCGAGTTCCGCCCATACATAGGTAAGGCACAGCGCCGCAACGATCAAAAAGATGAGCCCGAATATTTTGAAGGGGGTCGTCACGGAATTGAGCATGATTGTACCGATTGAGGTAGCGACACCGGTTGCTCGGCGCCCCCCCTCGCAGATTCCGGCGTGCGGAATTACCGCAGCGGGCTCCTCAGGAAAGCGCGCACAGAGAACCAGCGCTGACACAGAGTGCCAGGGCCAGTTCCCATTGCAAGCAGGAAGCGTGACACCGTGCTGGGGCTTTACGTATCCCTTGGTGGGGGCTAGCTATTATTCTTTGGGAAGATCAGGCGGCGGACGGCCTTGATTTGGAATTCCCCGGCTCTGGGCTTACGTTTGGATGTCTCTGCTGCGATCTTTACGCTTTTCCAGTTGAGGAATGTCCTTCGAAAATCCTCGATAGATTGGGGTTCCCTGCTATACATATCCATGACATTCCCCCCGCCGATATAGAACACATGGTGCCCCTCCTGGCCGTAGTACTTTGGTTTCTGTGAGCTATCTATGAGATCAAAGTATGGGTTCTCGAACCACACTTCGTCGCCGGGAAGCAGCTCCGCCAGTTGGAAGACTTCCCCGTTCTTTGGCTTAGGCTTCGAAAAGAGTGTTCCGACCCCTCGCTTGGGAAGCCCATTTGGGATGACTTTGCCCTGAAGCATTTCGTCGAGTGCGGCGAGTTGCTTCTCATCCGCAACGTCAACCATGGCCTTAATCATCACAAGTGCTGAGAGTTTGGAACAGCGGATTCCGCTCACGGTTCGCCAAAGGTCCCCAATTGCTTCCGTAGGCTTCCCGATTGGAATGTAGGAACCATCCTTATTAGTCTTCCAGAATTTAGGATTGCGGGTCTCGGGCCGACCTCCATCGGCACGGGGGAAATAGGCCTTTAGCGCGGCAACATTCTCGATGATCTTTAAGCGCACCCTGATCTCATCGGCTGGCAGTTTGGCGGCTCGAAGCTCTTGCCGTGCCGCCCCGACCACCTCTGCCGCGCACACCTTAGACCACTCACTTCGACAGAAGAATACGGCCGTAGCGACCAGGACCATTCCAAACCGTAAAGGGGACGGCAAAGTGCGCAGAAACGCACTTCTCTCTTTGGCTAATCGAGTGACCACACGGCCTAAAAAATTCCCGCCCACACAAATGAAGGTGTTACTGCAAAGACTTTGCTTTAGAGGTGTGAGTCTCTGAGAAAACCAGAGGCCCGACCGGAAAGTGAATGCTAACAGTGCTTGCTGATCTTGATTCGGGTCGTGTGACTTCATGGGATATGCTTCTCAGTAAATCTCATTTTCTTCTTCTGCCGATTGAGGATAGAGGGACACCGGTTTCCCGGTGCCCCCCCTCGCAGATCCCGGCGTGCGGAATTACCGCAGCGGACTCCTCAGGAAAGCGCGCACAGAGAACCAGCGCTGACACAGAGTGCCAGGGCCAGTTCCCATTGCAAGCAGGAAGCGTGACACCGTGTTAGGGAATATTCGTTCCCCTGGTGGATTCTTCGGCTAACGACCGCCATCTGGCCGGGCTGAAAATCCCCCACGATGGAGGCCAGTCCACCTTGCGCGACATTTCGCTGGTCCGATCGGACCAGCGAAATGTCGCGGCCGCATTGCGCGGCTCATGAGCTTGACACCAATTTCAGGGAATTGAACTGGCCCTTCCCCGTGGCGATTTTGAGATAAAGACCGCCCGCCTGCGGCGGAGGGGAGCGCCGCCATCTTGGCGGCTGTCTCCGGCATCCTGCCGGAGACTCTTCGCGTGCATGGCGTGGTTTTTGAAATCGGCGTCCTCCCCCGAAGAGGATTTGGCAGGATGCCAAATCCTGCCGCCAAGATGCGGCGCTCCCCGAAGATACGGTCCATCCCCGAAGATACGGTCCATCCCCGAGGATACGGTCCATCCCCGAGGATACGGTCCCTCCCCGAAGATACGGTCCCTCCCCGAGGATACGGTCCCTCCCCGAGGATACGGTCCATCCCCGATGGACAAACAGATAAAGAGCCAAAGGGAAGAATCAGCGTTTCCGGCGAGTCACCAACACTCCGCTACCGAGAATCGTCAGCATCACGGTCGTTGGTTCAGGGACACTGGCAACGCGGAAGCCCACGTTGGAGTCCTCGTACGACGGGCCGCCGTTGCTGCGATACGGAGAGGCTAGGTTGAAGTCGTAGTTGATCCAGTCGCCGCCAGGCAGCCCGCCAGCGCGGCTCTCCGAAGTGAGGGGTGCGGCCGCCTCGCTGGCCTGCACCACCACGCCGCCAGTGAGAGACCCCACGCCGGTGGACAGGTTCAGTACGAGGTTGAGGTCGCGTGATGGGGCAAGCAGGCCGTTGACCAGCAGGCCATTGACCAGCAGGCCATTGACCAGCAGGGCCCCGAGTGGGCACAGGGCACGGCTGCCACAAGGACGCCAGCGCCCCATGCGGGGTGAGCGATCCGCAAGTTGGCGGATCAAATCCTTCAGATCATAAAATCGGGTTCCATCACCTGTGGAACAAATTTCTTCAATGTTTTCGAGCGCTCGACCAATGACATGTGACGGATCTGATGGACCACTTCCGGTTCCAAATGATCCGCGTGGAGCTTGGTAAGAGCCACAGAAGCCACTTGCTCCAGGCTGTATTTATCCATCACGTTTGAAATGGCTTGGCGCACATCGATCATGAGCAAGCGCAGGCCGCAGTGGGCTTCATCAGGACAAGTGCAGCTTGTATAGGCACTCTGGCTGGCGCAGCCGATGGGAGCCAAAGGTCCGTCGATCATGCGCACCAAGTCACCCATCATGATCTCCTTGGGGGACTTGGCCAACGAATATCCACCGTATTTGCCCCTCACGCTTTTGAGAATCCCCCCATGTTTCAACTGCACCAGGATCTGTTCCAAAAATGCCGCAGGAATGTTCTGCGTCTCCGCCAGCGCACTCAGCGGCACAACCCCCCGGTCCATTGCATACGCCATCGCCAAATCAATCAGCGAGCGCATCGCATATTCTCCTCGTTTTGAAATTCTCATAATTCCTACCGGCAGACTCTGGATACAAATGGGCGAATTGCAACATGGAATTGTCGCTATTCGAGCTGATTTGCTTCATCCGTGAGTTGAATGAGAGCCAAGTGCGCATTGGCAGATGGATTAGCAACCAGACCCTCTCTAGCGATTCCAGCCGAAATCACCGGAATACCCGCAGCCCCGCAATATTCCTTTGGCAGGTCCCGGAGCTAACCGAAGATTTTCCACATTCGGGCTTGCTGGCTGCGCCCGGCATCGGCACACTCCGCCGAGTTTCCGGGATGGCGTATGCGACCGGGAACTGATTTTGACATTCCCGGCCGAGTGAGCCCACCTCTAACCATGGGCATCCGGCCCGTGTCCATTGATCTATAACCATGAACCTCAACCTTCAAGGAAAAGTCGCCCTGGTAACCGGTGGCTCGCGCGGCATCGGTGCCGCCATCTGCCGTGCATTCGCAGCCGAGGGCGTGCGCGTCGGCTTCAACTATCATGCCAATCCGGAAGCCGCGGAGGAACTCGTCGGCCAACTGCGTGGCCACGGCGTCGAGGCCGTGGCCGTGATCGCGAACCTGGGTGAGGAAGCATCCGTGCTTAACTTGATAGACAGGGTAGCCGCCGAGCTCGGTCCTATCGATATCCTTGTGAACAACGCGGCAGTCTGCCCCAGCGGCCCCATGGAGAGCTATTCCTGGGATGTTTGGCAACACACGCTCAATGTCAACGTCACCGGCGCGTTCCTCGCCTGCCGCGAACTCGCCTCCTCATGGCGGCAACACCAAACCCGCGGAAAAATCATCAACATCGTCTCCCAGGCCGCCTTCCTCGGCTCCACCTCCGGCCATTTGCCCTATGACAGCAGCAAAGGCGCACTGCTGTCCATGACCCGTGCCCTTGCCAGGGAGTTGGGGCCGGAGGGCATCAACGTCAATGCCGTGGCCCCTGGCATGGTCAAAACCGAAATGGTCATTAAAAAACTTGAGGCCAAGCTCGACTTCTATCTATCGCGCATTCCCCTCAAACGCATTGCCGAGCCCGAGGAAATCGCCAACATCGTCATCTTTCTCGCGTCTGAGGCCGCCTCCTACATCACCGGGGCCACCATTGATGCCAGCGGTGGCGTGATGATGCATTAGCCACACTGGCGATGACAAGCGGACGCTCTACCCAAACTGATCTAACATACCAACCCAGCAAACCAAGCATGTCCGAAATGTCTATGTCCGTGCGGATCAGGCTCAGCCTGATGATGTTCTTCCAATTCATGCTCTTCGCGGTCTTCTGGTCGCAGTTGGCGGCCTATCTGGACAAGATCGGCGTCGTCGGCCTATCCAAATCACTGATCCTCAGTTCGATGGCCATCGGTTGCTTGGCCTCACCTATCATTGGCATGATCGCCGACCGGTTTTTCCCTAGCCAAAAGGTCCTGGCGGTGGTCAACCTGCTAGGGGCGGTATTTCTAGCGGTGGCCGGCCTGCAAAGCCAGCCGGTGACGGTATTTGCCTGTCTGCTGGCATTCATGCTTTGTTACATGCCGACGTGGGGGTTGACCGGGGCCATCGCCATGTCGCATTCCCCGGCTGACAAATTCCCGCAGATCAGGGTTTTCGGGTCGATCGGTTGGTGGGCGTCGGGGGCCTTCAGCCTGGTGGCCATCAAGTGGCTCAAAGTACCGGCCTTTGATGGCACCGCAACGCCGCTGTTTTGTGGTGCGGCGGTGAGCGTGGTCAGCGCGCTGCTGGCGCTGACGCTTCCCAACACGGAACCACCGGCGAAGGGCCAGGCGATGTCGGTGATGGATGCGCTGGGGCTGCGGGCGCTCTCGCTGATGAAGGACCGCAACTTCGCGGTGTTCATTCTTATATCGTTTCTCGCGATGATACCCTTCACGATTTACTGGTCTTACTGCTCGGTGTTTCTCGAGGCGCAAGGGTTCAAGTACATCACCATCACGATGAACTGGGGACAATTCGCCGAAATGTTCCTCATGCTCATGGTGACCGTTGCCCTAACCAAGATGGGGGTCAAATGGGCGATGGCTGCCGGGTTGCTGGCGATGGTCCTGCGATATGTCGCGTTCTATCTGGGAGGGGTCTATCAGATTGGTTGGCTATATTTCATCGGCATTCTCGTTCACGGGGTGATCTTCGGATTTTTCTTCGTAGGCGGGCAGATCTACATCGCACGAAAAGCGCCGAAGGAGATTCAGGCGCAAGCCCAGGGGTTCATTTTCCTGGTCACCTTCGGCCTCGGGCTGCTCGTTGGAAACTTCGCCAACGGCGCGCTCATCGATCACTTCACCACCAGCGTCAACTCCGTGAAAACCTATGACTGGGCGTCCGTGTGGGCCATCACCACCGGACTAACCGTCGCCCTGCTAGCCTTGTTTCTCCTATTGTTCAAGGATGACACGCCTGCTGCCACCGCCCACGCCAAGCGCTCATGAACAAGCCACTGTATTTCCTGGGAATAGACAACGGCGGCACCCTGTCCAAAGCCGCGTTGTTTGATGCTGACGGGGTGGAAGTGGCCTCTGCATCCCGCCGGATCGAGCTGATTGAAGTGCAGCCTGGGTGGTCTGAGCGGAGTGCCACTGCCATGTGGCTGGACAGTGCCTCGGCCATCCGCGAAGTGCTTGAGCGCAGCGCCATTGATCCATCAGACATCGCCGCCATCGCTTGTACCGGGCATGGCAACGGACTCTATCTCGTCGATGGCAACGGGATTCCCGTCCGCAACGCGATCAATTCGACCGATGGCCGCGCCGCCGACATCGCCGCCCGTTGGCAGCACGATGGCACCGCCGCCAAGGCCCTGCCACTCACCGCCCAGTGCGTGTGGCCGGCTCAGCCCAACGCACTGCTGGCGTGGCTGAGCGAGCACGAGCCGCAAGCCATCGCCCGTGCCACTGCCGTGCTTTTTGCCAAAGACTTCACCCGCTTGCAACTCACCGGCGAAGTCTGGGCGGAACTCACCGACATGTCAGGCAGCAGCCTCATGAACGTCGTCACCGGCCAATACGACGACGACGTGCTGGCCCTCTTCGGCATCAGCGAATGCAAACGACTGCTCCCGCCTATCAAAAAAAGCCACGACCTGTGCGGCCGCGTGACCGCCGAGGCCGCCGCTGCCACCGGTCTGGCCGTTGGCACGCCGGTGGCCGGCGGCATGTTTGATATAGATGCTTGCGGGCTGGCCTCCGGAATTGTCAGTGAAGAACAGATGTCTCTGGTTTCGGGCACATGGGGCAACAACCAGTATATCTCCCGGGAACCGCTCATCGACAAGGACCTGTTCATGACCTCCTGTTATAGCATGCCAGGTTGGTACCTGATGCTCGAAGGCAGCCCCACGTCCGCCAGCAATCTCGAATGGTTCGTCTCTCAAGTCCTCAATGAAACCGACCCGGCCACCGGGCCATCCCGCCACGCCCGTGGCGACGCACTGGTCGCAGCCCTCGGCGAACCGTCCCCCGACACACCGATTTTCCTGCCCTTTGTTTACGGCTGCAATCTGCCCTCGCCAGCGCCCGCCGCCTTCGTCGGCCTCAAGGCCAGTCATGGCCGCGGGGAAATGCTACGGGCCGTTTATGAGGGCGTCGTGTTTGCGCATTTCACCCACATCAAGCGCCTGCTCGAGTTCCGGCCGCCACCTGCGTCGATCCGCTTTACCGGCGGGGTGGCTCGCAGCCGCGTTTGGGTCCAAATGTTTGCCGACTGCTTCCAGATTCCGATTGAAATTCCAGCCGGCTCGGAACTCGGCGCACTCGGCGCCGCCATCGCCGCGGCCGTCGCCATCGGCCATTACCCGGACTACCCGGCAGCCGTCAACGCCATGACCCGAATCGCCCAACGCCACCAACCCGATGCGTCCCGGGGCCCGGTCTATCAACAAAAATTCTCCCGTTACCTCGCCACGGCCACCGCCTTGGCTGCCATCCGCTAACTCACCAACCAACCATGAATCCCATGACCCGACTAAGCCTAACGATAGCACTGGCATCTCTCTGCGCCGGTTGCAGCAAACCCAAGCCCGCAGCGCCAGGCCAATCTGCAACATCCGAGCACGCCGTCAAACCGCGCATCGGTTTCCTGCTGCCAGACAAGTACAACAGCCCGGACGGAATGAGCATCGGCAAGGACGGCTGCATCTATCTATCAATGAACAACGTCGTCCATCAGGAATTTCCTGCCATGATCCTGCGAATCACTCCAGATGACAAACTCGAGGAAGTCATCACGTTACCACCCCACCCGGAAACGAAACTCGCCAGCCCGTTGGGCAATGGCTTCGGCGCGGATGGCAATTTGTATGTGGCGGACAACCAGGCGTTTTGCACCAAGGAACCCGCCAAATCCCGGGTGCTGCGGGTGAACATGAAGGATGGCAAGGCGACGGGCTGCGACGTGGTGGCGCAGGGCCTCAACATGGCCAACGGCTTGGCGGCCTGGGGCGATAGCGTGTACGTCTGCGAGAGCACCATCAACAGTGACGGGCCCATGCCAAGTGGCGTCTATCGATTCAAACTCAGCGAGCTCGATCCCGCCAAGCCAATCACCGTCACCGGTTTGGACGATCCCCACCTCGCCGTCAAACTCATGACCCAGAGCAAGGAGCACAAGGTCGGCGCCAATGGCTTGGACTTCGACAAAGACGGCAACATGTATGTCTGTAACTTCGGCGATCGGGAAGTCATCAAGGTCAGCTTCGATGCGGATGGCAAGGTCAAGACTCAGGCAGTGCTTGCCAAGGACCAGGGCATGGAAAGTTGCGACGGCTTGCACGTGGATGCGGATGGCAATTGTTGGGTGGCGGACTTCCTCGGCAACGCTGTGATTAAAATCGACAAGGTCGGCAAAGCCACCATCGTCGCCAAAAACGGCGAGAGCGATGGTGCCGATGGCAGCCTCCATGCCCCGTCAGAATGCATCCCGCGTGACGGCAAATTGTATATATCTAACATTAATTTAACCTACGGCCCGCACACAGCCAGCAAACTTTTCACCCTCTCGGTCATCGACCTCAAATAACCAGCCATGTCCCCCACCCCACGCCTCGTTATGACCAGTCAACAAAAATTGCTCGTCGCGCTCGCCGCGGGGTTGGCGCTATCCGGATTGTCAGGGGCGGCGGACGCCCCACCCCCTAAATTCCGCTTTGACACCACCAGCAACGGCCTGGCCATCGCCGATGGCGACAAACTGCGGGTGCTGCGGCGGGAATTTGCCGCGATCCATCTGGATGCCGTGGCCCGCGCCATCGACAGCCTGGCCATCAGCTATCCGGACAAATATGATGTTGCGGCCCACCGTGCGGCGCTCGCGGCGTTCAAGGCAAAACAGGCTGAGATCAAGGCGATTCTGGATACCGGCGAGCAGGCGAAGCTGGGCGAGGCGGAACAACTCTTGAAGGGCGTGCGCATGGCGCTGCTAGCCAATCCGCTGCTAGACGATGCCCAGGTGCTCATGGTGCGTCGTCCGCGCGGCAATGGATTCATCTCTCTCAACAGCCACTGCCACGTTTCCATCGCCCGTGGCGGGTTTGACGATTCAATCATCGTGATGTCCGATCTGCGCGGGAAACCTCGCTTTGACCCGTTGTTCAAACCCAGCACAGACGTGGTTGTGCGAGACGTCGAGCCGGATTTTTCAGGCGACAAGCTGTTATTTTCGAGCATGGATGGCAACCGCAAGTGGGCGGTTTTTGAAATCAAGGCGGACGGCACCCAGCTCAAACAGGTATCTCCCAAGGAATACCCGGATGTGGATTGGTTTGACGGATGTTACCTGCCGGACGGGCGGATCATTCTGCTATCGACCGCATCGTATCAGGCGTTGCCTTGCGAGAACGGCAGCCGGCCGATGGCCCAAACCTATCTCTGCGATCCTGTATCCGGCACGGTCCGCCAACTCACGTTTGAGCAGGACTCGGATTACACACCATCCATCAACAATGACGGACGGGTCCTCTACACCCGCTGGGAATATTCAGACCTGATGCATTATTTTTCACGCATCCTGATGACGATGAATCCCGATGGCACATCGCAACTCTCCGAATATGGCAGTGGCTCGTATTACCCGACGGCACTCTTGCAGGCACGGGCAATCCCCGGCAGCAAACAGAAAGTGGTGGCCATCATTGGCGGCCACCACGACGTGGCCGAGATCGGGCGGATGGTTATCTTCGACCCCTATCTTGCCCGAAAATACCCATTCAAATACCATCCCACGAGCAAGGAATGGGGGCCTGCGGGGTCGTTCCTGCGCATCAACACCGAGGTCTTGCCAGCAACAGATACCGGATGTGTGGCGGAAATTCCAGGTTGGGGCAAACCGGTCGTCGGTGATGTGTGCGACCAACAAACCGGCAACCAGTATGAACAGGGCAAGCCCATGTTCGTCTATCCATGGCCCCTGAATGAGAATTTCTTTCTGGTGAGCGCCAAGTCGAAGGACGCGGAGCGGTGGGGCATCTATCTGGTGGATACTTTTGATAATATCACCTTGCTGGCGGAGGACACGGCGGCCTCCTTGTTCGAGCCCGTCGTGCTCAAGGCCCGGCCGCGGCCACCCGTCATTCCGGACCGAATCACTCCAGGCGCAAAGACGGCGTCCGTTCACATTGCCAGTATTTATATGGGACCCGGGCTCAAGGGCGTGCCAGTCGGATCTGTCAAATCGCTGCGGGTGTTTGCCTATCATTTCAACTACGTCGGAACCGGCGGCCACGAATCGCTAGGTGTCGAGGCAGGCTGGGACATCAAGCGCATCCTTGGCACGGTGCCGGTGGAGCCCGATGGATCGGCGTGCTTTGAGATTCCCGCCAACACGCCCATATCTATCCAACCGTTGGATGCCGATGGGGCGGCGCTGCAATTGATGCGCTCGTGGATTGTCGGCATGCCCAGCGAGCGAGTTTCCTGCGTTGGCTGCCACGAGGACAACCGCAGTTCGGTGCCGGCAAGCCGGACCTTGGCCGACGCCAAACCCATGGCCAAAATCAAACCCTGGTATGGCGATACTCGCCCGTTCGGATTCGAACACGAGGTGCTCCCCGTCCTCCAAAAATATTGCATCGGCTGCCACGACGGGGCCGATCGCCCGCCGGGCCTCAAGCCCCCACCCATGGGCAACGGCTACAACCTGCTCCATCCCTACGTCCGGCGTCCCGGGCCCGAGAGTGAAATGGAAGTGCTGCCACCGATGGACTATCACGTCTCGACGAGTCCCTTGATCCAGATGCTCAAGAAAGGCCATCACGGGGTCGCTCTCGACCGCGAGGCCTGGGACCGGTTATATGCATGGATCGATCTCAACGCGCCGTTCAAAGGGAAGTGGAGCCCTGGCGAATTCGAAGGCCACAAGCAAAAAGAGCGCCGCCTGGAGCTGGCCAAGTTGTTTGCTAACAATGATGTGTCTCCCGAGGACGAATATGACCGCCGTGAGCAGGAAATCAAAGCGGGCCAGCCCCCCCAATATGTGAAGCCACCGGAAGTGGCGGCGCATTCTAACGCCCCACTCAGCGTGGCGGGCTTCCCGATGACACCACTCCAAGCCAAGGAGCTCCAAACCAAATCAGGAGAAACCCGCAAGCTGGTGAAGATGCCCGACGGCAGTGAGATTGCTTTCGTTAGAATTCCCGCCGGTTCGTTTATCATGGGCAGTGACGGCGGGATGGCCGACGAAGCGCCGTGTGCCGAAGTCAAGATCGACAAAGCGTTCTGGATGAGCGAGTGCGAGGTCAAAAACTCCGAGTACGCGAAATTCGATCCGGCGCATGACACACGTTACATCGACCAACATGGCAAGGATCACAATTTCCCTGGATACATAGCCAACCATGCCGATCAACCGGTGGCACGTGTGACATGGCAGCGGTCGATGGATTTCTGCCGGTGGCTGAGCAAGACGGCGGGCTTGAAGGTGAACCTGCCGAGCGAGGCGCAGTGGGAATGGGCGGCGAGGGCCGGCACGGCCGGAGATCTATTTTACGGCAGCCGCAACGATGATTACTCAAAGTTTGCCAATCTGGCGGGGCGTGAAACGCGTTGGAGCAAGGTGGGTTTCGAGGGTGGACCCATCATCATGCACCGCAACCCCTATCCACCGGAAATGAATTTCCCGCTGCACGACGAGCGCTTCGAAGACAAATGGTTTGTGGTGGATTACGTTGCACAATATGAGGCCAATCCCTGGGGCTTGAAAGACATCATCGGCAACGTCAACGAATGGACCCGCTCCAACTACAAACCCTATCCGTACAAGGACGATGACGGCCGCAACAACGGCGACCTGAAAGAACGCAAGGTCGCCCGCGGCGGCTCGTGGGCAAGCCGGCCAGTCGATGCCAGATCTGCCATCCGCCTGCCCTTCGAGACCTTCCAACCGGTGGTTGACGTCGGCATCCGCCTGGTCATCGAGGACTGACGGCCTGAGCTGATAATCTGCAATGAATCCCAAGGAAGAGCGCCAAGCTCTGACTTGGGGCGAGAAGGGGCCGAGAACCGAAGCCAGTAAACGACATCGCTTTTGACGAAGATGCGAGCCTGTATAATTCCCTGAAGTGCCGACGCCATCTGAGATATTGTCATTGCTGGAGACACGGAAACCGCATAGTCCAGTGCATGCATCGGCTCGTCCTTGCCCTCGTTCTAATCCATTCCGCATGGGCCGCGCCGATGAAGGTAGCGGTTTTCGTGGCGTTGTGTGACAATGCCACCCAGGGCATTCAACCGGTTCCCAAGGCGATTGGTGATGGCGATAAACCGGAGACCAATCTGTATTGGGGGTGCACTGAAGGGTTTGGCGGATGCTTCCGGACGAGCAAGACGTGGAAACTGCAGAAAAAGGAGAGGGGCTTCAGCAAGCGGTTGGTTCTAGAGGAGGCCTTTCAAAAATTCGTTGTTTGTCAGCACGAAAAAATCCACTTGTGGAAATAGAAGTGGAAATAGGTGACTCCTCTTGTCGCCTTATCGACGTGTGACACGGGTGGCGTCTTTGACGGTGTCTGGCGGATGCACCAGCACCGGAGTGCCGAGGTGGATGCCGGAGAGCACTTCGGTAAAGCGGCCGTCGGAATGGCCGACGTTGACATCGGTGAGCACGGCGCGGCCGCCACGGAAGACGAAGGTTTTCCAGGTATTGCCTTCTCGGAACAAGGCACCGGAAGGCACCGAGAGAACGTCATCGCTGTGCCAGATGGCGACGCGGACCTCGACCCTGAAGCGGTCGCCGAGGGCTTTGGCGGGTGGAGGCGGGTCGAGCAGGTCGCAGAGGACGATGACGCGTTGTTCCTCGACACCGAGAGCGGAGATTTTGGTAAAGGCGGCGGGTTCGATGCGCCGGACCCGGGCTTTGAGGGGAGCCTCGCCGCCCCATTGCTCGATGTCCGCGGAGTCGCCGGGGCGGATGGCGACGGCATCACGGGATAATATCTCAGCCTCAACCTCCAAATCCTGCGAATCTCCCACCTCGAGGATTGCCAAGCCCGGGATGACGACCATCTCGCTTTCCTGCATGACTTTGAGAACCCGCCCGGAGACCGGCGATTTGACCTCAACGACCCCGCCGGAAGTCCCCACCTCCGGCCGCGCCAAAGCGGCCTGCGCTTGAACCAAGCGAAAGTCGTTGACCCGGATGGAGAATTCGATGGCGCGAACCTCCGCCGCTTTGATCTGCGCCTCGCCCTCAGCTTTGTCCCGGTCTGCCTCGGAAACCGTCCCGCTGCGCCGCACCGCCCGTACCCTGTCACGATCTGCCTCCGCCAATTTCAAGGTGGCACGGGCCGCCGCGAGCGATTCGGCGGCCTGCTTCCCGGCGGCTTCCCGCATGGACACCTCGGCCTCTGCCTGTTCCCGAGACCGGGGGTCAAGCAAAGGTGCGGCAACCGGCTCAATGACGGTGAGCACTGTGGTGGCGGCTTGCACTTCATCGCCGGGCTTGAGAAGCACGCGGCGCATCCGGCCGGCGAGCGGGGCTGCGACGACGAAGCGGTTGCGCACGCGGGTTTTGCCTTCCTCGGACACCCGGACGGTGAGGGGGGAGCGGCTGGCATTGGCGGTTTCGACGAGCAAG
>Ga0118677_10007249_pt1 | contig 18380 bp, 18 predicted proteins | sample AliMusrvi5mmetaG_FD_86154 | JGI IMG/M metagenome (GOLD analysis project Ga0118677, IMG submission 86154) | reverse complement strand
CATTACGATGCCCAGCGCCAGTAACAAAAGAACGATGCCCACTAATATGGTGGGCGTTTTCCGCATCACTCAACAGGCGGAGGAATTTTCAACGTCTGGCCCGGCTTGACGTCAGGCGATGACAAGTTGTTCAGCTTCATCACTTCTTCAGCCCGCACGCCATACATCATGGCAATGGAGTTCAAATCCTGATTGAGTTCGACCACATGGAGAACTTCGTTCGACTTGGGCACCGGCATTTCCGCCACAGGCTGCGGGACCACTGCCGCGTCAGGCGCAGGCGTCACGGTCGCATCCGGAGCAGGCTTATCACCCGCCGCAGGAGCCGCAGCCCCCTTCGGGAGCTTCACCTTCTGGCCGACATGCAGCTTATCCGTGCTCAAGCCGTTGAGCTGCTTGATCGCCTTGCTCGTGGTCTTGTGGGCAACGGCGATGCTCCCGATCGTATCGCCTGCCTTCACCACATAGACATCGCCACTCGCAACGACCGGCGCAGACTTCCCGCCCGCCTTGGCGGACTTCTTGTGCACCGCCTTGGCTCCATGAACAGGAGTGGCATCCGCCGCGCTCACTTCTGCGGAACCGGGTAGTTTCAGTTTCTGGCCCACACGAATCTTGTTCGGATTGGTGATGTTATTCAGCTTGATGATGTCCTTGGTGGACGTCTTGGTCTTCTTGGCGATGGAACCCAAACTATCGCCCGGCTTCACAACATAGGTTTTCAATTCAACAACCACCTCGGGTTTGACTTCATTGGTCTTAACCTCGACAGGCGCGACAACTTCTGTCGTCGGCGGCATTACGACCGGGGTAACCGGCTCCTCCTTCACACGTGTTGTTCCACATCCCGCACTCAGAATCAAGCCACTCACCACCACTACTGATCCAATAATACGCGCCTTTTTCACTACCTATTCTCCTTTTTGTATAACCCGCACAATTTCCGAAAACTGGTTGCCTCTATCCTCAAAACTCTTGAACTGGTCAAAACTGGCGCAACCGGGTGACAACAAAACCACCTCTCCACCTTGCGCCTCTCGCCAGGCCCTGTTTACCGCTTCTTTCAAATCCGCACACACCGTGCATGCAAGTTCATTCCGCCACGCCGCTGCCATGACGTCTGAATATTTCCCGATAATGTAAACACCACGCACCCTGTTTACCAGTATTTTTTTTACAGAATCCAAATCCTTTTCTTTCAACAATCCCCCCGCGATCAGGCGGACCGGACCGCGGGCCATCTGGACTCCTGCCGACATGGCTGCCAGATTCGTGGCCTTGGAGTCATTAATGAAGGATACCCCCTGGATTTCCGCCACTTTCTGCATCCGGTGCGGCAAGCCTTGAAAGGTCATTGCCGCCGCCCCAACGGCCTGCGGATCGACCCCGGAACCGGCCAGAGCAGCGACACAAGCCGCCGCCGTAACCCCCATGATCTCATTGTCGAAAATCGTCCCCTTGACAGAAACGGGCTTGGTCAAACCCGTCCCGCAGATGCATCCCTCCGAATAATAAAAGGAAGCGGCGTCCGATAATCCAAACGTGGCAACGCGACAACCGGCAGGCAAGGCTCGCATCACCCTGTCAGAAACGACCTCAGGAATCACCGCCACATGACGTTTGTCCATACTCCCGAAAAGCCGCGCCTTCATATCCGTATACCGCTCCATCGTCCCGTGGCGGTCAAGATGATTGGGATTGATATTCAACAGGATTCCCGCGTCGGGAACAAAGTGCTCAACGGCCTCAAGCTGGAATGAACTGACTTCGACCACCACCCACGCCGGCGCGGGGTCCATGCAGGCAAGGCCGGATAAGGGCGTTCCATAATTCCCGCCGGCAACGGCAGTAAGACCAGCCGCCTGAAGGGATTCACAACTCAACTTCACCAGCGTGCTTTTCCCGTTCGATCCCGTCACCGCCAGGATGCGGCTCTTGCACGCCCGCCACCCGAGTTCGAGTTCGGAAATGACCGACACCCCCCGTTCCCGCAACTCCCGAACCCAGGGATCGGTCTCGGGAATACCAGGGCTGACAACCACAAATTCAATCTGCGCCTCAGGCAAATTCCGAACCCCAAGAAGAACCGGAACGCCTTGTGTCTGCCATATCCGGGCCTTTTTCTCCAACGCCGGCCCTGTCCCCGCATCCACCACCATCACAGATCGGCCCTGGTGAAGCAGCAACCGGGCGGCCGCTTCGCCACTGGCGCCCAAACCCAGTATCAGAACCACTGGCGTTGACTTGGATGAATCTTCAGGCATACCTGTCACCGGATTTTGAGTGTCGCAATTCCCAACAGCGCAAACAGAATGGACAGGATCCAAAACCGGATCGTCACCTGCGTCTCGCTCCATTTTTTCATTTCAAAATGGTGATGGATCGGCGCCATGGCAAAGATGCGTTTGCCGCGCAGTTTAAATGAGGCCACCTGCAAAATCACACTCATGGCCTCCATCACAAAAACGCCGCCGACAATGATCAGGACGAGTTCCTGCTTGATGAGGATCGCCACCATGGCCACCGCCCCGCCCAACGCCAGACTCCCGGTATCGCCCATGAATACCTGCGCCGGATGACAGTTGTACCACAAGAACCCAAGACATCCTCCCAGGAGGCAACCGCAAAAAACAGCCAGTTCCCCGGTGCCGGGAATGTAGGGCACAAAAAGATATTCGGCAAAGGTGCGATGCCCGGCAATGTACGCCATCACAAGGTACGCCAAGGCCACCGAACTGCTGCACCCGATCGCCAGCCCATCCAATCCGTCCGTCAAATTCACCGCATTACTCGCCCCCACCACAATCAACACCACAAACGTGATCGCCAGAAACCAGCCCAGATCACGGATCACCGGCTCCTTGAAAAACGGCACCATCAACTGGCGGGTATGTTCCCGTGTTTCCGGCAGAACCAGCATGATCCCGCCGACGATCACGGCCCACAACACCTGCAGACGGAACTTCGCCCGGGCACTGAGTCCCTTGGCATTTTTCCCCTTCAGCTTCACCGAATCATCCAGAAACCCGACAAACCCCATGAAAATAAACGTCAACAAGGTCAGGAGGACAAAAATATTTGTCGGCAGCGCCCAGAGCAGTGTGGAGATGGTGACCGACGCGATAATGAGGATTCCCCCCATCGTGGGGGTGCCCGCCTTCAATTTGTGGAGCTCATGAAGCGGCGGGGCTTCCTCCTTCCGGATATATTGCTGGACTTTATAGGACCGGAGTTTGCGAATCACCCAGGGGCCTAACATGACGCAAATTAAAAACGCCGTCCCCGCGCCAAAAAACGCCCGCACGGTGATGTATTTGAACACACGAAATTCAGAAATCCAACTGTTCAAAAATTGCAAATAGTAAAACATGTCGTTATTCCTTACCCAGCATGGCGGATATCCGCACAACAACCTCATCCAGATGTTTTCCGCGCGAGGCTTTTACCAGCACCGCATCACCCGGGGCGATACAATTTCTTAATATTTCGACACTCGCATCCACACTCTCGCAGGACCAGACTTGAGCCGCAGGGATCCCGGCCGCCTTGGCGCCGGCAGCAATCTCTGCCCCCAATGTCCCCACGGTGATAAGCCCCGCCCAGTTCCCATCCCCCAGACTGCGCCCGATCGCCCGATGGGCTTCGATTTCCGTGGCGCCCAGCTCAAGCATGTCGCCCAATACCAGCCACTTCCGGCCCGGCCCTGTCATCTCCCGGAATGTCAGGATGGCGGCCCGCATACTCACCGGATTGGCATTGTAGGCATCATTGATAAACGTGACCCCGCCGGCCTGCGATTGCTCCCACCGCATCGGGGGAGCCACAAAATTTTCAAACGCACCGGCGATTTGTTCCCAGGACACCCCAAAGCCGCGCGCCACCGCAATCGCCAGCAACGCATTGCTCCGATGATGCGCTCCGGGCAAAGGCAAACAGAAAGCGTGAATCCCTCCGCCCCGCTCCTCCACCTGGCACTCACCCGTTGACGCATCATGAAAGACAAGCCGATAGTCGGCGGCAACCCCGCAGCTGACCGACGTGGTCACGACCCGCCCCGGCGCACAGGACCGCAAGAGGGATGCATGGAGTTCATCCTTGCTCAAGACCGCAACCCCATTCCCCGGCAGACTCCGCAACAACTCGCCTTTTTCGCGGGCAATGGCTTCAACGGAATCAAAGAATTCAAGATGGACGGGCCCCACATTGGTGATCACGCCCCAGTCCGGTCTCGCGATCGAGCAGAGCGGAGCCATCTCGCCGGGATGACTGATCCCCAATTCCAACACGGCCACCCGGCTCTCCGGTGGAATCGCGAGGATGCTCAGAGGCAGACCGATTTCATTGTTCCAATTGCCTTTGGTCCGCGCCGTTGAAAACTTTGCCGACAGCAGACAGGCAATCATCTCTTTGACAGTGGTTTTACCTGTGCTGCCGGTAACCCCCACCACCGACAGGCCAAGTTTGAGCCGGTACCCTGTCGCCAGCTCCTTCAATGCCCTGGCCGAATCCTCCACCACCAGCAACGGGATTCCCACCCCTTCAAGCGCCTTCAGGTGGGATCGGGATATCAGCGCCGCCACGGCTCCGGCCGCCGCCGCCGGCCCCACAAAATCATGCCCGTCAAAGCGCGCCCCGCGGAGCGCCACAAACAAAGCGCCCGGGGTGACTTTTTTGGTGTCGTGCACCACACTCAGGATGTCGCCGGGGAGATGCGGACTCCACTGCCCATCGCACCAGTTCGCCAAGTCTACAGGATCGAATGCGCCCATGAAACTCATCCATCCATTTCCCGCAACGCTTTTTTGACTGCCACACGGTCATCAAACAAGGTCTGCACCCCGGCAATTTCCTGTGTGGTCTCATGCCCCTTCCCGGCAATGATGATGACATCCTTTTCCCGTGCCACAGCCAAGGCCATCGCAATCGCCTTGGCGCGATCCTCGACCACCTCGTAATGGGTACGGCTGCCGAACCCGGAACAGATTTGACTGATAATCGCTGCCGGATCCTCGTCCCGGGGATTGTCCGAGGTGACAATCGCCATATCCGAATGCCGTGCCGCCACCGCTCCCATCATGGCACGCTTGGTCTTGTCCCGGTTCCCGCCGCAACCGAACACCACGATCAGCCGGCCTTCCGTAAAGCCTCGCGCCGTTTCCAGCACATTGGCCAGGGCATCGTCGGTATGGGCATAATCCACAAACACGCGCCAGCCCTTCTCCACCGGGATTTCCTCAAGCCGACCCGGCACCCGGGCACGAGCCGCCAACGCTTTGATCATGGCCGCCTCATCCAATTGCAGGACCCGGCCGGCCGTGTAGGCGCCCAGCACATTCTGCACATTAAAACGCCCGAGCAGCGGCGTACTGACCACGCTTTCGCCCCAGGGCGTGGTGACCTTGCATTCACTGCCGTTGGCGCCCAGCTGCAAATCGACCACCTGAACCATGGCCCCGGGCTCGATGCCAAAGGTAACGACGTCAACCCCTATTTCAGGATCGCCCGCCAATTTGCGGCCCCACGGATCATCATGGTTGATCACTGCCACGGCCCGCTTGCCGCCCTTCCCGAGCCCTGTAAATAGACGGCGCTTGGCTTCAAAGTACTGCTCCATGGTGTGGTGGTAATCAAGGTGATCGCGCGTCAAATTGGTGAAAATCGCCACATCAAAATCAACACCGGAAACCCGCTGCTGATCCAGCGCATGGGAGGACACCTCCATGGCCACGCTGCGGCACCCCGCCCGGACCATCTGGCTCAAATAGTCCTGGATTTCCAGGGCTTCCGGCGTGGTGCGGCGCGCGGGAATAATCCGCGCCCCGATTTCATAATGCACGGTCCCGAGCAATCCCGGAATGCGCCCCACCGATTCGAGGACATCCCGGACCATGAACGCCGTGGTGGTTTTCCCGTTGGTCCCGGTAATGCCGACCACGGTCAGCGCCCCGCTGGGATGCCCGTAAAAGGCGTCGCAAATCTCTGCCAGGGCCTGCCGGGTATCCTCAACCTGAACCTGTGTGACCTCCCGCGAGGAAAGCCGGGAGTGCGACGTCACCACCACACTCGCCCCCCGCTTGATCGCCTCCTCCGCATATTCAAACCCGTCACAATGAGCTCCCGGGATGGCGACAAACAGCATCTCGGGGCCCACCTGCCGCGAATCATAGGCGATCCCGCTCACCTCACGGTCCGGATTCCCCCGCACGGCGAGGGGCTTCACTTTTTTCAATAGTTCAGATAATTTCATTAAAATGTCTCACCCGGCGTATCCGCCCGGTCTTTGCCATTGGACACCGTCACCACGGGCTCGGTCGGGGTCAGTTCCAGATATCGCACCGCCTGCTCGGCCACTTCGCCGAAAACCGGCGCCGACACCGCGCCCCCGGTATGAAGAGGCTGCGGTTCATCAAATACCACGATCATGCCGATCTCCGGCTTCTCCACCGGCAGGAAGCCGACAAACGAGGCCATGTAATCCGTCTCGGAATAATGGCCGGCGACCGGCTTCTGGGCGGTCCCCGTTTTCCCGCCAACCGAAAATCCCGGGACCCGCGCCTTGATGCCTGTTCCGCCCTCCTCACAAACCCGCGCCAGCAAACGCCGCATCAAAGCCGCCGTCTCGGGCCGGATGGGAGTGGCGATCAACTGGGGCTGGCGACGCAGCAACACGGTCCCGTCATCCGCAATCACTTCCTTGACCACATACGGCTTCATCAGCTTTCCGTCATTGGCAATGGCGCAGATCACCCCCAGCATCTGGAGCCCTGTTACCGCCACCCCTTGTCCGACCGCAATGCGGCTCGAACTGATCCCGGACCATTTTTGGACAGACGCGAGGATCCCGGTTTCCTCACCCGGCAGATCCAGTCCCAGTTTGCTGCCGATGCCAAAGCTCCGCAAATATTTATCCATCCGGACATCGCCCAGCATGATCGCAATTTTCGCGGCCCCGATATTGCTGGATTTCTTCAGGATATCCGCCACACTCAACTGGCTGTAGGAATGATAGTCACGCAGCACTTTCCCCATGTAAAGCCAGCGGCCATTCTCCGTGTTGAAGATCTGGTCCGGGGTCACGATCTTCTCGTTCAGGGCCGCCGCGATCACCGACACCTTGAACGTCGATCCCGGTTCGTAATTATATCCGATGGCGCGATTCAGTTTCTCTGGATCCCGGGCCTCCCGGAATTTGTTCGGATCGAATCCCGGCCGGCTGACCATCGCCAGGATTTCGCCCGTACGCACCCGTTCAATAATGGCAAACGCCGCCTTGGACCGGTTTCGCTCCATTGCGGTATCAATGCCTTTTTCAAGCATGAACTGCAGATTCTGGTCAATGGTGAGCACGACATCCGCGCCACTCTTCGAGGGGATTTCCTGGGTTCTCCGTTCCACCATCTCGCGGCGGTGTCCATCCAGCCGGCTTTCAATCATGCCGGGACTGCCCTTCAACAGTTTCTCCATGGCCAGTTCGATCCCACTCGAACCGACCCCCTCATTGTTGGCAAACCCGATCACGTGGCATAACATCATGTTCTGCGGATAAAACCGGATGGATGAATCACTCATGTGAACACCGGGCAACTTGAGCTTTGCCACGGCCTCCGCTTTTTCATTTGGAATGTAACGGGCAATCACGGCGAACTGACTGTTTGTTTTGTTGACGCGGGGTAATACGTCTTCCAGATCAATGGGAATCAGCGGCGCCAGGCAGGTCAAGGTGGTCCCCACGCGATTGCTGGCAATCAGCAGGGAGGGATCGACCCAGATGTCTTTCACCCCCTCATTAAGCGCCAGTATCCCCGCGGAGGGACTGCCTTCCAGGATTTGTCCCCGGGGTACGGTGAGGGTCTGCTTGAACGTTCTGGTTTTGGCGGCAGTAGCCTGAACGTGATCGCCACCGCCAATATGGAGATACGCCAGGCGCCCCACCAAAACCGCCATTACCAGGCCCAACAGGACCAAAATAATGACGAATCGGGTTGGGCCATGCGACTCAGTCATTCATTACAATCCTGTTGTTCCTGGCCACCCGGGCCAAGGGACGCGACTCCAAGCTGTGAAGGGTATCCAACGAGCCGTCATACCGGATTCGGACGATTTGATCGCGGCCGGGCCAGGTCATGACCAGGCCATGGGATTTCAATGCCTGTTCAAGACAGGATGGAGATTGCATTTTCGCCCATTCACACTGTTCGCGCACCAACTGGTCACGCAAACGGTCGCGGGCGGCCTCAAGACTCCGGATCTCGCGGCCAAGCGTTTCGGTCCGGGAGTGGAGACAAACATAAACGAGGGCAAATCCCACTAAAACCAGGAGAAGTGCCACGAGAGGAACGGGAACGGGAAATTTCGCCTGACCTTTTTTTCTATTCTTTTTCGCCATCATCTAGTCCTGCTCCTTTCGCTCCGCAATGCGCAACTTGGCGGAACGGGCACGGGGATTTCCCCGGCATTCCGCGTCTGTCGCCACCACGGGCTTTCGGGTCAAAATCGCCACCTTGGGAAGAGCGCCAACCCACTTCGCCCCACCCTCAGGAAGAGATTCCATCCGTCCCTGATGCTCCACAAAAAATTGTTTTACGATCCGGTCTTCCAGACTATGGAACGTGATCACGGCCATTCTGCCGCCCACCTTCAATATCCGGAGTCCGGCAGCCAATCCCGCCTCCAACGCCTCCAACTCACCATTCACCGCGATCCTGAGCGCCTGAAACGACAACGTGGCCGGATGAATCCGACCACGGCGCCCGCCATAGACTTCCGTCACCAAATCTGCCAGCTGCGTGGTTCTCCGGAACGGAACCACACCCCGCTGACTCACCACTCGCTGCGCAATCGCCCTGGCCCGGGGTTCTTCTCCATACCGTTTGAGCAGTCGCGCAAGATCCGTTTCCGGCAACGTGTTCAAAAGCCCGGCCGCTGTAATCGGCGCCTGTTGATCCATCCGCATATCCAAAGGACCCTCTTTCATAAAGCTGAACCCCCGATCCGGGTCATCCAACTGATCCGAAGAAATCCCGATATCCAGCAACACGCCATCCACCTCAGACAAACCCAGTCCCGACACCACCTGATCCATCCGCGCGAAACTCGACTGAACCAACGTACAACGGTCAACCCGGTCGCCCAGATTCTTCCGCGCCCGGTCAAGGGCGCCCGCATCCCGATCCAACGCCACCACCCGGCCCTGGGGCCCCACCGCATTTGCGAGCGCCGCGGAATGCCCGCCTCCGCCCAACGTTCCATCCACAACCACCGCACCGGGCTGCAACGCCAACCCTGCCAGCACCTCGGAAAGCAATACGGATTGATGCATTTCAAAACTTCAGGTTAGAACCCAACCGAGCGCGCCGCTTCACCCAGATCCGCAATCCCTGTTGAACTGACCTGCTTCCATAACTCGGGATTCCACAACTCGAAATGATCAATCGCGCCGATCAGCGTGATCTGGTCCGTAAGTTTCCCATGATCCAACAGGGCATCATTGACGCGAATACGCCCGGCCGAATCCCACGGAGCCAATTGCGATTGCGATCCTAAAATGCGGGCGAACTGCCGGCCCTTGACGTCCGCAACGGAGAGATTACGGATACTTTGAAGGCGCTGGATCATCTCGCTGGCGGGGAAGACATTGAGAAACAACCGCCCATCCAGATCAGGCAGAACATACAAGCCAGCCGCCACCCCGGCATAATCCCGCCATTCCGATGGAATGGTCAGTCGTTTTTTGGGATCCAGGGAATGGGTATAAGTCCCCATAAAAACGCCTGGCGTTATCCCAACTACTGGCTCTTTTTTTTCTTCGCGCTGCACTTGTGCCCCACATCGTTGTACTTCTGAAACACAATACACCACTTCGCCCCACCAAAGGCCAACAATTTTATGTTTTTTTAATTATTATGGACTATTTTTGTCGGGCAGATTTTCTGCTTTGCCCAAATCCGAATGGGTTATTGGGGTTACCGGTGCCGGAAGCCAGGAGCGAAAGTGATTTCACTTTTCTTCGCCATGACGAACGAGTAAGGTAGTATGCATGAAGACAACCATAGATATACCTGACTCCTTGATGGCGCGCTGCAAGAAAGTGATTGGTGATCAGCATGTGACCTTTCGGAGTCTGGTGGAAGAGGGACTTGACCGGGTGCTTGCAGAGAGACTCCACCGCAAACCATTCAAGCTAAAATCTGTTCCTTTTCGCGGGGGAGGGTTTCAACCTGGATTTGACGAAGCGAGTTGGGATCGCATCCGGGATGCGGCCTATGAAGGGAGGGGCGGATGATTGCGGTGGACACCAATATCCTCGTTGCATTTCACAGGACCGAATATTCGCATCATGACACGGCGGTAGAGGCCCTCACATCACTGGCGGAAGGATTGGAGCCTTGGGCAATTCCCTGGCCTTGCATCCACGAATTCACCGCCGTGGTGACGAACGGGCGCATTTTCACCCAGCCGACCGAACCTGCCGTCGCCGTGAGCGTGGTGGATGCCCTCATCGAATCCCCGGTGCTTCGCCTACTGGGCGAAGGGGTCGGATACTGGAGCGCGTTGCGCGGCCTGATCCTCAAGGGAAAAATCACAGGCGCCCGCGTACATGATGCCAGAATCGCCGCGATCTGCCTTGAGCACCGCGTGCACTGCCTCTGGACAGCGGATCGTGATTTCACGCGCTTTCCGACGCTCAAATGCCGGAATCCGCTAACCTCTTGAGCCTGCTCGATAAAGGTGGATCGCGACCTCCGGGCGCGATTAGCCGCCGCCCGGAGGTCGGCGGCCACCAGTGGATGTATCGATTATTGTGAGAACGTTAGGAATATTGTCGGCCAGTGAATTTCGTCCGGCAAACTTGCCGCTTGCCTCCAATCTGCGTGGAGTGTAGAAGTTACAAGGCTATCAAACAGCGAGGTATCTGATGTCTAAGCACGGCAATACTAGTGTTTCACGCGAACTCGATTCTTCCTCCCAGCCACTGCTTTTTGAAGTGGCCTGGGAAGTGTGTCAACAACTCGGCGGAATCTATACCGTCATCCGCTCAAAAGTCCCCAGCATCGTCGAACAGTGGGGCAATCGCTACTGCCTGATTGGTCCCTATAATCCGCAGACATCACAAACGGAATTCGAAGAAATCCAGCCCACCGGCGTTTTCCAGAATGTCATCCAGATCCTGAAAGAACAAGGGATCGAGGCGCATTACGGGCACTGGCTGATCACGGGCCGGCCGCGCGTGCTGCTGCTCAATCCCCGCTCGGTGGAATCACAACTCGGGTTCATCAAGTATCTGATGTGGGAACACCACAGCATCGCCATGAACAATGATGACCTGGTCAACCAGGTGGTGGCGTTCGGCTACACCGTCGAGCAATGCTTCCGGGCCATCACGAAATCCAATCCGGTCAAGCGCCCGGTGATTGCCCACTTCCACGAATGGATGGGCGCTTCCGCGATTCCGGAAATCCGGCGCGCCAACATTCCGGTCTCCATCGTCTTCACCACGCACGCCACCTTGCTGGGCCGTTACCTGGCCATGAACGATCCCTGGTTTTATGATCATGTTCCCTTCGTGGACTGGGAAGCTGATGCCCGCCGGTTCAATATCGAAGCCCAGGTCCGCCTGGAGCGCGCCGCCGCCCATGGCTGCCATGTCTTCACCACCGTCAGTGATATCACCGGGTACGAGTGCGAACATCTGCTCGGGCGGAAACCTGACACCCTGCTTCCCAACGGCCTGAACATTGAACGCTTTGTGGCGCTGCATGAATTCCAGAATCTCCACAGGATTTACAAGGAGAAGATCAATGAATTTGTGGTGGCCCACTTTTTCCCGAGCTATTCTTTTGATCTTGACCGCACCCTGTATTTTTTCACCTCGGGGCGTTTTGAATACCGCAACAAGGGGTTCGATCTGACCATCGAATCACTGGCCCGGCTCAACTTCCGCATGAAGCAGGCGGGCACCAATCAAACCGTCGTCTTTTTCATCATTACCCGGCAACCCATCCGCTCGATCAATGCCGAAGCCCTGCGCCGGCGCGCCATGATGCAGGAAATGCAGGATGATTGCCGCGCCATCTCCAACCAGATCGGCGAGCGTCTCTTTGTGGCCGCCTCCATGGGCAAATATCCCGATATGGACGATCTGGTGGATGATTACTGGAGACTTCGCCTGCGCCGCCTGATGCATGTGTGGAAGAGCAAGAGTATGCCCTCCATCGTGACCCATGACCTGATGGATGACCGGAATGACGAAATCCTCAACCAGCTTCGGTCCTGCCAGTTGTTCAACCAACCCGGCGATCCCGTCAAAGTGGTTTATCATCCCGACTTCGTCACCACCAACGACCCGCTCTTCGGCATGGACTACGACCAGTTTGTGCGCGGCTGCCACCTGGGGATCTTCCCGAGCAGCTACGAACCCTGGGGCTATGCGCCGCTCGAATGCGCGGCCCTCGGGCTTCCCTCCATCACCAGCGACCTCTCGGGGTTCGGGACCTACCTCGCCCAAAACATTGAGAATCACGACAAGGATGGACTGCACGTCCTGAACCGGCGGTTCTCTTCATTCGACAAATCGACCAACGCGCTCACGAATCATCTTTTCGATTTCATGCAGATGGATCGGCGCGAGCGCATCAACCAGCGGAATCGCGTACAGATTGCCTCGGAACATTTCGACTGGCACAACCTCGGGCGCTACTACTCCCAAGCCTACCAGATGGCGATGAATAACACCGGTGCCACCGGTTCCCCCTGAACCGGGCTGTCCCTGGCAGGTCTTTTTCAGACTTGCATGTATTCATGATTTTTGATTCACTATTCATGAAGAATTAAGGAGAAGCATTATGGCTATACTGCAAGTTCGCAACATGGAAGACGACCTTTACCAGGCCCTCGGAAGAAGAGCGGAATCCGAAAATCGCTCAATCAGCCATGAGGTCATTGAGATCATTACGAGATATCTGGCAACCCCTTGTCGCCAGTTGGCCTCTGCCGATGAGGAGGCCTTGCACCTGGCCGGGTCGTGGAATGACTCCCGGTCAGAGAAGGAGATCGCCGGCGCCATCCGCAAAGCGCGTTCGACCCGACGCTCCCCTGGAGAATTCTGATGTACCTGCTTGATACGGACACTCTAATCTACTTTCTCAAAGGCAATGAGGCCGTTGTCAGGAACTTTAAGGCGAGTACGAACGTCCCCAAGGCCCTATCGGTCATTACCTACGGGGAACTTATCTACGGATGCCGCAAATCAGAGCGTGTTGTGGAAAATCTGGCTAAAGTGCATCGTCTTACTGAACTCTACCCGGTTATCGATGTAACCCGCGCCGTGATGGACAGCTTCGGCGAGATCAAAGCATCGCTTGCCTCGACTGGAACAACGGTGGATGATTTTGATCTCCTGATAGGCTGCACGGCGCTGACGCTTAACTATGCGGTTGTCAGCAATAACACAAAGCACTACCAGAAAATTCCCGGCCTCAGAATCGTGAACTGGGCGTAGGTGGACTGCCATCACAGAGACTGTCCCTGGCAGGTCTGAACGAATCAGGGACCGGCACTTGTCGGCTCGATCTGGCGCTGGAGTTCGGGCGGGAGAGTAACGAGAAGTTCCGGATGCGATTCAACCATACGGACAATGTCGGCGAGATCTTTGATGCGCTTGCTTTGGCGCCGCGCCGGATCGGAATATGCCAGGATCTTGCCAGACATGGTATCCTGCAGGCTGGCCACCCGTAACAGGATGCCATGCACATCGGCGGCAACGGAGCGAGAGGGAAAATCCTGATAGGAAGGTTCTGTGGTCAATTGGAGGCTGACGCTTGATTTCCCGGTGAAATTGATAGACCACTCGTGTCGCTCAGCGGAAAAACCCGCCTCGCGCAGCGCCTGCTCGGCCCGGGCAATGTTTTCCGCCGCAACCACGAAATCCACATCACGGGTAACCATGGGATCCGTCGCCCAGTGATTTACCGCCACACCCCCAATGGCGCACCAGGATACTTCCGCGCGTTCGAGGGCATCCACCATCCTCATCACGTCATCAGCACCACCTGCCGTTTGCCAATCATAAAATTGCCGCTTCGTCATGCCGCACAGGATAATGGAACCCCCTTTCTGGCGCGAGAAATTTTAATCCCCTGGAAGAAATGGATTCAGATGAAGAGAGACTGTCTCTGGCAGGTCTATAGCGATAAATTCTCAAGGGCCTGGGCGACGGATTTCATGGGCATCGGGTTCGGATGGACCTTGGTGCTGTCGGGATCCACGCGGCGAAGCACAGCTATGTGGCCGGCCGCTTCCTCCGTCCGCCCGGCCCGCTTGCACAAACGCGCCAGGGCATAATGCGCTGTCGGGTCTTCAGGCTGTAGCGCCAGAATTGCCGCCCACTCTTTCATCGCCTCGGCCGGCTCATCCTGGTACTCCCGCGCATAGGCCAGCCCCTGCAGGGCATCCAGATTCTTCGGCCTTAACGCCAACACCGCCCGCCATTCCTCACAGGCCTTCGCCACCTCGCCACTCGCGGCCAATAGGCTTCCCTTCATCACCTGGGCGGGAAAAATCTCTGGATCAATCGCCAACACCCGGTTCACCGCAACCAAGGCCTTCGCCCAGTCATTGCGCTGCTGCAACACCATGGCCAGCGTAAAATGAGCCTCCGCACTGGCCTCATCCACCAACAACGCCGATCGGGCTTCCTTCTCCGCTACGTCAAGCTGACCCTTTCGCAACGCCTCCCGACACCGGGTCACCCGGAGTCGAACGGCATCCCGCCGATCCCCCCGCACCACCGGCTCAACCAACTGTTCCAACGGCGCATGATCATCCGTCAAGACGATCCCCGCCGCCGCGCCAATGAGTTGATCAAGCTGTTTAGCATTGAGTTTTTTGCCACTGAAGGAGGGGTGTGCCAACTGGATGCAGGACACCATGGCGTCGGCGTTCAGTTCCGTCCGGGAGGCGACCAGAAGGTGTGAACTGTAGAGGTCCGGGTTGGATTTCAGGGCCACCACCGCCACATGAGGGAACACCTGGTTCAGCGTGTTCAGGATGGCGCCAAGATAGGCGGCGCCAAGTTTCTGGTCGGTAACGATGTGCAGCAGATAGATGCCGTCCGGCTTAAGCACCGTGTCGACTTCCTGCGCAAACTCGCGCGTCGCCAGGTGGTAAGGCAAGGAATAATACTCCACGGTGTCGCCGACGACGCAGTCGAATTTAGCCGCCGGGGCCGGCGGCCCACCCGAACCCGCCCGCACCAGGGCCTGCACCACCTGTCGGCCATCGGCATGATGAATCTCCATGCCATTCGCGGTCGTCAAGCCGCAGGCGGCCATGGCCGCTTCTGTGACAACGGGATCAATCTCGGCCACCACAATCCGGCTTCCGGGCCGGGTCGCCTGCACCTGTCTGGGCAACGCATAATCGTTAGCCCTGTAAAACCCGGTAGACTGACCCAGCGGCCAGTACTATAGTCTCGAAATACCGAGTGACCGTGGGTAAGGAGCAACATGAGCGAGCATCAAACCGTCGAATGGAAAGAGTCGTGGCGAGACGAGTACCTGAAATGGATTTGTGGGTTCGCCAATGCTCAGGGCGGGATATTGGTTATAGGGAAAAACAACAAAGGCGAACTCGTTGGTGTCCAAAATGCCCGAAAGTTGCTTGAAGATATTCCGAATAAAGTCAGGGACATTCTTGGCATCATGGTGGCGGTGAATCTTCGGGAGGTGTCCGGGAAGGAATATTTGGAGATCGAGGTTGAGTCCTACCCGTATCCCGTGAGCTACAAAGGCGAATATCACGTTCGCAGTGGGAGTACAAAGCAGGAACTAAAGGGAGCCGCACTGGATAAGTTTCTGTTGAGGAAACAGGGGAAGCACTGGGATGGGGTGCCGGTGCCGCATGTGGCGGTGAAGGATTTATCGAAACCGACCATCACCCTCTTCCGCAAACTGGCGAAGCAAAGCCAGCGATTGGATTCCGCCATTCTGAAGGAATCCACACCCGGTCTCATCGAAAAACTTCGGTTGATGGACGGTTCTTATCTGAAGCGAGCGGCGGTGTTGTTGTTTCATCCCGATCCTGAGCGTTTTGTTACGAGTGCATTCTTGAAGATTGGATTCTTTCGAACCAATACAGATTTACTTTATCAGGACGAGATTCACGGCGACTTGTTCACTCAGGTGGAGAAGACGATGGACTTGTTGCTTACGAAATATCTCAAAGCAGGGATCACCTATCAGGGCATCCAGCGGTTTGAGACGTTTCCTGTACCCGAGGCTGCCCTGCGTGAAGCGGTGCTCAATGCCATTATCCACAAGGATTACTCTTCAGGGATACCGATTCAGATCAGTGTGTATCCAGACAAACTGATGCTGTGGAACCCTGGCGAACTGCCTCTCGATTGGACTGTTGCCAAACTGAAGGGTAAACATCCCTCACAGCCTTTCAATCCTGATGTGGCCAACGCCTTCTTTCGGGCTGGCATGATCGAATCATGGGGAAGAGGGATTGAACGGATTATGGAGGCGTGTCAAGTTGCCGGAACTCCAAAACCATTGCTTCGTTATGAGCGGACGGGGTTGTGGATTGAATTCACTTTCCCTGCTCCCGCCGAAGTAGTGACAGGGGAAATGACGAAGAAAATGACGAAGAAAATGACGAAGAAAACTTCCGATCATATTCTCGCTGTACTCCAAGTTGACGGCTCGTTATCAATGGCTGACATTGCCTTGCAAATCGAAAAATCGCCTAGTACCGTTGACCGAACCATTCAGCAACTACGCAAGTCAGGCAAAATCAAGCGTGTAGGCCCGGATAAAGGCGGCCACTGGGAAGTTATTAACGAAAAGAATTCATAAGAAGGAGACGACCATGACCAGATACATCACCCTGTTGACAACCCTTGTTCTCGGTGTCGCCATCTGCGGGTGCCAGACAGTCAAGCCTGTGCCACCACCGGAACGCAGTGTCCGCATTGATGTGCAGACCTTTCTGATAGGCACCTCCTATATGGGTCTCGTATCCGGAGAGCAACATGAAATCGGTAACTTCGACCAATCCGGCCACCTGCTCACAGCCGATCTTCCGTGTAGCCGCAACAACCACTGAACTCTTTGTCTCACCCGGTCACCCGATTGTGTTGTCGGCGCTCCCTCAGCCCAACACGGATCACAAAACCCTTGTGACGGTGTTAATGGTCACGCTTGGGGATTAGGATGCCGTGCTAAGCAGGTAATGCACCGGTACGATCAAGATGGATCGAATCGAATTTTCCGGTCACAGGTAATACCTGTCGGCCCCGTCGAGAAGAACATTCGGCTTACCGTCAGCAACAACTCGTTGACGCTTGATCTAAGTAAAACAGGGACTGTCTCTGGCAGGCCTACAGCGATAAATTCTCAAGGGCCTGGGCGACGGATTTCATAGGCATCGGGTTCGGATGGACCTTGGTGCTGTCGGGATCCACGCGGCGAAGCACGGCCATGTGGCTGGCGGCTTCCTCTGTCCGCCCGGCCCGCTTGCACAAACGTGCCAGGGCATAATGCGCCGTAGGGTCTTCGGGCTGTAGCGCCAGAATCGCCGCCCACTCTTTCATCGCCTCGACCGGCTCATCCTGGTACTCCCGCGCATAGGCCAGCCCCTGCAAGGCATCCAGATTCTTCGGCCTTAACGCCAACACCGCCCGCCATTCCTCACAGGCCTTCGCCACCTCGCCACTCGCGGCCAACAGGCTTCCCTTCATCACCTGGGCGGGAAAAATCTCAGGATCAATCTCCAACACCCGGTTCACCGCAATCAGGGCCTCCGCCCAGTCATTGCGCTGCTGCAACACCATGGCCAGCGCAAAATGAACCTCCGCACTGGCCCCATCCACCAACAATGCCGATCGGGCTTCCTTCTCCGCTACATCAAGCTGCCCCTTTCGCAACGCCTCCCGACACCGGGTCACCCGGAATCGAACGGCATCCCGCCGATCCCCTCGCACCACCGGCTCAACCAACTGTTCCAACGGCGCATGATCATCCGTCAAGACGATCCCCGCCGCCGCGCCAATGAGTTGCTCAAGCTGTTTAGCATTGAGTTTTTTGCCACTGAAGGTGGGGTGTGCCAACTGGATACAGGACACCATGGCGTCGGCGTTCAGTTCCACCCGGGAGGCGACCAAAAGGTGTGAACTGTAGAGGTTCGGGTTGGATTTCAGGGCCACCATCGCCACGTGAGGGAACACCTGGTTCAAGGTGTTCAGGATGGCGCCAAGATAGGCGGCGCCAAGTTTCTGGTCGGTAACGATGTGCAGCAGATAGATGCCGTCCGGCTTAAGCACCGTGGCGACTTCCTGCGCAAACTCACGCGTCGCCAGGTGGTAAGGCAGGGAATAATGC
>Ga0118677_10007248_pt1 | contig 18385 bp, 9 predicted proteins | sample AliMusrvi5mmetaG_FD_86154 | JGI IMG/M metagenome (GOLD analysis project Ga0118677, IMG submission 86154) | reverse complement strand
CCTTATATTTACGCCCGATACGTGCCCACCTCACACCCCGTCCGACCCCGCCGCTAAATAAATGCGCCTCGAAGGAATAAAATCCCCTTGAAACTTATGAGAATATTATTACAAACGCTTAAACTGTTCAACCTGTTTATTTCCCCAAAGTAAAAAAGCGTTCGATAGAATGAGTTGTTCTCTGTAGATTCTGACTTCATGAATACTTCAACAACAGTTTCTGAACGACTGGTGGTTCTGACCTTTGACGACGCCGTGAGCAATCACGCGACCTTTGTCGGACCACTGCTCAAACGCTATGGTTTTGGCGCCACATTTTACGTCTGCGAGTTCCCGCCGGACTTTGAAACCAACAAGCAGCAATACATGACCTGGGAGCAGATCCGGGAGCTCCACGACCTGGGTTTTGAAATCGGCAACCATACCGGACATCATGCCGGCGTGACTTCGTTGACCCAAGCGCAACTTGAGGCTGAACTGGACTATCTCGATGAACGGTGCGCGACGTATGGTATTCCCCGCCCCACCACCTTCTGCTATCCGGGTTGTGGGGTTAACGAGCAGGCCATGGCCGTTCTCGAAGCCAGAAACTACCTGTTTGCCCGGATCGGCGACGGACGCGCCTATGACCCCGGAAACGATCATCGATTACTGGTACCGAGTTTTCCCGTACATGGCGATGATCCAGCGGTCTTCTATGCAGCCTTGAAACAGGCCACGGCGGGCCGGATTTCCGTGCTGATGTTTCACGGTGTTCCTGAGTACACACACCCCTGGGTGAACACCACGCCGGAACGTTTTGCGGAATACATGCAGCATCTGGCCGAAAACCATTACAAGGTTATCGCCCTCCGCGACCTCGCCGCCTATACCAAATCCATATCCTAACCTGGTCCATTACGGCGGCGGAAAGAATCGGTCTATTTCATGCCGGGCTATATCAACGGCACGGCGGGGCTTATCCAGATTGCCATGCATGGAATAAACGTCCCGCACCACAAACTCGAGGGGAATGTTTTTACCGGCCGTGATCTCCAGTGTCTCACGGATCTCTTTTGCCCAAGCCTCTTCGTTAAGCTTCACATCCAGGCCGAGCAGATTAGGATTGGGCTTCCGTGAGAACACTATGCCTTTCCCTGCGAGCGCTTCAGCCATGTAAGATTGATTGGCCCAACGCGAGATGGAAACGGCTTTCAAGTTGGGAAGCTTACAGAGCGACGTTTCCCAAATCGGGTCGGCCGGTTCACAACAGCCCCAATAGACCAAACCATACATAGCCGCAAGGTCACGGTAGTACGGGAAACAGAACTCATGAAACAGCTCAGGCGAAACCCCTACGGTTTCCTGGCTGTCCATGCCGCTCCACATATCTGATAGCTTGACCTGGCCAGGAGCGACAGGTGCCTTTGGCAGGAGTGTGGTGAAATTAAAACAGGTACCGCAAGTGGACTGATTACCATTGTTGAGCACCAGCAAACCCTCCGCCTCTGCCCAACGCGCCATGCGAATGGCGTTATCCCTCAAAAGAGACATCAGGGCGTGGAGTGTGTCAGGACAGTCGTACATCGCCAGGAAGAAATTCTCCATGCTCATCAACCGCATCAGCCGTTGTGTAAGGTAATTGTTCCCAAAAGTACCTGACCGCAGGGTTACAGGCAGGATGTCGCCAAAGGTCTCCTCGAGAAATTGCTTCTCCGCCATCGTTGAATCGCGATTCACACCGAATGTCGATGGTTTGACCATCTCAAACCCATCCTTGAGATCCTTGATGGGGCAATCAAAGTGGTAGCCCATCGTAACGCCTTCAGAATCTTTCGCATACGTGGTGGGGATGTCGATGCCGTATTCATTGCACCAGACGTGCCAGCCCATGTCCAGCGTATCGGGACAGACATGATCATCATTGAGAATCTCATGGTGCCGAATATTTCGCAGAAAGCCATTTTCCAGTCTGCGCCCGTATTCCGATTTGCATTGATAGATGGATTCGGGCATGAAATCGCGATCAAAGGTCCAGGATTCGATGACGAACGGCGGACGGGCACCAGGCTTGCCATCATTCATATCCGTCCACAATCGGCGCCGTTGCTCCATCACAGGAAGTGCGGCAATATCGGCCTGACGTTGGGCAAGACTACGGAGATATCGACGTTCATTTACTTCAAGCTGATACATGATTTTCTCCCGCTTATTTACACACTCTTGTCCACCGAGATGGCCGGTGAATAGCGCGTTCGTGCTATCGGAACCGCGTGCTCTCCGGCAATCGTAAACTTTCCCTCGAGCCGGATATCCGCGATGGAACTTCCGATGAGAACGCGAATAACGCCAGGCTCCACCACCTGCTGGAGTTCCCGATTGTACATGGCGCACTGTTCGCCCGGGATTTGAATGGTGACACGCTTCGCTTCACCCGGCTGCAGCGTAAGGCGCTGGAACGCCGCCAAGGCTTTCACCGGTCGCGTAACCGACGCCACCTCGTCGCGCAGGTAGACTTGCACCACTTCATCGCCTGTGACTTTTCCGGTATTGGTGACACAGCAGGTGATCGTCACTTCGCCACTCACTTCCACGCTCTGAGGGGAAATAGAAAGATCGTCATAAGCGAAAGTCGTATACGAAAGGCCATGCCCGAAAGGAAACAGCGGCAGGTTATCCATATCCACATACTGCATCAGCGCGGAGGAGGGCTTGCCACTTCCGTAAAGCGGGATCTGGCCCACATGCTTGGGTACCGTAATCGGCATCTTGCCCCCGGGGTTGTAACGCCCGAAGAGGACCTCGGCAATCGCCTGCCCGCCCGCTTCGCCCGGAAGCCAGGCTTCAATCACCGCGGCACACCGGTCAACCAGGGCTGGCGAGACCACGGTATGTCCGTTAATCAGCACGACAATCACCGGGGTACCCGTGTCGCAAACCGCCTGAACAAGCAACTCCTGACGTCCCGGCAGGGTGAGTTCCGTACGATCAAATCCCTCGCCGCTGGTACTGTGCGGACGCCAACCGGATTGCTCGCCCACCAACACAATCGCCACATCGGACGCCCGGGCCAGCGCCACAGCCTCCGCAAAAGAATCATCGCTCTTGCGCACCTGTTCAGTCACTTTTGCATCCGGTTGCACGCGTGCGGCATCCGGATGGATGGTGCCCTTGGTTCCGACCTCGGTGAGCTCACAGCCCTTGACACAACGGACCTTCACACCCGGCCCGACCAATCGTTGCAGGGCAGCCCACACACTGCCAACCGTCGGTTTATCAGGTGTCTCCTGGGGGAAATGGCAGGTCGTCGTATAGTTGCCATACATATTTTCGTAGGTGTTCGCCTGAGGTCCAATGACCGCAATACTGGGAATTGTCTCGGATAAGGGAAGAATTCCGGTATTTTTCAAAAGCACCAGCGACTCGCGTGCCGCCTGAAGCGCCAACGGGTAATAGGGAGTATGATCAAAGGCTGCAGTAGCCCGCACTGGATCAACATACGCGTTGTCAAACAGCCCGAGGGCCAATTTGTAGTGCAACACACGTCGCACGGAACGGTCAACCAAGTCTTCTTTCACCAATCCTTTGCGGACCGCCTCCGCAAGCACCGGGCCGTAGCAGGTAATATCGGCGAGTTCCTGATCCAGTCCGGCCTTTAACGCCATCACCCCCGCATCCTGGAAGTTCGCGGCAACGCCATGCACCTCGTGCATGATCCGCACCGAGTTGTAATCCGACACCACCAGCCCTTCAAAGCCCCAGGAATCGCGAAGGGTTCCAGTCAGTAGTTCGTGCGAACCCGAGCAGGGAACCCCATCAATATCGTGGTAGGCGGACATGACGGCATGCACACCCGCGCCGCGTACGGCCGCTTCCACGGGAAAAAGATGTACTTCCCGCAATTCCCTTGGCCCCAGGTGTGATTCCGCCCAATTTCTCCCGCCCTGCGGTGCGCCATGGCCGACAATGTGCTTCACGGTGGCCATCACTCCACCTTGGGCTAGATCCTGCCCTTGTACACCCCGAATGTATCCCATACCGATCTGTGCGATCAGGAAGGGGTCCTCACCGTAAGTTTCCTCTGTGCGGCCCCAGCGTTGATCGCGCGTGACATCCAATACCGGTGCAAGGCCCATATGCCCACCCGCCGCACGAACCTGTGAGCCAATCACCTGCCCAACCTTTTCGACCAGCGCTGGATTCCAGGTACTGGCCAGTCCGATCGCCTGGGGGAAAGTCACGGCATCACGCGTCCAATAGCCCGCCAGACATTCCTCATGGATGATCGCCGGAATACCCAGGCGTGTTTCCTTGATCAGGTATCGCTGCAGCAGGTTGGACAACTCGGCGATGCGCGCCGCACTATATTGCCGGTTCGTGCCAACACGGGCGATCTGTCCGATTCCCTGCGCCAGCGATTGGGCAAAACGTTTCTCATCAATTTCGCCCGTGAGATAACCGGTATTCCGGTCGACGAAAAAATCATCGAAATTCACACAGCTTAACTGCGCCACTTTTTCATCCAGGGTCATGCTCTTCAAGAGCGCTTCAATCTTCGAGTGAAATGGGTTTGTCATAATTTCCTTTTCAGGCGGATTCAATTTCCAGCAAGAGCATTCCTAAATCACCCACCGTTTCACTGATGGATAATCGTCCTTCAATCGTATTGGCCGTCCGGGTGGCACGGGCAGGCTCCTGTTCCAGGCGCAAGCGATCCAGTTGGCGTGCGTTGGGCCATGTCGGCGCGCCCATTTGACGCCATGCCTGTTCAGCCCAGCCGTGTTCGCGATCAACCAGGGCGCTTTTGATACGAACACGATGGGGCAAACCGGCCAACTCGAGAACAAAATGCCGGCTCGGGCCCACGCCAATCATTTTCTCGATCCCTTCCACCGTTTCCCAGGTTGCCTCAGTACTGGCGTAGGGATGATGATTATACAGCAGCACCTGCCATGAATTGGCGTCACTTTGGAAAACAGCCACGCCTTGATCCGGATCGTTATGAATGAGGGTTCCGCCGCACCGGTTTAGAAATGCAAAAGCGTGAAAAGCCGGCTTTTTCAAGCCGTGCGGAGAGACGATCCCCCACCCGCCGAAGAACTCCTCATGACCGGGGACCCCTTCCTCGGTGATATCACTGAGCGACCAGCGGGCAAGGGAATCCACCAGACCGGTGCAACGGAGTAAATTCTCCAGATGAAAAGTTCCGCTAAACACATGGTCGTGGGTGCGATCCCGGCAACTGGGAGAAGTCCCCCATTCATTACAATGGATTTCAGCCTTTTGAAAAGGGCTGGCATTGACCATCTGACGGAGCAATGTTAAGTCACAAAAGGTTGACTTACGATCTCGTACGACGCATTTACAGGTTTTGGTATTGTCATCAAAAGGGTAATCGGTGGGATACGGATGTGTCGAAACAAAATCCACCGGCAATTTCTCTTTATCGCAAAACGCAAAGAAGTCCTCCACCCATGACGGTTTATAGACACCCGTCGAATCAGGAGTGAAATTCGCCGTCGCCGGTCCTCCCACACGTAGACTGGCATCCACCGATTTCACGGCGAGAACGGCCTGGCGATAGAGCTCAAAATATTGTGCCTGCGTCCCCGACCAGAAGGGAATATTCGGTTCATTCCAAGTTTCGAAATGCCACGTTCGCACTTCCTCAATGCCATAACGTTCGACCAAATGCTTAACGGTAGTGAATACCATCTTGCGCCAATCCGCCAGGTCTTTGGGCGGGCAGGCCGGGCACTTGCTGGTAAAAACCGTTTTATCATCGCTCGCCATCCATCTTGGCAGAAAGCTGAGTTCAACAAACGGCCGGATGCCAATCCCGAGATAGTAATCGTAATTGGAGAAAAGATACTGAAAATTGAACCCCTTGTCTTTTTCCACCCAGATAAACATATCATCGTGAAACATCCCATGCTGACGTAAACTCTGGAAACCGCATTCACGTACGGCCATAGCAAGATGTTCGCGCACATCCGCCCGGAGCGAAAGCCCCGCCCGGTCAGCGCAAATCATCCGCTTCCAATAGGGCTTAACCACTTTCCCGCCACCTGACATATCAATTTTCAAGGCCATAATTTTTCCTCTTTAAAATTAGTCCACACTCAAGAGCACCACATCATGCAGTTCCAATTCAGGGATCAGCACACGGCGGCCATCCTCTACTTTGAACGCCTGTCCGGATAAACCGGAACAGGCAGACTTAACCCGGAAGCCCGCTACCTGAATCACCAGATTGTGAACCGGAACGACCTCCCCGACCGCGTGCAGATAGTTGGCCTGGGCGGGTTGCGGATAGCGGTACAGACCGCCCGGTGCATTATGAACATGCACAGCCCAACGGCCATCTGGCTGTATACGGGTGTTCACGCCGACGCACGAAGGGCCTTCGAAGCCGATAGCCGGGGCGCGCAGGCCGGTCAAGACAGTGCGCAATAATTTCATCATACGGGTGGTAGGCCCTTGCAGATAGGCATGACATAACTCGGCCCCAAGATAGATCACATGGCCTTTTCCGATGGAACGTGTCCAAAGAGCCGCCGGATTTGCCAGCGGTCGGACCCCATCGGCCCCGGCAGTCGTCGTTTCATTGATACTCACTCCGGTAAAGCCCGCCATTCCCGAGTTCCAAGTGTTGGTATTGGGGTAAGCGCCATAGGTCCCCGGAGGTAAGGCCGACGCCATGACATGACAGTCCGCCGCGGGTTCGGCAATCGTCGCGCCATTCACGAAGGTAATCAGAGAGCCACAGGCTTCCTGCAGTTTCGTATCCGTGATCAAGGCCGACATAGACGACGCGATGCCGCCACGCTGGCGAATCCCCAGCAGCTTGTCCAGCACAGGCTGGTGATGCGGTGTGCCCCATTCATCACGCGTGCCAGCCTCATGACAGGCAAACAGTACCCCGCCATTTTGAACATAGCGTTCGAGCGTCTCAGCTTGGGCGGCGCTCAGACAAGCCGCATTGCCAAGCAGGATCACGGGATACCGGGCCAGCTCATCACGATCAATGTAATCATCGAAAATGATCGATGATTGCAGATGCGCATGGCGGCACAACTCATTGGCGCCATGGTAGGAAATGCCATGTTTAGCCAGGGGTGTATAGTAGTCCTCGGTCTGTTGCGAGGCGAGGATAGCCACATATTCGACTGTCTCACCGCCCTTGAACTTCGCACGCGGCGCTACAAAATCATGCAATTCCTTCAGTACCGGCGCGATATGACGGATATCGCAGTCGGTCCCGACCGGCGTCTTATCGCCACCGGCGGAAATCGTAGCCAGCATGGCCTGCTTAAACGTGAGCGCCTCTACATCAGGAGACCAGGAATAGCCGTGATCGGACAGGGCCTGCCAGGTATCAACTCCACGCCGGAGCCGGTAGGCCTTCTGGAGTTTTATCTGCAGATCCGCCTGCGCCGGGAAGGTGCAGGTCTCGGTGCTCATAATGCCATCGAATCCCAGAGTACGTAGCGGGATCCCGAAATTCCAGCCATTCATATCCCGGTGCCGCAGGTTATTAATGGCGACGGCAGCGGAGGGCTTCACGGCGACCACGGCATCCACACAACCCTTCCAGAGATCCATGAGCACGTCGTACCGCCACTTGACCCAGCGTTTGGCTACAGGATCAGTGATGAGCTGTTTGTTGATCGTTTCCGGAGCGGGCAAGTCGAGTCCGGTATCTTTTTTGAAACGCGCCCGGCAATGAGGACATTTGCATCCGGGAGAGAACGTCCCCCAATGAATGCCGTACATCGTGCCATCCAACCAGAAGCCGTCAAAATCGAATTCACGCGTCACCTCCGCCATAAATTCCGGGAGCAGCTGACGATAGGGCGAGTTGGGACAGATGACGTCTTCGGGCGGATCGCCTTTGGATGGATCGCCATTATCGAAATCATAATACTGCAGCCGCCACTCCGGATGCACCGTCAACAGGCTCTTGCAAAGGTGCAGCGGATACCAGCACATGATCGTGCGCCCCAAGCCGTGCACCCGGCTGACAAGTTCATGGAATATTTCCGAATTGGCATCCGGGTGGTGAATGGGGAAAACCTTGGAGGGAAATAGCGGAATGGCGCGTGGCCCCACCGCAGAGTGCCAGATCGAGTCAATCCCACTCGTCTTCAAACCCTCAATCAGGTTGTCAATGTATGCCCGGGTTGGTGGATGCGCCGCGCGGGTTTCCAAACAGGAAATACAGTCTTCATAGCGTTTGATCATGAAAAGCCCTTTTACTTAAATAGTGATTCCACTTATAAACCCTTCAACTCACAATCGATACACTTGATTACATCACGTTGATATATCATTTGGTACTTTAATATTACAATAATTCAATCTACCGGATCGTATACACGGTACGCCGGAGGGGATAGCACTTCGCAGGCGCCTATTCGCACGAGCAGGTCGCTGGACCCGGTTTACTAAGAATGTATAAATCCTACGGATAAAGCGCAGACGCAGGGACGTGCTCGATTTCCTGGCTGCGACTTTCCCATGCGAGATGCAGGTAACCGGCGGACGTCTTGGCATACTCGATCCGGATCGGCGTTTTCTCACCGGCAAGTAACGGGACAATCGCTGTCAGCCGGATGTTGCGCAGCGTATCGCGATTCCACACATCGCCAAAAATACGGCGAAATTTTGAAATGCACTCGCGAAATGCCATCTCACGCGCAGGCTTCTCCCACGCGTCAAGCACGAGCTTGTTCCCCACCCACACACGCACACAGTCGGTCTTTTCCGCCTTCCGATCAATGCCCAGGTAGATTTTCAATTCATAATCCTCCGAGAAACGTGACTCGATAAAACCGGTCCACCGCGTACTGAAAGCGCCCTCGCAGCGCGACCCCACCGGCCACGCTTTCCGGGTCTTGGTGTCCGGATTGCCAAACCAGATCACCGGATTGGTGCACCGCAACGCCGGTGCGCCGGCCAGTTCGGTGTTGGCAAAATACTCGGCACTCAAGCCTGTGCCGACCGCTGCGGCGGGTTTGTCAGCGTGTTTCAGATTCACTGTACCGGACTGGCGCTTGAAATCAGCCCACCCGCTGATGCGGAATACCGGCACGCGATTCCAGCCTGCGCCGAAATACAGCAGATCGCCGTCCGGCAATTCGTGAACACAACCTCCGACAAACATATCGTATTGCAGCACCGAATCATGGTCCGCGCCGCGATCCGATCGCCACCACGTGTAGCAACTCGACGGCAAGCCATCGTCGGCACGACGGTCAAGCAGTGCCCCGCGATACAGCCCGTCCTCCGTCCACGCCACCAGCGGCATGACAATACGTTGCGCAAGCAGGACACAACCGTGAGCCTGCCCTAGAACAGCCATTGGCTCGTCAATCTGCCCCGGCACATAGTCTTTGCCAGTGGTCGAGAGCTTCCCGACCCGCCATTGCAACAGGCCAGTCCGAGTATCCCACTTGTTAAGCGCGTAGCTGCCACTCAGGCTCGTGGACCACAGGCCGCTATGACCCATCGCCAGATAGTCCGCTGTAAACCCGTCACCCTGTCCCTTCACGATCTGGTAAATACTGTCGTTCGTGGCCCGCCCCACGGCCGCTCCATCCCAGTCCTTCTCGATCGCCTTCATCTCCGGGGTCACCAGCATTTCGCCAATGACCACAGCTTCGTCCCACGGCGGATACACCGGTCGCGCGCCCTCCCACCGCGTCACCGCCAACTTGCGCAAAGTGAATTTCTGCGGGGGCTTGTCACTGGCCGCCCACCAGTAGTAATTGAAATCGGCATCCATCGTCCAACCCCGGCTCCCTCCGCCGTTGTTGGTCAGGCGGACTTCCTCCGCCTGCACCGCGCCGTCGCCGTTCGCGTCCTGCCACTCAAAGGCATTGCACTGCTCATTGTAACCCTTGCCAGCATTATTTTCCGCGAACAGTTTGTTCACAATGGCATTGCCAGTCGAGCGCGTGTTGATCGCCCCCGCCACCATCGGCACCAGGCGGCGATTCGCCTCATCCACCCATAACACCGACGGCGGTCCCCCGGGCCTCACGATGTACCGGTTCTCGCCGTGCCGACGCATCGCGCCACACAACCCGAGCGAGTCCGCTCCGAACAAGTCCCCCGCCAATCCCTGCACGACATAGGTCGCTCGCGGTTTCCAGGTACGGTTATTGTAATCAACCTCGGCCTCCATCATCCAGCCCCAGTGCGAGTTCAACCAAACGCGGTTCACATTGGCTGGGTCCGCTCCAGCAAGGGTGAAGAACAACTGCCCGCCATACCACTCACGCAACACCTTGCCTTCATGGTCGAAATGCGCCATACGGCGGGGTGCAGACCAGTTCTCCACAATCATGAACCCCCCATGGTTGTCCGCGCAAAGGTCTGCCACTGCCATGAAATCATCGGGATTGTAGAGTCCCTGCTGCCGACCACCAGGACGGCCATAAGCCTGCACATACCGGAAATCAGCCGCATACCGTTCGATCTGGCTGCTGCCGTTCACGACCAGAATGTCGCCGTTCGACTCATCCACGGCGAGGCGGATCGGCGCCTTCATGTTGTTCAGGCGCTCAACAGGGTTGGTGTCGCCGCGGCTTACTTCCCAGAGTGAATTGCCGGCAATTGCCAGAACGTTTCCGGCGGGCGTCAACGCGATGTCTTTCACGCCCGGCACCAGCGCCGTTGCCAATGTCGCCAGCGCGCCGTCCGGCGCCAACCATTCGATACGCCCGTCGGCATACAAAACCGCAAGGTGTCCGGAATTGGCCGCGACACGCTGAGCCACATTGGTGCGATCTCCTTCCACACGCGTCACGTCACGTCCCTGCCGGCACACGAGTGGCTCGAGAGTCCACGACCACAGCTTAACCGCCGGGTCACCTTGCCGCTTCCCGAGCACGAATAACCGGCCCTTTACGGCCGCTATGTCCCCGGGCAAAATGTCACTTGTTTGCCCGCTGATCGCACCATCCGACAACCGCGACACGGCCAACGCAGTCGTTACTTCGCCGCCATTGGCGACAATCCCAAGCTCCCCGTCGCAGGCCACATCATGTGGTCCCCCATGATTGCCCGGCCATTCATCAATGTTATAACTCGTACCTATACTCAACAGGTATTCGGCATTCAGGCCGGGCGACTGCAGCAGGCGCCACTCATACTTGCCCGGCGCCATCGGAATTCCCTTCCAGTCTAATCCATCCCACGCAATCTTATGCTTACCACGCGCCTGCGGCACGCCACTCAGCAAGGTTCGTGCAAGCTGCCCATCGGCGCGATACACCGCAAGAGAAACCTGCCCACTCGAGGCAAGCGAGTAGGGAATCTGGACTTCCGCACAGGCCACTTCGGCAAACAAGCAACTCACCGCAAAAATCTCGACCGTTACGTTGCGCGCGATCTGAACCCAACGGGTGAGCCGGTCGGGCTCCCCGTTGAGCGTGTAAACGTCTTTCATCATGCTCTCTTGCTTTTTATAAATATTGGTAATTAAACCGCCCCTCAGGGGCGACGTCGCCACTGACATAGAAATCCATTATCTCGCCCGGACATTGAATATTGTCCGCCCATTTGAAATCGAATGGTGGCAAAGTCAGGGTATTGGCGAGTTCCAATGCCGCGCGCGGAATGGCGAGATGCAGCTCACAGCCCTCCGTACGGAACGGCACCTTCACGACTTTTTCCCAGTTCCATCCGCCGGTATTTCGCTCCAGCCAGGACTCTCCGTCGTCCGGCAGGGTTCGGTTGACGATGAAATCGTACCCTGCCCATGACGGTCTGCCTTCCCGCCGAGTATCAATCAGCAACCACATCCAGTTGGGGTCTCGGGAGGGAGAGATGGCCGCACAACAACGAACATAGAAATAGAGCGTGTCCTTATCATGGGTTACCTTGCAGGAGGAAAACTCATTTCGGTTCGTGGTGTTCGTGTAATGTAGACCCGCCGCGCCATCCCAGTTCCGGGGGATGAGTCGTCCCACTGGGTCGTGAAATTCAGGCACAACCGGACGCCACTGTGCAAAGTCGCCATCCAGATCGATGGTCCGAGGCGCTGCCGCCCGAGGCAATTCAGGAGTCCCTTTGTAACGCCGGATGTTGGCCACCATTTGCCAGTAGTAGCTATCGCCATGCCCACCCTTCATCGGCTCAATGTCACGGCTATGTTCCTGATCAAACTGATCTACGAATTCCAGAGGTCCGTCTGCGGTCCCCCAGCGTCCGGCAATCCACTCATTCCAGCCGGTGATCATGACGAAGGGCGGATCCAACTCCAACGCCCGCCTCCACTGTTCCTCGACATTGCCGCCTCTGTTGATAGCTCCAGCGGCTGTTTCGATAGTGCCATCGTGAAAACTCCGCCCGCGCGCCTCACCTGAACTCATGCAGACAGGCACCCCGTTATCGCGGCGCAGATTCTGCGCTACAGACACATTCACCTGCTCCGGCCTATCGGGATCATCCACGTAGCCATAAGGTTGAGGGTACGTGGCTTCCCAATGCCAGGCACGGTTGGAATTCTCCATCGAGAATGGCCAGTGCGCCCGCCGAAGTGTAAAAAACTGTTGAACCTCTTCGGAGGCTTCCACCGGATCACACAACATGAGCGGCTTACCTTCCCAATGGAACCACAACTCCGGATAGAGTCCCGGCTTGTAGAGTTCCGTATAAATCTTCTCCGCGGTTTCGCCAGCCTTGGAATTTACCATATAGGCGATTTGCGGCGTGCGCCCCCCCTCTTTTCGGATCGCACAAAAGGTTTCGCCCAGCGCATGGACGGTCTCAGGATAGCTTTGGGCATTGGTGGTGTCGAAAATCAGGACATCAATCCCGGCGTCGGACAGCAGCCGAGCATGGCGGCGCAACACCCATGGATCCGCACTGTGATAGTACCCATACAGGGGTTCTCCCCAATAGTGCATCGTCCCTCCCGGGGGGCCCCACAAGGGGGAGTCCGGCTTCTGGACTGCATCAGGATCCGCCGCCAGAATTTTGGCAATATCGTACGGCCCATCGCCATTCGGCCGCCGGAACCGCTGCCCGACCAAATCCAGCCAAAGGAAATAGAAGATTCCGACAAAACGGTATGGCCGCACGGGCCCCGTTTCGTCTGCTAAAGGCAGGCGTCGTCCTAAGTCGTCAGTCGCCGGCCATGGTGTACCGGGATTGATCGTACTCATAACCCCTTGTATCCCGTCACCGCCAGCAGTCCTAATGCAGGGTCGACCGACTCCATGACAAGCCGCAGTGATTGCAGCACCATGGGTTTTCCCAGGTCGAGTTCCACTACGTTCAATACAGCTGCGGGGGTCTTCACGGCCAGACTTCTTGCCCAGAATTCGGGTTGAGGGAACCCAGGTGCCTCGCCCTCCCGCCAATCCGTGGCACTTGCCGGAAGCAGGGGCAGCAGTCCCAACCGATCGCGGCGAGGGGGCTGGAATGTTGCAAGCCGTCCACCCATACAGGTATTAATCCACCAATCCAGATCACCAGGCAACCGAAGCGTTCTGGAGATAAACTGTATCCCGACATTCGCGGATTTTGATTTTCCCAACAGGAGATCCAACCGCGCTATGGGGAGAAACATCGAATGGTTATCGGCAAGACCCGCAACCAACAGGAAAAGTTTCCGGTATTCCTGCGATTCCAAATCGAGTAACAGTTCAGGTTTTCCCAATTTATGAGAGAGAACCACCAGCCCGTCACTCATTTCAAAGCGCACTCCCGGCAACTCAGGCAACACGAGCTCCGGCTGATCCAGGCAGTCCCGTGGAGAGGGCGACCAATCCCATAAGCATCGTGAAGATCCCATGACTTTACGCAGGGCATGCCACTGATCCGATTTGTATAACGCTTCCTGCGGCAATTTCACCGGTTTCATTCGCTGGCGCATGTGTTCAAGCAGAACCGCATTCCCAGCAATCTGCTTGACCACGGACAGCGTGACATCCACACGCTGACCATCGGGCAACCTTAGCTCGGATTGATTATCCCCCGGGGTAAGTTGATTCACCATCGTCGCTGAAAGCGCGATCGAACAGAACCGCTCCGAACGCGCCGCCACTTCGAGCTCCCACGCTACTGTCGCTCCAGCGACCGTCAGCCGCGCCGCACCCGCCAACTCCGTCTGGGTGTTGTTTCGAATAAGGAGTCGCACGGAACCATCCTCGACTTCCCCTTGCGCGGTAACCTCGCACCTTGGCAGGATGACAAGATCCACCGGCAACCGAAAGGACACCTCTTTTTGATGGCAGTTCAAGAAAAATGTCCGCCGCGAGAAATTCAATTGTCCAAGACGACCGTAGCCCTTGTATTTGTCTAACTGCCCCGTGCGCACCCGGGCCTCCACCCCATGGTTGGTTCCCATCCTGTAACTCTCCAGTACCCCGCAGCGATCATCGAGACTCTCGATCCGCGCGCCCTCTAATTTCAGGACCAGCAGATCCCCTTCGGCGATCGACCCCGGTACGGTCACTACATATTTCAACGGACGCATCTTAACCGTCAAATGGGTTCGCTTACTCGCGGGCGTTCTGAACTCCAACACCACGCAACCGACCCCGGGCGAGATTTCAAATGCGATTTCCTCCCCATTAACCAAAACTTCACTAACCGCACCAACCGGAAGCATCCAACGCACGTGTCGAGTCAGTTCCTCTGCACTACTTACGACATAATGAAACGTATTACCCATGCGGCGGTACTCTGCCGAATACTCAGGCAAGGTCAACTTGGCTTTCGGCCATTTATCCGGAAAGGAAGGCGCCACATGGATGACATGTTCAAGCTTATCCACCTCCAGGCCGAAAACAGCCTCTGCCACCGCCTGAATATAAACCCCCGCCGGAGGCGAGAAATAACCCAATCGTTTTTCATGCGCCACCTCCGGCCAAGCCCCCTTGTGGAAATCACTCATGACCCACTCCGCCAACGCCTGCAACGGACGATACGTCTCATTCCTCAAACCAACCTTTGCCAAACCCCACGCCCCCCAGGGCTGCTGAGAGGCACCCGCCTGCATTCCCCAGGTCGCCCAGAGGTCAATCAGATGGTCAGGAAAATTGTTAGAACAATAGATTTCCCCGCCTTTTCCCATCAGCCGGTCTCGAAGATGCCGGATACTGGTCCACCCATCTTCAGCATCCAATACCCCCCAGATTGCCGGATAAATAAACGTCTGGTATTGGCCATCCAACGCAATGGGACCCAAGGGATCCTTGTAGAATCCGAACCGTCCTAAATCCTTGAGCCAGAGATCAGAACGTAAACGTGCAACAGACCGCTCCGCCAGCGCTTCAAAATGTCGAGCTTTTACCGGATCACCCGTCACCTGGGCAACGAGGGCAGCAGTCCGGAGCATGTTGATTCCTTCAACCGTCGGGGATGTTCCCCCGAACGGGGTCAGTACAAAATCTTCCTGATTCCCTATCTGCAAGCCCCAACACAACAACCCATCGCCATCCTGGTCATATTCCTCGAAGCTCTGTTCGGCGGCCCGCATCACCACTGGCGCAATTTTGCGGATCGTCTCCATGTCGCCGGTATGGCGCAGATAGTGCCGAACCTGCCAAAGATAGAATTGGTTATTCCCACCCCAGTCGCGCCGCACATGCCCGCCAGGCGACATATGGGGAATCGCTCCATCCTCCGGCACTTTTTCAGCGTGGGTCACGATACACTGGCGTGAGCGATCCGCCTGACCGAGCCACTCCACCCCTGGCGTGTGCTGCTGATGCCACATAGTGACCCAGTGGTGAAGCCCTTCGACCCAGCCGATGGGTTCCGCCCAATTGTATTCTAAATTATAAAGCGCCGACCGGAAGGCCTGGTTCATTTCTGTTTCAGGCGTCTCCAGCCTGCAGCTTGAAAGCAACTTGTCGTAATACGCCACAACCTGTTTCCGTTCAGCATCAGGTTCAAGCTTGACCAACTCGAATGCACGAGCGCCCTCTTTTGCAAAGGAAAGCAGAACGGTACCCGCACCACGACCCATCCGGGCAATAAGATGTCCTTCTTCGCGCGTCAATTCCCCCGAAGTGACTACCCCTATCGCTAAAGGATGTTTCGAACTGTGAAGCATCCCTACTCCGTCAACCAATTCGACTGAGGCCCCATCAAAATCGACCTCATCGGTAACAATCCAGTCGACGGGATTATAATGCATGAATGCTTCCCGTCCGCCTCCAATACGCAGAACCACGGGCTTCGCAGGAATTGTGGACACCGTAAATAAGGCGGCCCCCTCCCAACGACCCGCACCACGACCTTTCATCAAAGGCAAAATTTCAGTACGTACCTGGACATGCTTGATGTTGTATGCAGCAATCACCCCACCCGGAATATCGCTCACATCCACATTAGCCGCCTCACTGGTCCAGTGGATCTGGCCATCAATTTCCACTCCGATCACGAGTTTCGCCAGCAAATGCTGAGTGCCACTATTTCCGGTCTCGTTGATATACGTCATGAAACACACATTGGGCCGGGTATTGTTAGTGGTAACAATGGCATGATGCCATCCCGCAACACGGTCAACGGTCAAAGGTCCAGGACTGCGAATGCCGGTTGAATTATCTGTCGTCGGGATAGAACTCGGGGTGGATTGCATGGGATGTTCCTCTTCGTTATTACGCGCTTTGCCGGCGCAGTGCTGCAAAATTGCCTTCCTCAGTCTTTCATCCCCAACACAGATGCAGCCGGCATTTCAGGGTGGTTGGGGCCAAAGTGCTTCAGCATCACCAGTGGCTCACACCGGCTGTGATTAGTGATCGTTACACCCGTCTTTGCGGCATTTTCCGAAACAAAGAACTCATCCGCGCTCAACTGCCCGTAGCGCAACATCACCGCCGCTTCAACCTCGTGTACGCCGACGGTGCCATGACCTTGAATAACAATCAGTCCATAGGCCGCCGCATCCTTGACGATCACCGACTGACCGTGCATTACCGACAACTCCTTGGCCCCGATATAGCTGTTCCCATAGGCAATCCAATTCTCGCTGTGGAGGGGATCGTTATGGCGACAGGGAATGGGCGGCCGGAAATAATGTTTCTTGTAATGGGGATCGATGTTCTTTTCCCAGTCCATGAGATCCAGAATATACTCGATGTTCCTCTTATGATCGTCAGGACAGTTCTCGACCAGGAACTGGTAAGGATAGACTTCGTTCGCGGTGATATTTTCGTGAACCGAGTTCACATCGCTGTTCCACTGTGGCTCATAGGTGAGATAGGACCCCGGCGCATGAACCACGCCAGGCGGAGTATACCAGCCTGTACCCAGTTCAATACGATAGGCGCGTGACAACTCAGTAATCTTCATGTCCCCCTTCTCGTAGGCAAGCAACCGGTCACGCACCATATCCCGCGTGGCATCCGGATCATAGCCGAAATAGGTAACCGGAAATTGACCCGGGTGGTTGTTCATCTGCGGCGGATAATAATAGGCCTCAGGTTTACCCAGTCGACCCACACGGGCCGCCGCTTCAAACCCGAGATGAAGATGATGAAAAAGCGGCGCGTCATAATCGAAGAATTTTGAATACATGGGCCAGGTGCCGAACTTCTGTTTCAGGGTCTCCCCGATGATGTCAGCACCCAGAAGCTCCACCGCATCCTTGAAAAGGAATTTGTCGGCTATATTGTCCGTCGGTGCCACATAGCTCATCCCTTCGTCGGCCGGCGCCAATTCACCATTCATGGCGGGAATCACCGAGGAAAACCAGCGCTCTTTGATGGAGCCACGCCTGGTACCGAGCGCATAGTAGTCGTCCGGATGAAGCCTGAGGCGCTTTCCGGCGGAACTGAAACGCCGGGGGACGAATACCGGAATGAGGCGGAGAATGCCTTTGCCATTTTCAAACGCTTTCTTGATCGCTGATGCTTTCTTCATGGAACTTCCTTTACCCACTCTTCAGGACAAACTCGCAGACAATCCTTGACGAATCAATCCAGGGGGCATTGAATTCGCGGATAACGTGCGGTGATCATGGCTTGATCCCTTTTTGATAATCGCTCAAGCGGCACGGGCAGGTCCTGAGGCCGAGTTTGCTTCTGATTGATATCGCCATAGAGCGTCCAATTGCGAGCCAGATCCTGCGGCTCCTGAGTTGGCTGGCCGTAATGGGTAAAATCAATGACGACTTCAGAAGCGGGCCGACTGAGCTCGCTCAACAGCGCCAACCGGAATTCTTTATTCATGAACCAACGGATCCGCTTGTCGGCATCTGATCCGCCAATGCCAGTTCCAGTCTGTTCAAACCGGTAGTCAATAAAATCATTGGAAGAGAACGCCTGGCGCCACCAGTTACCAAAGTCACCCTGTGTCACCAACTGCGCGTCAGGCCAGCGAACGCGAATCTGCCGCAACCACTCCGTCAGGCTTGCGAGATGACCGATACAAGACACTATGC
>Ga0118677_10007247_pt1 | contig 18388 bp, 20 predicted proteins | sample AliMusrvi5mmetaG_FD_86154 | JGI IMG/M metagenome (GOLD analysis project Ga0118677, IMG submission 86154) | reverse complement strand
ATCCAGAAGCCGCTCAATCTCCTCATGCGTGTAGGGCAATGCCCCCTGCTCCCGATGCAGCACCTCCTGATATTCGGTTAGCAGATTATTGCTTAAGACTAGCGTCCACTGCTGTCGAGCCAAAAGCCGCAGTATCTCGTGTGCCGCGCCCCGCCGGGAGCGCAGCCCAGCCACCAGCACGTTGGTATCCATGACCGCTCTCATTTCCCCGCCTACTCCACAAGCTTGATCTCCTTCGCCGTCAGGCCGTTGAGCCGATAGACCCGCTCGTCTATTGCCCGCTCCAAGGCCGCCGTATCCGCCCCCGCCTCCGCCCGCTTGGCCTTCAGGATACGGTCAACCAAGGGGACCAGAACGTCGTGCTCCGGCCGCTCCGAGGCGGCGGCGAAATCTATCGGGCGGATAGGCAGTTGTTCGATGAACCGCTTGCCGTAACTCCAGTATCCGCCGCGGAATGATGTGCTGATCCTGTGGAGAAAGAAGTCGAGCAAGCGGGAGTTAAGGAGCGCTTGGAGGTAGTGCAGCGAGAGCGGCTCCGCCGCTGAAACCCAGCGGACGCCGTAGTAGGGGCCGTTGCCACCACCGGTGAAATAGCTATCGAAGCCAACATAGGCGTAGCGGCCGGTGACTTGCCGCTTCTCCCGCACAACTGTTGCGCTCATTGCAGGATTTTCCCACCCTGTGGCGCCATACGCAAGACCTTTCAAAGTGGTTCAGCACAAGGGACTTACACTGCGCGTCCGGCTCTGGGTGCAAATGCTCCGTTCTGAACCCGGCTTCGCCTGGTTGACGCTAAAGGGCTGAGGCGGGGCGGGAAGTTTGGTTGTCTGGACCCCGTTTGGGACCAAGCTACGGTCTGACGCCTTTCAGGATCGGAAAACCCCCTCTATTTGCAGGGTATTCCCCCTACCTTTTGCATCCAGCGCGCTTTGCGCTGCCTTTGCTCTCAGGTTCGGTGGTGGAGGTTGAACTCGCCGCGCTGCCGTCTGGGTCCGAGCGAGACTGCTGGGGGTGTTGGCGGCGGGATGTCGAATACCAGCTTGGGCCCGGACTTTGGGCTTTAGACTCTAAACTTCAGACTTCAGGTCCGGATGGCGTAGTGCTTCACCCGCAACACTTCGCGCACCTGGTCCATCAGCTTGAGCTTGCGATTGGGAATCACCAGTTCCCAACCTTTGGCTGGCCCGCTCACGGGGGCCATTACCCTTTTTGCTTGCCGGCCCTGCTCCATGGGGGCTAGTCTTACAGCATGAGCGGGGCAGTGCCAAGCAATTGCGCGTTTCTAGGCCAATACGCGCATAGGTCGAAAACTCTCCGTCTAAACAAATAGTTGGCCGAGGTGGCACTTGACGGGTCCCCTGAGAATATCATGACAATGGCCGGAGAAGTAGGAGCACCACAATGAACGATTACGAACCACCGCTTATCTTCATCTCATACGCACGCCCGGATTTGGCCCCGGCGCGTGCCATCGTAGCAGTACTTAAAGACGCAGGCTTCAGTACATGGTTTGACAAAGACAACCTTCTGGGCGGACAGGACTGGAAATACGAGATCCGTCGAGCGATCGCAGGGGCAAATCTCTTCGTGCTTTGTCTTTCCACAAATGCCGTAGACCGAGCCGGGTTCTACCAAGCAGAGATGACCTACGCTCTCGAGGAGGCCGAACGGGTTCCGCAAGGCAAAGTCTACATCATGCCCGTCCGACTCAACCCATGCAGCACTCCTGCCCGGATACAGAAATGGCAGGTCGTGGACATCTTTGAAAAAGATGGCGCAGCGACGTTGTTTCGGTCGATTACGAGTGCCTTGAAAGAGGCTGCTAGGGCACGCGCGGAGGTCATCGCCGCCTTGAACAGCACACTCCGTGACTTCAACAGGAAGAGCTGATGAACGGCCAACAAGACGGTCCAGCGGACGGGAGCCTTCAATTTGGTCATTAGACACCGCCAAGCACGGGGCAGGGGGTCAATCCGTCAAGTGCTGGCGGATACTGTGGCAGGGGGGTCAATGACTTTTCCAAAACGCATCAGACGATGGTGGAGGAATCGTTAGTTTAAGCCTTTTGATTTCATCGTCCAAGGGTTTTATCGCTTTCTCGCACTCATCTTTCAAAATCGCTTTCTTCGCCTCAAGTCTTTCAATCTGCTGCTTTACTGCATAGAATTCATCATTCGTCATGAACATTTCCCTTTCACATTCTGCCGTGACTGACAGATTGCCCGAATGATATTTGAACACCTTGAAGCGGTCAAGGCGGGGTATGAACCCATGTTCCTCGGGTTAAATATAATTTAGCCAACGAAACCTGAGCCAGTCGGGCTTTCTCTGTGTTTCGCATTCAATACGGTTTCTATGTTGGCACGAAAACTGAATTCCCTGTATTTGTTGAGGAAAATCACGTTTTCTGTTCCTTAGGCGAGGATTTGGGTGAACACACTTGAAGTGGAGTACGATGTCGTTGCTGTGGTCGATTTTCTGCCACAGGCCGACCGAGACAGTTGGCGCCTCTCACAGCAACTTCGGCGCTACATCGAGAAGCAGCGATACGCCGTGAAGCCAATAGACTGCGATTCTCGGAAGGAGTTCCTGCTTGCCTTGCAGTGGCTCGCGGCGAAGTCCAAGGACGGCTTCAAGTTCTTGCTGCACCTTGTTGGCCACGGAGATGCTGGAGGACTTTGCATGCCCGACAATAAGCTAGCGACTTGGCAACACATCAGTGGATTCCTGCGCAAAATCGAGAAAGACAGCATTGCCCACTCCGTACTGAACATGACCTGCTGCTGGGGATTGCACGGCATCAAGATCGTGAACTTTCTCGACCTGGACGAGTGTTTCTTTGGCGTGGTTGGCCCAGCGACGGAAATTAGTCCCCGAGAGGGTTACAAGATCAACACGAAGTTTTACGCGAAGCTCTCTGCCGGCACCCCGATCAACCGGATTATCCATGAGGTCAATCAGGAGTTCGGGAGGGAGCTGTTATTCTGCATCACGGCTGCCGGCTATAAGAGGCTCAAGGCCCAACAAGACGCCCTACCGAATGCTGGCTCCGGTGGCGCTCCGCCAGCACCGCTAAGCTGAGCGTTGGACGGAATGTGCTCCCCGCTAAAATATGAAATCGAAGCTTTGGCTGCTCGTCGTTGTGCTCACCTCGTTTCGCATGCGCTAAACAGCCTGCGCATTTCATCCGTTCAAAGACCCTCTGAAAGAGCTTGAAGTTTGCCGCCAATTGCCGGGCGTTGCACTCCGCTGCTTGCCTCCCATAAAACACGACGGTCGTTGGCAATAAAGCCAGCGGCCTGGCAGCCAAGGTGAATGCTACCGCCGTGCTCCCCGCTAGCACCTGCGCTTCCATTCCACGTTTTCGAGGAACCGTTACACCCGTATCTTACCACCACGGCATACAAGTGTCAGGACTTGGAACACGGTCGTGATTAACAGGTGGTCGGGCGCACGCGTGCAGGCGACGTAGAGCAGGTGGCGTTCGGTGTCATAGACCTCTTGCAAGTCGGCATTGTCTCCGACCGTTTCGATGCGCTCCTGCAACGGTGAGAAATCCAAGTCCTCCACAGTTCACCTTTTCGGTGACAAGTGGCGATTCCATAAGATGTTGCATCTAAATAGAGACCCTCGATTTTGGGAGGATCAGCTGCCGTTTTTTCAGCATCTGCTCGGTGTGGACCACGCTTTGAGCTAAATATTTTGTTGAATATTTTGTAAGGTACTCGGCGCAGGCGGGTTTATATGGTTGGAACGGATGACGGAAGGGCGTTATGCACTCCGTGCGGAGTGCCGCCTATCTGCCATCCGGCCAGAATCGCTTGGTATTTGGTAATACAAGCGGAAACGGCTGCGCGGCCCGCTTCGACGGATGCCACGCAACCATTCGCACTAACTGATAACATAAGAAATAACGTAAGAAATACATATGAAAATCACAAAACTTGCATATACGGGTTCCCTGCTCATTGTCGGGCTGGGGCTTGCGGCCAACGGATATTCACAGGCCTTCCTCACAAACGGTCTGGTCGCGTATTACCCGTTCAACGGGAACGCCAATGATGCCAGCGGGAGCGGGCATAACGGCACCGTTTACGGCGCAACGCTCACCACGGACAGATTTGGAAATCCCAACGGAGCATACTATTTTGACGGCTCATCCGCATACATCACCGCTCCATTGAGCAATACTGTTTTCGGCGGTGATTTTACCGTCTCCATATGGTTTGATGCATTCGATATTGCGAATCCGTGGCCGATTCTGCTCCATGAGCAAAACACGTCTTTTCTTCTACAACTTGTTGGAACTACCTGTGGTTGTTCGGGCATTGGCCACATGATTGCGTACGGATACGAAGGGCAAGCCGACATTATGAGTTGGAGTTTGAAATCGAGCCAGCAAATGCCGCTTAACACTCACTGCCAAGTCGTTGTCACGAGAGCGGGGACTAATGTTGCAATGTATTTGAATTCCCAAATCACAGGAGCAGGCCAAGTCGCCAACCTAAGCACGCAACCGGGTTCGTATCTGACTATCGGAAGAGAAGATGTTGCGGTATTTCCGCAACCTGCATATACCACGTTTCACGGGGTAATTGACGACGTTCGCATTTACAAGCGTGCCTTTTCCAGCAACGAAGTTCAGCAGTTGTATGCCATTGAATCCGGCCCCCGTGTGGATTTGATCAAGGCCGTCAAACCGTCGTTCACCGGTCTCACTCTCACGAAGAATTACCAGCTACAGGTTTCTGGCGACATGAAAACTTGGACAAATCAAGGCTCCCCATTCACGGCAACCAACACCAGCATGATTTACCCGCAGTATTTTGACGTGGACAACTGGAATTCGCTCTTCTTCCGGGTGCAATTCGTGCCGTGAGCAAGGCGAAGACCAAGCTTCCTGTGTGCTCATCCTTGAACTGCACGCGTGCGCAAACTCGCGATTGTGAGAGTTGCAGTTCCAATCCGGCAAGTTTCGTTCGGGGTTTCTCCCGCGGCGTTGACAAGCCCCTTGGGAGAACGCCAGGATAACCGAGTTCAACAACATGCTCGAAGCGACGACCACAGATGAGGGGTTGCTGCGCCTTGTCAAGGACTGGCGCGAGGATGAAGGGTGGCGCGAGTTTCACCGGCGGTATGCGCTGGCCATCGAGGCCCACGCGCGGCGGAGCGGACTGACCCACGAGCAGGCCGAGGACGTGGTACAAACGACCATGATCAAGGTGGCGACGTATCTGCCGACATTCGAGTATGACCGGACCGTTTGCCGGTTTCGCACCTGGCTGAACCAGATTGTCAATCAGCGGATCCTTGCCATTTGGCACGAGCAGCGGCGGACGCGGTTGCCCGAGGCGGCGTGGGTCTATTTGAAGGAGTTCGTTGCGGGGGTCGTCAATCCGGCAGCGGACCCGGTGGCGCAGGCCGAATTGGAGCAGCGGATGCTGGAGGTTTGCCTGGCGCGGGCGCGGATGGGGGTGCGGCCCAGGCACTGGCAAATCTTCGAAGCCAACGCGCTGTTGGGGCTCGACGCGGGGACGGTGGCTCGGCGGCATCGTACTACCATGGCCAATGTCTGGGTGATTCACCATCGGCTGGTGAAACGCCTGCGGACCGAGTGGCAGGCGTTGCTGAATGAGCCGTTCCGCTCGTAGGGAATTCAATGAATATGCGGAGGGTCTACTTCCGACTTTGGACGTGTCAAAGTGCTGAGGAGGCACGTGAGCGAGGGAACCCCTCACCCCGACCCTCTCCCCTTCCGAAGGGGCGAGGGAGAATTGTCGGCCGGTTGTCGGCTAATCTGGACGCGATGGTAGCAGTTCGAGGTGGCCGCAGCTCTTCCCTCGCCCCATCGGATGGGGAGAGGGTTAGGGTGAGGGGCAAACCGGGGAACCACCTACACCGCCTCGTCGTGTGCCAAACTGACCTGCGAGACTACCATGCAATCCCCCAAACAAACCGCGGTCGCCCGCCTGTTGCGCAAGCACGATACCTGGGCCGAGAAACTGCTCTGGTCCTGGCTGCGCGACCGGAGGTTCTCGGCCTACAAGTTCCGACGCCAGCACCCATTCGGACCGCACATTCTGGATTTCTTTTGTCCGGAGGCGTGCTTGGATATCGAGTTGGACGGAAGTCAGCACGGTTACCCAAACCAACACGAGTCCGACGCGCAACGCGACGCGTGGTTGGAAGCCCAGGGGGTGAAGGTGCTGCGGTTCTGGAATTCCCATCTGAGGCGGGAGAAGCAAGCGATTCGAGACGCGATCTGGCGGACGCTGCAGGAACGAGCACCGCATCCACTGCCGGACTATTGCCGTTCGGGGATTTGCACGAGCAACCAATTATCCGAGCGCAGGGCTGGGACATGAAAGCGATTCCTGGAGTCCCCTCACCCCGACCCTCTCCCCTTCCGAAGGGGCGAGGGAGAATTGTCGGCCGGCTGTCGGCTAATCTGGACGCGGTGGTAGCGGTGCGAGGCAGCCGCAGATGTTCCCTCGCCCCATCAGATGGGGAGAGGGTCGGGGTGAGGGGCGCCGGGTTGGAAACGGGTTGCTGATGGAAAGCATGTCTGCTCCGAACTCAATCCCAGGCTCCTCGCTGCTGCGGCTGCTGTCGGAGCGCGAACGGTCGAAGGTCTATCTGGCCCGTGACACTGCGGGCGTGCTGTGCGCGGTGAAACTGAAGCTGCCGCACGATCCGGCCGGGCTGGCGCAATGGACGGATCTCATGAAGCGCCTGCAACCCTTGAGCGGGCGGCCGGGTCTGCTGCCGATTCTTTCGTACGGCGTCACTGACAACGGCTGGGTGTGGGAGTCATTTCCGCTGGCCGACAACCTCCCCGGACTGCCGCCGCTCGGAGACGAGGCGGGGCTGCAACAATACACGCCGCTGACCCTGCGCGCCTGGAGCACCGAGCAAGGCCCAGCGTCGGCGGACATGGTGGGAAGGTGGGGTGCGCGCCTGGCGGATGCGCTGGCGGTACTGCACACGGCGGGGCTCGTGCACCGGGATGTCAAACCGGATAACATTCTCTTTGTGAACGGCAAGCCATGCCTGGGCGACTATGGCCTGGCGGGCGAGCCCGGATGCAAACCGGATTTTCATGGTACGGAAGGCTATCGGCCGCTTGAAGGGACCAGTGACACCGGCGGGGACCTGTTCGCACTGGGCAAAACCCTCTACGCGACGTGGACCGGACGAGACCGGCTGGAGTTTCCGTCGCTGCCGCGCGTAGTGCTGGACGCGCCCGATTGGAACGAGCGCGGCAGCCAACTCAACGACCTCATTCTGCGGACGTGTGACGCGCAGCCGCACAAGAGGTTCGGCTCCGCCGCCGAACTCTCGGAGGCGCTGTCCAGGGTGGTCTCCGGCCAGCGGCTTCTGAACCGGCGGCGCTGGATTCTGGCTGGGGCGGGCCTGGCAGTTGCAGGCGTGGCCGCGATTTGGCTACCAAGATTTCTGCGGGCGCCCGCCCGGGTAGTTTGGCGGCGGATGCGGGTGAAGGGATTCAATGCCGAGTCGTGGCAAGGTCACATGGGCACGGCGGATTGGACACGGGGACGGCTGTATTCGCTGGCCTACGCCAAGAATGCCATCGTGCTTGAATCGGTGGATATGAATCAGTTCACCGTGGAGGTGAAGGAGATTCCGGGCGGGCCCAAGCAGGGTGTCAGCACGATCCTGCATCCGCAGACGCGGGAATTGTGGGCGATCGAGGGCGGACGGGGTGAGGTGTTTGTGCTGAACCTGGAAACCGAAAAGCTTCGCTCGCTGGGAGGCGGCCCGAATACGAAACGGCACTACAACGCGAGGACGTACTGGAATCCGGTCACCCAGCGTGTCGGGGTGTTCGGCGGGTACGGCAACTTTAAGGTGACGAACGAGCGGAGCGAATTCGACGTAGCCGCAGGGCGATGGGTCCCGATCGAGGCTGACCGTGAGGAGCCTGGACCGTGGCGGAGAGAGATAATGATCCCGCTGATCCCGGATGCCACTGGGCGGAAGATCTTTGTAGTCGGCGGTGGGGGCAGCCCTTCCGGCAAGCAGGGCGAAATGGCCCCGGGTTTGAAGGGCTTCAACGGGCGATTCCACTTCCTTGATGACATCTGGGAACTGGACCTGGAAAAGAATGCCTGGCGCTGTTTGTTGCCCCCTGGCCGCATGGAGCCTGAGCGATTACAGGCGGCAGCGTTTATTCCGCGGCTCGAGGGGTTGGTGATTTTTGAGCGGATGAAGATGGGGATAAGCCAACCCGGTCTCGCTCGCGCGTGGCTGCTCCGGCCGAATCGCGATCGGTTGCCGGTGCGGCTCCCGTCAGATGGAGAGCCATCGCGCCTGGCTGTGGCCTGGTCTTGGGCGTTGGACCCGCGCAATGACGAGTTGTTGATGTTTGCCGAAGATGGCATTTTCCGCATTTCGGTGGAGCGTGCTTGAATCAAGGTGATCCTGGTGCGGGGCGAAGTCGGTTATGTCATGGCCCACCGCTCGGCAAGCAAGGGTGTTCCGGGGTCAGTCCCGCCGCTTTGGCAACTCCGCCCATGGTGATGGCGTTGATGGGATTGTGTCTTGGAATCACGAGCCGCAGCTTGCCGTTGCTCATTATGATGTGGCCGCTTGCGCGGGCAATGCGCTAGCCGAGTTTGTCAAATACCCGAACGGCATCGCGCTGGCGTATGCCGGGAAGCCTCGGCCTATCAAATGGTCACCTCAGCCAGCGTGCCGAGTTCGCTCGCCGCTTCGCGCCGCGCATCCTCTTCCGCCACTTCGAGCCAGAGCTGGATGGCTTCGCGAATGTTAGCCAGCGCGCTTTCGCGCGTTTCGCCCTGACTCAAACAGCCCGGCAACGCAGGACAGGAAGCGGCAAACCCTTCATCCGACTCGATGAGACTCGAAATTATGACGACCCAGGGTCGATTCCTTCGTGCCAATTCCCGGTATTTGTGTCTCTCCTGCGCGAACCTCCCCGGCCCAGCCCTCTCCGCTGCTTATGACCTTGCCCTGTTACACGGCTCGGCTAAATTAAAGCGATGACTCAAGCAGTGGTTCAGATCCTAAGCGAGGTCGAGCGGCTCTCCCGCGCCGAGCAGGTGGACTTGCGCCGACGTATCTGCGAGAGCGTGCCTATGTCAGAGGACCTTACGGACGAAGACTTCGCCGCGTTAGCTGCTGCTTCCTTCCGCGTCTTGGACGAGGAGGAGGCCGCGGGTGCCTGAGCGGGGCGAGGTGTGGCAGGTGGACTTTGGCGTCACGCAGAAGGTTCGCCCGGCGTTGGTCATCAGTATGCCCTATGGGGAGAGCGATCGCGCGCTGATCGGCGTTATTCCGCACACGACGGCTGTGCGCGGCTCGCGATTCGAGGTTTCTATTCCCGTGCGCTGGCTTTCAGAAGGCGCGTTCCTCGTCCAGGGGATCCAGGCCGTTCCTCCCAAGTACCTATTGCGCCGCCTCGGCAAACTAACCCCGGATCAGATGCGAATTGTGGAGCAAGCGCTTCTTCGCTGGGAAGGGATCACCATCCCTTAGGGAGGGTGGCGAAGCGCAAGCCTCCCGGGGCAACCCGATCAAGCCTTCTGGGTATTGCTTGGCTTCCCTCCGCACTGCACCAGCGCCGCAAGCCACCTGAAACCTCGCTGTATGCGGGTAGCACGCGCATTGCATGGGGGTTGCAAGCTCTTTGCCCTCTCTTTCACCTCTTGTTGCGCTCTCGTTCTCCTCTTATTCTCCTCTTGTTCTTAGCCCTTTTTCCCGCCTGTGCGGCTGGCCCGCTGGCTGTGCAGCACCCAGACCCTGGCGGGAACGAGGGCCTCGGTTAGGTGCATCTGCCCGCGGCATTCCCAGCCCTCCACTTGCTGCCAGGTGCGGATGAAGATACGCGCATTGGCCGGTGGCGCGCCGTATTTCCTGATGTATAGACGTGTGATGTCGCTGAGGTGTTCAACGGGGGCTGGCAGGAGCCCGAGGAAGCGATAGTCGCCACAATAGGAGCGGCCCGCACTCTGCGGTGGGGACGCGAACACCATGATGTCCTCGGAGGGAGTGTCACTGACGTTGAGCTTCAGGGTCACGCTGTCGGCATCGCGGCTGATCGTCAGCGCTCCCACCGGGTTCGGGCCGAATTGCGGTCGTGGGGGCGGGGTGGTCTGCGGTTCATTCTCGCAGAGCGCCAGCACGGAGTTGATCTTGTTGAAGAGTTGCTGCCCGGAAAGGCGGTAATACCGGCCCTGGCGGACCAGGCGGTCGGTCTCATCCGCCCGCAACCGCCAGGCCGCCCGTTGCTCCTGGGTTAGCTCGCGCCACATGCCCGAGAACCGGCCAAGATGCTGGCGCGCGCGACGCTGCGCGGGGGTCCGGCGCTGTTTCCTGGCGTCCGCGCCGCCGCCCTTCCCGCCTTCCGAACGAACGAGCTTCTTCATAACTTACAGATGATGCAGACCCCGGCTCGGCAGACGGGCGATCTTGTGCCCCGCGCCAGCTCAATAGAACCCATTTGAATCTCCGCCATTCCGCGCCAAGCTTTATCAGAGCGCCGCGCGGTCGCAAACGAAAATGCCAAACGGCAAATGGCAAATCGCGCGTGCGCGGGCGGCGAACAGATTCGGGCAAGCTGCGACGACTCTGCCGCTTCACGTTTCACGTTTCACGTTTCACGCCGCCGCGCTAGGATCATCCCATGTCAAAACGATCACAGCTTCCCGTGGCGCTCACGATTGCAGGCTCAGACAGCGGCGGCGGGGCGGGCATCCAGGCTGATTTGAAGACGTTCGCGGCGCTGGGCGTGCATGGAACGAGCGCGATTACCTGCATCACGGCGCAGAATCCCAAGGGCGTGTATGGCATACAGGCGTGCGAGGCGGGAATTGTGCGCCGGCAGATCGAGGCGGTGTTTGAGGAATTGCGGCCCGCAGCGGTGAAGACCGGGATGCTGTATTCGGCTCCGATCATCCGGGTTGTGGCGAATTACCTTCTCTCGCGGCAAGGTGTGCCGCTGGTGGTTGATCCGGTAATGGTTTCGACCAGCGGGGCGAAATTGCTCAAGCGGGAGGCGGTCAAGGCCCTGTGCGGGGAGCTGCTGCCACGGGCCACGCTCATAACGCCCAACCTGGACGAGGCGGAGATCCTGGTTGGGGAGAAGTTGAGCTCGGTGAGCGACCTCCGCGCGGCGGCACGGGTGTTGAATGGACGCTTCGGGTGTGCGGTGCTGGTCAAGGGCGGGCACCTGCGCGGGCTGAGGGAGGCCGTGGATATTCTCTATGACGGCCGGCAGGAGTTGCTGCTCAGCGCTCCCTTCATCCGGGGTGTGAGCACGCACGGGACGGGATGCACTTATTCCGCGGCTATCGCGGGGCATCTGGCCCGGGGCTGTGCGTTGCCGAGGGCGGTGCAGCAGGCGAAGGAATATATCACGCAAGCCATCGCGCAGAGCCGGATCGCCGGGCGGCACAGCGTCCTCAACTGGTCTTGGCGGTAATCGGAAATATATCTTGAGCAATCCAACCATTACCGGGGTATAATGGGCACGAACTTAAAATGATCATGAAACCACTAAAGTCCATTGTCTCGGCCATACTGCTAACCTGCTTCTGCGCGGCGCCCCTTGCGGGCTTCGCCGCCGATCAGCAGACCCAGAAGCCCAAACCCTATACGCTCAAGACCTGCATCGTGACCGACGAAAAGCTGGGCGAAATGGGCGACCCTTACGTCTATGTGTACAAAGGGCGGGAGCTCAAGTTCTGCTGCAAGGGTTGCCTTAAGGACTTCAATAAGGAACCAGCCAAGTATATCAAGAAGCTCGACGAGGCTGAGGCCAAGGCCAAGAAGAAGTAGCCGGCGGGTTTGGCGGGCGGGTTCTGGTTCGCGCCACCGCGGCATCTGAGCGCAGCCTTCAGGCTGCAGAACTGTGAATAGTCAGGGGACCGCTGAGATTAGCCGATACCGCAGAGGACTGCCGCATTCCTGCAGCCTTAGCCGCAATGATGCTGTAGCGGGGGAGCACGCCCGCCCCGGGCGTCATGACTGGCGCCCTCGCCAGTCAACATTTGGGCTCCCCGAGCGGACTCACTGTTCAGTGGCTCGGCGCGCGGTCCAGCCACCCGGCGAGGGCGCCGGCTGGCAACGCCCGGGGCGGGCGTGGTCCCCATCTCCAACCGCGTGGTTCCGGCTTAGCGCTGCGCTCCGATGGGCCGCGGTACGGCACCTCGGTCGCGGTCTAGTCCGGTGGGTTTCCCTGGCTATGATGACTATTATTGCCGTGATGTTGCTTGCCGCCGGCAAAACGGGGATGGCTCAGGCGCCAGCCGCCGCCCCGGCGAGTCCGCCGTCGGCGACGAACTTCATCCAGCTTACCTCCGCCTATATCAACCAACTGGCCGAGGAGATGCGTGGGCGGCATCCGGCAATACAGGCGGCATGGGCGCGCACGAATGCGGCGGCGGCCGGTGTCCGGGCGGTGCGAACCTGGGACGATCCGATGGTCCAACTCGGCGGCATGGCTGCCCGCGAAGAGATGCGGGCGGACGAGGGGGATATAATGTACGGGATCGAGCAGAAGCTCCCGCTTTTCAGTAAGCCCAGATTCGCTCGGAGCGTGGCCCGCGCCGAGCTCTGGACCGAGATGGCGAATGCTGATTACCAGTTCCAGGTATTGCGCCGGGAGCTGGCTAAGGCGGCGTTTCGAACGGCGCTGGCAGACGAGGTGGTGGTTATCGGCCAGCAGGATCTGGCGTGGCTGGAAACGATGACCCGGACGATGGAGGGCAAGTATCGCGCAGGTGAGGCCACGCTGGTTGAGACGCTGCTGCTCCAAAACGAACGCTCGAAGCGGGCCACCCAACTCGAGACCGACCGGGACCGCCTGACCCACGAGCGGGTCAGCTTGAATCGAATGCTGAACCGCGAATTGCTTTCCCCGTGGCCTACCCTGGAACTGCCCTCGCTGGCCGGGCCGGTCGTTTACGGTTCGAGGCTTAGCGAGTTCGCGCTCAAGTACGAACCGAGGATCGAAATGATGCGCCGGCAAATCAAACAGGCCGAGGCTACCGTCGCTTTGACCCGCCGCCAGCGGCTGCCGGATGTTAACGCGGGACTGGAAGCGCGTAATTACAGCGGCGATGGGAGCTTCCGGCAGGGGGTGCTGCTGTTCAGCATGCCGATCCCCTGGGTCAACTCCGGAAAGTACCGCGAGGACGTCAACCGCGACGAGGCGAAGCTCCGAGCGGCGGAATCCGACCTGCAGGATTACGAACTCTCGGTTCGCGAGGAGGTTCACCAGTTGACGGTGAAGATTGACGCGGCCCGCCGAGAGGCGTTGCTCTATCGGGACCAAATCATCCCCCGCAGTCAATCGGCGCTGGAAAGTGCGCGCTCCGGCTGGGAGGCGAACCGCAGCACCTTCCGGGATGTGCTGGATGCGCGCCGCATGCTGCTCGAGGGACGACTCATGCAGGCACGAGCCATCTCCGAACAATACCAGATGCTGTCCGAGCTCGTGCTCTGCTGCGGGCTGGGGGATCTGGAGGCGCTGTCAATGATCGGGGCGCAACCCGAGGGGCCGTCGGACGACAAGGCCAAACCGAAATAGAACCGCGCGTCGTGCAGCCCGGCTTTGCTATGAAATTCCAACCTGAACGGATGCGATTGATTGCGCTGGCCATGCTGCTTGTAGCCGTGTGCGGCGGCGCGGCGTTACTGTTAACTGGCTGCGGCAAGGGGGATTCTGCACCCCAGGCACATAGCGAGCAGCTTTACACCTGTGGCATGCATCCGCAGGTGATCCAGCCCAAGCCCGGGAACTGCCCGATTTGCGGTATGAAGCTGACACCTGTCCGGAAACAAGCGGGTGCTTCGGAGCCAACCGGGATTACGATTGACCCGGTCACGGTGCAGAACATGGGCCTGCGCACGGGATTGGTAACGCGCGGCCCGCTGCGGCGAGCGGTGCGAACCGTGGGCGTGGTGGACTTCGACGAAACGGCGCTAACGGAGGTCACCCCCAAGTTCAAAGGCTGGATAGAGAAGCTCTACGTTGATTCGACCGGCCAACAAGTTCACCGGGGCGATCCGCTCTTCGATATTTATTCGCCCGAGCTTTACAGCGCCCAGGTCGAGTACCTCCTGGCGCTGTCCCAGCCCACCAATTTTGTGGGTGAAGGCGCGCAGGCGCTCCGAACCAGCGCTCTGGCCAAACTGAAGTTCCTCGACATTCCCGGCGAGCAAATTGCAGAGATTGAAAAGGCCGGGCAGGCCAAGCGGACACTCCGCATCAATGCGCCGCGCGATGGTGTGGTCGTCGAGAAGATGGTGGTGGAGGGCCAGATGGTTGATGCGGGCATGAGACTCTACCGGTTGGCGGACCTGGGAACCGTCTGGGTCCAGTCGCAGGTTTATGAGCAGGACATCCCCCTGGTTCGGCTCGGGCAGGAAGCCACGGTCAGCCTCTCTTACCTGCCCGACCGCAAGTTCCGCGGGCGGGTGACCTACGTTTACCCGACCGTGGACGAAAAGACGCGCACGGCGAAAGTGCGGATGGAATTTCACAACCCGGGTTACTTTCTGAAGCCGGGCATGTTCGCCACGGTGGAATTCACCGCGGAGTTATCCCCGTCCGCACTGCTGGTGCCCGATTCTGCAATCCTGCGCAGCGGGGAGAAGAACATCGTCTTCGTTGCCAAGGAAGGCGGGCGCTTCGAGCCCCGCACGGTGACGATAGGCGCGCGCTCGGAGGACGACCTTTACCAGGTCTTCAGCGGGTTGAGCGAAGGCGAACGCGTGGTGACGTCGGGGCAGTTCATGCTCGACTCGGAGAGCCAGTTGCGCGAGGCGATTCAGAAGATGCTGGAGCCCGGCTCGTCCGCGAAGCCTGCCGAGCAAGCGGCACCGGGCGCCGTGTCGTTGGCAACGAACGCAGGACCGCTTCAGGCGGAGGTCCTTTACATCTGCCCGATGCCGGAGCACGTCGCCCTGGAATACGAACACGCCGGGAAATGCCCTCTCTGCGGCATGACGCTGGTGCCGGTTACGCGTGAGACGCTGTCCAAGGTCCAGCCTGGCGGGCGAGTCGAGTATTACACTTGTCCGATGCCGGAGCATGGCGACGTGCACGAGGACAAGCCCGGCAAATGCCCCACGTGCGGCATGACGCTTATCCCGGTGATGGTCCAACCGAAGCCGGCCCAAGCCACGAACATATCGGCGAGCGCGACGGAACAGATACCGGCGAAACTGTACACCTGCCCGATGGCCGAACACGCAGATGTCGTCTCGGACAAACCGGGCTTATGTCCCAAGTGCGACATGAAACTGGTGGTAACCAGTACTGTCGCCCATGGGAAGGTTGCGGAGGAGAATTGGCGCAAGCAGCATCCGGGGGGAGGGGGAGGGCGTTAGGGCGTGGAGCGTCTGAGCGTGGAGCGTGGAACGTCGAAGCGGGGCAGCGGGGAGCATGGAGCGTTGGAGCGTTACTGAGCTATATGGACAGAACCAGAAGGAAGAACGATGAGAGTCGCTGACTACAAAGAACTGCGTGTTTACAATCTGGCTTTTGATTCTGCGATGGAGATATTTGAGCTGAGCCGATCGTGGCCCTCTGAGGAACGGTATTCCCTGACCGATCAGATTCGTCGTTCCTCGCGGTCAGTTTGCACGAACATGGCTGAGGCGTGGCGTAAGAGGCGATATGAAGCGGCGTTTGTTAGCAAACTGAGTGATAGCGATGGCGAGGCGGCTGAAAGCGAGGTGCATCTGGATTTTGCCCTGCGTTGCGGTTATCTGCATCCCGATAAGCACACCAAACTGCGCGACCAGTACGACCATATATGCCGCCAACTCACGAAGATGATGGATGACGCCGCCTCGTGGTGTGGGACTGGCGCTGCGTTGCGGGAAGTTCCGGCGGAGTATGTCGTGGCAACGTGCGAGCGTGACGAGCGTGAGAGCGTGCAGAGGACCCACCTACGCTCCAACGCCGCTGACGCTCCTGACGCTCCTGACGCTCCACGCTCCTGACGACCGCGTATGCTCGAACGCATCATCGACTTCTCGCTGAAGAACAAGTTCATTGTTCTATTGGCCACGATAGGGTGCATGCTGGGTGGCGTTTTCGCGGTGCGCAACATTCCCTTGGACGCCATCCCGGACCTCTCGGACACGCAAGTGATCATTTATACCGAGTGGCCGGGCCAAGCGCCGCAGATCGTCCAGGACCAGGTCACCTACCCCATTGCCACCAAGATGCTGTCGGTGCCCCACAATAAGGTGGTGCGGGGCTATTCGTTTTATGGCTTCTCATTTGTCTATGTGATTTTCGAGGATGGCACCGATCCATACTGGGCACGCAGCCGCGTACTCGAATACCTCAGCAGCCTGGGGTCCCAGTTGCCCAAGAACGTCACACCCGCGCTCGGTCCGGATGCCACCGGCGTCGGCTGGGCTTTCATGTATTCGATCAACTCCACCAATCGCAGCTTGGCCGAATTGCGCTCCATTCAGGATTGGTATTTGAAATACCAGCTTACTTGCGTGGAAGGGGTGTCGGAGGTGGCATCCGTTGGCGGCTTCGTCAAGCAATACCAGGTGACGGTCGATCCCACCAAGCTGCGCGCTTACAACCTTTCCCTGGCGGACGTGAGCATGGCTGTCCAGCGCAGCAATGGCGAGGTGGGAGGGCGATCAATCGAAATGGGCGAAAAGGAATTCATTCTGCGCGTCCGCGGGTATATCCAGGGCCTGGATGACCTCAAGAAGGTCGCCGTCAGTGTCGGCTCGAACGGTGTCCCCATCCTGCTGGGCCAGGTGGCTAATGTGCAACTCGGCCCGGACATGCGCCGCGGCGTGGCTGAGTGGAACGGGGAGGGCGAAACGGTCGGCGGGATTGTCGTCGTGCGCTACGGCGCCAATGCGCGCCAGGTAATCCAGGAGGTCAAGAAGCGTCTGGACCAGGCGATGAAGGGCCTGCCGGCGGATGTGACGTATTCCATCGCCTACGACCGCAGCGCGCTCATCCAGCGTGCGGTCAAGACGCTCGAGGAGAAGCTCTTGGAGGAGAGCCTGGTAGTGGCGCTGGTCTGCCTGTTATTCCTGCTGCACTTCCGCAGTGCGTTGGTCGCTATCCTGATCCTGCCTATCGCGGTGCTGATTTCGTTCATCGTGATGTACGCGCAGGGCATTAGTTCGAACATCATGTCGCTGGGTGGCATTGCCATTGCGATCGGCGCGATGGTGGACGCGGTCATCATCATGATTGAGAACGCCCATAAGCATCTGGAGCGCGATGGCGGGAAGAAACCCCATTGGCAGATTATCCGGGATGCCTCCATCGAGGTGGGGCCGACGCTTTTCTATTCGCTGCTGGTGATCACCGTTTCCTTTATTCCGGTATTCACTTTGCAGGCCCAGGAAGGCCGCTTGTTCAAGCCGCTGGCCTTTACCAAGACCTACTCGATGGCCGCGGCGGCTCTGCTTTCGATCACACTCGCTCCCATCCTGATGGGCTATTTTATTCGCGGGAAATTGTTGCCGGAAGAGAAGAACCCGCTCAACCGCCTCCTGGTGTGGTTGTATCACCCCGTGATTGATTGGGTGATTCGCTGGCGCTGGACGGTCATCCTGGGTGCGGGGGTGATCGTGGTGTGGGTTTTCTTCCCTTGGGATAGGGCGGTGACAAGTCGCCTGCCAGAAGGTAACGCAAGAACGGTAGCCGCAAAGTTAGGGAAGTTCTTTCCGTTTCAGAATCTCGGCTCCGAATTCATGCCCCCCCTGTATGAAGGCGATCTGCTCTACATGCCCACGACCTTCCCCGGCATCGGCCCGACGCAAGCGCGGCAGGTTCTCCAGCAAACCGACAAGATCATCCGCTCCTTCCCCGAGGTCCAAAGCGTATTCGGCAAGATCGGCCGCGCGGAAACCGCTACCGACCCGGCGCCCATGGACATGATCGAGACGACCATCCAGTTGAAGGAAGAGAAGGAATGGCCCGAAGTGGACATCCACGATGGCAGCGGCAAGGTCGTCGCTCATCGCCGCCGCACGCCGGATGAATTGGCGGACACGATGAACGCGGCGGTGCAATTCCCCGGCCTCGTCAACTCCTGGACCATGCCGATCCGGACGCGCATTGACATGCTCGCAACCGGCATCAAGACCCCGGTCGGGATAAAGGTCGCCGGCCCAAACCTCGCGGAGTTGGAACGGGTCGCCTCCGAAATCGAGCCGGTCATCCGCGAGGTGCCCGGCACGGCCAGCGTTTACGCCGAGCGCGTCATGGGCGGCAACTACATCGAGTTCAACATCAACCGCGATGAAATCGCCCGCTACGGCCTTTCGATCGGCGCGGTCCAGGATGTCCTGGAAGTAGCCTTGGGCGGCATGCCGCTGACGACAACGGTTGAGGGCCTGGAAC
>Ga0118677_10007245_pt1 | contig 18390 bp, 12 predicted proteins | sample AliMusrvi5mmetaG_FD_86154 | JGI IMG/M metagenome (GOLD analysis project Ga0118677, IMG submission 86154) | reverse complement strand
CAGGAGACATATGCGTTCGTCATCAAGACATCCACTACCAGCGCCTACATCCTTGGCGCCGGGCGCACCGCGGTCGACATCGCCAATGGCAAGATCCGCTATTGCGCGGCGACCTATACCGGCGGCCACTGGGGCGGCTGGGGCTGTGACCCGTGGCTGTACAACAATACCATCGGCAACGCCGGTTTCGAACTCATCAACCCGAAGACAGTCAGCGATGGTAATGCGCACAGCGTAGTTATCACGCCGAATGCCGGCGGTAAAGTCGTCATCGCGGTAGATGATACCGTCATCACCAGCAGCACGGTCATGGGTGGCGTTTGCTGGCTGCCCTCCCCGGCGAACCAGGGCGCGCAGACAGTAATCGGCTCGTTGCCAGGCGCAGCGGGTAGTTCTTGCTCAGGTCACGGCACCGAACCCGGTCCGTTTACCGGTTCGTTCGGAGAATTCCTCTCCCTCAGTTATGCGTCCAACACCAGCCAGGCACAGGATATCAGCTCTTACCTGTCCGCCAAGTATGCCGCCATTTCGATCCCGTAACGAAATACCCGTATACCTGAATGCGTACGGCCTCCTGTCTTCCGACAGGAGGCCGTACATATTAATCCCAATCCCTTCCCTCTCAACTCAAAACTTTTACATCCGTGCCTCGGATATTGATGGGTTGTTGACTGCATATCCTGGCGGGCTTGATCGGCGCAAGAAGCACGGTAAGGCCGTAGACAGATTGGCAAGAATTACATAACGCATACTGATCAATCCTCAAAATAGCTGATCGGAATTCACCTAATCGGCTTACCGATTCCATCTCATACACTGCCATTTTATATTTGTCTTGATATTATTTTACTATCAATTTCTTCGGTTTTTTACATTGTGCTCGATATGTTATCTCTGTATCATAATGAATAATATTATGGCATTCAGCCATGACTTCCTTAGGAGACAAGCAATGAACAAACGTGGTTTCACCCTTATCGAGTTGCTCGTTGTAATTGCAATTATTGCAATTCTTGCAGCAATCCTCTTCCCCGTCTTCGCCAAGGCGCGTGAAAAGGCCCGCCAAACGAAGTGTCTTAGCAATCAACGGCAGATTGCCATGGGCGCCCTGATGTATGCGCAGGAGAACAACGAGAGTCTTCCCGTTTCATCAAATTTTTGGAGCGCCATCGGCGTACCGAGCGCCGTCTTTGTCTGTCCTACTAAAAAGACCCTGCAGAACGGCTATTGTTGCTTGAAGTACTGGAGCGGCGCCTCGCTTGGTGAAATGCCGGCAGCTTCCTCCTGCGTACTCGTCGGTGATGGCTCAACCATGACCGCCGGCGGCACGGCGAATGTCGCGTATGGATCTATCGATTGGGACTTGCGCCATGATAAGAATGTGATCTGCGGCTTTGCCGATGGGCATGTGCAGTTGCTGAAAGACACCCCTGACCCGATCATCATGAGCATGGGCGGCGACTGTGTCAACTGGACCAAGCGCAGCGCACTCGATGGTTTTGCCGATGGCGCCGCTCTCTCGGGCCGTCTGACCAGCGCCTCGTCGTTCCGCAACGCCGGCAGTTACCCTGATCCGACGTTCTATCTGCAAGGCGGCACCGTCACCATCGCCAAGAGCGGCGCGAATACCCTGAACGGCTCCCCCGCGCTGAACTTCGGAACAAACGGACAGGTCATCTCCTGGTTTGACATCAATGGCCACGAGACGGTCGCTTTTGCGCTGAAAACAAGCTCGTCCAGTTGTATATTGGCCGAGTGCGCCAGTACCGCTATCGTCATCCATAACGGGAGTATTCGCTATACTATTCGCAACTATACCGGCGGGCACTGGGGCGGCTGGGCGTGCGACCCGTGGCTGGTGAATATCACTCAGCCCCTTGGCCAGGGCTTTACCATGATCAACCCGACGAATGTCGCTGACGGAGCGGTGCATAGCGTGGTCATCTCCAGTAATGTCGGTGGCAATCCGGTCATCTGTGTGGATGGAAATTCCGTGACCGGTGGGACCGAGCCAGGCCCCTACGGAGTACCCTGCGCGGCAACTATTGGTGGCACGTACACTTTCGGTTCCTTCGATCCCGCTGCGGGCAGCAGTTGTTCTGGCCATGGCACCGTGCTGTCCGGTCGCTTCTCCGGTTCGATTGGTGAATTTTATGAGACTAACACCTCTGCAAGCGCCGGAACGGCGAAAGATATCAGCAACTTCATTTCCGCGAAGTATGCGCTGATAACAGTACCGTAACCTGTGAACCAGTTCTTTCCCTGCTGTCGTGCGATCCTCTGCCCAACGCGGATGGTCGCACGACAGTGTTATTGTCCTGTTGTTTTTTTACTATCACGATATTCATTCACCAACATGTTGTTTTCCACGGAGAAAGACCCTTGACAAGCATGACATAATTCATATCGTTCGCACCTCATTCACCGTAATTATCCACCTCGTCCACCTCTTCCACGAAGTCCATGATCAGAATTTACTATCCACTTCACGTATTTCTTTCATTGCCAACCGTTGCCTTTCTCGATAGAATAGTGATAGGCAGTCATGGTATATGCTATTGACCGTCATTTAATTGGAGGTATGAAGTGAAAAAACACGGTTTTACCCTTATTGAGTTGCTCGTAGTTATCGCCATTATTGCGATACTCGCGGCAATCCTTTTCCCGGTTTTCGCCAAAGCGCGTGAAAAAGCCCGCCAGACGAAATGTACCAGCAATCTTCGACAAATTGCCATGGGCGCCCTCATGTATGCTCAGGAAAACAACGAAAAGCTGCCGGTGGCCAGCACATTCTGGAATGATGTCGGCGTCCCGCAGGCCGTCTTCGTTTGCCCGACAAAAAAAACCCTGTCAAATGGATACGTTGTCCAGCGCTACTGGACCGGCATGTCTCTGGGCGAGATGCCCTCCGCCTCATCGGTCGTGCTGGTGGGGGATGGTGAGTTAAAAACTGCCGGCGGCATCGCCAATGTGGCCTATTATGCGGTCGATTGGGACCTGCGACATGATAAGAAAGTTATTTGCGGCTATGCGGATGGCCATGTCGACATGCAGTCTTCCGCACCTGAACGCTTTCCGATGAGCGCAGGCACCGGTGGTTGCTCGAACTGGACAAAAATGTCCGCGCTCGATGCATTCAACGATGGCGCCACCTTCGGCGATTGGACCAAGCTTCCGTCTGCCGGCACGTTAACCAACCCGAGTAACGGCTATGCGCCAACCCTCTTCACCTTCGGTTCTCCGCAGGTGGCGAAAAGCGGCGGCAACAGCATCAACACGTATCCTGCGATCTACATCCCCTCCGGCGCAAAACTCGATACCGGCAGCAATGGACCATACGGGATCGATGGCAACCAGGGCATGTACCAGACCGTGGCCTTTGCCTTCAAGACGAGCGTAGACAACTGCGTCATCTTCCGCGACGGCAATACTTTTGGCCTGGTCATCAAAGGCGGTAAGCTGCGCTTTGCTGTGCGCAATTACAATGGTGGCCACTGGGGTGGCTGGGCGTGCGATCCCTGGTTGTCCAACCCCACATATCTTGGTCCCAATGTGACCAATTCGACCACCGTTACCGATGGTCTTGTCCATTCGGTCGTCATCACCGCTGTCAGTGGAAGCAAGCTGGCCTTATATGTTGATGGCGCGGGAACCAGTACATCAACCAGCGGTTTCTACGGTCCCGGCCCGGCGAACCAGGGAAATACAATTATGTTCGGCTCATGCCCGGGAACCGGATCGGCCCAATGTGCCGGCGAAGCGGCCATGGCGAACCAATTCGTTGGTTCACTCGGCGAAGTATTGACCTTCAATACCGCACTCGCTGCCTCTGATGCATCAGACATGAACCTTTATTTGAAACTGAAATACACTGCCCCAACCATTCCGTAAGGGATGGGTTCTCTCGCGTGCCATGTGGTCACCATCTCCTGGTGGATGACCACATGGCACGACGAAATATCATCGCATGCAGTTGAACGAAATTTACCTTCCGAACCACGCTCACCAACTTGCTTCCGGTCTACCCTCGTGCTATTCTTCCATTGGGGGACAATAAATGATACGCATCCACGGCACTCACCTTTGCTCAGTTTTTGCACGCCTGCTCATCGTGCTCATCACGGTTCTTACAATGACCGGCATCCCCGGTAAGGCTGCAAGCAAGCCTGTGAACAAGAGCATACCGGGTACTGTGTGCCTGGCCGTGGGGCAACAGGCGAACATGCCCATTATCATCGGAGAGAAGGCCTCGGAACGCGTCAAGAAGGCGGCCGCAACACTGGCGGATGTGCTGAAACGCATCAGCGGCGCCACCTTCGTAGTGAAGACCGGCGACGGCTCCTCCGGTATTGTGCTGGGCATACCTTCCGATTTCGCCAAGCTTCCGATCAAGCCCGAGTTCACCGGTGGCGCCTATGGGCGTGAAGACTACCTGTTGCTCTCGCGCAAAGGCAGTATTGTGTTGATCGGCGCGACGGAGATGGGCGTGGAAGACGCCGTCTGGGATCTGCTCTTCCGTCTGGGATTCCGCCAGTTCTTCCCCGGCAAGGCCTGGGAAGTCGTCCCCAAACTCGACCCGGTGACGATCAGCGTGAACGTGCAAGAGCATCCCGACTTTGCCGCCCGCCGCATCTGGTATAACTGGGGAAACCTTGATTATAATACTCCCACCTACAACGAGTGGTGCGAGCGCAACCGCATGTGCTCCGGAGGGCGTTGGGGATTTAATTTAAGCAGCGGCCATGCCTACGGCAATATCATCCGGGGGATTAAGGCCGCCATTGATGCCCATCCTGAATATTATGCCCTCGTTGGGGGCAAACGCGAGGCCAACAGTGAATCCAAGATGTGCCTCTCCAACCCCGACTTGCGCAAGGTCATCGTCAATTGGGCGGTGGAACAGGTGAAAGCCAACCCGCAGGTCGATTCCATCTCCATGGAACCGAGCGACGGCGGCGGTTGGTGCGAGTGCGAGGAATGCAAGAAAATGGGCGGCCCCAGCAATCGCGCCCTCACGTTGGCGAACGATGTTGCCGTCGCCATTAACGAGTTGGGATTGGGCGACAAGTATGTCGGCATGTATGCCTACAGTTTCCACTGCGCGCCGCCGACCATTAAAGTGGATCCCCACGTCATCGTCACTACCACCACCGCGTTTATCACCGGCGGCTTTTCACTCGATCAGATCATCGACGGCTGGAAAGCACAAGGCGCTACGCTGGGTATCTACGATTATTATAGTGTCAATGCCTGGGATGGCAACATGCCCGGACGCGCCTGGGCGGCGCATGCGACCATGTTGGCGCCGGCGATTCGTCGTTATTATCAAAAAGGCGCACGCTTCTACGATTGTGAATCCGGCGATTGCTGGGGACCATGCGGGCTGGGTTTCTATATTGCCTCCCGCGCCATGTGGGATGTCACCATTGCCGATCATGTGAAAGATGTCATCGATGACTTCCTCACCAAAGCCTTCGGTCCTGCGAAGGAACCGATGCGAAAATTTTACCAGTTGATCTCAGTCGATACGTCGCATGCATCCGGCAGCGACCTGACGGGCCGCATGTATCGCTTCCTGGGCGAAGCGAAGACGCTGGCCGCCAATCGACCGGATGTCCTCATGCGCATCTATCAATTGGTCGCTTACACCCGTTTCGTCGAGTTGAACTGCATCGCCAACAGTCCGAAAGCCGATAAGGACTCGGGTAACCGTGTCCTCACTTTTACCTACCGTCTGCGCAAAACCTCCATGGTGCACTATTACGGCCTCTGGTCGGTCAGCATCGGGCAAGGCGCCGCGCTGGACCCGAAACACCCCTTGAAGGACGAGACTCCCTTCAGCCAAGTAGAATTAGACAAGATCCTCACCGAAGGCATCGCCAATAATATTCCGGTCGAAAAAGGCTTTACCCCGGTGACCTTCAGCAAGAACCTGGTTTCAGGAGAAAAGCTGAAGCTGCCCGATGTGCCGGTAGGCACCGTCCCCCCCAACTCGCAGGACCACCACAACTACTACCTTTGGGTGGACAACGCTCCCGCTGATCTGAACCTGAAAGTCATGGTGCAGTGCCTCTGGAACCTGCGCCCGCACCACGTCAAACTCTTCGCCGTGAAAGATGCGGAGAATGAGACACTGGTCACTGACAGCACCATCGTGAAGCCGGATGGCAAAACCTATGACGTCGTACTGCAGACGCCAAGTGCCGGTCTGCACCGTGTGGAGGTCATCGACGGCGGAGACTATACCCACATTACCTGGCCGGCAGGCCTGCCGGTCGCCATCCCGTCCGCCGAGGATACCCCGGCGTTGGAAAACCAGTTCCGCGGTGGTTGGACACTCTACTGTTACGTGCCAAAAGGCACAAAGGCGGTGGGCGGCTGGTTTGTAGGCCGTGCCGGTGTACTGCGCGATCCGGACAATAACGTGGCTATCGACTTTTCCAAGAAGGAAGACGGCTGGTTCAGCACCGGCGATCGGGTCGAAGTGGACGGTGATTACTATCGGATTCTCGGCCGCCAATCGGACCAGATCAATGTCGGCGGGCAGAAGGTCGACCCCACCGAGGTTGAAGGTGCGTTGATCGACCTTGAGAACATTCGCGATGTGGCCGTTTATGGCAAGCAGAACCCCATTTTGGGCCAGACCGTCGCCGCCCGCTTTGAACTTGTGCATGGCGAGGAAGTGCCATCCTTGCGCCGCCGGGTGCGGGAGCATTGCCAGGGCCGTTTGGCAGCCTACAAGATCCCCAGCGAAATCGAGATTGTGCAAGGCCCCTTGTATGGTGCCCGCATGAAGAAAAAACGCAGTGCCCCCGAATCCTGAAATGCCGACCAGGTATTTTGTCGAAGGCTAGGAACATTACCAAACCGACCTGAAAGAGGATCCTCCATGGCAGCTTCGATTAAATTTGTTCTCAGCGTTTTGCGCGACGCCCTGACCAGGGGCCTCCTGAACGGCCTCCGAAAACGCCCCCGGCCAGCGCACATCCTCTTCTGCATGGTCGATCACTTTGAACCCAGCCTGGGAATGGCCCCCGCAGCGATTCAACGGGAACGCATGGAAGAATTGCTGGAGAAATATCCGCCGTTGGCTGACGAGCACCGCGATGCTTTCGACAACCGCCCGCGGCGTAGTTGGTTCTTCCCGCCCCAAGACCACGTCAATGGTAGTCTGCGCGATCTGACTTCGCTCTGCCAGCGCGGTTACGGCGAGATTGAACTGCACCTGCACCACGGGAAAACCGAGCCTGACACGTCCGAGAATCTTGCCCACACAATTCGCCTCTGCCTCCGTGACTACGCGCAATTCGGCATCTTCGGTGCCGAAGGGGGAGAGAAGCGCTATGGGTTCGTTCACGGCGACTGGGCTCTGAACAATTCTTGCAGAGAAGGCAAGTACTGCGGAGTTAACGACGAACTTGAAATCCTTCACCAGACTGGCTGTTACGCCGACTTCACCTTTCCTTCTTGCGGAGAAAGCAACCCGGCACAGGTCAACTCCATCTACTATGCCGACATCCACCGCCACGTCCCAAAATGTTACAGTCGCGGCGCTCCCGTACGTGCGGGCGCCGGACCCCAGCCCGGTTTAATGATTATTCAAGGCCCCACTAGATTCGTGCGGGTCAACGGGAGAACCACCGTCGGTGATGGCATCCATAACCTGAGGCACGCGACCAAGAACCTCCTGGATTCCCTGATTAGCACCTGGATCCATGTCGTCGGCAAGAGCGATTGGGTCATCGTCAAGACGCATACTCACGGCACGAACAACGCCGAAAGCGTACTCGGCCAGCCCATGCATGAAGGATTCAGTTACCTGGAGAATAATTACAACGACGGCAGGAACTTCATCTTGCACTACGTAACGGCCCGAGAACTCTACAACATCGTCAAGGCAGCCGAGGCGGGAGAAAGTGGAGATCCCGAGCAATATCGGAACTACCGGATCAGCCCTCCTTGCTACGATTCGAGTCCTATTATTTCAGAAGCATCGAAAGAGCTTCGAGATGCCTTGGAAAGAACTTACCGCGGGTAGTATTTCGGTGGCGATTCTGTTGGGGTGATTCCTTGACAAAGACCGGTATCTGTATTAGAATGCGGACAATATCGAGGCATCGACTGGGTGTGGCAACGCTCAATTCTTTCAGCGGTTTATTGCTTGAGAGGTTCGTGCCACACTAACCATCCCCGTGTCGGTTTTCGCCAGAAGTTCGAAGTCAGTAGGCATAAGGCAATCTGAAATCCTTGAGGGGATTCATGAAGAATTGTGACACAGACAAGCCGGCGCTAAAACTAAGCGTGATCATTCCCTGTTTCAACGAGGCGAACACCCTTCTCCCGTGTGTCGAAAAGGTGCGTTGTATCGCCGATGAAAACCTTAGTCTCGAGATCATTATTGTCGATGATCATTCAACAGATGCAAGCCTGCAAATCGCAAAGGATCTGGCGAACAAGTACTCCGAAATCACGATTGAATGCCATCAGCAGAATCGAGGGAAAGGGGCGGCATTGAGGACTGGAATCTCCAAGGCGACAGGTGACTTCGTGGTGATTCAGGATGCCGATCTTGAGTATGATCCGATGGATCTCAAGCGTCTGCTCGAACCTTTGAGGAACGGCCTTGCAGATGTGGTAATTGGATCACGGTTTCACTCGGTCGGAGCTCATCGGGTTCTATATTTCTGGCATTCGGTAGGAAACAAGTTCCTTACTTTCATTTCCAATATGTTCACCGACCTCAATCTATCGGACATGGAAGCATGCTACAAAGTCTTCAAGCGTGAAGTAATTCAAGGCATCCAACTTGAGGAAGACAGATTCGGCTTTGAACCCGAGATCGTCGCAAAGATCGCACATATGCGATTGCGGATCTATGAAATGGGGATCTCGTACCATGGACGAACATACGCAGAGGGAAAAAAGATTGGTGTGCGCGATGGTTTTCGCGCACTCTATTGTGTGCTGAAATACAATCTGCACAGGGTTCCAGCACCCCTCCAGTTTATATTCTATCTACTAATTGGGGGAGTGGCCGCGATTGTCAATCTTGAAGCTTTTCTCTACCTTCTCTCCGCAGGAATTTCTATCCCCGTCGCTGCGGCGATCGCTTTCGTCGTTGCAGCCGGGGTCAATTATTATCTCAGTATTGCCCTCCTGTTCCGGCACCGGGCACGATGGAATACGCTGATGGAGTTGCTGACATATACCGGTGTGGTAATAGGAGTAGGCATTTTCGACGTGATCTCAACACAGTTCTTTGTCACGTCAGGAAGTTCACCGGGTGTGGCAAAAATTATTGCCACCGCTCTCGGGCTCATACTGAATTTCTCCGGGCGACGGTATATCGTTTTCCGAGAGCCATCCAGTGGGCCTTGGAAGTCCTCGAGGTAAGATTGTTCCCGGTGGATATTCGTCAGGAGCACCAGTCGGAGAGATGTGTTGAACGTGTGTATTTTTGCACAAGAACCAGGGCCAGAGGGGACAAGATGAAACTGATTGCGCGATTGCTGAGACTCAACGGGTATCTCGTATCAACGACATCCGGCATGATATTTTTGGTGCTGGCGGCTTCGGTAGTCATAATTCTTTTGTTCAGGTCAATCCTCCCCGCAAGCCTGGCTGCCAACGAAAGCTCGGATTACGTGTCGTTTTATGAGCCTGTTGCTCGCAATCTTCTTGCCGGCCATGGCCTGGTGACCAATAGCGGGACCGCTGCAATACAATATCCACCAGGTTTTCCTCTGTTGCTTGCAGGGTTATTTGGACTTGCACACCTCACCGGTTTGCAGGAATCAGTGGTTCTGTTGGCATTCACTCTTCTATGTACGGCTTTGAACGCGGTGTTTGTCTTCTTGCTCGCCCGGACTCTGTGGAAACCATTACCATCTCTATTCGTTTCGCTTGTTTGGATGACATATCCAATTGCCCTTTGGTTGACAAAACAGCCAAGTTCCGAAATTCCCTTTATTTCTCTCTTTTTCGGCGTGTTTCTTTTGGTATGGAGTGCGATCGTGCGCAATCGGCTCGGTTGGGCCATAGCAATAGTGTCGGGCGTACTCATCGGCTTTGCCATGCTCGTGCGGCCGATCGCAATCGGGGTGGGATTGATAATGGCCTTCATGATATGGATATCATACACCAATACGAGTATCAGACACAGATTGTTTCTGTCCGCCATGCTTCTCTTAGGTAATGTGATGGCGATCCTTCCCTGGCAGGCATGGGTTCACGCTAAGACCGGGCAGGTGATCTTGTTATGCAGAAACGGTGTCCCAAGCATACTTGACGGTTTGACATTCTCGGCAAACAAACTGACCTGGCGCGAAGGAGCTGCGCTTCCAGCCGATGTGGCAGAAATAAGCCGGGATATCCTCGACCGCTCCCAGGGAGTCCAGACCTTCGGCAGTCTCCTATCACTTGTCGCTGACGAGACTCGGGCCAGACCAACGACTATGGCTAAATTTTTTGCCATTAAGGCTGCCCGCAGTTGGTATGCGACCGACTCCAACCGCTTTGAGACGCCAACGATCGTTATCCAGATCCTCTATCTGACCTTTACCATTTGGGGCAGCTTGATCGTTTGGAAGCGAGGTGGGATGCCCAAGAAAATGGTAATCACTGTCTGGCTGATGGTGTTCTATTTCTGGGGCATGACAACGCTGGCACTCTCCATCGTTAGATATATGTTCCCGGTTATGGGCCTACTGTTCCTCTTCTTGCCGGGTGTCTTGAGCAGAAAGTTGTCGGCGGTAAACGATACTGCTTGAAGCTCCTCGACTTACTCCCTCCTTCCAAAAATCTAGTTCAAAAGGATAACCACTATGTACATACTTCCCCGACTTGCCTTGGTTGGTTGTATCACGCTTCTTTTAACGGGACATGCCGCCGGGGCGGGTGAAACGCCACCCAAGCTCCGGGTGTTGATCTTCAGTGGTCAAAATAATCACGACTGGCGAAAGACCACGCCAGCCCTGAAGCAAATTCTCGATAAGAGCGGTCGCTTCACCGTGGAAGTGACCGAGCACCCCGAGCAGTACAATGCCGCAAAGTTCGCCCACTTCGATTGCATCGTGGGCAATTGGAACAACTTTGGCGTCCGTAGCGGTGGAGTGAAGGAGTGGCCGGAACCGACCCGCAAGGATTTTCTGGAGTTTGTCCGCAATGGGCACGGCTTCGTGGTCATTCATGCCGGCAGTTCGATGTTCTACGACTGGCCGGAGTTTCAGAAGCTCGCCGGCGGTGCGTGGGGCGAACATACGGGACACGGCGCCATCCACGCCTTCGAGGTCAAGGCAGCCGACCCCGCGAACCCGATCACCAAGGGGTTGCAGCCGTTTACCACGACCGATGAACTCTGGCATCGCATGGCGGTTCAGCCCGAGAAGAAAATTGTCGCTACTGCCTTTTCCGCTAAGAATCGGGGCGGCAGCGGCGAGGATGAGCCGGTGGCGATAACCACGGAGTTTGGCCGCGGGCGATGCTTCAACCTCGTGTTAGGTCACGACGCGAAGGCAATGGAAAGCAGCGGCTTTCAGACGCTGTTGGTTCGCGGATTGGAATGGGCCGCAACGGGGCAAGTTGCCGCGGACGCTGGTCGGTAGGATCCGTGCCGTTGAATATCAAGTAGGTCAGGCTTTCCAGCCTGACTTATCCGGCTGGAAAGCCTGACTTGTCGGCGTACTGTCAGGCTAGAAAGCCTGACCTACGAGAGTTTTGGCATCTTTTACGGCATGGCCGTGGCAAAGTTGGCCCAGACCACGACCGATTGTTTGCCGGGATAGCCGGGGAGATTCTTGGTCGGGTCGGCAATAAGTGCTCCGAACACGATGACCTTCTGGGTTTCCTTGACATCGAGCGGATGGGCGCTAAAAATCATCACGGCCTTGTCCATCCCCTCCATGCGAATGGCCGTTCCGCAAAGACCGTTCTTGGTGGCCAGTCCCGTGACCGTGCCAGCCAAAACGATGCCTCCCTTGGTCGCTTTGTCGTCCAAGAGCTTCTTTGCCGAGGCAGCGATTGCTGACGCCACTTGTGGGCCGGCAGCAACCTTCTCGGTCAGGGTTCGCAATGCCTGCTTCTGCGAATCGCCGCCATCCTTGACGTAGGTTACGACTTCTGCAAGCTTGCACCAATCAGTGTAGGACTTGGCCTCGACCGTGGTGGCGCCACTTACAGCTTTCAACGAAGCGTCGAGATCCGTAGCCGGAAATGAGGGGGCTTGCAGCGGGCCAACGCCGGCCGCTGGCTTAACTTCTGGCTTAACTTCTGGCTTAACTTCTGGCTTAACTTCTGGCTTAACTTCTGGCTTGACTTCTGGCTTGACTTCTGGCTTGACTTCTGGCTTGACTTCTGGCTTCGGCTCAGGCCCGATCGCGGGGGTGTCGGGCTTCAAGTCGGGGGTTTTTGGCGGAGTTGCACTAGGCTCTGGCTTTTCGTCCTTGCCAGGCATTTCCGGCTTTACCGCTGCGGGAACGTCGGGCTTAGCGTCGGGCTTGCTCTTTTCATCCACGGGAGCAACAGCCACGGGGGCACCGAACGGATCGGCATCGGCCTTTTCAGGCGTTTCCGGTTTGCCAGGGGCCGCAACGTCGGGCTTAGTGTCAGGCTTAGCGTCGATATTGGCGTCGGGCTTGGTATCGGTCTTGCCCTTTTCATCCACGGGAGCAACGGCCGGTGGGGCACCGAACGGATCGGCACCGGGCTTTTCAGGTTTGCCAAAGGCCGCAAGGTCGGGCTTAGCGTCGGCCTTAGGGTCGGGTTTGATATCGGTCTTACCCTTTTCATCCACGGGAGCAACGGCCGGTGGGGCACCGAACGGATCGGCATCGGCTTTTTCGGTCTTTTCAGGCGTTTCCGGTTTACCAGGGGCCGGAACGTCGGTAGTGGTTTTGGGCTTGGCGGCCTCCTTGGTGGGGTCATTCATTGCCACCTCGGATTCTTTGCCAGCCGTTTGATTGTCAGCAGGAGGATTACCGGTAGCGGGCTGCGAATTGTCGGCCCCCGGTGTCTGGCTGGCTTTACCCGCATCAGGAGTCGCCGGAGTGGGATTGGTCGGTGTCTGTCCGTTGGTGGGCGCGTTGGATTGCCCGCCGGGCTTTGGCGAATCGGTGCGAGTACTTGGCTTGTTGGAATTGAACTGAAGCCAACTGGGAAGGAAGTCCATCTTGGTATTCGTCAAAAGGGCGATTCCATAAACGCACGGCAACGCCAAGAGACCGGCGAATATAATACCGACGATGCGGACGACCGGATTCGTTGCCCGTTTGCGTTTTTTCTTCTTGGCAGGTTCAGCCGCCACGGTGACATCGCCGGGGCTTCCGCCAAGCATCGACCCCGGGGCCGCTTTGCCGGTGATCTCGGCGAAGTTGACGTCTTGAAGACCTTCGTCTTGATCTGGCTCGGCTAAGCCGACAGTGCCATCTTCCGCATGTGCGGCTTCGTCCTTGAATCCACCCCATGCGCCACCCCAAGGTGCGCCGCCATCGGCAGGCTCAGCGGCCAGATCGTGACCTTCATCGGACAATGGCGTGGCCAAAGGTTCGCCGAAAGGCCCGGCCGTATGCTCCGTGAGTGTCGAAAGTTGCACTTCGTCGCCTTCAAACAGTATCGCATCGGCGTCGTGCAGCGAAGGTTCCACACGATGGGCCGAAAAAATGTTTACTTCGGGCGACTCGGGGGACGGAACCGCGATTGCCGCAGCCGCCGGAATAAACTCGCCCAGCGGAGCGATCGTGGTGGTTTCGGTGCTCGGGGCGGTTGTTCCCATGCTACCCGGATGAACGACAATCAGTGCCGGCGGCCCTGCTGCGAGGATCTCGCCCAACGAATATTCAACCGAGCAGAGTGGACATTGCACCACGGCGTCGGGGCAAGTCCCTTCCGGGACAAGAACTTGTTTTTGGCACTTTGGACAACTGGAAATGAAGGCCATGAATTCGACTCCGCTAGAGCCTGAAGTTAATCCACACGCCCGGAACTCGAAAGTCGGCTGGGCGTGAACGGAAAGGTTGATGATCTGAGAGTTTGAGTAGACATGCAAGATATAGTTTAACTTGAATCAATTGGGAAAGCTACCGGCAGTGCGAAAAGTGTCGCAAGGTTCACATTTGGGGGGTTTGTACACCCATCGGATGGTGTGATAGAGCATCAATGTTGGGTCAAGTAAAAACAACCACCCGCCAAGATGTCAAAACTGCTGTAGGTCAAGCTTTCCAGCCTGACAGTGAACCGGGCAACGTCAGGCTGGAAGCCTGACCTACTTGATAATTTGGTGGGTGGTCATTTAAAAATAAGTGACCGCACTCATATCCCGTACAATTCCCCATACTTTGCCCGCAGGTGTGCCAGCAGCGGCGCGGACGACAATTCTCGTCCGGTAACTCGTTTTACGAGTTCGGCGGCCGAATAGCGCTGGCCATGGCAATGAATTTTCTCGCGGAGCCAATTACGTAACGGTAGGAACTCGCCCCGCGCGAACTGGGCATGCAATCCCCCTAATTCCTCATCGGCCGTGGCAAAAAACTGTGCGGCGTAGAGATTGCCCAAGCTGTAGGTGGGGAAATAGCCGACCAACCCGGCACCCCAGTGAACATCCTGTAATATACCGTCCGCGTCGCACCTCGGCACGATGCCGAGATACTGCCGATACTTGTCGTTCCAGGCGGCCGGGGCGTCGGCCACGGGCAAGTCACCGTTGAGCAGGGCCTGCTCCATCTCGAAGCGAATCAGAATGTGCAGGTTGTAAGTCGCCTCGTCGGCCTCCACGCGGATGAGTGAAGGCCGGACGTCGTTGATGGCGAAGTAGAAGGCGTCGAGGCTGGTACTGCCCAGTGCTGCGGGAAACCGTTTTTGAGCCGTAGGGTAGAAATGCTGCCAGAAGGCCCGGCTGCGGCCGACAAGGTTCTCCCACATCCGCGACTGCGATTCGTGAATGCCCAGCGAAATGGCCTCACCCAGCGGCATGCCAAAACGATCCGGCGGCAGGCCCTGTTCGTAAATGCCGTGGCCCGACTCGTGCAGGATACCGAAGAAGGCTGCATTAAAGAAGTGCTCGTCGTAACGCGTGGTGATGCGGCAGTCGTGCGGTCCGAGCGTTGTGCAAAACGGATGGACTGTCACGTCGAGCCGCCCGCGAGCAAAGTCAAAACCACACGCCGCAGCCGCTTCCTTGCCAAACGATTCCTGGACGTCGATCGGGTAGTTGCGGCTCAATAGCGAAGTGTCCGGCTGGCGGCTGCTGGCACGAATGGCCGCGACCAGCCCTACGAGCTGCTCGCGGAGGTCGGTCAGCACGCGACCGACGTTTGCCGTCAATTCCTCCGGCTCATAGTCGTCCAACAGGGCATCGTAGGTCGATTGCTTGTAGCCGAGGGCCTCGGCCTGCTGCCGCTTAAGCTCGAACGTCTTGGCCAGCCACGGCCGGAAGTGGGCGAAATTATTCTCCCGACGGGCCTGTTCCCAGGCACTCTGGCCCAAGACGGCGGTGCGGGCAAGTTCCTCGACGAGGCTGCGCGGTAACTTGGTCTTCTTGTCAACCAGTCGCTTGAGCCGCCGGATGGTGACGGCTGTTTCGCTATCCGCCCCCTCTGCTAGCGGACCGGCTGCCAGTTCGGAGACTTTGGCGACGAACGCTTCGTCGGTCCACCGCTGGTGGATCATACCGGAGAGCAGCGTCGTCTGGTCGGCGCGATACTCAGCCTCGGCGGCGGGCATCTTCGTTCGCTCGTCCCATTCCAGGACGGCACTGACCGAGGTCAAGAGCGAAGATTGGCGGACATGTTGACAGACTTCGTCGAACAGGGCAGGGGAGGACTGGAACATCGGGAGCATCTCGGGGATTTTAGTGTGTAGTTCGCAGGTGGATTCCAAGACCTGTCCAAACAACTTGTGATGCAAGCGTCTCGCCTGCAAATGCAGCCGGGACGGCCGCACCACAAAAAAACAGGGTTAATTCTGGATAGGTATTAGCCTAACGATATCCGAGATGATTTTCAATCTCCCTCGATTCGCTTGAAAGCCCGGCACCCGGCCGGTCGGTGGAATTTGCGCGCAACTGCCTGGCCTGTTTGGTTAGCGGATCGTCCTCGACCGTCTTTTTAGGGAGCGGATCCGTAACGCAACCGGCCAAAAAACCTGTAAAGACAATCAAAACGACTAAACGGCAGTGGTTCCAGGGCGTGCGCATATCGACCCAAGCCTCCTCGGAAGAAAAACTTACAGCGGAAATGTCGCAAAATCTCGCATCGCCGTCCAGGTCAATTTATCTTTTGCCATTGACCAGGGCAGCGCGGTAGGGGAAATTCAACAGAGACACTGGGACGAAATTTTGCCGCTCGATGTTCTTGTCGTCGCGGGTGTGATCAGGCTGGAAAGCCTGACGTACTTGTGGAGGAAATCTTTAATGCTCGATGTTCTCGTTGTTGCCCCCCATCCGGATGATGCGGAACTGGGGATGGCGGGTGCAATCATGAAATTCAAGGACGATGGCTGGCGGGTCGGGATTCTCGACCTGACCAATGGCGAGCCGACGCCCTTCGGCACGCCGGAGATCCGTGTGCGAGAGACGGCGGCCGCAACGGCCATTTTGGGGCTTGATTGGCGTGAAAACCTCGGCCTTCCCAATCGTAGCCTGGAGGCAACTCTGGAAGCCAGAACGAAGTTGGCTACCCTGTTTCGCTTGCAGCGGCCGCGGTGGATTTTCGCGCCCTATTGGATCGACGCCCATCCCGATCACGTGGCGGCGACCGAGTTGATCGAAGCGGCCCGCTTCTGGTCGAAACTTACCAAAACCGAGATGCCAGGCGAGCCGCATCACCCGCAACGGATCTTTTATTACTATTGCGTGCATTTGCGGATTATCCCGCAGCCTGCCTTCGTATTGGACATCAGCCGGTATTGGGACCGAAAGCAGGCCGCAATCGAGTCTTACCAAAGCCAATTCGTTGAAGGCAGGCTGCAAGAACCGCCGACGTTCATCGACCGGCTTCGCGACCAGGCATCTACGTGGGGATGGTCGATCGGAACGAAATACGGCGAAGCGTTTGCCAGCCGTGAGCCGGTGGGCCTGACGACGATGACGGGATTGATCTGAAGCCCTGGCAACATTACTTCGGCGGGGCGGGCAGGGCAAGCGTGGGCGTGTTGCGGGCCGTGGCGGTCGAAGCGGCGATGTAGCGCGTCAACCATTCGTGCGTGGCGCGGAACTCCGCGCGTTGGGCCAAGAGGGCATACTGGGGGTCGCGGGCCACGGCATCAAAGCGACCAAGCGACTGCTGAAGGCCCTGGACACTGGCTGGACGGTCGCCGGCGTAAACTTCGGCCGGCATGGCCAGATAGCTTCGCCAATTGCCGTCGAGTATCGTGTGCAGGCGGAGCGAGGCTGCGGCCAGTTGCTGGCGAAGCGTCTGAAGATCGGCGCCCCCGATCGCAGCGGGCGTCGGTACGGCCGCAACGGGTGCGACAGAAAGCGACTCGCCGGGTGTGCCAGTATAGTATCCGACTTGCCGCATCAGGGCGATAGCCGAAGCGGGAACGGGAATGGCCTGGTTGGGATCGGTGACGTTCGCTCCGCCATAGAATACAGCATTGGCTGCGGGATCAATTTGCAGGACAGAACCGTCCAGCGATATTCCGGCGAACAGGCCGCGGCTGCGAGACCAAGTGAAGATTTCTGCCCGCAGTTCCGTGTCGGTGGCCGCAGCCGCTTCACGTCCTACAGGGCCGGCGGCGGCGGCCGCGTCGGCTCCCAGGGTAAACTTGCCCCTCAACAGGCCCTGGACACTGCCGCGGGTTTTGAAGACGAGTACGATGTCGGTCACTTGTAGGCCGATCTGCCAGCCGACGCTGCCTCCGGTGAGGGAGACAAAGGACGGCGGCCGCCAAAAACCCCGCTCGTCGCGCACCATAACGAGGCCGCGGCCGTGCCGCACGCCGAGTACGAACCCGCCCTTCACTAGATCGGGAATGATGACGATGCCCTGGGCATTGGCCAGCAGGGACGCAGGAATCTCACTGGCCGGAATCGCCATGATTTCGCTGAGGACTTCCCGCGAGTCATTGACGACGACCGTTTCGCGATTCTGGGCCTCTGCCGGTACGGTCGTGAGCATCAGGCCGGCTATCACGCATGCGCAAGTAGTAGATTTTTTCATAGGGCGCGGATTGTAGCGAGCGGCCCCAGGGAGGGCAACGGCAGTTTGTGCCCGCCTGGTTTGCCTGGTTTGCCTGTCTGCTCGGTCTGCCATCTGGCAAAAAGAACGGTGGACATTTCTGTGGAGTTTACAGATACATTAGCGGTCCTTGGCCGCTCCCCGCGTTGAATCGCGCCACGGCTTGCCCTGGCCGTAATGCTTGATCCGCTTGCCGAGTGACTCGGCTAGAGCCTGATTT
>Ga0118677_10007244_pt1 | contig 18391 bp, 15 predicted proteins | sample AliMusrvi5mmetaG_FD_86154 | JGI IMG/M metagenome (GOLD analysis project Ga0118677, IMG submission 86154) | reverse complement strand
GTTATAGAGAGCATGGCTGCGGGGCTTGAAGAGGTGGCTCGGCTGCCGGATCCCGTGGGCGAGGTCACGCGCATGTGGAAGCGGCCGAACGGCCTGCAGGTCGGCAAAATGCGCATACCGCTCGGGGTTATCGGCATGATCTATGAGTCGCGCCCGAATGTCACGATCGATGCCGGAAGCCTGTGTCTCAAGTCCGGCAATGCCGTGCTTTTGCGCGGCGGCAAAGAAGCCATCAATTCAAATCTCGCCCTTGCCGCTATTATGCAGCAGGCCCTTGAAACTGAAAACATACCGGCAGCCGCTGTGCAGGTCATACCCATGACCGACCGCGCCGCTGTTATGGAAATGCTCAAGCTTAATGACTATATCGATGTCATCATCCCCCGGGGCGGTGAATCGCTCATTAAGACCGTTTATGAAAACTCCAAGATTCCGGTGATCGCCCATTATAAGGGCGTCTGCCATGTCTATATAGATGCGAGCGCCGACTACGCCATGGCTGAAAAGATCGCCCTGAATGCCAAAGTGCAGCGGCCCGGCGTGTGCAATGCCATGGAAACTCTGCTGGTGCATAAGAAGTTTGCAGATAAGCATATGGCCGGGCTCATGGAAAGCTTCAGAAAAGCGCAGGTCAGCCTCAAGGGCTGCGGCCAAACACGGGCTCTTGACGCGTCTGTAGCCGAGGCAACCGAGCAGGACTGGTATGAGGAATATCTTGATCTCGTGCTGGCCGTAAAAGTCGTAGAAGATATGGACGAGGCGCTGGATCATATCGCCCGGTACGGCTCAAAGCACACCGAGGCTATTGTGACGCAGGATTACGACAATGCCCGGCGCTTCCTTGCCGAGGCCGATTCATCGGTCGTGCTGGTGAATGCCTCGACCCGTTTCAATGACGGCGGGCAGCTCGGGCTCGGGGCCGAAATCGGCATCAGCACCTGCAAGCTGCATTCCTTCGGGCCCATGGGCCTTGAGGAGCTCACCACAACCAAGTTTATCGTTTACGGTGACGGGCAGGTGCGGCAGTAAGCCGTGGAAAGATACCTTTGCGAAGCCGCGGGTTTTTGCTATAGATAGTCAATGCCGGCAAAGAATAACCTGCTTCTATGTTCAGGGAGAATCATGGCGTATCGCATAAACCTATTAAGTATGGCCATCATCTGCCTGCTGTTTAGCGGCTGCTATGAGTCGAAGTATCCGCTGTCAACTTCCAGTATTGCCCTCATCGATACCCGGCTGCTGAAAACCTGGATCGAAGAAAATCCGCCTGCCGGGGATAAGCCTCATCGGGTCGCACTATTCAAGTTCAATAAAACCGACTATACCGTTGTTTTCGGCAATGATAATGATACTGCCACGATCGCCCGCGCATACACCACCATGATCGACTCGGTGCCTGTTTTGAACATGCAGGGCAGTGAATCTGAAAAGCCCTTAGACAGAACCTTTGTGTTTTTTAAATACGCCTTCTCTCCCGATGGCAGCCTCCAGACCTGGATGATCAACCGTGAATCGCCGCTGCTTGAGAATACACAATTTTCATCACAGGCGGCATTTGCCGCCTATATTAAAAAAAATATCCACGACGGCCGGCTTTTCAGCGAGTTGAGACTCTTCAAGCCTGCTCATGACGCATCTGTGAAAATATTTCCATGAGGCATGCCGGCATTCCTGTTATAGAATATTCGAGCAAACACGAAAAACAGTAAACCCCTTTCAAGGAGGAAGCCATGAGCTCATTGCAGAGAAAAAATTTGGTGATTGCAGGTTTTCTTTTTCTGGCGCTGCTTGCCGCACCCCGGGGCGTTTTTGCCGCTGACGCGAAAGAGGCTGTGCAGCGCAACGCCGCGAGCAGCATGGCCGATAACCTTGCCGCCCTTACGGGCAAAACCGTTACGGTGAACATTGCCGGCGGGCAGGCGGTTACCGGCATTGTTAAGAATGTTAAGGGTAATCTTTTGCATCTTGAGAAGCTCAGCCAGAAAGAGTTTTATGACGGGCTTGTAAATATTGATAAAATAGCGTCCATTGAAGCCCGGGTCAGGTAGCCCCGATGAAGCTCACGATATCGTTTTGCAGGAGGCCGGAGTTGCAAAGCCTCATATGCAAATTATGAGACTACGGCTGCACCAGCATGATTCGAAAAGAACTTGAGTCGACCATTGCAATCTGGATGGAGAATACCATACGGGATTTTCTTCGCTCCGCAGCAAATGCTCTGGGTCCCGACACAGCAGAGCCGGCCTGGGCTGAGCCCATTGTGGGATTTTCAAGCGGCGCTGATCCCCTGTATGGGCAATTCAAGGCCGATATCGGGCAGTTTTATCTGACCCCTGAAGAAATATTCAACAGCAGTTTTCCCAAAAGGTATGTTGCAGCAGGTCACCTGACCGTCATCAGCTGGGTATTGCCCCAGACAGAGGCAACCAAAAGCGACTCGCGGCAGGAAAACTGGTATCCCCCGAAGCGATGGGTGCAATCCCGCAAATATGGCGAAGACTTCAACGAGCATCTGCATGACCATGTGGCAGAGGTGCTGATACGCGCGGGCTTTCCGGCGGTTGCTCCGTCGCGCTCGCCGCTGTTTGAGATGAAAGCATCGAAGCGTTTAGGCATGTCGTCAACGTGGTCGGAGCGGCATGCCGCCTATGTTGCGGGCCTTGGCACATTCGTGCTGTGCGACGGACTCATTACGCCCGTTGGCAAGGCAATGCGCTGCGGCTCAGTGGTTGCGCGCATAGCCATACCGCCCACAAAGCGCCCTTACAGCGACCCGCATGCTTATTGTCTCTTTTTTGCAAAGGGCGCCTGCGGAGCCTGTATCAGGCGGTGCCCGGCTGGGGCTATTTCAGCACAAGGCCATGACAAAGAGAAATGCAAAGCCTATATTCTCAATGGAACTTTGCCCTATAGCAATTCCCGGTTCGGCATCAGGACTCATGCCTGCGGCCTGTGCCAGACCAAGGTGCCCTGCGAGTCGGGAATTCCATAACTTTTGGGCCGCCCCGCGTATACCGGGCAATCCGCCGCACTACCGCATAAAAAACTTCAGCATATTTTGCAAATATGGTAGCAGTTACTACCATTACCTTTATGCACGCAAAGTTGCCCGCCGCGGGCGGGATAAGAAAAATTATATTGACCGGAGGGAGCCATGACCGATACTGTCAGACCATTCACACCGCTGCATATTGAAGCAACCTCGCTGCCTGATGCCTGGTTTCAGACCGTGTACAAGTGCATTGAAACAGGCAGAGATTTCACCATTGATCGCGGCTCCTATGCGGGCATGAAGCGCCTGGAATTCGACTATGTGACCGTGCATATCCGGTTTCCCGGCGCGCGGCCCCTGCTGCCGCAGATTCCGCCGCAGTACAATCTCCCGAACCCCGTAGCCGATGAATATGTGGCTGACTATCTGCCCTATCTCATGACCGGCGAGACCAAGCCGGGCGAGTCCTACACCTATGGCCAGCGCATCTGTAAGTATCCAATTCCTGCAGAGTTCTGCGAATACAAGGATAAAAAAAATCACGATATTGTGATGCAGGAAGACGAGGCCTGGAATGACCCCCGCATCATCGTGCGCGAAAACGGCAAGCTGTTTCTCAACCAGATCGAGCTGTTGATCTGGACCTATAAGCACAAGGGCTTTCGCAATAACCAGATGGTGCTGCAGGTTGCGCACCCCACCGACATGGTGCTGCAGGACCCGCCCTGCCTGCGCGCCATCGATACGCGCATTCAGGACGGCAGGCTCAACTTCATCATCTACTTCCGCTCCTGGGATCTCTGGGGCGGCTTCCCGGCAAATCTTGCGGGCATTCAGACCATGAAGGAATACATCGCCTCCGAGATCGGCGTTGAAGACGGCGAGATGATCTGCTCCACCAAGGGCCTGCACCTCTACAATTATGTCTGGGAGCTTGCCGAATGCCTGCGCGGCAAGACCATGGATGAGTTCCGGCAGGGAAAGTGATGCAATTTTAGATTTGATTCCTGCGGAACGCTTCGCAGGATTGCGGATTTTGGATTTGCGAAAGTATCCGCAATGAAACGCGGAAGTGATACAGACTGGGCCAGGCAAAAAAGTTGGGTGCCATTAACAATTGTGCGGTGTTGCGGGCGCCTTTGTATATGTCGTGTTATGTCAACCGGCAAGGCTGTCTTTGTGCACAGCCCTCATAACAAGCCTGATTTTTTAAATTATAAATAGGCTTCAAAGGGATAATCGGGATCAGCGTTGTCATATGTGGGGATTTGTTCACCGGTATAATTTCCCTGCATCCACGCTGGTTTGCCTGTAGCGATATGACTAAAAATGGAGAAAGGTATGGATAAAGTTCCACGGCTTGATAAAAAAGTTTTTACGGTTACATCCCTGACTGATACTGCGGAAGAGAAAAAATACTGGGCCTCAAAAAACGTGCTAGAGCGGCTTGAAGCAGTCGAACTTAACAGAAGGCTTGTGTATGGAGACGATCAAACTGCATCGCGACTTCAGAGATTTCTTGAAACTGCTGAACGCATACAAGGTTGAGTATTTGCTGGTCGGCGGGTATGCAGTAGGATATCACGGTTATCCGCGTGCGACCGGCGATATGGACATCTGGATTGCCATACACGAAGCTAATGCTGAAAAGGTTGCTGACGTACTGAGGGATTTTGGCATGCCCAAAGAAGCGCTTTCAAAGGAGTTGTTTCTTGAAAAAGACAAAATAATACGCATGGGCGTTCCTCCCGTGCGTATTGAAGTTATCACGGGCGCTTCAGGTGTTGATTTTGAGGAATGCTACTCCCGGCGGGAGCTGATCGACCTTGAGGGGGTTCCTGTAATTTTTATATCCCTCGGGGATCTTAAGGCAAACAAACGTGCAGCTGGCCGTCATAAAGATCTCGATGATCTGGAGCATCTGCCATAAACATTTAGTCAGCAGGTGGACATCGCGCAGCGGTGATGGATTGATGAAATGGTGAGCAAGGCGCACCCTGCGTGCTTGTTATCAAACATGAAGCGGGCCCGCGCCACGGCGCGAAGAGCTTTCAAGCTGCAAGAAAGGAGCCTTTCATGCGTCAAAAAGTTACCATGATAACTGTAGCTTTGGTCATAGGCATCGCGGCGGGCATGTTCGGGCATCAGGCCCTGATGGCGGGGCAGGCATCGCTCACGCGGACGATACTGCAGCAGAAGGATTTGGATGGTGTTGCGGGGAAAGAGGTTATCATGTTTCGCGCGGAGACAGCGCCCGGAGGAATGTCGGGGCGGCACTCTCACACCGGGCCTGAGCTGCTGTATGTTTTAGAAGGCGCCCTGACCCTTGAGCCTGAGGGAAAGCCGCCCGTTACCGTCAATGCGGGGGAGAGCTATGCCAGCCCGGCCGGGCAAGTCCATAATGCACGAAACGCCAGCGCTGCGAAGCCGGTTAAGCTCATCGGGTTCGTGGTCGGTGAGAAGGGCCAGCCTCTCGCCTCGCCGGCAAAGTAAGGTTTTTTTACGATAACGGGGGTGGGTACCCACCATTCATGCATTAAACCAATCGATAGATTTCATCCTGCGAACTATCCCTGCAAGTCGGCTTGTACCCGCATGCCATGGCTTAATAAAAATTTGTGAATAATCCGGGATAGAGGCCGTGGGGGCGCCCCCCGCGGCCTTGGCTTTTTTAGTGAATAATTTGGGCTAATGGGATAAGCTCTATATATTGAGTTTGTACCGGGAGAGTTCTTGTTGGATACTATAGCACCGCAGCCCCGCGATTCGTCCGCCGCCTCAACCCCGCCGGAATGGTTCGTGCTGATTTTTGCCCTGGCGATTTTCGTGAGCGCTTTCCTGCTGTTTCAGGTTCAGCCCCTGATCAGCAAGTACATCTTGCCGTGGTTCGGCGGCGCCCCGGGGGTTTGGACCACCGCCATGCTTTTTTTTCAGGTGATTCTGTTCCTCGGCTATTGCTACAGCCATCTCACCTCCCGGTGGCTTAACCTGCGAAACCAAACGCTGGTTCACGCCGGGCTGCTTGCCGTGGCCGTGCTGCTGCTGCCGATTATTCCCCGTGAGACCTGGAAGCCTGCTGGCGATTTTGAACCGACGTGGCGGATTCTTGGGTTGCTGGGCATGACCGTCGGCCTGCCGTACTTTGTTCTGTCTTCGACCGGGCCGTTGTTACAGGCCTGGTTCACGCGGGCCTACCACGGGCGTTCCCCCTATCGCCTGTACTCCCTGTCCAACGCGGGGTCCCTGCTGGCCCTGATCAGCTATCCTGTCCTGATAGAGCCATTCCTGGAGTTGTCGCGGCAGGCCTGGATGTGGTCGGCAGGTTTTGTCCTTTTCGTCCTTGCCATCGCCTGGTGCGCCGTGACGGGATTGCGCACGGCGGGAGAGCGGCAGCATGATGTGCTGCACGCCGCGACCAGTGCCGGGGAACACGCCGAGCCGGAAATTACCCTGCTGCGCCGGCTGCTCTGGGTCGTCTTGCCGGCCCTCGCCTCGCTGATGCTTCTGGCAACCACGAACCATGTCTGCCAGGATGTCGCGGTCGTGCCGTTCCTGTGGGTAATCCCCCTGGGCTTGTACCTGCTGACTTTTGTAATCTGCTTTGACCACGAGCGCTGGTATCATCGCGAATTCTGGGTGACCTTGACCGCGGTGCTGGTATTCCTGACCGCCGGGATTCAGGCACTGGACTTTCTGGCCGGTTTGGGCACGGTGGCGACACTGGCCCTGTATTTCGCGGCGATGTTCGGCTCCTGCATGATCTGCCACGGCGAACTCGTGCGGTTGCGGCCCACGGTTAAGCACCTGACGGAATTCTATCTGCTCATGTCGGCAGGCGGCGCGCTGGGCGGCGTGATCGTCAGCCTTGTCGCGCCTCGAGTGTTCCTGACGTTCTACGAATGGAACCTGGGCTTGCTCGCCAGTTTTCTTTTGGCTGTGGGGGGTGTTTGCCAAACAGCGGCCGAGCGGTGCCAGCAACGGCTGGCTGCGTCTCCCCGCGAGTGGTTCGCCACGAAACGCAGCGCGCTGGTCTGCGGCGGGATACTGATTGTGGCTGCGGGCGCGACGTATTGCATCGCCGACTGGCAGCAGCCGGTTTCGGGCGCCATTGACCGCGCCCGGAACTTCTACGGACGCGTCTCCGTGTGGGAGGCGGACAAAGATGTTCCCGCTGACCATCACTTTTCATTTTTCAGCGGCAAAGTAAATCATGGCCGGCAATTCGCCCAGCCGGAGAAACGGCAGCTCCCGACGAATTACTATGCCGGACATACGGGCGTCGGGGAGACGCTGCAGTATGCTGGCCGGCGCGGCCCCATCCGGGTCGGTCTTGTCGGCCTGGGCGTGGGCACTCTTGCCACCTATGCGCGCCCCGGCGATTTTTACCGCTTCTACGAGATCAACCCCGAGGTCACCCGCATCGCCCGGAAGTGGTTTTATTATCTCTCGGACTGTAAAGTGCCGGCGGAGGTCGTCAGTGGAGATGCACGGCTGATGCTCGATCGGGAGCAGGATGAACCGTATGACGTCCTGGTGCTGGACGCTTTTTCCGGGGACTCGATTCCCATCCATTTGCTGACGCGGGAAGCTTTTGAGATCTACCTGCGCCGCCTCAAGCCGGCGGGCTATCTGGTGGTCCACATCACCAATAGCTATCTCAACCTGGCACCCGTCGTACAGCGGCTGGCGGACCAGTTTCAGCTTCGCACTGCGCGCTTCGTCACGGACAATGACGAGGAGCGGCTCCTGTTCCGCACTGATTATATGGTGCTGAGTAAGAATGCGGATTTTTTCGCCACAGTCCGCTCTCGCCCGCCCGAACCCCAGCCCGACGTCCCCTTGTGGACCGACCATTACAGCAATCTGTTTCAGATTTTGAAACGCCCGTGAAAGATTCGGTTTGCGGCCACGCTGTCGGCGCAGCACAGGTGTTCTTGATCGTGCCTGCTGCGCCAGCGCCGTTGCGGTCAAAGGCACCGCAGCCAGCGGACACCCCGTTCCTTTGCAAACGCCATAAAAGAAAACAATAAGGGTTCGAAAGTCTGCGCGTGCAACTTTCCATTCATGGCTTGAGCGAACCGGTGGGTTATGCTACGCTCAATAATAAATGCGACCAGCATTTTCAATATTTTAAAATAACCGAGGGGGCCATCATGGCAACAACATTTGACTGGCACATTCACCACAAGGGCAATGATGCCGAATCGATCAAGGCATCCATCCTGGCAAATCTTGAATACCGCCTGGCCAAAGACCAGTACAGCGCCACGGCCTATGACCGGTTTTTAAGCACGGCCTATGCCGTGGTGGAGCGGCTGGTCGAGCGCTGGATCTCGACGCAGCAGATCTACCACACCCGCAATGTGAAGCGCGTGTATTATCTTTCGATGGAGTACCTGCTCGGGCGCTCGCTTGAAAACAGCCTTATCAATCTTGGAATTTATGAGGCCTGCCAGGCCGCGCTGAAAGAGCTTGGCCTGGACCTTGAGATCATCCGCAGCTATGAGGTTGATGCGGGCCTGGGCAACGGGGGCCTGGGGCGCCTGGCGGCCTGCTTTCTTGATTCCATGGCAACACTCGGCATACCCGCAAACGGCTATGGCCTTCGGTATGAATACGGCCTTTTTAACCAGCGCATCCTGCATGGCCAGCAGATGGAAACCCCCGACAACTGGCTTGCCCGCACCAATCCCTGGGAAGTCGCCCGGCCAGAGTATACCTTCAAGGTTCGTTTCGGCGGTAAGGTCGACCACAGGCCTGACGTGTTCGGGCGGCAAAAGACCGTGTGGGTGGGCAGCGAAGAGGTGATCGCCATGGCCTATGACACGCCCGTGCCGGGCTACGATATCAACAATGTTAACACCCTTCGGCTGTGGTCGTCAAAAGCAACCGAGGAATTCTCCTTTGATATTTTCAATTCCGGCGATTACATGGCGGCCTGTCAGACCAAGGTAGTGAGCGAAAATATCACCAAGGTCCTTTACCCCAATGATAATTTTTTTCTGGGCCGTGAGCTGCGCCTGAAACAGGAATATTTTCTGGTTTCCGCCTCGATTCAGGATATTCTGCGGCGGTTTAAAAATGAGAACAGCGACTTGAAGCAACTGCCCGGGAAGGTCGCAATCCAGCTCAACGACACGCACCCGGCCCTGGCGATCCCCGAGCTCATGCGGATTTTAACCGATGAGGAGGGCCTTGCCTGGGATGAGGCCTGGGAGATAACGGTACGTACTTTCGGCTACACCAATCATACGGTGCTCCCGGAGGCGGTGGAGGAATGGCCCGTGTCGCTGTTTGAGCGCGTGCTGCCCCGGCATCTTGAAATCATTTACCTTATCAATCACAAGTTTCTGCACAAGGTTGCCGAGCGCTACCCAGGCGATACGGGCCGGATGAGCCGCATGTCCATCATAGCGGAGGGCCCGGAAAAACGCATCCGCATGGCCTATCTTGCCGTTATCGGGAGCCATTCGGTCAACGGCGTTGCCGAGCTTCATTCGCGCCTCCTGCGGGAGACGCTGCTGAAGGATTTTTATGAGCTCTGGCCGGACAAGTTCAACAACAAGACCAATGGCGTGACCCCGCGGCGCTGGATGCGGGCGGCAAATCCGGGCATGTCTGAGCTTATAACCGAGGCCATCGGCGACGGCTGGGTGAAAGACCTGGCACGGCTGCGGGAGCTTGAAAAATTCGCCGACGACGGCGGGTTTCAGGACCGCTGGCGCGAAATGAAACTTGCCTGCAAGCACCGCCTTGCCGAATCCATCTGGAATGAGGAATGGCTGGAAATACATCCTGATTCGTTTATCGATGTGCAGGTCAAGCGCATTCATGAATACAAGCGCCAGCTGCTGTTTGCGCTGTACGTGGTTGCAAAATACCTTGAGCTTAAAGACATCCCCGCTTCGCGCCGGCAGCCCCGCACCTGCATTATCGGCGGCAAGGCAGCCCCCGGCTATTACAAGGCAAAGCTTATCATCCGGCTCATCAATGCCATCGGCCAGATCGTCAACAATGATCCCGAGGTGAATGATTATCTGCGGGTATCGTTTCTGCCCAATTACCGGGTATCGCTTGCCGAACTGCTGATACCCGCGGCGGACCTCTCCGAACAGATATCAACGGCGGGCAAGGAGGCATCGGGCACGGGCAATATGAAATTCGCCCTGAACGGCGCGGTCACGATCGGCACGCTTGACGGCGCCAATGTCGAGATTCTCCAGGAGGTCGGGCCGGAAAATATTTTTATTTTCGGACTAAATACCGACCAGGTGGTGGAGCTCAGGCAGAGCGGCTATGATCCCGGCCGGTATGTGGCTCAATCCGCCATGCTGCAGCAGGTGATGCGCCTGATCGGCTCGAATTTTTTCTCGCCCCGTGAGCCGGGCCTGTTTCGCCCCGTTTACGATGAGCTGCTGCAGCATGACGAATTCTGCCTGATGGCGGATTTTGACGCCTATGTCGCTGCGCAGGACCAGGCGGAAAAGGCATATCTTGAAAAGAAGCGCTGGACGCGCATGTCCATTCTTAATGTGGCCCGGTGCAGCAAATTTTCAAGCGACCGCACTATCGCCCAGTATGCCAGTGAGATATGGAATGTGGGCAGGGTGGATATCCCCCTGGTGGATCACCCGGAGTAGGTGCAGACTGGTTTTGAAGATCTCGTAAAAAGTCACGGCACCCATGCGGGAAGCGGAGGAACGTGGCAATCTGGTTTTTTAGGTGCTTGCTGGCAATGGCTACCGGATACTTGACTGTTATAATTGTTTTTGACTTTTGAAACAGGCTTTTAAAGATTTTCCTCCATATAGAGCGTCAGTTCGATCATGCGCTCCAGCAGTTCATCGGCCGGCGTGCCCTTGAAATTTTTGCACACAAGCTCTTTTGCAAACAGCCGGGCGATGTAGCGGATTTTAAGCGTTTTGTTTTTTGACGCGAACACAAAATCCCGGTGGCCGTTATTGATGACAATAACATTCTGCTCCTCATGATACTGCGAGCGCCACAGTTCGCCGGAAGCCTTTTTAAAGGTATAGCCGGGCAGGCCCTGCGTAACGGCGGGGGTTCTGCTGATTTCCGGCAGCAGCGACTCGGTAACGGTTATCATTGCTTCAGCCGGGCAGGTTATGTCCCCCTGCGTGGCGGATACTCGTATTTTTACAAGCCCCGGATTTTGAGCAGCCGTGTAAACCGCCAGTTCGCTCCCGCTTGACGCGATCCTGCCGTCGCCTTCGGCGACCTCCCAGAAAAATGAAACTGTATCATCGATATGTTTTTTACTTTTATCCCGGGCTACGGCATGCAATGTTTTTGTTTCCCCCACCGGCAGCACACATGACTGTGGCACGATTTTAACACTGAACAGCGGCCCTGCAAACTCAAAAAATTGCTTCTGGACAGGCGTTCGTGAAAGCGCGGCATCCGGGCTTTGAGCATCCTGTTCAAAAAGATCGGGTGAGGAGGTGTGGAGCTTGCCGGTTTTTCGAAGGGTTTGAGCGTGAATGTCGAACCAGTCATACTGCTCGGCAGGCAGCGACAGCACGGCCTCCCGAAGGGCATTTTGCACCGAGCGAAGAATTTTTACGCTTGCGCGCTCTTCTTCAGCCCGGCGCTGTCCGTCAATGATTTCAATAAGCTGCTGCTCCAGCGGAACAAGGGCGCTCTCCAGCGTCTGCAGGGCTTCATCCTGGATGACACCGCTTCGGGTGCCGGGCGTCAGGTTAAGAAACGGCGCGTCGATAATCCCCTGCAGGTAGGGGGAAAGCCAGGGCTCATGGTTAAAAATATCAATGTCCCTCATATCCTCCAGAATGCGCGTGCCGGCGCGGTACAGGCTGATATGGGTCTGGCTGTCAGGCTCGCCCAGATAGAGTTCCGTATACACATCGCCAAGGGGCGACGGTAACGGGCCAAGATGATGCAGGAGCCGGCCCGCGAATTCCCTTGGTTCAACAATGAATTCCTTGCGCGCTCTGCGGTCGATTACCTTTATCGTTACGCCCGATGCGCGTATCCTGTCGCGAAGCTCCGAGGCCAGGTACCACTGAATTTTTTCTCCGCTGAGCTGGCGCACTCCCGGCAGCAGCTGCCTTATGACAAGCTCGACTCCCGTGAGCGGCAGCAGGGATCTTCTTTCATGGATGGTATAGCCCGGATCCCCCTTTGACATGCGCATCTGGTAGCCCCGTCCGTCATTGCCAGATGACGCCATCGTAAGCTCTTCTCCCACGGTCCAGAAGCTGAGAAGCCCTATGCCGAATTCCCCCTGTATGCCCTCGGCGCCCTTTGATTTTATTTCACGCTTGATGGAGTCGCAGATATGGGTCGCCACATAGGCAAAGTCCGGAAGGCCTGCCTCAGTGCGGTGAATGCCTTCTCCGTCATCGGTGATTTTCAGATAATGATCCCCCCGCTCCTGGCCGCGGACAATGGTGATATTTTGAGCCTTGGCGTCAATGCTGTTTTCAACAAACTCCGCTATGGCTTTCAACGGGTTTGATTGAGAAAGGGCGATGATGGTGATGGCGTTCCAGTTGTCGCCGATGCGCAGCTTGCCTTTTTGGTGAGGTGCTTTTTTTGCCGTCATGTATTCCCGCCGGAGATTATACGAATGTCTAGGAACTATAGCATGTTTTTACGGTATTCAAAAGAATAAGCCCGCGCGGTGCCGCAGGCCAATTCCCCTGCCGTACTATGGATTTTGACGAAGCCGGGGATACCTGTGCTCTTGAAATATACAAGACAAAAAGGGCCCTAATTTTTCAATAGGATGATCATAGGTTTCCATAATGGAAGCCTTGACCACCTTTCGTGCATATGGCAGACAAATGTTCTGGCGAGGGAAAATGCGAGCCATGATCCGATGCTTAACCCAATAGTGGAATAAATTGTCCCTAATACAGAACCGTAAAGATAACCGCCAATGAATCCAGTTATTTCGGCAGGTAGTGCCCCGGCGCTCCCGCATGCTTCGGCTTTGATTGCCTCTCATGCATAATCCGGAATAGACCTCAGAACGCCACGGTATGACCTGTCGTTTCTGCGCCAAAATCATGTTTATGGAGAGCCGTAATTTGGAATTTTAAGCGGGCAGGCACTGGCAGAGAATATTGTAATCAAGCGCGCAAAACCGATCTCGGGATGCAGGATACGCTGTCAAATCTCTGCCCTACCCAGTCTACTTCCGGTTGTGGGTTGCAAGAGGACGGGTCGGGCTTACTTCGCTGCAAAGTCCCAGGTCATTGTCCAGGGGATGCCATCTACAGATTCTGTCTTTGATCCCGTAATCCTGCCATAATTGTCGGGAATATTTAATGACACAACTTGACCCAGAATTGGATATTTATCATACGTTGTTGTGGTGCCGTCTTGATCGGTGACCGTTTCTTCGACATTGGGAACATTGAAGCCGGTAACCGCAAGCTCATAGTTTTCTAAAGGCGCCAGCCCCCCTTCCGGAACATCAACAGGCGCTAAACTAATGACGGTCTCGGATTGAGTAAATGTTTCCGGCTCGTGTAGAAAGTAGGTTTTGCTCCAGTTAATCGGATCGGCGGATTCGGGGAGTATATAGGAATCATGCATCTCTGCCCTGGTGGATATAGTCGCCCCTATTTGATTCAACCAGTCAAGTCGACCTATTTTATTCAGCGTGATACCGGTTAGCTCCAGTGTCTCATTTAAAGTTGTTTCGACCCCTCCGGCGTCAGTATGCGAGCCTATTCTTGTCAGCGTTATTGTCCCTATATATTGAGCCGGTCGTGCCTTGCAGCCAGCCAATAATGTTATTGCCAGCAGCAGGCTTAATAAACCGCTGAGCATCTTTTTTTCGGTCATTTGACTATTCTCCGGTGGACAGGTGGTTTGTTTGATAAGCAGTCGTATCAAGATGAGGAACTATAAGTTGGTGGCAATTGTATGTCAATATAATTGTTCCCGCAGAGTGGTTATAATAATATTGACATGCGAGACCTTGCGTCCCATACTTTCCCTATAAAAAACCTCAGCGAAAAGAATAGGAAAAAAAATTATGAAAAATGTTGAAATGACGGTTGAAGGAAATATTTTGACAATAAAGGTCGATTTGACGAAGGAATTCGGCCCATCCTCATCTGGCAAGACGATCATCATCGCATCCACAGAAGGAAATGTATCGGTTTCGGATAGTGCAGAGGCAAAAGTCGGGTTGAATGTCTACAAGAAAAAATCAGCATAAAAAAAGCCCGCAGTCGTAAGACCATGGGCATTTCTGGTTGCGTATGGGTTGCGGTTTGCCGTCACATTAAATGTGACCTTTCTTTAATATCCGAGATGTATTTATCCTTCTTACCCAGAATGTCCCAGAAAATCCTTTTTCAGGGTATAAATAGGGTAGAAAAAATTCAATAGGTTACAGGGAAAAAACTGTAACCTATTGAATTTTCTGGCGCGCCCGGAGGGATTCGAACCCCCAACTTTCGGATTCGAAGTCCGACGCTCTATCCATTGAACTACGGGCGCGAAAAGTGCTCTGTACTATGCCTGTTTTGCCCCGGCTTTTCAACAATATTTTGCCGTCAGCCAGCCATTTTCTCAGCGCAGCCCGGCCGGTATTTTCGCACAGGGTACGGGCTGCATTTTGTGCCGGTTTGCGTTGTTGAACTTCCGGTAAATCGCAAGCACTTCCCGTTCCCGAGGGCTGAGCTGTGTTTCATCGCCCTGCAACTCGTCAAATAGCATTGCTTTTTCAAGCTCGGGATAAGTTGCGCCGATCTGGCTTTCATCGGTACGGTTATCCGGCCACAGGCCGTCGGTTGAGGGGCAGGTCAGAATGGACTCGGCAATGCCCAGGCAGCGGCCTATTTCATACACCTCGGTTTTCATAAGATCTGCAATGGGCGAAATATCAACTCCGCCATCTCCGTATTTGGTAAAGAAGCCGATGCCGAAATCCTCAACCTTATTGCCCGTGCCGGCAACCAGCAGCCGGTGGTGGGAGGCCTGGGCATACAGGGTCAGCATCCGCAGCCGCGCACGGGTATTTGCCATGGTGAGCCCGTCCTGCATGCCTGCCGGAAATGTTTGCTCGATTGACTGAAATACCGGTGTCAGGTCCAGGGTCAGGGCCTGCACGCAGGGGTACTGCCGCTCAAGCCAGAGTATGTGCTCCGCCGCCCGATCAAATTGATCGCTGGCCTGGTAAATGGGCATGTTCACGAGCAGCGTCTGCATGCCGGTCCGTGCGCAGAGCGCGGAAGTAACCGCCGAATCAATGCCCCCTGAAATGCCTATGGCAAAGCCGTTCATGCCCGCGCTCGTGCAGTAGCGGGCAAGCCAGCCTGAAAGATATTCTATGATTCTGATCGCTTCCATAATCCGTTCCTTTGTATGTGGCTGCAGTATATATTAAATTAAGTATTTTCAGAACCTGTCCCGTCAGGTGGTGGGCCAGGCGCATTTCAGGCAGTGCCACTACCTGGCTGTCTCTGAATGCCGGCTTGTACTGCATTGACAGAATATTCTAGTGTTTACCTGCCGCCTTTTGCAAGCGGTAAAAATAATCTGTGAAAAAAATAATCCGCAGGTGCTCGATAAATCCCTGCTAAAATGAATTGCAAAATAAATATGTCATGCTAGAGTACTCAAATTGTTGAAGGGGTACTCTATTCATTCAAGGAGGTTAAACACACAATGAAAGTTTCTCGTACAACATTGCAGATGGCGCTGGCGGTGATCGCAGTGCTTGGCTTCTGTCTCGGCCAGGCGCAGGCTGCCGATACAGAAGCGCCGAAAATTCAATTTTCTGAAATTGCGCATGATTTTGGCAAATCAGCCCCGAACCAGGAACTCAAGCATTCCTTTACCTTTAAAAACACAGGAAAGGCGATGCTGATCATACAGGATGTGAAAGCCGGCTGAGGCTGCACAGCAGCTTTGGCCTCGGCCAAAGAGATTCCCCCGGGCGGGGAAGGGAAAATCGATATAACCTTCAAGACGGGCACGGGCTCAGGTAAAAGGGAAAAGCATATTGCCGTAACCACCAATGACCCGGATTCTAAAAACATAAGCCTTACCATAAGCACGGCCGTTGTAGAAAAAATCGGCCTTTCGCCAGACCGCGTGAATTTCAACCAGGTGAAAAAAGGCCAGGAGCATGTGAACTATGCTTCGATCAGCGGAGAGGATAAGGATACAACAAAGCTTACGGGTTTCGATTCACCCAATCCCAGCATTAAGGTTGAAATCAATCCGAAAGGCTATGAGGGGAATAAAGACCAGCAGATAAAGATCACACTGCTGCCGACCATGCGGGCCGGCCGTTTTTTCGAGCGGGTAACGATTCATACCGACCACAAGGAGATCAAAGATATTGCTCTCAATGTCAGTGGCGAAGTGACCGGCGATATTTCCCTCATGCCGAGTCAGCTGCACTTCGGCCTGTTTCAGGCGGGCCAGCCGGCCGATCGCGTGATTACGGTAAAACCCACGGAAAATGCTGTCTTCAAAATTCTTGAGGTAAAGTCTTCTATTCCCGAGGTGACGACAAGTGTTGAACCCGTTACGTCCGACAATAAAATAGGATACCAGATACATGCACATCTCAGTGATAAGTTTGCCGGAGATTCGCTTAAAGGCACACTGACAATAAAGACCGATCTCAAGAACGACGGTATTCTTGAAGTCGAGATCGTTGGCCGCAAGCTGCCGCCGGCCGCAGCAGGCGCAAACACCACGCCCGGGCCGTTTCCTTTCAATAACGGGCAGCCACCTCCTGCCCCCGCCGGGGGACCGCCTGTAAATCCGCAGCCGGTCAAACCGCCGGCACCTCCTGCCGCAAAATAAACAGAATAGATCGAAACAACAGAAGCCGGGATCACACCCGGCTTTTTTTATTTATTTAATCTTGACAGGAAAAGAAATATACTACATATTGAATATGAATTCATATTCAATTGGCATTGGATGTTTTATTTATGGAAGACAGTAAGAAATTGCTCATTCTTGAATCCGCAACAAGGGTTTTTGCGGACAAAGGCTATCAGTATGCAACTATTGCTGATATTGCAAAGGCAGCGGGTATTTCAACCGGCCTTCTTTATTCTTATTTTGAGAACAAACTGGATGTGCTGCTCTCGATTATCCTGAAATTTTTGCAGACTTTAAATGCAGCAAATCAGGAACGGGTCATCGCAGTCCAGGGTCCGCTTGCGCGACTGCATGCCGTGCTGCACAACTTCGAGAAGATGCTTTTCCGGGATAAGGACGCACTCCACACAGTTAAGGTGCTCAATGAGGCGCTTCCGCATCTTGTCATGATCAAGGAAGAAAAGCTGCAGGACAAGCGCCGTGAAATTATTGCGGAGAACAAAACCCTGCTTGAAACTTTTGATGGAATTATCAGCCAGGGCCAGAAGGAAAATATATTCGATAAGGATTTGAATCCGGCTGTCATGCGGCAGGTGCTGTGCGGCGCCATTGAGCGGCTGCATTACGGGCTTTTTTACAGCACGTATAGCGACCAGAGCATCGGGTATAATGAAACCGATGCGCACCAGTCCATTGTGCGGCTGATTGAAAAATTTATCTGCAAATAAAGAACAAGGGCTGAAACGGCCCTTTTATTTTTGCAGTCATAATGAATATGAATTCAAATTCAAAATGAGGGCGGAATTTTCGTGTGGGCTTTCATCTAAACCCTATAACATCAACAAGAGAAAGGGGAGATTTATGCTGACAAAAGAGGCAATCAAAGAAAAACTGGCTGACCTGGAAAACCGGTACTGCAGTTTTATGATGGAGCATTTTGCCTGCTGGGAGCAGTGGGCAGAGCAGTCAGGCCGGCTGCTTGCAGGCAAAGAAGTATCTGAGGAGGAAGTCCCGGAGCACTTCAGGTTCGAGTACCGGATGACCAAGGTTGTTATGGAAATGGATGCTACCGGAGCCTGGGACTGGAACAACCCGAAACTGAGAAAGGTGTTTGAAGAAGCAGCCGGTAATCCCCTCTACCAGCTCATGGCTGAAACAATAACCGAAAGCGCCATCCGTCTGTGCGGTGAGGCTGGAGTGAAAACCCTGATAGAAGTCGGCGCAGGAAAAGGCCACCTCACCAGTTTCATGGCCGGAAAGCTTGCCGGACAGGACAGCTCCATAAAGCTTATCGTCACGGACACCAATCCCGCAATTCTTCAAAATATCGATACGGTTAAAAGCCAGTACCCGCGCATCAACCTCGAAACCCAGCAATGGGATATTAACCTGGCGCCGCCGCAGGCCCTCCTTGAAAAAATCGAGCCGCCCTGCCTTGTTTATGAGCGGGCGTCGATCATCTATACCACCATCCCGGCAATTAACAACATTGCCGGCCTTGCCGATATTGTTGTTTTCGGCGACATGTTCAACTACACCGGCGCGCTCTTTGCC
>Ga0118677_10007242_pt1 | contig 18396 bp, 9 predicted proteins | sample AliMusrvi5mmetaG_FD_86154 | JGI IMG/M metagenome (GOLD analysis project Ga0118677, IMG submission 86154) | reverse complement strand
AAGCAGGACACTCCACCACCAACAAGGCTTGCGACCATGCGGCGACGATGCGGTTGCGCATCGGAAACGTCTGTTTGTCCGGCGCGGTGTTGAGCGGGAATTCGGAAACCACCGCGCCGCTGCCGGCGGCGATCTTTTCCGCCAGTCCGAGGTTTTCCGGCGGATAGAGTTTTCCCAGGCCGGAGCCGATCACCGCGATGGTGCGCCCTTTGCCGGCGATGGCACCCTCGTGCGCGGCGGTGTCGATCCCGCGGGCCAACCCCGAAATGATCGTGAAACCGGCCTGCGCGAGTTGATAGGAAAACTTCTTCGCCGCCTGGGTGCCGTAATGGGTGGTGCGCCGCGACCCAACCATGCCGATCGCATGCCGGTCCCGCGCTTCGAGTTTCCCCCACACATAAAGCAGCAGCGGCGGATCGTAAGTGTCGCGCAGCGGGGCTGGGTAACCGGCGTCGTCCTGGGTTACGATGGAGATCCCACGTTCCGCGGCCTCGCGGATTTCCGCCAGTGGATCCGCGTGGTCCTGCCACCCGTGAAGGATCTTGGCCGTCTCCTCGCCGATGCCGTCCACCCGCTGCAATCGCTCGGTCGCCGCACCCAGCACCGCCGCCGCATCACCAAACGCCTCTAACAACCGCCGCACCCGGATCGGGCCGATCGTGGGGAGCATGTTGAGCGCGACCAAAGCTTCCTGGGGAGTCATCGGCAACGAGCATGGCAAGCTTGCACCGCCACGTCAAAGACGGATGATGGGAAAATGCCGTTCCTGAATTGCCCTTGACCAGGCGCATCGGCTTGCTCATGGCGTCGCCGCTCACAGGGCTTGCTACAAGCCATCTGCGGCGGAATGCGGGTCCGCTGAAGAATGACCTTGTAAATTGCCCGGTATTGACGTCATTTGCTGGTGTCAGCCAGTAAATACCGCTGTCAGCCCGGATTTCGGATCTAACAGATTAACACCGCCAAACCCATGAGCACCCCCATCAGCACGCCCATCGCACCGCGTCTTGAACCGGTGCTGCGCCGCCTGCGCCAGCGCATCCGCAAAATGCTCGCCTCGCGTGGCACTCTGATCAGTGTTGTCACCGCGCTCGCCGTTCTGCTGGCGCTGGTGATCCTCGATCTGTTGTTCGCGCCTCTGCCGCCGGTGATCCGCTGGATGTGCCCGGTGATCTGGTCGGCGGCCATGGTTGCGGTGATCACCCGCTACCTGTGGCTGCCGCTCCACCAACAGCTCGATCTCATCCGCATCGCCCGCTGGCTCGAAATCCATCACCCCGAACTCGATGAACGCGTCAGCACCGTGCTCGAAATCTCCGGCCATGACGACTCCAACACCTCGTTGGAGTTGTTAAACAGTCTGGCACGGCACGCGGTCCGCAGCCTTGACCAAATCAATCCGCAAGTCGAAGTGAGCAACCGCCGGGTCCGCCTGTGGGCATGGCCGGCCGCCGCCCTCACCGCCGTCTGGCTGGTGATGTTCGTGCTCTGGCCGGCACCGACGGTCCGCCACTTGGTCCGCGCCCTGGTGCCCACCTCCCGGCTCGGCAACGACAACGGCCGCATCACCGTCACCCCGGGATCACGCGAATTGTTCGAAGGCGATCCGTTCGATATCACCGCCCGCCTTGCCGCCGGCCCATCCCAGGGACTCGAACTCGCCCTCAACTTCGCCGACGGCACCCACTCGGTCATCCCGCTGGAAGCGCACGACGGGAAGGCGGTCTATCAGATTGGCCGGGCCGCGCGGAGCTTTGACTACGAAGTCCGCATCGGGCGCCAAAGCAGCGACCGTTACAAGGTCACCGTCTGGCCACAACCACGTCTGACCGACCCGCGGGTGCGGCTGGAATTCCCCGCCTACACTGGCTGGGCACCCCGCGAGCAAGCCTTGGGCGACGGCGTGGCCGCCATCACCGGCACCAAGATCGAATTGCGCTCGAAACTCAACACCCCGGTGAACAGCCAGCGATTGGAAATCGATGGACACCCGGAAGCCACCCCCACGCTCGAACGCGGTGCCAGCGGCGGCATTTTGTCCGCAGTTTGGACGCTGGAAAAACCCGGCCATTTCGAGGGCCGCGTCCTGCTCAAGCACCGGCTCGGCCGTGAATTCGAAGCCGCACATTTTGTGATCGAAACCCGCCCTGACGCCCCGCCGGAAGTCAAATGGCTCGGCACCGTCGCCAAGGAAACACGCCTGCGCCCGGACGATTTGTTAGAGCAGGACTATCAAATCAGCGATGATGTCGGCCTCGGCGCGGTGCAAGTGGAAGTCCAGCCGGAACATGGCGAGGCCGCAAAACTCCCGCTCGATGCGCCACCGCGGGTCGCCCGCTCCGAAGCGCCCCTCTGGCGTGGCAAACTCCGCCAAGCGGTTGGCGCGTTGGTTTCGCGCTGGCCGAAAGCGCAGGTGTTCAAGCTCCGCATGCGGGCCGAGGATTCGCGCCCTGCCGCGCTCGGCGGCCCGGGAGTCGGCGTGAGCGAATGGCTGACCGTGCGCATCGACAATGGCGCGCCGTCGCAGGCCCGCCAGAGTGTGGCCGCCACCCAGGCGGATGCCCGCGATACCATCGAACAAGCACGCCAGTTGGTCCAGCAGGCACGCGAGAAGATCGACCGCAGAAAGCAGGATCTCCATGAGGAAAAAGTCCCCGAGGACGCCCGCAAGGAACTCGCCCAAGCCCGCGATCAACTCGCCCAGGCCCATGACAAACTCGATGACCTCGCGGACCGCATGAAGGACACCGTGCAGGCCGCCAAAGCCCCGGAGGTCAACGAGGCCGCCCAAACCGTCGAGCAAGCCCGCCAACAGTTGGAAAACGCCCCGCTTCAGGATACCCCGCAGGCCCGCGACGCCAACGCCGCAACCGCCCGCGACACCGCCACCAAAGCGGAACGCCAGTTGGAGAAATTGCGCGATGACATCCAGCGCGATGAACCGAAAATGCAGGATTACGCCAAACTCAAGGAACTCGAACAACAACAACACGAACTCGCCCGCCAGGCCGAACAAGCGGTCGCCCAAAACCCGCAGGACTCCCAAAACCCGCAGAATCCCCAGGATCCCGCCACCCAGGAAAAACCCGCCGAGCCTTGGAAACAACAACAGGAACGCGTCGCCGACGCCATCCGCCAAGACGCCCAACAACAACCCCAAGCCCAGGCCGCCGCCCTCGAAAAACAAGCCGAGCAGGCCCGCCAACTCGCCACCGAAGCCCAACACGAAGCCGCCGCTCAGGAAGCGCTCAAACAATCGGACCAAGCCCAAGCCACGCCAAAGAATCCGACCGATCCAACCGATCCAGCCAAAGCCGCCGCCGCCCAGCAAGCGCTCCATGAGCAACTCGCCAAGGAACAGTCCGCCATCGCCGGCGAGGCCAAACAACAACTCGCCGAGGCTCGTCAACGCCAGGACAACCCCACCGCCAACGCCCTGCCGGAAGCCGTCGAAGCCGCCCAACATGCCAGCGATGCGCTCGCCAAACATGACGATAAGGCCGCCGCCGGTGAAGCCAAACAGGCCGCCGCCCACCTCGCCGAAGCCGCCAAGACCGCCTCCGGAGAGCGGCCCGATCCCGCCAGCCCGGCCAGCCCGGCCAATCCGACCAATCCGACCGATCCGACCAGTCCGGCCAGTCCGACCAATCCGACCAATCCGACGGTCGCATCCAGCAAAGCCGCGGCGGAGCTGGCAGCCCTGGCTGGGCGCGAAGAAAAAGTTTCCGCGGCACTCGCCGCGCTCGACCAAGGCAAGCCGGCCGAAGCCGCCGCCGACCTCGCCGGGCTGCGAGCGGAACAAGCCGCCGGGCTTGCCGAGGCGATTCGCGAAACGCCGCAGGTGAACGGCCCCTCCGGCCCCATGCAGCAGGCCGCGCAATCCTCCCAACAAGGAGCCGAACAGGCCAAGCAAGCCGCCCAGGCCGATTCCCAGGGTAAGCCGGCGGAAGCTTCCGGCAGTCACGGCCAGGCCGCCCAACAGCTCCAGGAGACCGCCAAGCAACTCACCCAGGCCGCCGCCGAATTCTCCCAACAAGCCGCCCAGGCCGCCGCTCGACAGCCCGGCCCGCAACAAGCACCGATCCCCGGCCAACCCCTCGCCTCCGCTTTCGAACAGGCGTCCCAAGCCGCCAAATCCAACACCCAAGCCGCTGCCGCCAGCGAGTCCCGTGCCGCCGCCCAAGCCCTCGCCCAAGCCGCCGCCGACACCTTGCGAGCCATGCAAGGCAAAGCCCCCGGCCAGCCCGGCCAACCGCACCAATCCGGCCAACCGACCCCGCCGGGCACCAACCCCGACGACTCCCTGCGCAACCCCCAGGCCGACCCCGGCGTGCCACCGGAGCTGGCCAAACTCGGCATCTCCGCCGTGGATTGGGAAAAAATCAAGTCCTCGCTCAAGTCGGAGGTCGGCGGCGCGGGCACCATCGTCCTGCCCGAGGAATACCGCGACCTCGTGCGGCGGTACTTCGAACAAATTTCAAAGGCCAGCCAACCATGAAGACCCTTGACCCGAAAACCGAAGTTGGAAGCCGAGATCGGATGTTGAAACCACGGATTACCCGGATTTCGCGGATTAGAATGGGATCCATTTGCAACCTTTCGAACGCTGCAAATGGTGAGAGAATCCATACCACGAAATCCGCCTTAATCCGTGTAATCCGTGGTTTTCTAACCGCAACCGCAGACCGAACCGCGGAGTTCGTATTTAACGCCACCATCGCCCTCGCCTTCGCCCCGGCCGCGCTCGCCCAAGCCCCCGCCATCGACCCGGTGTTTGCCGAGTGGCATGCCAAGGCGGACCCGGCGGTGGAAAACGCCCTCGCCTACCTTCAGCGCATCCAACGGGCCGACGGTTCGTTCGAGGGCCCTTATGGCGATTCCGCCGGCGTGCCGGCGCTGGTCGGCATGGCGTTTCTATCAAAGGGCCACCTGCCCACCGAAGGCCCCTACACCGTTGCGCTGAACCGCTGCATCGACTTCATTCTGGCCAGTCAGAAACCCACCGGGGTGTTTGAGAATGGCAGTGCCGGCAACGGGCCGATGTATGCCCACAACATCGCCACCTTGTTTCTATCCGAAGCCAGCGGCATGGTCGATCCCCAACGCCAGAGCAGCATCTCCGCCGCCCTGCCCAAGGCCCTCGGCCTGATCCTGCGCGCCCAAGCCGTCGCCAAGGACGAGAACAGCCGCGGCGGCTGGCGCTATCAACCCGGCTCTCGCGACTCGGACACGTCCTGCTCCGGCTGGGCTCTCATGGCGCTGCGTTCCGCCAAACTCAACGGCGCCGCCATCCCCGACGCGGCGATCCGCGCGGCCGTCGAGTACCTCCACCGCCACCAGCAGGAAAAGGACGGCTCCTTCGGCTACACCGGCCGCGACGACCACGCCCAAACCCTAACCGGCATGGGCTTGCTCTGCCTCGAACTGTGCGGCGAACACGGCAGCGATCGCACCAAACGCGCCGCCGATTGGCTGCTGCGCCACTTTCGCGAGATTTCTAACAATCAATTCGAGTTTTACGGCAATTATTACAACGCCCAGGCGATGTTCCAGATCGGCGGCCGCCACTGGCAGGAATACGCCAACTGGATGTATGCCACCTATCTGCCCAAACAAGCCGCCGACGGCTCGTGGGACAGCCACGAAGCCGGCCGCACCTATGGCACCGCCATGATGGTGCTCGCCTTCACCGTGCCTTGGCGCCAACTCCCCATCTATCAGCGCGACGAAACCGTCGATGAGGATGCCCGCTGAGGAGGCGCGCAAGCATACCAGTCGGTTGTAGCGGCGTGTCTATGACCGCCGAGGCCCCTGAGAATCGCCGATGAATCCGCCGACTCGACAAGGGGCCTCTCATACACATCGGCGGTCACAGACACGCCACAAGACACCTCATTGACACATCGGCGGTCACAGACACGCCGCTACAAGACACCTCATTGACACATCGGCGGTCACAGACACGCCGCCACAAGACACCTCATTGACACATCGGCGGTCACAGACACGCCGCTACAAGACACCTCATTGACACAGCGGCGGTCATAGACACGCCGCTACAAGACACCTCATTGACACATCGGCGGTCATACCGGAAGCCGTGAGACAGCCACGCCCCATAAACAGGCGAGGGAGAAACGTCCGCATTCCTTGAGATAGCGGCTTGTCAAGTGTCTCATCGGAAGTCATTCTGGCGCATGCGCAAACCACACACCTGCATGTCTTTTCCTTCCCGCCGGTTTCCACTGTTGCCGCTGGTCTGCGCACTGATGGTGGCGGGTCTCGTTCCGGTGCTCATGGCGGATGTCATCGGAACACCGTGGACGGGCGAGGCCGGTGTGGCCGAATCGGTCGCCACGATCAACACCCGCTCCCAAAAGAAAGCAAAAGAGGGAATGCCGACAGCACGGGTTCGCCTGCGGTCCCGGCCGAACCGGCGTGGCTTGCCGCAGAGTCCGCAATCGAACCCGCCCCCGATCATCCCTTATGGGCCGCAGGCGGTGGTGACGAATTTCATCGGGCCTACGCTGGCAGTCACCGGTTCGTTTCCGCCGGATTCCATGGGCGCGGTTGGCCCCACCCAATTCATCGTAGCCGTCAATGGGTGCTTCCGCAGCTATAACAAAACGACCGGACTCGCGGATGGCTTCCTCGATGCCGACCCGGACGCGTTTTGGGCATCCGTCATGACGCCGTCGTCCTCCACGACTGATCCGCGCATCCGCTACGACCGGTTGAGCGGCCGCTGGTTCATCACCATGATCGATACGCCGTACGACACTTCAGTCTCCAATCGCGTGATGATCGCAGTGAGCAGCGGCAGTAACATCACCGGTGCCTCGTCGTTTACCTTTTTCTATTTCCGCAATGACAAAGCTGGAACGCCTGTCGGCATTGCCGGGGATTTCGCGGATTACCCGACGCTCGGCATCGACAACAACGCGCTCTACATCGGCGTCGATATTTTTGACTCCACACAGAATTTCAAAAGCACTGCGGGGTTCGTCGTGCGCAAAAGTTCCATCATCGGCGGGGGGCCGATCGTGGTGACCGCTTTCCGGATATTGGCAACCGATTTTGCCGATGGCCCCGCCTCGCCTCAGGGAGTGGACAATTACGACCCTGCCGCCACCCAAGGATATTTTATCGGCTCATCCAAATTGAGTCATAACTATCTGGTGCTCCGGCGTATCAGCAACCCAGGCGGCACTCCGACGATTTCAGGCAACATTAACATCCTCAGCAACATGCCAACGACCTCAGATCCCATCACCGTGCCGCACAAGGGCAATTCCCAGGGGACCTACGGTGAACTTGACGCTCTGGATGACCGGCTTTTCGCCGCGCACTTGCGCAACGGTCGGCTGTGGACCGCCCACAATATCCAGGTCAACAGTACTGGCAATGCGAGTTCCACGGGTGGGCGCAACGGGGCTCGTTGGTATGAAATCCAGAACTTGACCGCACTCCCGAGTGTCGTCCAATCCGGCGCCGTGTGCGATTCCAGCGCCACCAATCCAAAGTCCTACTGGATTCCCTCGATCATGGTCTCCGGTCAGGGCCATGTCGCCATGGGCTTCAGTACCGCCGGAACCAACTCCTATATCAATGCCGGAACCTGCGGACGCCTGGCTGGCGATGCCGCCAACACCATGCAGACGCCCGTCGAATACACCGCGAGCACCACCGCCTACAATCCGCCGGGTGATTATGGCGGTTACGGCGGCCGCCGCTGGGGCGACTATTCCTACACCAGCCTCGATCCTAACGACGACATGACGATGTGGACGATCCAGCAATACTGCAACGCCACCAACAGTTATGCTCTGCGCGTCGCCAAGCTGGCCGCTCCGCCGCCTGCCACACCCGCCTCGTGCAGCCCGGCAAGCATCGCTCCCGGGCTAACAAGCGTGAGTGTGACGCTAACCGGCACCCAGGTATCCGGTTCCGGGTTTTTCGATCCCGGCAGCAGTTTTCCCAATCGAATCGCCGCTACGGTCAGCGGCGGCGTCACAGTCAACTCCGTGACCTATAACAATCCGACGTCCGTTACCTTGAGCCTGAACACCTCCAGCGCCACAGGCGGCACCAAAGCCATCACGATCATCAATCCCGATGGTCAGACGCTCACCAGCGCGTCAGGCATCCTCACGGTGACCAATGTGATCACCCTCACACCTATCCAAAATTGGCGCCAACTCCACTTCGGTACATCCCTCAACACTGGCACCGCCGCCAATACCGCCGATCCTAACAATAACGGAATTGTCAATCTGACCGAATACGCGCTCGCCGGAGATCCGACCGGGATCACCACCGGCACGACGATTCTCCCATATCCCGGACGCAGCGTGGACGGCCACATGCAAATCCTTTTCACCCGCTACACGGATCGCACCGATTTGCTCCTAACCGTGCAGGCTACCGACTCGCTCACCGGCTCGTGGACGGATCTCGCCCAGAGTTCTTCAGGCGCAGCGTTCGTTTCCCTGGTGCCCGGTGCCACAGCCACCGAAACGGGCTCCGGCACCGCACGCATCGTCACCGTGACCGATCCCTATCAAGTGACCGACGTCTCCCAGCCGCAACGTTTCATGCGCCTCAAGATCGGCAGCGCCGATTAGGAGCCGTATATCAATAGGCATGGCGTTTGAAGTCTGATCATTCAGAAGTTTGGTAAAATAATAATGGGTAAAATGATGGAAGAAAAGATGAGAATTCCCGAGAACGAAAGCATCATTCCACTTCTTCATGATTTTACCATATCATGATTTTACCCAAATTATTCCTTTCTAACATTCGCATTTTGTAAGATTTATCTCTTTACGAGGCCTAACCCTAATAGGCGCTGGAAGACCCCACATCCCGCTCCGGGTCACTTCGCTACCACTTGATAGACCATGCCAGTGTGATCGATGATGAATAAATTGCCTTGATTGTCTTCGGCAAAGCTGGAAATCAGTGCAATCCTTCCCTTGTTGGGTTGCAGCGCGTCGGTATGATCCTTGAAATCAGCCGCTTTGCCATCCTTGAGGATAAATGACCAAATGCGTGGGTTTTGATAATCGCCGAAGACATAGCGGCCTTGCAGTTCCGCAATCGGACCCCGATATACGTACCCGCCAATCACACACACTCCTTGGTCTGTGGCTCCACCGTGCGGGTAAACATATACCGGCTCGGTGGCTCCCGCCGGGGCCGGGCCACCCGCGCTTGGTTCAGGAGTGGCCACCGCTCCCTCCCGCAGGCGCCAGCCGTAATTGGCACCAGCACCCTTGCCTTGGGGCATGAAATCGACTTCTTCCCACTTGTTTTGGCCGACGTCGCCGATCCACAGATCGCCGGTCTTGCGGTCAAACGAGCAGCGCCAGGGATTGCGCAAACCGTATGCCCAAATCTCCGGCTTGGCCGTCTTGCTGGCCACAAACGGATTGTCGGATGGTACCTTGTATCCCTGGTTAGGCGAAACATCAATGCGCAGCATCTTCCCAAGTAGTGTGTCAAGGGATTGGCCGTTGTTGTTAGGATCATTGCCCGATCCACCGTCACCATTGCCGATGTAAAGCATCCCATCCGGGCCAAAAGCGATCCAGCCCCCGTTGTGGTTCTCAAAGGGCTGCTTGAAACGCAGCACCACTTCCGCGCTTGCCACATCGGTACTCGAATGATTCTCCGAGGTAAAACGCACGATGCGTGTAAAATGCTCCTTATCCGTGAAATTCACATAATAGCGGCCGTTGACCTGGAAATCCGGATCGAACGCCAGTCCGAGCAAACCTTCCTCATTGCCCTTGCGGCTCACCTCGTTGCAAATATCCAGGAACGGTTGTTCGGACTTTATTCCGGAAGCCAGATCAAAGATCCAGACGCGGCCCTCCTGCTCCATGACCCAGAGCTTCCCATCAATATTTCTTGGCATGCCGGCCCACAATGGTCGTTCCAAGCCGCTGGCCACCTGCCGCACACCGATGGCGGCACCTGCCGGAAGCCACCCGGCGACGAAACAACCCACGGCAAACATGATTGTGTGTATTCTCATGCGCCCACCATAGCGAGGATTGGCAGCAGCGCAAAAAATGAGTTTATCAAGTAAGTGAAATCGGCAACTCAAGGAGGAAACACGTGCCATTCTTAGTTAGACAATCGAGTGAAAGGTTACCGCCAAGGGCGCGGGCGAGTCGGCGGGAAAGCGAGAGCCCGAGGCCGACACCGGGCTTGGATGCGGCGGCTTGCTGGGCAGACTTGTGGAACGGCTTGAAAACGTCTCTGCGCGCGGCAGCGGGGATTCCAGGCCCATAGTCCCGAAGCCGGATTTGCAGCGTGTTGTTCACGCGGGCGAATGAAAGCTCCAGCATCTCCTGTCGCTCATCGGAGGCAGCATACTTGCATGCGTTATCCACCAGGTTGAAGAGAATCTGTTCGACTGCGGTGACATCCAACGACAGGCGAATCCCACTGAGCGAGTCTGGCACATCACAGGTTAGCTGTAGCGCGGCGGCGGCGGCATGCTCGGTAAGGCGCGGCACCAAGCGCTCAGCCAGCGATGCCACGCTGCTATGTTCGATCCGTGTTCGCGCCGTGCCGCGTTCGATGCGACTGTAGGCAAGAACATTTTCCACCAGATGGGTCAGCCGCGAGGCTTCATTCTGCAGCGTCATGAGATATGCTTTCCGCTGCTCCGGTTCCGGGACCATGTCCTCGGCCAACATTTCCGAGTAGAGCTTAAATGTTGTTAGAGGCGTGCGAAGTTCATGCGTGACCGAAGAGACAAAGGACGCTCGGCGTTCGCTCAGCGCAACCACACCGCCTAACAATACGGCGACAGCCGCCATCGCCAGCACCACGCAGCCCCAAGTCACTGACAACAACGTGTGCAGCGGACTCCATGCGGGAGCCCCCGGCATGACTTCCTCGCCGGGAACCAACTGCCATGGCAGAGTGACAAGCGCGAGCGGTGCCCGCTCATAGCTGCCGGCCTTGACGGTAAACGATTTCGCAAGGTCCGATAGTGTTGCGTGCTTGGCGGCATTTGCGGGTTGCAGGACATTGTCCGGAGTGAAGACGAATGGCTGGAAAGGGATCAAGGTGGCGTTGGGAAGCAGATCGCGAAGTGTGCCAAGCAGCGCGGCGGCCAGCGTGCTGGTGCGCAGCCAGACGCCCTGCACACGGCTGGTTCCGCCGTCCACGACCGACCTAACGAGAAACAGTTCTCCCTCGAGCCAGAGCGCCTTGAAGGGAGTTACTTGCGCGGGCAGGGCTGGACGGGCTGGCATGCTCTGGGTACTCGCATCGAATGGTTGAGAGCCGGCGTTCAAGCTGTTGGATCTAACTGCTTTTTGAACGATTGCCTGGCGGCTGTTGTATTCGTTCATCGCGGCGTCTTGGCCCCTGTTGGATGTCGCGGCTGCCGGCTTTTTCAGCGCGGGCATTTGGGTCGCTTGTTGGGGGGTGGGAGCAACGTCAGTCTCTGGAGCGTTTGCGGTGAGCGCGGCTTCGTTCGATAGACCAGGAAATACTGTGTTAGCTGCGGCCACCGCCATGCTGAGGTTCTGATTGAACGAAGCCGTCCGCCTGTTTTCCTCCAAGCCGAGGAGCGTTCGCAAACGGGCGAGGGCCAGCACGCAAGCGGCGAGTTGCTGCGCACTCAAGCTGTGTTGTGAGACGGATGCCGGACTCGGATAGGCGGGTACCTGAGGGGATTCCACCCGACCGTTCTCATTGATTTCAAAATGCAGGATTGCATAATCCGGCATATTGGCAAGCAGCGGCGATGGCGGTGGTCCAGTGCTTTGCTGCATCTCATCTGTGCCACCGGCCACCGGATAATTGAGCAACCGGGGATGTGGGAAGTTGCGAAAATCCGAGGGAGCGCGGTTGTTCTCCGCAAACAACATCGCCGCCGCCTCCGTGTCCATCCGCCACAAAGCCAGTCTTACTTTCTCGCCAAGCTGGGCTTCACCGGCGGCTTGGAGGCCTGCCTTCTCAAGCGACAGCGCATGATGGGTGATGACCGCCATCGCGGCAGCGACGACCGCAGAACATGTTAGAAATGCCAACCAGATGGACCTCGTGTGTTTCATGGGATTGTGAGGACATAACCCTTACCGCGGATCGTCCGCAGAATCGCTTGGTCCGAATCGCGGAGTTTTTGCCGGAGATGGGCGATATGCATATCCACGGTACGCGTCTCGATATGCTTCGGATCCAGGTTCCATACTTGGCGCAACAGTTCATCCCTCGACACCGCGCGGCCCATGCAACTGACCAGATATCGCAACAACTCCACCTCCCGCTCCGCCAGCTCCCGGCTCGTGCCATCGTCATAACAAATGATGTGCCGCTCAAAATCGGCGGTACCGCCGGGAAATCGCCACGAGGCCACCGCGGCGGGACGTTCGCTGGTGCGGCGCGACACCGCGTTCACCCTGGCTAGCAACTCGCGGACGCTGAAGGGCTTTACAATATAGTCATCCGCGCCCATGGCCAACCCGCGCACTCTGTCGTTTTCCTCACCGCGAGCGGACAGGATGATAACGGCTTGGCCCGGGCGCCTTTGTTTCAATGCTAGCAGGATATCGAATCCCGACGGGCCTGGCAGCACCAGATCCAGCAGCAACAGGCCATAGTTGGCGGTGAGGGCGAGTTGCATGCCGGAGTTGCCATTAGCCGCTTCCAGCACGTCATAACCTGAGAAGCGCAGCGCGTCCACCACGCCTCGGCGCACGGCGTTGTCGTCTTCGATGACCAAGAGAGTCGGCATGGTGGAGAGGCGGAATACAGTGGCTGTCTATGAACGTCGCTGGCCGGATGAAGCAAGCCCGTGACCTGGCTCAGATCATAGCCTCCAAGGCGCGCAATGGCTACTCAAACTTATAGCCTTTCGCGGACGCCTGTGAGCGGACGGTTTTGGTCATGGCGCTGTCCAGCGTATCGGTTCCGCTTGGGTTTTCGCGCTTTAGCTTTTCAGCGACGTAGGCATCGCGGTCGTGATTGAGCTGGAGAATGTGTTGCTGCAAATCCGCGCGTTGTTTCGCCTTTTCGTCGATGAAGGCAAGGCGGGCGGCTTCGTCCATATTGCGCATATTTTCGGGAAGGTCATCCTTCGGGATCTTGTTGATATCAAACCCGTTATCCCTTTTAGCATCAACCAGATCCCAACTACTATTGAAGTAGTTTTGGCTGGCCTTGGAAACCGCCCGCTGTACGGCCGCGCCGCTGGTGGCGCTGCGCATTGAGTTGGCGTCCTGCGCCATCTGGTTGCTACTGGCTTCCGCCGCGTGTTTTCCATAGGCGATATATGTTTGGTTGAGTTGTGTATTCAACTTCACAATCTCGGCATCCTGTGGTGCCTGAACATGAACCACCGCCTTGTCGCTGTCGATGATGAGGAAGCTTCCATCGGCCGCCAGGGCTCCATCGCGCCACTTGCCAGCAATGCCAGCCGCCTCCGGGCCGCAATGGATTGGATTGACGATGATCCCCTTGGAAACCGCCTCTTTGCAGGCTTGAAGGGGGTCCACCGGCCCCTGGGTGAAGGGTTCGTTGCCGGCGATGAAGATGGCCTTGTATGTGTTAGAGTCACGATCCCATGCCAAGTCGTCAACGGCCTTGCGGATCACCTCGCCACAATACTCCTCGCCGCCGTTCGTTTTGAGCCGGAAGAGTTCTTCGCTGATCTTGTCGAGGTCGCGCGTGAGCGGCTGGATGCGGCGGATCCAATGGGTATCCGCAGCAAGCCCGTTATTGCCATATTCATAGAGCGCCACCTCCACATGCGGTGCCTGCCCGTTTTGCCGGGCGGCAATGAACGTGTTAACAACTTTCCACAACTGGTTTTTCGCCTGTTCGATGAGGCCATCCATGCTGCTGCTGGTATCCAGAAGAATGGCGAGTTGCACTTTTGGACCGGTGGTCACTGGTGGTGGTGGAGCGCCGGAATCCTGCGCGGATGCGACGCTGACGAAGCACAGGCAGGTGCCAAGTGCAAGGGTAGTACGGACTATCATTTTTGTTTTCATGGTATTGCTAGGTTGGAGTGGAGTGGATTAGATTAGGCATTGTAAAGAAATAATCTTTACACAATACGAATGTTAGAAATGAATAATTTGGGTAAAATCGTGATAGGGTAAAATCGTGAAGAAATGGAATGATGCTGCCGTTCTCGGGAATTCTAATCTTTTCTTCCATCATTTTACCCTTTATCATTTTACCAAGTTTCTGAATGATCAGACTTCAAACGCCATTATATATATTTACAGCTCCTTAGTGAACGAGTTTGTAGTTTCTGCCGTCGTGGTTGAAGATGACGTCCCCGGGAAGGGAGAGCACGGATTGGCGGTTGGCGACCACGAGGGAGTCCACCAGTTTGTCGAAATCCGCGCTGCCGATCCTGATTTCTATTAAGTTCTGCGGCGCCGAGGTTCCGGCAAGCCGGCTGTCCGTCCATGCGCCGTGGTTTTCAAAGAACGTCCTGTCTCCTATCTGTTGGACACCGCCGGTGTTTGCGGGTTGAAGGGAGGCGTCGAGATAACTATTATCCCGGTTCATGACGCTGCTGGCCTTTGAGGCGACGCTGTTAGCCTCCTGATTGAAGGAACCCGCGCCGCTGCGGGTGCCCATCGCGCGAGTCTGGAAGTTATGCATCGCCTCACGCTGAATAGCCGCAGGCCGTGGATCAAAGGGTGCGCCGTCTCTGGCGAGAAAGGCGGTGTATTCACTCAGCACGCCATGGCGCAGCGAGAGCCTGATGATTTCGTCCACCAATTCCTTGGCACGCGGGTCGTTGGCGGATGGGAGTTGATTGCCGCTGCCGTTCGCGCTGCCTAGATCTCGCAATGCGTCAGTTAGAGAGCTGATGCGACGGGTGGCCCACAGGCGTGGGACATGGGCGTTTGCTTGGGTGGCCGTGGCTGGATCGAAGCGGCACTGGGTTAGCACTTCACCCATGGCGCTGCGGCCATGCACCACGAACTCCAACGGGCGATCCCCGCGATAGCGTCCTAGAATCACCTTGGAATCGCCGGCAAACAAGTCCGGCAGGACCGCGGGCAGGACATCGCCGATGCGGCCTGCGGCCATGCTACCGTCGGGATGATTCGTTCCGAGCACCGGCTCCATCACCACCGGTCCCGCAAGCCGACGGAACACCGACACAACCTTTAACTCCACGTCTTCCCTCGGCAGCACGAAGACGGATGTCGCCCGGCTGTCATCTGCTAGGCGGGCCAGTAGCGGGGTGTTCACATCCAAGCCGACCCCGAAGCTGAAGATACGGCGCTTTCCGACATTGTCTCTAGCGATCGAGTCGCGGATCTTCTTTTCAAAGGTCTCGCCCACCGTGGCTATGCCGTCAGTTAGAAAGAGCGCAACGGGCAATTGTCCCGCCGTCGGTGGCTGGGTGATAGCGCGTTCCAAGGCATCGTGGATATTGGTGCCGCCGCTGGGGCGCAAGCCGGCGAGTGCGTCGCGTGCGATTCTGATGGTCGCCGGGTCTTTGATTCGAGGGGCCTTGAACAGCGCCTCAACATTTTCATTATAGAAGATGAGGTTAAAGGATTCGCCGTCCTCGAGGCCTTCGATGACCTGCAAGGCGGCGGCACGGACTTGTTCCATCTTTTCTCCCGCCATGCTTCCCGAGTGATCCAGCACCAGGGTCACTTCACGTTTTAAGGCGGGTGTCTTGCTCGCCTCGGGCGGTGCCACGATCATCAGGAAGTAGCCGTCCTCCCCATCGCATGGCGGATAAGCGACGACACTCAGTGCCGCGCTAGCCGCGTCACCGCGCCGCAATGCGGAGACTCGGAACGCTCCGGGTTGCACGTTGCCGTGCAACGCCATCGTCAGTGTGCCATCCGCTTGCGGGCGAATCTCCGCAGGATGCGACGGACAATAGAGTGCCAGACGACCGGCGCTTGGCTTCCATCGCAGGTCGATTTTCCACGGCACGCTGGCATCGGCGGCTTCACTGCGCGGCAGGGAGTATTCAATGCGACCGTCAACTTCGGATAGAATCTCCTCATAGATGATTTTCGCGCGAGCGGTACCATGGGGCGGGACCGGAAACACCGATGAGCGGATCAAGCCGGTGCCTGCGAACTCTAACAACCCAGGATCAATCAAGCGCCGCACGATTTCGTCATAGGTCCGCCGGGCCTCGTCCCTCGGCATCAGGCGGGCGGGGAGCTTGCCACCGGCACCCTCGATTTCAAACGAGCCCAGCGTGGCACCTGCGGGAATGGGCAGCAGTACTTCTGTTTGCTGCAAACTCCCGGTCTGGTTTTGCAAGGTCAGAACCAGGGTGGTGGTGGCGCTGCGGTCCTCAATGTGGATATCGGCATCGATGGCTGCCAGCCTAACAAGCCCCTCCGACCTCGGCGGCCTCGGGTTCGGCATGATGCCTGGCGGCAGCGGATGGATGCTGCGATGCCATTGGGGGATGATCGTGTTTGAGGACAGAACGGGCATGGCCTCGAACGATTGAGCTGGCAGGGGATAGCTCCCGAACAAAGAGAGTGCGGCCAGACAGAGGGCCGGGATGGTGGGAAATGACGGCTGTTTCATAGGGTAATGGGGTTCGACTCGTGGGGAGTCTATGCCCAATCCGGCCCGCCATGTGTAAAGGCGACGTAAAATCACAAGTAACTAAAGAGTGATGCAGAGGCGGGAGTTGAACGGTGCCAATAGGGTCCGATCCGTGGATCGCCCGCCGCCTAACGGATGATACATCCACTTTTCCAAATCCCGGGCTGGCCAAGCGGCCTCATGTCTGTCAAATTGTCCATCCAATCATGTCTGCCAACCCCGTCACCGCCGAACCCTTCGGGAATCTGCCCGATGGACGTGAAGTCCGAATTTTCACCCTCACCAATAAAAATGGCCTGCGGGCACGCGTCAGCGAGTACGGGGCGATTCTCGTGGCCATGGAGACGCCCGATCGCTATGGTGCCCTGGCCGATCTGACCCACGGGTTTGACACGCTGGCTGGCTGGCTGGCCAACGGTCCGTATTTCGGCGCGAGCATCGGGCGTTTTGGCAACCGGATCAAGGGAGGCAAATTTTCCCTAGATGGCAAGGAATACACATTGGCCACGAACAACGCGCCCGGCGGCATCCCGTGTCACCTGCATGGTGGCAACGCAGGTTTTGACAAGGTCCTGTGGGCGGGCGCGGCCACGGGAGAGCAAGCCGTTGAATTGGTTTACCAATCCAAGGACGGCGAGGAGGGCTACCCCGGCAACCTTCGGGTCAAGATCACCTACACCCTCACCGATGAGGATGAATTGATCTGGCAGGCCGAGGCCACCACGGACGCGCCCACACCGGTCAATCTCGTTCATCACACGTATTGGAATCTTTCCGGCGACCCCAGCACGCCCATTCTCGATCACCAGCTTATGCTCGCCGCCGCGCATTACCTGCCGACCGATCCGGGCCTCATCCCCACCGGCGAAATCGCCGCAGTGGCTGGCACGCCGATGGATTTCACGACCCCGCATATCATTGGTGATCGGATCGAGGCGGAGTTCGAGGCGCTCCAGTTGGGTGCCGGCTACGACCATTGCTGGGTTCTGGCCGATGGTGGCGGCCTCCGTCTGGCTGCCCGCGTCGAGGATCCAAAATCCGGGCGGGTGATGGAAATTCTCACCGATCAACCCGCGATCCAATTTTACGCTGCCAATTTCCTTGATGGCCTCACCCCAGGCAAACTCGGCGTCGCCTACGCCCGACGCTCCGCCCTGTGCCTGGAAACCGAGGGCTTCCCCGACGCCCCCAACCAACCCGCTTTCCCCTCCGCAGTGCTGCGTCCCGGCCAAATTTACCTGCATACCCTGGTCCATCGGTTCGGGGTCGCGTGAGTCAGGAGTGGCCAGTTTGGCAGGCCAGGTCAGTGCGGCGTACTCATTGCGTCATGAATGGCGTGTTGTTCGGCGACGCTTGCCTGGTACTGGGCGAATTGGGCTGGGGTGAGGATATCTTTGAAGAGGGAGAGGCGTGCGTCGAGCAGGCGGCGCTGGTTCTCGATGCGTTTGGCTTGAATGTCCAAAGGATCCCCGGTGGATGTGTTGTCCGCGAGTTGGCGCAGAGATTGGATGGATTGGGCAGAGGGTGCCTGTGGGCCAAGCGGCAACACCGAAGAATCCAGGATGAGAGCCAACGGGGCGGGCTCCGCCGCAAGTGCAGACGTATTCGCTTGGCGCAGCGCAGCTAGAACCGTGGCGCGTTGGGCGGCGGACAAATCCGTCACTTCGCTCAGGTTGGCCAGCTCGCGTTGGGCAGTGGTTTCAATGCGGTTATCGCGCTCTCGCTGGCGAATGTCTGCAAAGGCGGCGCTTTGCTCGGGCGTGAGAAGCGCAGCAAGCCCTTGTTCGAGAGCAGCAGCGCGGGCCGCCAATAGGT
>Ga0118677_10002326_pt2 | contig 18400 bp, 15 predicted proteins | sample AliMusrvi5mmetaG_FD_86154 | JGI IMG/M metagenome (GOLD analysis project Ga0118677, IMG submission 86154) | reverse complement strand
GCCTATCTGCATATAGAGAGCGCCCGCGTCCCAACCGCCCCCGCGAATCACTCGGCCAGAAACGTAAATGGATTCAAAGTTCCATTCCCATACATTTCCACTCATATCATATAAGTTTAGTGCGTTCGCTAACTTACTTTTTACAGCCGCTGTTCCAGATACATTGTAAACTGCATAGGTCGCCGTATCTGTTGATCCATCATTATATGCATTAGTAGCTCCACTGGCTGAATTGCCTTTTGTAAAATATGGATTTGTGTAAGGGGTAACCGTATTGGTGGAATCATTACGCCACCTTGCTGCTAGTTCATACTCATTCATCGTTAAAAGTCTAAATCCATTTGCTGTGTCGTCTGGAATTACTGCATCACATATGTCTGCGGCGGTACCGTCCCTTGAGTCACGTATTGGCGTACCAGCAACTTTGTAAACACAACCATAATCTGGATCTGTTCCATTATTAGCGTTGTACCATTCTGTTATTGCATTACTCATTACCATTGCATCTCGCCAGTTTATAGTCGTGACTGGTTGTTTACCTACTCCACTAACAGTACCACCACCTTCCGCTCCAGCGTTTTGGAAATGGTACAAAACACCATCGTCGGCTCTAACTCCATCAACACTTGTTGTAGCCCATAGATATACTTTATTCCAAAGCTCATATGTGACTTCCGTCTCGCCTATCCAATATGCATTAGACACTATCGCTGATCCTGAATCATTTATTACAGTTGGAAAAGTTACTCCACTTGGTACATACATCATCTTAAATGGAACACTGTCGATATTATATGTAGCAACATCCCCAGCAGGCCTAGGTGCTGTTACGGTTACCGTCACTGTATAATCTTTTGTTGTATGGTCTGCTGCTGTTACTATGTAGTGAAGATAACCACTTGAAAAATCATTCGCTGTTACAGCACTTACTTGAGGAACACCTGCTACTGTAACTGATGCTCCTGTTGTAGCAAATGTTGCTATCAAAGCTGTAACAGCTGTACCGAATGGTAACGTAACGTCTATCGTCCCTTCTGCTTCTGTTATTATTCCAGTCGCTCCTTCTATAGAAAATGCTGTGAAGTCTTTTGTACTACTTGTAGCGTTATGTGTCGCTGAACACGACGACAACATTCCTAGAACTAATACAAAAAAAACATAATTAAGTTTTTTCAAATTCATTAACTGGCCCTCCATGGTGTATTGAGGACTTAAATAAAACGCCACTCAACAATATCCATTATTATACGACCTATATATGTATATATGCGGATTTTTTTTGCCATATGTGGAAATAGCCCAGTTTTTTGAATAAGAGATGTTAGACAAAATGTATTCGGTTCGATTTTATAGACGCAGGCGTCCTTGTTTTTCTGTGGTAGTTTTGTGGAAAACCAATAATTTTAGGGAGTTTCAGGCAGAATACTCAATGCATGCATTTCGAAAAGCTTCTATTTCGGGACGCCAGTTTTGGGGTTCTTCCCCATTAACGGGTTCTTCACCATTATTTCTCCACTCCAAAGTTCTTTTAAGAAATCTTTATAATAAATACATTCAATCCCGTCCCACTTCTGTCTTTTTTCATCTAGCGAGACCAAAATATATTTTTTCATAAGTTTTTCTTCTTTCAATGCTCTCAGACCTTTTAAATCAGCATTATTTACTCTCTTTGTAGACTTTAATTCTATTGCAATATCCTTATTAAGAATGAAATCCACCTCAAAACCGGATACTGAACGCCAATACATCACATCTGATAAATTATTGTTGTTGGAATAAGATTTCAGTTCATGAAAAAAATATGATTCAAATGCATCACCAAAATCTGAACTGTTTAACGTAAGATTATCTCTCCCCTGTAAGAACCGCACGACCCCGTTATCAAAAAAATAAAACTTACTTGACGCAACAGCCTTACGTTTTTTAGTTTCACCGAAAGCAGGGACTTCAGTTGCGATTAGTGTATCTTTTAATACCTGAAAATATTCATACGTCGTAGTTTTTGAAACCTGTGAATCATTTGCTATCTTTGTATAATTTATTATTTGCCCATTACAAAGAGCTGCAACCTCAATAAACCGACTAAAGGAAGGCAGGCTTCTTGTAAGCCCCTCAGACATTATTTCTTCTCTTAAATAAAGGTCAACATAGTCTTTTAAGTAACTCCAAGGATCATCCGACAACCAAACAGGTGGAAGAGTCCCATATTGAAGAACTCTTAGTAGATCAAACTTTTTACCAAGTTCTGCAAAGTTAAATGGATTAAAATTAATCCAGGAAGCCCTGCCAGCGAGTAGATTTACTCCAGATCTTTTAAGTTTTCTTGCGCTAGAACCTGTAAGAATAAATTTTGTTTTTTTCTCCTCTATAAGGTAGTGAACCTCATCTAATAATATAGGTAGTTTTTGAATTTCATCAATAACAACGATCGGTTGTTTGCCTCTGATGGCATCCAATTCCCTTCTAATTAAAGAAGGGTCTTTAGACAATCTAAGAAACACGTCACTACTAAGCAAAGAATAGATCTTAGCTTCAGAAAATATATCTTTGAGATATGTCGTTTTACCGGTTTGCCTTGGTCCTAAAAGGAACAAGGATTTCTTTTTTATAATGTTCTCTATATCCAAGTTTCTATGTATCATTTTGTTCATATGTTCCGAACAATATCATAGAATCGTTCGGAGGCAAGGACTATTTTTAACTTCATTACTCCGGTTGAGTTGAATAGAAAAACAGAAATCCGCCCTGCTGGCTTTGCCCGAAGGCAGCCTGGCAGGGCAAGATAATTAATTCAAGACGTAAAAGGTAAAAATGTTAAAATCCAAAAGGTTACAAATCTGTCCTCGAAATGCGGAAGCCATAGTTGTTGTTCGTGCTGTTAGGGATGTAGTTAAACACGATGCCTATCTGCATGTTGATGACATTATCGCCCCAGCTACCGCCACGCAAAACGCGGAAAGAGCCGTAAATAAGATCAAAGCTCCACTCCAATACGTTTCCGCTCATATCATATAAGCCCAATGCGTTTGGATCTAAAAGCGCTACCGCTTGGGTGCTGTTCGCATTAAACCAAGCCACAGCTTCAGTTAGTCCTGCACTTTCATCGGTGTTAGCAGTAGCTCCACTGGCGTAGTTTCCTGGAGTCCAATAATATGTAACTCCAGCTGCAGTTGTTTTATCCACTTCCGTAGCAAGAGGTGTTATCGTTGGGGCTACCGTACCAATATATCTTGCTGCAAGTTCCCATTCGTTACTAGTTAGTAGTCTAAAACCTGTTGCATCAGCCTTTACATAAGGGTTATCTTCGGTTCCAGGAGTAAAATCAAACGGATTAGCATCTGATACATTTATCGGCGTTGTATAACCGGAATCTGTATAATAAACAGGCGTGTAATGTGTACCATTTGTAGCGTTGTACCACTCTGTTAATGCATTACTCCAAACCATCGCATCTCGCCAACTTACAGTCGTTACTGGCTCAGTAACTCCGTGTGTAATAACGCCTGGTGTGAAAGTGTCGCCACCATCTGCCCCAACATTAGCGAATGTATATCCATTTGCTAATGCCCATGTATATACTTTGTTCCAGAGTTCATATGTAACTACCGTTTCTCCTATCCAATATGCATCGGTTACTTCAGGAAAACCTAATCCGCCAGGAACGTAGGCCATCTTAAAACTTACTCCATCGCCAGTAAATGTGACCTTATCGCCTGCCGCTCTAGGAGCTATAGTTACTGTAACTACATACGTCTTTTTTGTTCCATCTGCTGCTGTTACTGTGTAAGTCGCTGCACTTGTAAAATCATTTGCAGTTGTTCCACTAACTTGCGCTGTACTCCCTACAGTGACAGAGCTACCCGTTGTAGTAAATGTTGCTATTAATCCTGTAACAACTGTTTCATACGGAACTGTAACTGCGATAATCCCTGCGGTAGCACTTGTATCAGTTATTGTCCCTGTACCTTCTGGAAAAGAAAATGCCGTGATGTCCTTTGAGCTGCTGGAACTACCACACGATGCAAGTACTCCTAAAACCAAAACAAACAAAACGTAACTCAGACTCTTTAAGTTTTTCAAATTAATAAAGTTCATCGGATGGCCTCCTTGAAAAAACATTTCTACTTATATAGCCATTCTACCCCCCCCCCATATAGGCACAAGCTTTTTAGCCATACATCATAAATACTGCCAAGTTTTTGAACGTTAGATGGTGAAATTGACTATATTCAGTTCGAGTTTTTCTACTCGGGCGTCCTTGTCTTATTCAGGTATTTTTACAAAAACCACTGTTCTGAAGGCTCTTCAGGCAGCATACTCAATGCAGGTAGAATGATAATGAGTGTTTGATTAGTCTTAAACTCATCTACTAGGGGCAAACAATAATTTTAAAACAATGTGATACAAAACACTCCAAAACTGTAATATTTTTTTATCGTCGTTAAATTTTAATCTCTAAAAAGTCCTAACGGCACGCACACGACGGGTTTCGGTGCCATGACCGAAGTTGTCTGAAAAACCATCATCAAAACCCTGGTACCAAGGTGGCCCTACTTTACTCACAGAAGAACTCCAATAGGAATTAGGCATACCGTTGTCAAAACCGCCAACTGCAGTTTTGTTTAGATAAAGTTTATTTAACTCATCCTTGCTTGGCAAATACCAATCGTTAAAGCCTCCACCATCATAGTTTTGGGCGACCCTAGCAGCTATACCCAAAGTAGGACAACTCGCCACAATAGCTGCGGTGTTTTTGGCTCCTGTGCCTATCACTGTTCCCTCAGCTAAGGGAACTAATTTCCTAGCGCAGCCCCAAAGCGCTTCAGCACTTTGATCTTTTTTTGCTGCTATTAATCCATGTTGTTTATTTTTATCATAACCAGTATCTCCTTCCTGAAATAGATAGGCAACTATACCTCCCTGATATTTATCGCCTACTTTTATGGACGTTGGCGTTGATTGTGAATACAAGCCAGATGCGCTAAATGCTGATAGCAGAAAAAAACACAATAACTTTTTCATATTCATTATGAGCCCCCATCTTTTGGAATTAAAGCCATCCATGGTTTTTTCAAAATACCGTTAGTTAAAAAACTCGTATACAACGAGCATGCGGAGTAGCCTCTGACTTCATGTTGGTGTTTGTATTGCTACCGCTCGCAAAGTCCTGAAAGAATGTTCCGGTTGCAGAACCTTCCGTGGATGTCCAATATAGAGTAGAGGCAAATCCTCCAATTATAATACGATTGAGGTAAAGCTTGTTCAACTCATCTGTGCTGGGTAAAAACCAATCGCTATACCCACCGTTACTATAAGCATGGCATATTCCTGCTGCACCGCCGGTGTAACCAGTCTGTGCCATCATTGCGTTTGTATTTGAGAGTCCTGTTCCTATAGCTGTTGAAGTATTTCCATTTTCTGTTGTCTGCGTACTGCCTCCAGTTATCCATGCTATGCCCGTACTCTGGTCAGCTGCAGCAGCAATTAATCCGTGTGGTACGCTCGCACTGTAACCAGTATCTCCATCGTGCAAGAAGTAGGCAACTTTGCCACCTCTATAACTGTCTCCAATAACTTTAGTTTCTACAGTTACAGTGTAAGTTACTACTGTTCTTCCATCTTGTGCTATCACAGCAAGAGTGTCTCCAGTTAATATGGGGTCATGTATGTATGTGTCATCCCACGTCTGGTTGCTCTCTCCCTTGGTCAACACTGCAAGAAAATCAGCCTTACTGGTAGCTGTAAGGACGTCGATGATGGTTTCAGTAGCTGTTCCACCTGCACTAACTGTATAAGCTGTAGAGGTCACAGTGGCAATATTGCTAGGAGTTGGTATTACCGTTACAACTATCTCGTAGTAAAGAACAGTTGCCGTGTCTTGTGCTGTTATTTCAATAATAAAGAAATCTTGATCTGTAATAGCTTGGTTGGCGTAAGCCGTATCAGTTGCAAAATTAGAGGTATCTCCACCATTTGCATACTTAACGACCTTTGCTGTCGCTCCTTCATCCATTGGGATGAACAGCGTTATAAAGTTTCCAGTATTTGATACATCTGTTGCTTGTAAGGCAGTTATTGTTATTGAGTCGCCTACTACATTAGCAAGTATTGCAGCAGGAGTCCCTAGACTTGTTAAATTTGCACCCTTAATGGTTGATTCAGTACTTAAAGTTGCATCGCCACTCAGGTCTACTTTTGTTATACTTGCATCATTGCAAGAAGCAAACACTCCTAAAATTAACATTAAAAAAACATAACTCAGTTTATTAAAACTCATCTGCTTGTCCTCCTATTCCTTAATATCCGTGATTATAGCACTCCCTTAATGAAAAAGTAGAATAAATAATCACCGTGGGCAGTTATTATAGCTTCTATTCCATCGTGCCTCTTTTTTAATATTCGCAAAGTTTTCTATTCAACCAGGAACAGCGAAGTTACTTGGGAATTTTTTGTTATATCAAGAGGAGTAAGTGGCGTCCAGATAGCAGTTATTCTTCCAGAGTTCCAACTTCTGATACTATCCAGCATTGCACCACAACTGGAACAGATGAGGTAAATAAATCCGATGTGGCTGTTAATGTTTATCCAAATCCTGTTAACTCCAGTGATGGAATAGTAACTGAGGAATATAAGAACACCAAGGACACTATTAAAAAAACAGTAAACCTTATTATTCGCTAGAAAGATGATGCTCTAATGTAATTATTTAGAACATTCCAACATTTTGCCAATATTGCAATAATCTTTGTTGTCAGCTATAGAGTCATTCAGAACTTTTATCATCTGCTGGGCAACATTATTCAAAACTTTATCTGTGCACATCGTTTCCTTGATATATCCAGGCCAGCAAATCTTTGTGTTCTTTGGTGCAATGCCTTCAGGGGAATTCGGCGCATAAACGCAACCTGTACTGCAATGATCCGTTGGGTTTAGAGGGTAGCCAAATTTGCCACATGGATCTTTGAAGTCACGGGATTTTTCAACATAGTAATCACAAGCACAGCTTTCACATTTTGTACGGTCTCTGGTAACACACTGGCCAAAAGCACCATAAGTTTCATCACGGCAAGCCCCCTTGTCCATCTTCTTGCTGTACCCGCGATTCTCAAGCAATTTATCCCAAAGAGGATTATTACCATTAATTTTCATTTCCGAATTATTCTTAAGATCATTTTTTATGCTTACAATTAAATTAGTAATGTATTTCTGCGTCACAGAAGAAAGAGCCGGAGGTTGGTTGTCTTTAGCAAAGGAGGTCGGCTGTAGAAGGACAAATACGGTTAGTAAAAAAATTAGTTTTTTCATATCGTTATTATAACGACATTTAAATGAATGTAAATACTTTAGTTCAATCTCCCTACTTTTGCGAAGACTAAAACTTCTATTTCGGGAGGCCAAACTCTTATGGGCCTCTAACACATCTCATGGTATATTATATAAGTTATCTATCTCTGGATCTTTGGGGTGCGTATGAAAAAATACAATTTCTTAGTTCTCTTTTTATTTCTGACTTTAGTTTCTTTTGAGGCAAGCCCCAATACAACACCAGAACAAGGTTGTGGTTACATTGATAAAGCCGGAAATATTATTGTGCCTCTTAAGTATGACATCGCAGAAAATTTTTCTAACGGACTTGCTGTTGCTGGAGATGTTGGCAAGTTGGGTGTTATCGATAAAACTGGAAAAATTGTCGCTCCGCTTAAATATGGAGAAATAGGAAAATTCTCGGAAGGGTTGGTGACAGTAACAAAAGGAACAGAGGGAGGTAGCCCATATGGTTATATCGACAAAACAGGGAAAGTCATCATCCCTCTTAAATATTCTATCGCTGATGGATTCTCTGAAGGATTAGCGGCTGTATCAGATGAACCAGTAAAAGGTGGATACAAGCAGGGTTATATTAATAAGGTAGGAAAAGTTATTGTTCCATTTAAATACATCGCAGCAGAACCTTTCTCCGAAGGCCTAGCTGCGGTAGCAATACGAACAAAAGGAAAATATAAGTGGGGTTTTATCGACCAGAAGGGAAATGTTATAATACCGCTTCTATACGATAATGCCTCTAATTTCTCTGACGGATTGGCGGCAGTATCAAACTTATCAAAAAAATACGCCAAGTTGGGTTTTGTCGATAAGAAGGGGAAAGTTGTAATCTCTTTTCAATATGACGATGGGGCTGCTTTCTCCTACGGATTAGCCATAGTAGGAAAAGGGTTGGGAAAACACCAAAAGTACGGTTGCATTAACAGGTTGGGGCAAATTGTTGTTCCTATCCAGTATGACTCCATAGGACATTTTTCTGAGGGACTAGCGTCAATAGAAAAGGATGACAAGTTTGGCTACGTCGATAAAACAGGAAAGGTCATCCTTCCTCCTCAATATCTTAATGTCTCTAATTTCTCTGAAGGGTTAGCCCGCATAATTAACAAGCCTGGCCAGTTCGCCTATATTGATAAAACGGGGAAAGTTATTCTTCCATTCCAGCCTGGCGACGCACTTGACTTCTCCGACGGACTGGCTGCAGTAGTAAAGAACGGCAAGTGGGGTTACATTGATAAAGCAGGAAAAGTTATCATACCCTTTCAATATGATAATGCAGACGACTTTCATGATGGTTTGGCAAAAGTATGTAACTTTAAGAATTAATGGTCTAAGAGTGTTTTCCATCTTAAAATTTCAAATTTGTGATTCTTGTACGGTAGTTCAGAAAAAAGGATCTTCTCTGCAGAGCTGTGATAAGTATGAAGTATTACGTCGTTGTTGCTTAAAATGCCTTTTGGGTCATTGTCTTTATAGATAACTACCGTCTGATGTTTTCCCTTTTCAAAAAATTTTGGATAATAAACGAAGGGAACTCCGATAAGCTCCGTTAGAAAACCTGTGTACGAATTATCTTCTCTTATAATAATCTGGAAGATCTCTGTTTGCTTCCCATTGATCTGTAGCGCTACTAAATTCGTTCCCAGATCATTCAATAAAGCGATCTCCTTTAGATCAAAGTTCAGTTTGCCTTTTAAGGGTTCTATCTCACTTCTAGAATATTCAATCTTCTCTGTACATGGTTTTGTCATTTTGTTGTTTTTACAGAAAAGATAATTATTATAATCCAATAACTTCGGCTTAAAAATAAACCATTAGTTTTTTCATTTTATACCTCAATAAAACAGAACTCTACTTATTATAACAGCGAGAAACTTTTAATTGTGCAGTAATAGTGCTTAGGCTGTAGCTTTTTTGCCCTTTACCACTACAAAATAATAAATTATGACGCCCAATAAGTTAGAAAGAAGCAATATGATCACCCACATAGGCTTATTTTCCATAGGCCTCCTGATCACATCCACGATGGCCCAAAGCCATAAAATAAAAGTTAAAAGTACAATAACTCCAAGAGCCCCAAAGATCCACCAAGTCTTAGCCCAAAAAACATCACAAGGAACGTCTTTGTTGTTTAGTGTACAGTTTGCCATTAAAAATTTTGAAACAAACAGACTTAAAAATGCAAGGTAATACTTTTTCATAAGACCCCCCTGACCATGATAGAATTTAATTATATTAGCTTTTGTTGACAGTTACAACAACCTTATTGATCCTGCATTTGTTTGATAGCCTCATATGCTGGGGCATACCCCAGTTCTCCTGCCTTCTTTAAATCTTCTAGTGCCCCTGCATAGTCCTCTAAACTATGCTTAGCGCCAGCTCGGCAATAATAGGTTTCTGCATTCTTTGGATCTAACTCTATGACTGCGTTGTAATCTTTAATGGCTCCGATAAAGTCTCCTAAATTAGCTCTAGCACGACCACGATTGCTATAAGCATTCACATTTTTTGGATCTAATTCTATTACTATGTTGAGGTCTTTAATAGCGCCTGGGAAGTCCCCCATAAGACCTTTGAGGGACCCTCTGCTGCTATAAGCAAGTTTATATTTTGGGTCCAAATCTATTGCTGTGCTGTAGTCTTTGATAGCACCTGGAAGGTCGCCTAAACTAAGTTTAGAAACACCTCGGTTGCTATAAGCTACTGCATATTTTGGATCTAGATCTATTGCTGTATCGTAATCTTTAATAGCGCCTGAAAGGTCTCCTGAACTATGTTTAGCAAAACCTCGGTTGTTATAAGCTACTGTATATTTTGGGTCTAGGTCTATTGCTGTATCGTAGTCTTTAATAGCACCTGGAAGATCGCCTAAGCTAGCTTTAGCAAGCCCACGGTTGACATAAGCCGCTGTAAATTTTGGGTCCAGTTCTATTGCAGTGCTACAGTCCTTAATAGCTCCTGTAAAGTCCCCTGACTTTACTTTAGCGAAAGCCTGTTCATTGTATTCTAAAGCGGTTCCGGTATCTATTTTATTCATTTTTTTAGTCCTCCTTTTCTGTTTTTCGAACAGATGAAATCTATATCAAAGGTACGTCTTATCACATTTGGCGCCCTGCTTTTCCAGCTAGTGTAGTTACTGTTCCAGTAGAAATATCTATTTTACGAATAGTGTTGTTGATAGTATCAGATACATACAAATTCTCTCCGACCCTTGCTATACCGTCTGGATAATTAAACCTTGCAGCGGTACCAACTCCATCCATAAAACCTCCCTCACCTCCACCGCCGGCTAGTGTTGTTACTGCTCCAGTGGAAAGAACCACTTTACGGACGGCAAAGCTCCCCCTATCTGCCACATACAAATTCGTTCCATCTGTTACTATGCCGGACGGATAAGAAAATTTTGCAGCACCACCTAACCCATCTATGTGACCTTCCTCTCCCGGCGTACCGGCAAGTTTGGTTACAGCCATAGTGGCAAGAACTATTTTACGGATGGTCCAAATGTCAGTAACATACAAATTTTTGCCATCTGTTACCAGTCCCTGTGGATTAATAAATCTTGCGGCCATACCAACTCCATCGTTAGTTCCCTTTTCCCCTGCCTCGCCAGCGACACTGGTAACTTCTCCTGTGGAAATTATTATCTTACGAATATTCTGGCCCGAAGAATCTGCCACATATAGATTACTCCCCTCTGTTGTTATACCCTCTGGGCTTACAAATCTTGCAGTACGACCGATCCCATCTACCACTCCAGGTTCCTCTACCTCACCGACTAGTGTAGTAACTGTTCCTGTGGAAATATCTATTTTACGAACAGTACTATTACCGGTATCTGTCACGTACAAACTTTTTCCATCCATTGTTACGCCAGAAGGATTAACAAAGCTCGCGGCACTACCAACGCCGTCAGTGGAGCCAAGCTCTCCCGCCTTACCGGCTAGTGTTGTCACTGCGCCTGTAGAAAGTTCTATTTTACGAATAATACTGTTGCCAGTATCTACTACATATAAATTTTTTCCATCTGCTGTCATGCCTGTTGGATGAAAAAATCTTGCAGCACGACCGATCCCGTCCACAGAAAGTTGTTGTCTTATACTGGACAGTGTCGTAACTGCTCCAGTAGAAATAGCAATTTTGCGAATAGTATCGTTTCTTCCTATATACAAAGCAGTTCCATCTGTTGTTATGCTTTCTGGATTATCAAACCTAGCCTCACTCCCAATTCCATCCGCACAGCCATTCTCCCTAGCCTTACCGGCTAATGTTGTCACCATACCTGTAGAAATAACTATTTTGCGAATCGTACTGTTCCCAGAATCAACTACATATAAATTTGTTCCATCCGTCGTTATACCTGAGGGATAATTAAGTCTTGCGGCAGTACCAATTCCGTCAACTGAACCAGGCTCCGTAGCATTACCGACAAATGTAGTTACAGTCCCAGTAGAGAGAACAACCTTACGAACAACATGGCCTTCAGTTACATATAGGTTCGTTCCATCCGTCGCTATGCTGCTTGGACTACTAAATCTCGCAGCGCTACCAATTCCATCCTTAGATTCACGCTCTCCTGACTTACCGGCAATCGTAGTCACTTCCCCTGTAGAAATAATTATTTTGCAGATCGTACCATTACCAGAATCAGCTACATACAGGTTCGTTCCATCCGTCGTTATGCCCCGTGGTCCATTAAATATTGAAGTGCTACCGTCCACGAGGGTTGTCACCTCCTGCGTAGAAAGAACTATTTTACGAATAGCATTGCTCTCACTATCCGTTACATACAAACTTTTCCCATCCGTCGTTATGCCTCTTGGACAGTTAAATCTTGCAGCACTACAAGTTCCATCAGCAAAACTGTTATCTCCTGTTTTACCGGCAAAGGTGGTAGGTACCCCGGTAGAAAGAATGATCTTGCGGATCGTACAGTTGTCAGAATCCGTTACATATAAATTTATTCCATCCGTCGCTATACCGCTTGCAGAATAAATGCTTGAGATAACATCATTTCCTACAGCATCTATATCAGTTCCCAACAGCACCGCTGAATCCTTTGTTTCCATGATTACCCCTTCTCGTTAATACTTATAACAGACTCTAACAGTAGTGGAGTCGGTTCAGGAATGCGGAATCGCAAAATTAGTTTCTTTTGCACCCAAGATCTTGATTTTCCCAAGTGGTTATCGCTCTAAGAGCAAAGGTCCCTTTGTCTATTACAAAGTCGAACTCAACACCTGGATTAGAAATTCTTACGTCCTTATCTTTAGATAAAGAAACAAAACCGGTTATACCAGTGTTCATCAGAGTAGCATCTTTATATACTTTATTTAGGTCTTTATCTGCAAATATTCGGCTACTCTCATAATGTACCCAGTAAGGAGAAATGGTCAACGTCCCTTTTGTTGATAAACACTGTATCAACTTCATAGCGTTAGCTACATCATTCCTTGTATTTTGTTCCATAGAAAGATATTCCAACTGTTGTTTTTTGGTGAAGAGAGAGACCAAGGTATCATAATCTCCTGCTACAGCGGCTTTAAGAGCTTTTTCAACGTTAGGTTTTATTTGCTCTTCGTAAAAAACTTCGTTGTTAATTCCACCCTCTTTAACGGTGTTTTTTAATTCTTCGGCCTTAAGATCGTCTAAAACTTTTTTAACTTCAATTAACGCCATTTGATCCCCCTTTAATATCAGTAACTCCGATATTAAGAGCTTCACTTTACATGACGAAAAGCATCCTAGCAATAAAAAGAAAGGGAAAGGGGTACATCAAACTATAGCGTTCCACTGGTTGGATAAGGAGCAGTATAAGTAGTATAAGGGGGTCCTACAGGAGGCGCTATAATGTACTGTGCCACACCTGTGTTTCTAGCAGGTGATAACAATGGACTCTTCAAATTCTCGCAAACTACAAGGCTAAAAAGCTCTGATGCAGCGGACATAGTATGTGGCACTCTTAAGATGGAAGTTAGAGCTACCGTTAACGAAGGATACTGTGCTCACATTAGAAGCATTGAACTCAGAAGAACTCCAATAAGCACCGCTGGCAAAACCACCCAGAAGATGCACAGCTGTGTATAGCGCACTCAATTCATTCAGGGAAGGCAAAAACCAGTCGTTATAGGTAGACCCACCATGAGCAGAACTTAGACTGTCACAAAGCTCTGCTGCTCGGCCTGTTTCGCTGCCACTGATCCCTGCTACAATAACAGAGGTGTTACGCCATCCGGTACCAATATCGGAATTTGTTCCAATTAAAGTTGCATTCGGGTCACTCCATTTTTTTGCGGCCCATTCGGTGGATGCAGGAGCAACCTCCAAATATTTTATAAAAGAACCCATCCCAACCATCTCTATCCCAGTAGGATTCACATAGAAGATCAACCCGCCTGCAGGGCCAGTATCTCCAATAGCGTACGTTACATTCACTTTTATCCAGTAGTAGAGAACAGTTGTGCCGTCTTGCGCTGTTATTTTGATCACGAAAGAGTCACCGTAAGTAATCGCTTCATCGGCATAAGCTGGATCGTTTTCAAAATCTGGCGTTGGATTACTATGATACTTAACGACCTTTGTTACCGTCGCTCCTGAATTTGTAGGGGTAAATAATGTTGTAAGACTTCCTGCATCCACTGCTTGTGCTGAGGTTATAGTAACTGATCCCAATACAAGATCAGGGCTGGATAGTTCTTCGTTTGGTGTTCCCAAAGCTGCTAAAGCAACACCTTTAATAGTTGATGACAATTGTAATGTTGCATCATCACTGCTGGCCACAGATACCGTAATTGTATACGTTTTAGTTGAACTATCCTCTGCCGTTACTGTATATATTACTGCAGCTGTAAAATCATTCAGTGTTGTCCCGCTTACTTGGGCTGTACCATTTATAGTTACAGAAGCTCCAGTTGTAGTAAATGTAGCTACTAAGCCTGTAACAGCTGTACCAAATGGTACTGTAACAGTAATACTTCCTACCGTAGAACTTTCCTCAGTTATCACTCCTATTCCTTGCGGAAAAGAAAACGCAGTAATATCCTTGTCGCTGCTCTGTGTTATTCTTGCTATGCTAACATCGTTGCAAGAGGTAAATACTCCTAAAATTAATATTAAAAAAATGTACCACAGTTTATTAAAGCTCATCCGGTGGTTCTCCCTTTGTCTTCGAATCGAACAAAATACTACAAACAATATCGCTATTGTAGCATGCCTTCTCTCAAATATCGAAAGTAATTCTTTAATCTGTAAATTTATCAACCCTATTAGGCGAATATCCTTGTCTTCACAAAGACAGTTGACTCTGGTTTCAGTAATAGCAACTGGGAAGAATATTTTTATGTTACCTAGAACGTCGGCACATAACTGCAATCATTCGTAACTATTATAGAGGTATCTTTAGGAACAACCATCTTTAGCAAGACAAAAAGATCGATCATGTGTGCAGAACCTACGACAATGGCAATATCCTTTGTGTCTCCAGTGCTCTTTGCTTCCACATCGGAGAACACCATGCTCATAAAATAATTTCTCCACTCTATCAAATAGTTTTCCTTAAAATCTAGACGTCCCTCTTTTGTTCCTAAATAATAGTCTGCGGACTTAAGTTTTTTTATAGAGTCATTAACATTAAAGACTTTGTAGGTATCAGTATTGGGATAATTCCTCTTGTGGCTTACGATCTTTAAATATTCTTTAAACATTTTACCAATAAAAGTAAGCAGGTCCTCATCCTTACCGGAGCCAGCAAGATATGCTTCTAACTTAGTTCTAGTAGCAGATTTTTTGCAACTCTTAACGAACGCCACCTCAGAACATAAGTCTGTGGTAGCCAAGACCAATATTTCATCTTTCACTTTATCTATTTTTGTTTGGGCTGCTTTTTTTTCATCATCAGTAGTTGCCGCAGCTTTATCTGTTATAGCGTCATCAAGGGTATCATAAGCATCAAAAATTAAGCCTAGATTATACGACAAAGATAGTTCTCCGCCATAAACCAAAGAAACAGTTTCATCATAGGACACTGTTGGTTCTGAATAGCTAGGTTCGCCATCATCGCCGTAAGAAACTGGTATAGCATTATTAATTATTTCAGCTCTTTTATTTAGATCCGTTGTATCACCATAAACAAGTCCTTCCAATATCACATGTATTTTGCCCTCGTAGCCACCTCTAGCAACCTGATTGGAACGTGTCATGCAGGTAGCATCGTCGTGTATCTCCCCGAGTATATAAACATTCCTCGCATTACCTACGAGACTAGAGAACAAAAGGATCAGAATAAAGAGCTGTTTCATTTGCTAGACCCCGCTATGTGATTTAGGGAGATTTATTAACAAAATTTAGCCATAAATGTCAAGAATTATTTACTTATTATAGGGACTTGGTTACATATTCGCGGGCTTTGGATAACATCTCCTTAACATTGCTCACTGCGACTTTGTGGTTTTCCATGCCGAGCATCCTTGTTACTTCATTAAACTTATTTTCTGTTTCTAAGTTATCTACTTTAACAATGGTCCTTCCGCCTTTTTCTTCTTTCCAGACCCTTAGGTGGCTGTCCGCAAACACTGCTATCTGCGGAAGATGCGTTATTACTATGACCTGATGATTGCCAGAAATATTCTTTAAAAGTCCACCAACCTTAAATCCAACATCTCCTCCAATACCGGCGTCTACTTCGTCAAACACCTGTATCCCATAACCATAGACCTGATTTGTAGAGGCTTGTACAGCGAGCATAAGTCTGGACATTTCTCCACCGGAAGCTATTTTTGAAATGGCTTTTGCAGGTTCGCCCGGGTTAGTTGAGATTAAATACTCTACTCTATCTATTCCAGTTGGCCCTGGTGCAGCCTCAGAAAAGTCTACTACAAACCCACCCCTGAACATGCCAAGGTCACTAAGTATATCTTCTATCTTTTTACAAAGTTTGGAGTTGTTCTTTTTTCTTACATCGGAAATAGTTTTAGCTTTTGCCTCATAATCAGCTTTTAACTTCTTAACATTGCCTTCTAAATCAGTGATTTCCTCGTCTATGTTATCCAATAAAGAAAGTTCCTTTTCCATTTCTGTTTGCTTCGCCAATATTTCCTGTAATGTTTCTGCTCCAAATTTTTTCTTTAACCTTTTTATTTCAGAAAGTCTAAACCTTGAGTTCTCTATGTCTTCTTCGTCTATATCATATTTTCTTGAGATCACCTCTGCAGCGTCAGAAATTTCATCTAGTTTGACCATCGCATTATTAATGGCGTCTAATATTTTTTCCGCTTCTGGCTCGAAGTCCTTACATCTTGATAATTCTGGTATAACTCGCCCAAGTCTTGAACTAGCAGAATCATCTGCGGATGCAGCAACATCTTTTAAAATAGAGAGTGTTTTTAAAACAGTAGTAGCATGATCTGCTCTTGCTACTATGCCCCTAAGCTCTTCTTCCTCGTCCATAAAAAAATTGTGCTCTTTTATTTCGTTTATTTGATACCTTAAATAGTCTGCTCGTTTTATACCTTCAGCTTGAGCATGAAGTAATTCATTATATTTTTTATCTACGTCCTTCCATTTGGAATAAGCTTCGCCAACAGCACTTAAATATTCCTGATTCTTAAGGAACCTGTCTAAAAGGTCTAACTGGAACTCAGGCTGGAATAATTTTTGGTGCTCATGCTGACTAAGGATAGAGATTAAAGTCTCTCCAAGTTCAGCCAGATAACCCTGAGTTACAAGCACACCATTAACATAGGCTCTGGATTTCCCTTCTTTTTGAACTACTCTTCTAATATTTATTTCATCATCTACGGAAATATCATTCTCTTTAAAACTTTTTAGAAGTTCCTTAGAAAGATATTTGGTCTCAAACAATCCCTGAACTTCGCACGAACCTTCACCCTCCCTGACCATTTCAACAGAGGCCCTCCCGCCATAAAGCAAAGTTAGAGCATCTATTAACATGGATTTTCCGGCACCAGTTTCGCCAGTGATTATATTCAGGCCTTTTGTAAAATCTATTTCCAATTCTTTTATGATGGCAAGATTTTTAATGATGAGTTTGCTTAACATTTATGCTTTAGCCTCGTTTGCCAAAAGAAAGTTTATTCCTTAATATTTCAAAGTAGGCAACCTCTTGCGGTCTTGCTAGCCTTAACATCCTCGTTGCTCTTTTAACTATTATTTTGTTATCGCCGTTGCAACAAATACCTTTTTGCCCGTCCAGAGTGACCAGAACATCGTCGATATCCTTTTTTACAGTTATTTGTATCTCTCCAGTATCAGCAACAACTATGGGTCTGTTCGTTAATGTGTGTGGCGATACCGGCGTAATTACGAACGCAGGAATAGAAGGATGCATTATTGGTCCACCAGCTGCAAGCGAATAAGCTGTAGAGCCTGTAGGCGTACTGATGATCACACCATCCGCTTTGGTATTGGCTACGAATTCCCCATTATAATGAACGTCAAAATCTATCATTCTAGCTACGCTATTCCTGTTCACTACGACATCGTTAAGGACAACATAGTTTTTTTCACCAACACAAACATTCAACATCGACCTTTCTTCAATATTGAAACCGCTCTTTAAACCCTTTTCAAGCACGGCCTGCCATCCGTTTATGCTACTTTCTGTCAAAAAACCAAGCGACCCGGTATTCACCCCAAGCACAGGGGGCAGCTTTTGGCTCTCTCCGTAGAACTCATTAAGTGCTCGCACAGCTCCTAAAAAAGTACCATCACCACCAACAACTATCGCAAGATCCGCTTTAAGCTCATTAAACGAGCCCTTAACTCCGTGCTCTCCAAGAAAAGCAATTATCGCCTCACCTATCGTTTTTGCCTTATCGTCATCGTGTTTTACAAAGATAATTGTGCTGTTCATAGAGCAAGAAGCTACCACAATTAAAATAGGATAACAACAGCATGACAAGGGGAACAAAAACAAACCCCTCTCCTACATTTATTTGTGGCAAAATACCAAATAATGGCTAAACTTATAGGTTCAAGGTAAAAGGTTGATCTAACAAGGTAAAAATTCTTATTGCTTTTTAGCTTGTTTTCTGGTATAATATTAAATTGTAAGCACTTTCTA
>Ga0118677_10007237_pt1 | contig 18407 bp, 13 predicted proteins | sample AliMusrvi5mmetaG_FD_86154 | JGI IMG/M metagenome (GOLD analysis project Ga0118677, IMG submission 86154) | reverse complement strand
GAGAACAGGGATGCGGGCTGGCATAAACTGTTGTATATAACATATCTATAATAAAAGCAAGAAAAAAATGAGATTCCCCGAGGTTTTTTTCAAAACTTAAAAAATTACGCGCGGATCAGGGCGACACCTGCATAATTGACACATGCACCCAAACGCGCTTTCATCCCCCGAATGACCAGATCCTCTGTCCTCCTTTGCCTCGCGCTGGCAATCGCCGGTTGCTCGACGCCGGAGGGACCTGCGAACAGGCTCGAAAAAGCCGACATCCTTCCGCTGGCATTGGATGATTCCTACCAGTTCCGCAAAATCCAGCAGACCACCTACGACAACACGAAAGCTGTGCCGACAACCACCAGCGAGGCGGCCAATTTCGAAAGGTTGCGAACCTACTGGGGGGCGGTTGACTACCAGGAGCTCATCGCGAGGAACGGCAACTATTACAGCTTCTTCTGGCGGGCGAAGAACCGCTCCGACGTCACCGTCCGTTTCGAATACCGGCAGGCGGGGCTGTCCAACTATGTCCTGGCCAAGGAACGCTATTATCCCGGGGTGCGGGGATCCCGCAAATCCACCTTTGAAGTCACCGGAGACGAGTTTCTGGAAAGCGGGCGCGTGACGGCCTGGCGGGTCTTGTTGGTTGTTGACGGAAAAATCGTGGCGATGCGCCAGTCCTACCTATGGAACTAGCCATCATTTGACACGGCTGCCCGCAGGGGGCAAATTGTGTCAGTTCATTGTGAGCATTCCTTCTTCGGTTCTTGTCGGCAGCCTCGGTCGCACGGTTTGGCTCAAAGTCAACGGGCGGGGGACATTCCAAAACAGCCCAGGCGTCAAAGAGTTCGTGAAACAGATGATCCAGCGAGGCCACCGGCAATTCGTGGTGGATCTGGACGCCTGCGAGTTGATGGACTCGACATTCATGGGCACTCTGGCCGGGGTCGCCCTCCGGCTCCGCGAAATCGGGCAGGGCGGGCTCCGGGCGGTCAACGTGAATGTCCGCAACGCCTCCCTCCTGGAAAACCTCGGGCTCGACCAGCTATTTTCCGTCGAAACCGGCCATGCCACGGATGCTCCCGCCACCCTCCGGCAGACTGAACCGACCCAGGTTGACGCCTCGAAGGAAACCGTTCTCGAAGCCCATGAGGCGCTGATCGAGGCCGACGCCCACAACGCGGTGAAGTTCAAAGATGTCGTGGATTACCTGCGCCAGGAACTGGCGGAGGAGAACAGGACGGACGATTGACGCGGATCATTCTTGATCCCTCGCGCCCCGTTTCGGATATTGCCTAGCTCTGGGCACATGTGGACCTATATCTATTTCGCTTTGTTCTTCGGGACATTCGTCGCCCTTCTGGTCGTGCTCAACGCATTCACCAAGAAGGTCAGCGAACTCGAGCGCCAGCGCGCCGAGATCGAAGTCGAGGAGGACCGCGTCTTCGACTTCCTGCACGGGCTGGGCGAGGCATTTTCCGAGGGAGTCCGGAGCTCGGAACTCCACCGGCTGATCGTCGAAAGCGCCGTGCGGATCCTTGATGCGCACGGCGGCGCCCTCTACTTGGCGGATAAAAACGACACCACGATGTCGCCCGCATTCATTTCCAAAGGATGCCCCCCGATGGTCGAGGTTCCGCGCCACATCCTGGAACAGTCGGCCGTCACGCCCGTGGCGATAGAAAGCTTCCTGCGCCTGCATCCTGTCCGGCGCGGGGAAGGAATCATCGGAAAATGCTGGGACAGCGGCCACGCCCGCGTGATCGAAGATCCGGGCGACGAAACCACTCCCGGGGCGGGTGAAATCACGTCCGCGCTGGTCGGCCCCCTGGTTTACCGCCGGAAAATCCTCGGCGTGCTCGGCCTGGCCAATGGCCCGATGAGCACCCCTTTCAGCATCGCGGATCTGAAGGTTTTCAAAGCCATCACCGAGCAGGGGGCGTTCGCGCTCTACAACGAGGTCGTTTATCTCGAAGCGAGCGAAAAAAAGCGGATGGACCACGATCTCGAGATCGCGCGGGAAATCCAGGGCATCCTGCTCCCTTCATCTTCCCCGGTGGTTCCCGGGTATGAGTTGAGCGGGGTGAACATCCCCGCGCGGCAGGTGAGCGGCGACTACTTCGACTACATCCGCATGGATCCCTCGCGCTTGGGCGTGGTCATCGCGGATGTCTCGGGAAAAGGGGTCCCCGCTTCCCTGATCATGGCGATGTGCCGCAGCGTGCTCCGCAGCGAGGCGATCAACAAAACATCGGCTTCCGAGGTTTTGCGGCGGGTCAACCAGCAGCTCTATCCCGACATCAAGGAGGACATGTTTATCAGCATGGCCTACCTCATCTTGGATGCCGACGGCCGGCAGGTGACGCTGGCGCGGGCCGGCCACGACGCGCCGCTTCTCTACCGCGCCGCGACCAGGGAGGTGGAGAAGCTCACCCCGAAAGGGATGGCGCTGGGGATTGACAGCGGGGAGGTCTTCAATAGAGTGTGCGCCGACTTCAGCTTCACGCTGGAGAAAGGGGATTGTATCCTGCTCTACACCGACGGTGCCACCGAGGCGCTGGACCAAGAGGGCTCGGAATACGGCCTTCCCCGCCTGGTCCAGGGCCTGCAGGCGAGCGCGCCGCACGGAGCTGCCAGCGTGGTGAGGTATGTGGCCGACGACGTGAAGACATTCGTCGGCAACCATCCCCAACACGACGACATCACGCTCATCGCCATCGCCAAGACATGAAAAAACACGAACCAAAACCTTCGGACGAACCCCCTCAAACACCGGTGGAGAAAACTCCCGCCGCGGCGGAAACCCCGGATTTTGAAGCGGAGGCTGCCCGGTTCAAGGACCTTGCTCTGCGAGCCCAGGCCGACCTCGACAACTACCGGAAACGCGCGGCCCGCGACAAAGAGGAATCGATCCGCTACGCGAATACCAGCCTCCTGGAAAAGCTGTTGCCCATCCTGGACAACTTCGAGCTCGGCCTGGAAGCCGCGCGCACCGCGCCCGACACCGCCTCGATCATCCAGGGGATGGCGATGGTGCAGAAGCAGCTTCAGGATTTCCTCAAAGCCCACGGGGTCGAGGCGGTCCCCGCCGAAGGTCAGGTCTTTGATCCGGGCCACCATGAGGCGGTCGCCCAAGAACACAGCCCGGCCGTTCCCGAGGGCCATGTCGTCCGCCTGCTGCGCAAGGGATACAAGCTCAAGGATCGCCTGCTCCGGGCCTCGAGTGTCACCGTTTCCAAAGGTGCCGCCGAATGAGCCGCAATAAACGCGACTACTACGAAGTCCTCGATGTGGAACGCTCCTCCACGGAGGAGGAAATCAAGCGATCCTACCGCAAACTCGCGGTCAAATTCCACCCGGACAAAAACCCCGGCGACCACGAAGCCGAGGAACGGTTCAAGGAACTGGGCGAGGCCTACGATGTCCTCATGGACCCGCAGAAGCGCGCGGCCTACGACCGCTACGGGCACGCGGCCTTCCAGCAGGGCGGGATGGGCGACGGCGGTTTTCACGACCCGTTCGATCTTTTCCGCGAGGTCTTCGGCGCGGGCGGGGGAACAGGCGGGATTTTCGACCACTTTTTCGGCGGCGGCGGAGGCGACAGTTCCGGGCGGCAGCGGGGGTCGGACCTGCGCTACGACATGCAGATCACGCTCGAAGAAGCGGCTTTCGGGGCCGAGAAGGAAATCGAGATCCGCAAGCTCGACGCCTGCGAATCCTGCGACGGCTCGGGCACCCAAAAAGGATCGAAAGCCGTGACCTGCCCGACCTGCCGCGGCCGCGGACAGGTCGTGGCATCGAGAGGATTTTTCCAGGTGGCCCAGACCTGCCCGCAATGTCACGGGACCGGGCGCATCATCGAGAGACCCTGCAAATCCTGCCAGGGCGAGGGCCGGGTCGAGAAGACGTCCCGCGTGAAAATCAAAGTCCCCGCCGGCATCGACAGCGAATCCCGCCTGCGGAGTTCGGGCGGCGGCGAGGCCGGCCTGCGCGGAGGTCCCGCAGGCGACCTGTATGTGGTCCTGCACATCAAGGAACACCATGTTTTCGTGCGAGACGGAATGGACCTCCGATCCGAGGTCCCTCTGCCGTTCACGACCGCCGCTCTCGGAGGCGAAATCCGGGTCCCCACTCTCGAAGGTGCCGTGAAACTCAAAATCCCCGCCGGCACCCAGAGCGGCGCGGTCTTCCGCGTCCGCGGGCAGGGGATGCCTGCTCTCCACAGCGCGGCGCGAGGGGACATTCTCACCCACTTGCAGGTCGAGGTCCCCACCTCGCTCAACGCCGAGCAGCGCGAGGCGCTCGCCCGCTTCTCCGAACTCTGCGGCGAGGACAACAGCCCGATCCACAAGGGCTTTTACGAGCGCCTGAAGGATCTCTTCACATAACCGGACGGCTATGATTCTTTCCTTTGGAGATAAGGAGACCGAGGGGATTTTTCGCACGGAGCAAAGCCGCCGCTTCGGGCAAATCGCACGCGTGGCGGCGCGCAAATTGACTGCGGTTCATTCGGCCGAGAATCTTCAGGATTTGGCCGTTCCTCCGGGAAACTGCCTCGAAGCCTTGCGGGGCCGGGGAACGGGATGGCATTCGATCCGCATCAACAAACAGTGGCGTATCATCTTCCGCTGGACGGATAAAGGCCCGGAGGAAGTGGAGATCGTGGATTACCATTGACAGTATTCTATGGCGGTATAGGATACAGAACATGAAACCGATCACGCCGGGAGAAATCCTTCTCGAAGACTATCTCAAACCCATGGGCATTTCCCAGAACGCCCTGTCCCGGGCCATCGGGATGACCCCGCGCAGCATCAACGAGATCGTTCTTTCACGCCGCAACATCACGCCGGAAATGTCGCTCAAACTCGGCAAGTTTTTCAAGCAGAGCCCTCAGTTCTGGTTCAACATCCAGACCACCTGCGATTTTCGCCAACTGCTCAAGAGGGCAAACAAAATCACCGCTCGCGTCACGACCGACTATTCCCAGCTTGCGGCTTGAGTCGCCCGATCGACAAGGGCTTTTACGAGCGGCTCAAAGACCTGTTCAGTTGACAGTATTTGATATGCGGCTAACGTGGGAACCGCCTTATGAAGAAACAGGAAACGTGGAATCCACAGAGGCTTGGCACGCATGCGGCTCTCCGGTATGCAGCAGTTCTTTTTTTCGCTCTTGCTTGCGGTCATGCGGGGATTTGCGGGGAGATTCATAAGGCGGTCAACCGTGGCGACATCGCTGCGGTCAAAGCGCTGATCCGGGAACACCCCGACCTTGTTGAGAGCAAAGACGAGGGCGGCTCAACCCCGTTGATCTGGGCGGCCTATTCGGGGGAAAAAGACATCGCCGCGTTTCTTTTGCTCAACACAGCCGATGTCAATGCCAGAAACAACGGTGAGGGGAAGACGGCATTGCACTTTGCGGCATGCATGGGATACAAGGATGTCGTGGTGCTGCTCCTCGCCAACAAGGCGGACGTGAATGCCAAATCCAGCAAAGGGACAACGCCGTTGCATCTGGCGGCGTATAATGGACAGAAAGAGGTCGTGGAAGTTCTCTTGGCCAACAAGGCCGATGTGACCGCCAAAAATGATTCTGGAAAAACTCCCTTGGGGTATGCGGTGGAAATGGGAGAAAAGGAAGTGGCGGAACTGTTGCGCCAGCACGGCGGCCAGTAATCTACTTTTCGGCCTTTTTCCCGAAGCGGATAAAATACATGCCGGGGATCGTGTCGTATTCCGCCTTCTTCTCGAATCCGGCCGCCGTGACTTCCTCGATCACCTCCTCTCGCCCGAGCCGGCAGTCGGGCGGCGGGGTGATGCCGTCCTTTTTTCTGTGGTCGACCATGACGAGTTCGCCGTTCGGGCGCAGCGCCTTGCGGATCGAGGCGAGCATGTTTTTGGGGTATTCGAAATGGTGGTAGGTTTGGCTCGAAAAGATGATGTCGGCTGACTCGGGCGGCAGGCAGACGGATTTGTCGTTGCCGAGGACGCATTCGATGTTCGTCAGGCCTTTGTCCGCAGCCTGCTTCTTGATGTATTCGATAAAGCTGGGAACGATGTCCACGGCATAAACCTTTCCGTTCGGCGCGACCAACGGGGAGAATTCGCGAACAAAAAAACCGCCGCCAGCACCAACGTCGGCGACGACCATGCCTGGCTTCAGGCTCAGCGCTTCCATGACCTGATTCCGGTAGCGCTGGCAATCATCGACGCCGGCCGGATTATAGTTCTTGAAGTATTTTTTGTTTACAAATGGCTTCACGCTCTTCTCAGAGGAGTTGTCCTTGGCTTCCTGAGAGAAGGCCAGCGAACCCGCCACAAGGAGCACCAGAAGTTGCGGCGCGAGCCGAGATTTCATCTTGTCGCGAAGTCTCAGAGGTATTTCCCCGCAGGACAAGGTATTTTTGTTCGGACGCCAACAGCACGAGGGGATCTTGAGCTGCTGCGGAAAAACCACGCCACAGGCGCTATTCGAAAAAATGCTTGGAAAACGATGCTTTCTACTCGGCGAGCCGACGTCTTTTCCGAAACCATCCCAAGATTTTCAAGGTTAATTCGACACTCGCGGGGAATCCGTCGTAAAGTTTTCCCATGTCATTTGTGCATCTTCACTGCCATTCGGAATACTCGCTGCTCGACGGGGCGGTCCGGGTGGATGATCTGATCAGGAAAGCCAAGGAGTTCGGGATGCCGGCTGTCGCTTTGACCGACCACGGCAACCTGTATGGGGCGGTCCCGTTTTATCAGGCGAAAAAGGACTCCGGGGTGAAGCCGATCATCGGGTGCGAGCTGTATGTGGCCCCGGGCTCGATGACCGACAAGAATGCGTCTTCCGGCAAGGAGGCGGCATTTCATCTCACGGTCTTGGCCACGGACGAGGACGGCTACAAAAACCTGGTCAAGCTGGTGACCGCCGCGCACCTCGAAGGCTTTTACTACAAGCCCCGGGTGGACAAGGCACTCCTCGCCAAACACTCGAAGGGCTTGATCGTGCTGAGCGGGTGCCTCAAAGGCGAAGTGAACTCCCTGCTCCAGGCGGGGAATTTCAAGGCGGCGCAGCAGGCGGCTGCCGGATACAGCGAGATTTTTGGCAAGGACAACTACTTCGTGGAACTCCACGACCACGGGATCGAGGCCGAGCGGCGGGCGAACCCGGACCTCGTCCGTATCGCCCGCGCCCTCGATCTCGGCCTCGTCGCGGCCAATGACGTGCATTTTCTCGAGCGCTCCCACCACGATGCGCACGATGTCATGATCTGCATCGGCACGGGTTCGATGGTCCTCGACGAGAAGCGCCTGCGGTATGTTCCCGAGCTTTACTTCAAATCCGCGGAGGAAATGCGGGCCCTGTTTTCCGAGCTCCCGGAAGCCTGCGACAACACGCTCGCCATCGCCGAGAGATGCCATTTCGAGATGGAGTTCGGAAAGGCGAAGTATCCCGCTTTCGAGCCGCCGGCCGGAAAGACCCGCGAAGCCTACCTCCGGGACCTTTGCCACAAAGGCCTGAGGGCAAGGTATGGGGACCGCGCGGAGACGGACCAAGACCTGCTGGAACGTTTCAATTACGAGCTCAAGGTCATCGAGGACAGCGGGTTTGTCAGCTATTTCCTGATCGTCTGGGACTTTATCGACTACGCGAAGAAAAAAGGGATTCCCGTCGGGCCCGGGCGCGGGTCTGCCGCGGGTTCGCTCATCGCCTACGTGCTGGGCATCACGGATATCGACCCCCTCCGCTACGGGCTGATCTTCGAGCGATTCCTGAATCCCGAGCGCATCAGCCCGCCGGATATCGACGTGGATTTTTGTATGGACCGCCGGGGCGAGGTGATCGATTACGTCCGCAAAAAATACGGCGAGCGGGCGGTTTCGCAGATCGTCACATTCGGAACGCTGGGCGCGAAGAGCGTGGTCCGCGACGTCGGCCGCGTCCTCGGCTGGAGCTACGGCGACGGCGACCGGATCGCCAAGATGATTCCCAACGAGCTCAACATCACGCTCGCCGGATACGAGGAAAAAAATGCCTCGACCGGAAAAATCGAGCATGTTCCCGGGGCGATCGACAAGAACGCGGAACTCAAGGCAGCCATCGAGAACGAGCCCGCCGTCAAGCAGCTCTGGGACTACGCGACGGTGCTCGAAGGGCTGAGCCGGAACACCGGGATCCACGCGGCGGGCGTGGTGATCGGCGACCGCCCGCTGGACGAATTTATCCCTCTCTGCCGCGGGAAAGAAAACGAAGTCGTCACCCAGTATGCCATGGGTCCCCTCACCGATCTCGGCATGCTCAAGATGGATTTCCTCGGGCTCAAGACGCTCACCGTCATGAACGAGGCGGTGCGGCTGATCCACAAAAAGGATCCCGCCTTCGATCTCGCCGCCATCCCCACCGACGACGCGGAAACATTCGGGATCTACAACCGGGGAGAAACACTCGGAATTTTCCAGATGGAAAGCGGCGGGATTACCGGGTTCTGCAAAAATTTCGACATCACAGAGATCGGTGACATCATCGCCCTAGGAGCCCTCTACCGGCCCGGGCCGATGCAGTTTATTCCCGATTACATCGATCGGAAAAAGGGCAGGAAAAAAATCGTTTACCTCCATCCGCTTCTCGAAAAAGTCTGCTCCGAAACCTACGGCGTCCTGGTCTATCAGGAGCAGGTGCAGCTTGCGGCAAGCGTCCTCGCGGGCTACTCGCTCGGCGACGCCGACCTGCTCCGCCGCGCGATGGGGAAAAAGGATGCGAAAAAAATGGAGGAGGAACGGGCGCGATTCGTCGAGGGCTGCGGAAGGGTCAACAAAATCCCGCCGAAGGTTGCCGACGCGATCTTCGGGTTCATCGCCGAATTTGCGAATTACGGTTTCAACAAAAGCCACAGCGCCGCCTACGGTTGGATCTCCTACCAGACGGCATTCCTGAAAACCCACTATCCGCTGGAGTTCATGTCCGCGCTGCTCAGTTTCGATGCCGGCACCACCGAGCGGCTCGCCGAGGTGATCGGCGAATGCCGCCGCATGGAGATCGCGATCCGCCCGCCGGACATCAACTCGAGCGACCTGAAGTTTACCCCGCAGGATGACGCCCAAGCGATCCGGTTCGGGCTCGGCTCGGTCAAGAACGTCGGCGCTGGAGCCATGGAGGCGGCGATCACCGAGCGCGAAAAATGCGGCCCGTTCAAGTCGCTCGAGGATTTTTGTTCGCGCCTCGACTCGCGCACGGTCAACCGCAAGATCCTGGAAAGCCTCGTGAAATGCGGGGCGTTCGACCCGTTCGGGAAATTCCGCTCGCAGTTGTTTGCCGAGATCGAGTCCTCCATGGGGGCGGCGGCCGCGGTCCAGCGGGACCGGGCGAGCGGGCAGGTCTCGTTGTTCGGGGACCTGGACATGCCCGCCGACAAAGGGAGCGCGTCCGGTGCCCCGAAGATCGAGCCCTGGCCGCAGCAGGAAATGCTCGCTTACGAAAAAGAGCTTCTCGGCTACTACATCAGCGGGCATCCGCTGGACCAGTTTGCCGGGCATTTCGACTCCGGGAAATTCTCGACCATCGCGCAGGTGCTCCAGGCCGAAGAATCCGGGACATTCAAGCTGGCCGGCCTGCTGGCCACTGTGGAAAAGAAGTTCACCAAGAAAGACGGCAAGCCGTTCGGGGTGCTGGTGCTGGAGGACTTCACCGGATCACTGGAAATCACCGCGTGGGAGGACGTGTTCACAAAAAATGCCTCGCTTCTGGTCCCCGGCTCGGTCATCGCCGTCAGCACGCGCGCCGCGCGCCGCGAGGATTCCGTCCGCGCCACCGCGACATCGGTCGCCGCCTTGAAACCCAAAGCCTCGGTCAAGCCGGTCCGCCTCAGGCTCGCGCGAGAAAAGATGCGGGAAGCCGACCTTTCCCTGGTTCTCGAATCGGTCAAGCTCCATCCCGGCCCCCGCCCGTTGTTCCTGGAGTTTGTCCGCGCAGACGGCAGCACGTTCGAGGTCGCGGCCGGAGAGGAGTTCGCCGTGGGCGATGAACGGGAACTGGCCGAAGACCTCTCGGCGTTCGCGCCATAAAACCCGCGCAAAATTGCCCCCCTTTGGCTGCAGGCGGAGCTAAACTCCCCGGCTTCGTCAATTCGGGTTTTGAAAATCTCATTCCCTTTCCACCCGCTTCGTTTTCTTCGCGGCTTCGTGTCTTCGCGTGAGACTCAGGTTTTCCGAAATCGATATGCGGTGGAGTATACCCCCTTTTCTGCGCCTCGGCGTGGGCACCGCGAGGTGACATCGGTCCCTTTTGAACCGACAACGCCCTCAAGACCGCCAGCAAAAATTGCTCCGGGTCAACCCGAACGTATTTTTCAATTTCCGCCCTTGACCTGCCCGCGCATCTCTGGGAAATGTCTCGCGCTCCATGGTGCGCTCACGCGCGCTGCGGTGCGCCAGAGATCCGCCAAGACAAAGAACCGCCACCCAATCACCCGCTCCCACAAAAGATCCCACTCCCATGAAAACAGGCTGGCAGCACTGCTTCCCGGGCCATCTGGCCCGAAAATCATTTTCCGCAGTATCCTGCGGGTCTCCTATGAAAAGGCTCCCGTTTTTTCTCCTGCCGGCCGTTTGCCTCCTGGCGGTTGGTCCCGTGAACGGCTCTTCCGAAATGCCAGAAGGATGGTTCTACCGGGATGTGGGCCCGGTGGCCCGGGCGGGGAGCGCCAGCTATTCCGACGCCGGCCTGGCGATGGCCGCCAGCACTTCGGGATTCGGGGACAGGCAGGACGCGGTGGGCTATTACTGTCGCGCCTTCTCCGGCGACGGCGAAATCTTTGCCGAAGTGACATCCGCCGGGGCGGGATGCGCTGGGGGCATCATGTTCCGGGAATCTCTCTCCGCGGATTCCAAATTCGTTGCTCTCGTCCGGGACGCGGCAGGAAAGCCTGTGCTCTGTTCCCGGCCGGCGCAGACGCGCCGTGGCGCGGGGGATCCGCCGCCAAAATCGACCTATCTCAAGCTGGAGCGGCGCGGCGACACCTTTTCCGCATACCAGTCCGCCGACGCCTGCGCGTGGAGCCTTGTCGGGAGATGCGTCCTGAGCATGGATTCGTCGCTGTATGCCGGAACCTGCGCGCAGGGGACGGTCCTGGTTTCCGGCTTGGAAACGCGCGAGCTGCCCTTGAGCGGGCTGGTTTTGTGGTTGCGGGGCGACCGGGTCGCCGAGGGGAACGAAAACAAACCTGTCGGGATCTGGAAGGACCAGTCCGGCTCGGGAAACGACGCCACCCAGGAACTCGCCAGCGCCCGTCCGGTTTGGATTCCTGATGGCGGGGCCGTTCGTTTCGGCGGGAACGATTTCCTGAACCTCACGGGCAACCTCCCGTCGCTGTTTTCCGCGGAATGCGTCGTTGTTTTCAAGCTCAGGCCCTCGGCGGGAGAAACCATGGGGCTCTGGAACCTCTCCGGAAGCGCGTCGGGAACGACATATTCCGCCGCGCGCAAGGTCGTGACCGACGATTTTGGAAGCGCGGCGGCCAGCAGCTTCGCCTGCGACATGGATGCCGGCGCCGGATTCCAAATATACGATGTCGCCTCATCGCCCGCCGCGTGGCAGGCCCGCTTGAATGGAAATCTTCTCTACCAGACGGCGCGCCCCGCCCCCGGGTTTTCCGCGAAAGCCTGGCTCGGGGCCGACCAACAAATGCGCCGGCTCAAAGGCGATATCGCCGAGGTTCTGGTGTATGACCACGTGCTCACCGATTCGGAAAGGGCGCAAATACATAACGACCTCCTGAAGACCGGGCCCGATACGGGTGCCGTCGAGCCCTCTGCCGGATCTTCCCCCGCAGAATCCTCGACGGGTTCGGGGCCGGCATCGTCTGGCGCTTCCGCCTTGGCCACCGCCGCCCCATCCGCCACGCCACTTCCGTCCCCATCGCCAGCCGCGTCACCAACAGGTTCTTCAATACGCCGGATTTTTCTAAACAACCAGCGCGGCGATGACCGGTTCGACGGTCTGCTGCAATCGGCAACCAGCTCCCGCCAGGGGCCGAAAATGACGCTCGACGCGGCCCTGGCTTCCCTGCCCCAGGGAGGGGAGATTGTCATCCAGGGAACCGGCTTGGAATACGAAGTCGGCTCCATCGACGTTTCCAGCCGCTCCATCACCATCACTCCGGTCGGAAATGTATCCATAAATGTATCCCTCAAACAACGAAAATAGAACCAAACCACAATGAAAACAGCCACCTCATACAAATTGCTGATTCTCGCCGCGATCTCCGCAACGATGATCGGCTCTGCCTCCGCACAACAAGGTAATATCAACGGGAGCCTCACGGTGGGGTATTATAACGGTGCTTCAGGATGGGCTTCTCTCGCAGTTGGGTATAATAATTGGGCTCAAGCGACCGAGTCAGCATGTTTTGGGGATTCAAACGTGGTTTCAGCCTCCGCCAGCGGCTCGATAGCGATGGGGTATGCGAACACTCCGACAGGACAAGGATGCTTTGCAGCCGGGGTTAGTAACGCGACATCGGGGACAAACAGCATGGCGCTGGGAAAGTCCAACGCCACATCAGGGCAATACAGCATGGCGCTGGGATCATCCAACACCACATCGGGGCAATACAGCAAGGCGCTGGGCGTAGGCGTGACAGTCTCTTCCTTCGAGGCCATCGCGGTGGGGGCATACAACGTTCCCGACACAAACCCCAATGCCACCGCATGGGTGCCGACGGACCGCCTTTTTGTGGTCGGCAATGGCACGAGTGCCAGCGCGACATCCAACGCCATGACCATCCTCAAGGACGGAACTGTGCTCATCAATCCCAAGGGGGATTTGTCGATGGGTTCTTATACGGGTGGCCCAACGCCGTAGCGGTTTCGGCCCCACATAATTTCCAAACCAAGGAACTTGTATGAGAACGCGAAAGCTGATCATTTTCTCCTGCTTGGTGCTTGCATTGACGGCGCACGGTGCCCCGCCCGCGTGGTGGGCGCAAAGGGGGGTGACCAATGGAAACCAGGCGAGTGACTATGCCGCTGTCAACCAAGGCCAGCTCAAGAACTTTTTCGCCAAGGCCGTGGATGAACTCAATGCCCGTTTTCCGGGCGGCGCAGGTGTTGCGCTCAACCAGCAGGTCGCGGCATGGTCCACCCCGGGCGCGAACACGGCCGATTACGCCGCTGCAAATCTCGGCCAGCTCAAAAACCTGGCCGGGATGATCCGCGCCAGATTGGCGACGAAAAGCTACGCGTTCATCGGGGTGCCGACAGCAGGCGGCACCGCCCAAGATTATGCCGCCGCAAATATCGGGCAGGTCAAGTATCTGCTGGATTTCGATCTCACGCGCGACTCGGACGGAGACGGTTTCTCCGACCAGGCGGAACTGGAAGCTGGCACAGATCCCGGGAATCCCGCCAGCAAGCTTGCGGATGCCGATGGAGACGGGATTACGGATGCCGACGAGGCTTTGTTCGGTCTGAATCCCAACGTCAACGATTCGGCGGTGCCGGGAAGTTCCATCACTTATTCTTACGACAAAACCCAGCGGCTTTGCGGTGCCACGGGGCTGACTGTCGTGACCGTTTCCTACGATGGCGAAGGCAATGTGCAAACCACCTCCCAATCCCAGTAAAACAAATTCATGAAACCATCACGGACAGCGCGCATCCCGCGTGGACACCCGAAGCTGGAGGCACGGGTGGCCTGCGGCATCATTCCCTTGCTGCTGGCAGCTATTTCAGGTGTGGCGAATGCCCAGGATGGACCGGGTTGGGTTAACGCACCTTTGAAGCATTGGGCGGTGCCGGTATTGGCAGCCAAGCAGCCATCCAAGGCGAAAGCCCCGGCAACCATGGCATCGGGCGGAGCCGCACCCCTCGCGGCATCTTCCTATGTTGCGCCGGATACCGCGCCCGATTTCATCTCCCCGGAGATCACCGCCTTGGCGGCGAATTTGCAGAACGACCCGCTGCGCATCTTCAACTGGGTGCGCAACAATATCGAGTTCGTCCACTATTACGGCTGCAAGAAAGGCGCAACTCTCACCCTGCTGGAGGGGAGCGGGAACGACGCGGACCAGTGCGCGCTTCTCGTGGCTTTGCTTCGGGCGGCGGGCCACCAGGCACGGTATGTGCAGGGGGTATCCTATCATCCTTACGCGAGTTCTTCCGGCGTGGTGGGTCTCGGAGACTGGCTTCAAGTGGAGGAGAGCGCTCTCGGCAGCTTTCTCTACTCACGCGGGACGCCCGGGGCGGATTTCGGGACGGCAAGCAACCCCGGCATTTACGGATGGCGACGGTATTTGGTGGAGCTGGATGGAACTAGTTTGCTGGACCCGTCCCGGAAGGGATACGTGAAGCTGCCCACGGCGAATATCGTTGCGATGAGCGGCTACAACCGCGCAAATTTGCTCGCAGCCGCCGCAGGTTCCGTTTCCGGTGCCGGCGTCAGCGGGCTGAACGAGTCGGCGCTGGGCACGGAACTGGCCGCGCGCACCAGCGCGTTCCTTGCGGCGGTGCGCGCCCAGAACCCGAATGCGTCGCCCACGGAAATTATGGGGGGCTGCCAGATTATTCCGCAGGACATCACCGGCTTGAGCCAGGGGTTTTCCGGCATCTTTTCGACGGAGTCCGTTACTGATTCCCTGCCGGATTCCCTGGCGGATGGCACTCCGTTTTGCTCCACGCTCAAACTGCGGATTGGCCCGGCCGGGGCACCGACGTTGAATGTGACCGTCAAGACCTCCCAGCTCCGGGGCCGCAAGCTCACGCTCACGTTTGAGGGCACAGGCGCGGTGAAGCAGGCGACCCTCCGACTGGATGACGCCGATACTCCCCTCGCCCAGGAAACAGGTGGCACCGGAACCACTGCGGGTCTCTTCGTGGCGTTGACCCATGCGGGCGGGTTCGGGAACCAGGCTGACACCACCACCCCTCAGACCTATAGCCGTGCCGGAAGTTATGTTCTGCTCTACGGCTTCGATGTATCCGACCAATGGGTGCGCGCACGGCAGAAAAAACTCGAGGAATACCGGCGCACGCTGGCGGATACCTCCCGGCAGGTGAAAACGGAAACCCTCAATGTGATGGGTCTCACCTGGTTCCGCCAAACCCATCTGGCGAGGCTCATGCTCGCCGCGCTCGACAATGATTCCCATGCCTGGGCGCACCGTTTTGGCCGCATGGCGGACGAGAACAACGGTGCCACCGGTGGCTACTATGTGGATGTGGCGTATGACTACACCATCGTATTGCCGCGTGACGCCGCGCGTTACTACACGAACGGGCACTTCGATGCGTTTACGGCGGGAACGCTCATTGCCAGCGCGATGGAGCACGGCGTCCTCGAGCAAATGCAGTCCACCTCTGCCACGACCGTGCAGGCTTCTTCCACGGTGAAGCTGCTCAGCGTGGGCAACGCGCTGGGAGCGGGGCAAAACACCACGTATCTCGCGGACTCGTCGAACTGGACCGCCGGCGCAAACATCCGCGGGCAGCTCCAGCAATACTCGGCGGCCGATTTGACCAAGCTCGACGGGCTGATTAACCAAGGGGGCACGAACACGCACATCCTTCTTCCGAAGGTCGGGACTCTTGCCGTGCAGACTTGGCGGGGTTCCGGCTACATGAGTGTCATCAACACGACAACCTCGCTCGGAGTCGGAATGACCATCGGTGGCGGCTATAGCGGGGGGTATGCCGGAGTGGTTTCCCCTGTTTCCACGCCTCCCGTATCATCCCTCTGGACTTCCACGCCCGCCTATGTCAGTTCCACGCCGGTCACCGTTCCCACCACCGGGAGCTGGGAACCCATCGATTTGAGCAACGGCCAGTATTATTACGACACCACCGACCTGGTGCTGGGTGACGGCGCCGCGCCTCGGGGACTCACTCTGGCACGCCACTATTCGGGGCAGACGCGTCTCGTGAACAAGGCGGCCCTGGGTTATGGCTGGAACCATAGTCTCAATATAACCGCCAACCCGCGCACGGACACGGATGCGGCGCTCGGGCAGACCACGGTGCAGGACATGGCTTCGATGCTGCTGGCCTGCCATTCGGCGCTGGATGTGTATAAGAACCGCGCCAGTGTGAAGGACTGGACGGTCGCGGCGCTCATCGCCAACTGGGGCGTGAACAAGATGAAAAACAACGTCGTCGCGCTGGCCATGGCCGACAAGGTGGTGCAGTTCCACGTCCAGCCGGATGGAACATTCACCCCGCCGGCGGGAGTGACCATGACTCTTTCTCAGGCTGCGGGAAAATACTCGGTGCAGGAGCGCTTTGGGAACACTTACGGTTTCGACACGGACGGCACGCTGCTCACGATCAAGGACCTCTGGAACCGGGCCGCCACGTTCACCTACGAGACCGTCGGCACCAAACGGCTCAAGACCGTGGCGGACTGCTATGGCCGCGCGTTCACGTTCAATTACACCGGGGCAAACCTGACGGGCGTGACCGAGACCGCCGGCTCCCTCACGCGCTCGGTGGGCTATGCGGTCGATGCCAGCGCCGATCTTGTCACCACCACGGACCCGGAAGGGAAGAACAGCATTTTCACCTACAGCGACCACCGCGTCACGAAGTTCATCGACCACACCTCCCGCGTGATCGCGGAGAATTTTTACGACTCGCAGAACCGTGTCTGCCAGCAAAACGCCTACGGGGATGCCGCAAAGGCATGGCTGTATTATTACGCTCCGGGATTGACGGTCGAAACGAACCCGCAGGGCGGGCAGACCTCCTATTTCTTCGATTCGCGCAACCGCCTCGTCGGCGTCACCGATGCGCTGGGGAAGAAAACCACCACGGCTTACGACGGGCAGGATCACGCGGTGAGCCAGACCACGGCGCTCGGTTTCACTACCAGCGCGTTCTATGATGCGAACCAGAACCTCGACCACAGCGTGGATGCGCTCGGGAAGGTCACGCAGAACTTCTACGATGCGGCGCACCACCTGACCCAGGTGCGCGACCCGCTGCTCCATGGCCCCACCTTCAGCAATTTCACGGCGCAGCATCAGCCGCAGACGGTCACGGATGCCGAGGCGCGGAGCATCACGCGCACCTATTTCTCCGCGGGCAGCGGCGCGGGCATGGTGCAGACCACCAGCGCGGCGGGATCGCTGAAGGCGACCTTCGCCTATGACGCCTATGGCAACCTGAGTTCCATCACCTGGCCGAACGGCGACTCGGAGTCGCGCGCATACAACGCGCGGGGCGATCTCACCGGCATCACGAATGCCCGGGGCTTGACCACGACGCTGGGCTACAACGCCCGCCGCGAGTTGACCTCCACCACCGCTCCCGGCAGCCTTGGCACGGACCCGGCCGCCGTTTCCCGGCGGCTCTATGACGACAACCGGAACCCCGCCACGTCCATCAACCCGCGCGGCTTTTCCACGACGATGACTTACAGCGCGCAGGGGAAGCTGCTCGCCACGGTTCTGCCCATGGGCCAGACTGTTAGCAACCACTACGACAGCCGCGACTGGCTGGATTCCACCATGGACCCGCTCCTGCATGCGGTGGCATTCACCTACGACGGCGCGGGGCGGCGGACGAAGGTCAAAGATCCGCTCAACAACGAAAGCGAGGTGACCTACGACGACGACGGCAGGGCGCATGTCGCCTACAACCCGCTGCGCTTCGCGACCAAGAGCGAGCTGGATGCGCGCGGGGCGCTGCGGTTTTCCACGGACGCGGAGAACCGCGTGACGGAGCGCCAGTATGACGACGCCGGGCGGAACACCCTGCTCATCAACCGCAACAGCCAGGCGTGGAACCTCGGCTACGACAACAGCAACAAGCCCACCACGACCACCAGCCCGCTGGGCCGGATCATCCGGCAGGACTATGACACGCAGGGGCGGCTGTGGCAGATCGCGCAACCCAGCTTGAAGTATGTGAAACTCGGCTTCGACGCGCGGGATCGTGTGACGACTAAGAGCTACTACGACGCGGGCGGCACCCTCCAGGCGAGCGTGGGATTTGCGCCGGATGCGAATGGGAACATCCTGACGGTCACCGAGGGAGCGGCGGTTCTCACGCGCACTTATGAGCAGCAGGATCGGGTGAAGAGCTACCAGAACGCCGCGGGGGAAACCATCGGCTATCGCTATGATGCGAACGGGAACCTTGCGGTGCTCACCTACCCGGACGGCAAGACGGTGACTTATACCTACGACGGGAACGACCGGCTTGGCACGATCACGGACTGGGCGGGGAGGTTCACGCAGTTCTCGTGGGACAACGCGGGGCGGCTGGAGAAGATCAACCGCGCCAATGGAACCTGGCGCAAGATGGTCTATGACAGCGCGGACCGGCTCACGCGGTGCGAGGAGCACCTGGCGAACGGCAGGCTTGTCACCGTGCAGCAATACGGCTTTGATGCGGCGAGCCGCATGACGAACAAATTCACCGCGCCGAAGATGCACCCCGCG
>Ga0118677_10007236_pt1 | contig 18409 bp, 16 predicted proteins | sample AliMusrvi5mmetaG_FD_86154 | JGI IMG/M metagenome (GOLD analysis project Ga0118677, IMG submission 86154) | reverse complement strand
GAGATTCTCGCGAAAATGCCCTTGATGCCAGCGCTCACCTTTCACTTTTTTCATCCGGCATAACGCCCATTTTCCAATAGCCTGGCGCCCCCCTCCCGGATGATTCCCCGTGGTAGTATTTCCCCACCATTCGTCCCAACGGGGGATTCGCCGTGCGCAGGGGGGCGGAAGCACCATATCAAAAGCGTAGGGGGTCCACTGCTTATCTATTACGTGATTGGCGAGTTATGAGGTGATGGCTGGGAGATTCTCGGCCACATCGCCTGAAACACCCATGTTTACCGGCATCAGCGCCTTCACATACGACGGGTTTGAGACAGATTCGGTCGGCAATTTTGGGTAAATCCATTTCGCAATACGGCCCCGATTGCCTCAACGATGGAAAAAAACAATGTAACTCACCTGGGCACTAGAGAAAAAAGTGAGGGATTATCGATACGACCACCTGAAGTCAGACGTAAATAGCGGCATCTCCGCTGAATTTTTGGTCGCAGCCCCTTAAACAAATACACGTACGTATTCGTCCGCCTAATCGCTCCATTTCCAAGATGATACGTATGAACACCGTGAATATTCTTATCGCTGACGACCACGAAATAATCCGGCAAGGGATTAAAGTGCTCCTTGAGAAACAGGAGGACTGGGTGATTTGCGGCGAAGCGAATAATGGAAGAGATGCCGTAAGGTTAGCAGAACGCCTGAAACCAAACGTGGTTATTCTCGACATATCGATGCCCGGCCTTAACGGATTGGAGGCTACGCGGATGATCAAACATGCGTTGCCGGAAACCGAGGTACTGATTTTCACTATGCACGAATCCGAACAACTCGTGCATGGGGTTCTGGCTGCGGGCGCCCATGGGTATCTCCTTAAGACCGGCGCATGCCGTTTTCTCATCCCTGCCATCGAAACCCTTCTCGAACACAAACCATTCTTCAGTTCAAAAGTCTCCCAACTTGTTTTTGAAAGTTACCTGCATGGCGGAGCGCCTCCCGAAGGCGCTTCCAAACATCTAACTCCGCGCGAGTTGGAGATTACTCAACTCCTCGCAGAAGGCAATAGTAACAAAGACGTCGCACAGACCCTTGGCATCAGCGTAAAAACAGCGGAGACGCATCGCGCGGCTATCATGCGGAAGCTTGATTTCGACTCATTCAGTGAATTGGTGCGTTATGCCATTCGCAACCAAATCATCGAGCTGTAATGCCGCTCTTTCCGGTCGCCATGGTCCCGCTCGCGTCCCAGATCGGATTCGGACATCTCCTACCTAGTGTCCCCCATTCCAGATACATGTTTCCCTCGCTTGGTTTCCAACACGGTCATCCTTGATACTGCACGCAGAAAGCCAAGTTCATCCCGTTGCTTAGCGTCGACCTTCGCTACCGGATGACATTCCAAATCGCCATGAAACCCACTGCCCATTATTCAGCTACCCAGGATTTAAAAGCACTCTCCGTGCTGATTGTGGACGACGACAAGTCATTTCTCCGCCTCTTGACCTCCGTTCTCCAATCGCTGGGCCACTGTGTAATAGCCAGCGAAAACAAAAGCAAACTCGCCACCGAACTAGCGATATCCCATCGGCCAGACATTGCCATTGTGGGGGCTGGAGCGCCTCCCTGGAATGGAATTCTGACAGCTCAGAGTGTTCTACGCCACTACGATGTGCCGATCATCATATGCCTTGATCAGGCGGATGCCGAGACTCTTTCCAAGATCACCGAGACGAACATTCTGAGCTGCCTTGTCAAGCCGTTTAGCCCAGCTCAGCTCGTATCGAACATTTGCATGGCGATGGCGCAACACAATGGACTTCACGCCACCGAACTCGATCGGCCTGCCGCTGAAATAAGCGACACAGTGGCGACAAATACTTCCACCAAAAATCCCACATTCTCAGCAGGATACTAAGCCGATACGCAATCAGAAATGGATCGCAGCATCAACATGCAACGTCCCGCCATGCCCGTCATCAGTTCGCTCGCCAGCCCTCTCCATAAAACAACCAGACTGCGCGTTCAGGACAGCCATTACCATAAGACCATTGACCGAATACTAGGCATAGGCATGCTGGGCGATATTCTTTCGATCATTGCGGCACTTCTGTTCAGTTATTGGTTACGTTTTCTGATGGATCTTCCCAAAGTTCTTGGGTTGCCCAGCACTCCTGCTGAAGGACTTACTTTCACCGACTACATGGCTTACATCATTTTCGGTGCATTTACCTACATACTCTGTATCGGCTATTTCGGTGTCTATCATCGGGCTCTTCTTTTGAATTGGCAGAAAGCGAGTACCGCCGTGGCTCGCGCATCATTAATCTGGGGCGTTCTATTCTTGGCGATCGCATTGACCTTCCGGACGCAACCGCCAATCTCGCGCGGATTTGTTGGCACCGGAATCGTCGCTTCGATTGTATGTTTGCTCGCCTGGCGTTGGCTCTTTCACTTCACTGTAAGTGACGAAACCATCGCTCGACAACTTCTACAGCGCGCGCTATTTGTCGGTTGGACGCCCGAAGCTTCAAGTATCTCCGTCGCCCTGTGGCAACGCCGGACCGAGCCGGTCGAAATTGCCGGCTATGTGGACTTCCCCCGAACCATGGCCCGCGTAGAACCGCCCCCGAACGTCGCCTATCTGGGCAACCGCGTCGATCTCAAAGAGATCATTCATCTCCAGCGGATCGATACAGTAATTCTTACCAACCTCACCATTCACGCCGATGAAATCATGGCGATCTCTAACCTCTGCGAGAAGGAACTGGTGTATTTCAAAATCATTCCTCCCTATTTCCCGGTGCTGATATCAGGGTTGCATCTCGAAACGCTCAGCGGATTTCCCGTATTGAGCGTTTCGGCTCTGCCTCTGGACTGGCTGCCAAACAAGTTCTTGAAACGAGCGATAGATATTGTCGGAAGCATTGTCGGACTTGTTCTATCTGCCCCAATAATCCTCGCTTGTAGCGCGCTGATTTATAGGGAATCAGCAGGCCCGGTAATATTTTCTCAGGAACGCGTTGGGCAAGGTGGACGCCGTTTCCGAATACGCAAGTTACGGACGATGAAACTTGGCGCAGAAGGAAGCGATAATCTGAGCCAGTCAACCCTTCGTGGCGATCCTCGCCTTCTAAAAATCGGCGCGATGATGCGCCGATGGAATTTGGATGAGTTGCCACAGTTTTGGAACGTGTTCATTGGCGAAATGAGCCTCGTCGGTCCGCGCCCAGAAAGGGTCTATCATTCGCACATTCTTAGCGACGTCATACCACACTACAACGCCCGGTATATTGCGCCACCGGGAATTACCGGATGGGCTCAAGTCAACGGCCTGCGCGGCGATACCGATCTCAATGAACGGATTCGCTACGATTTACACTACATGGAAAACTGGAGTGTTTGGTTCGATTTTCAGATCATGTTTCTCACGTTTTTTAAGGTAAAGAATGCTTACTGATATCTCCGGTAGCACGCCAGCGTACATTATACCGCTATGCATTTCTTTCCTACATACTTTCCCCCGAGCGATATGCCGACTTGCAGGTTTAGACGGACGTGAGCGTGCCGAGTTAAATTGGATCGTTCAGATGTTTAGGGCAACAATTCACAGCGTCGCACCTTACCTGATATCCCCAACTTCACACCATCACACCCTTTGACTATTTTTCGCCATCTTTCCCAGGTGTCACGCGGCATGCGCGCCCCCAGCGGCCGTAACGTGATCTGCAGCGTAGCCAGCGTGCTGACAAATCCTGCCCTGCAACTGCTGGCCACTCCCATATTAATCAAAGGACTCGGCCTGACGGACTTCGGGATCTGGGCATTCATCAACGCGCTAATTGCGATGGGGGTTACGAGTGTGGGCATGAGCGAAGCGGGAACCAAATATGTCGCGCTTCATCGTAGCCGTAATGACCCGTCGCGTGTCATCAAAACCATACAGACTATTCTTACCGTCTACATGGTGCTTGGAATTTTCCTCACCGCGGCGCTTTCCTTCAATGCACCATGGCTGGCGCAACATGTATTGAAGCTAAGCTCGGAGCGCATAGCGATCGGGACGACGTGGATCCATCTCACCGCCGCCGCCGTGATCATCAAATTCGCCTATGCGGTATTGGAAGCCGTCGTTCGTGGATTTTATCGCTACGATATCGAGTCGACATGTGCCATGCTCAACACCGTCGGCACGACCATATTTGCCGTGATTTGCGTCCGTCTTGGCTATGGATTGAACATGATATTGGTCGGCACGATCGGTTTCCTTTTGCTTTGTGCCGCAGGCCTATGCATCGCAACGCGCTCCTTCGTCGGGTCGTGGCGCTTTATGATACCGGCCATCGACCGCTCCTCGGCCAAAGAGATATTTGGTTTCGGGGCGTTCACTTGGCTTCAAGCCGTGAATTGCATTGTGATGTACCAAATGGACCGGGTCTTCGTGGGCACATTCCTCGGAGCGGCAGCGCTTGGCTATTACGTCGTATGTTCGCAGTTAGTGCAGACTGCTCATGCCATCCTTTCCCGGGGCGGAGCGTTCCTATTTCCCCTTATTGTTAAGTATCGAGAGGAGAGACGCAGAGCTGAACTCTGGATTCTATTTAGACGCGGAATGATTCTTACAACGTGCGTCGGTTGGGCTTTGTCGGGAGGATTGATGGTATTTGGCAGCGATTTTCTCACCCTCTGGCTTGGATCTGATTTCGCAAACAAGGCAGCGGCAACGCTTCAAATTCTTGCGGTTTGGAACGCGTTCCTTGCCACGAGTGTGGTCCCATTCTATTTCATGAATGCAAACGGCGGAGAAAAGGTAAATGCTCTTCTTGGAACTGCGGGCGCAGGTATTTTCATTGGTGCAGCCAATTTTCTAGTCCCCATTGCGGGAACGGTAGGGGCGGCAACGGCGAAGCTATTGTCCGTGGCAGACGGGATTGTCATCAGGACAATTCTCTTTCGGCGTGAATTCGAGTATCGCCACTGGTGGTCCGGCCTGGCAACGATGCTTCCAACGTCTCTTGCGACCTGCGTCGTCCTGCTTGTTCACTGGTTTTGCTGGTGGCAATCAGTTCCGCATTGGCAAGGAAACATCGCAGCATATGGATTCGCTTCCGCCGCTTGTATTGCCGGTTGCTGGGGCATCTATTCGCATATTCTGCGCCGCATAGATCTCCCTCAACAGGCTACCACGCTCGCGCCAGCAGATAGTGCCTCATCTTCCGGGTTGATTGTACAGGTGCTTCAAGCGGATGACGATACCTGGGAGGTATAGGCTATGCGTCGCTTTGCTATAACAAATCCTAATCTGCGTTCAACCTCCAGAATTGCAGCCTTATTCTGGGTATTACATCTGATGGCTGGGTTTGTATTCGTCTTGGTGGACACAGACCAGTACATGCCACAACTCGACCCGTTCACCCTGGACTCCCTCTTTGGCGCATACAATGTAATGCGTAGCTACACCTACGGATTCACGCTTTATTTCTTAATCTTGACGCCTTTCTATCTCAGAACTGCTCAATTGCCATGGTGGAAACCAGCGGCTATTGGGATCGGGATATATGCGGTTTTTGCAACAGCGCGCCTGTTTTGGGATGGCATGCTGTTCCAACCGTTCGAGTCCCTCGAGATTCGGAACTTCATTATGTTAGGCGTCGTGGCCGCATTGGTATCCAACCCTTCTTCGTGGCGAGGATGGTTGAAGCCATACCTCACCGGTTCCGTTGTAGCACTTATTGTGCGGATATTCGCTCATTTTGTTCTCGGGCGAAAGGATACTGCAGATTTTCTGGGTGTGGAAACCATGAGTTTTTACGAGGGCTTCAATATTCAATGTGAAGTGGCGGTTGCCATAGGCGTCGTATTGATTGTTTGGCTCATGGAACATCGCAAATGGCTGCGCGCTATTGTCGTTTTGGCATTGGTGCTCGCTTGCCTGGGCGTCATCGGTTCTGGATTTCGGCGAATGCCCATATTTGCAGCTCTCTCTATTCCATGCTTCGGACTTTGTATCGCCTATTGGATACGCAGGCAACTCCTGCGGGGAATCGCCATTCTTGTTCCCACAGTCGCCTTTGTGATCATCGCCACCGCATGCGTAGTGCTCGGCAATTATGGCATGGACGCAAGCGCTGAGCGCCTGAGTTCGATCATTAGCCTCCAGGATGCAAATGTTGCCCAATCATCCAACCTTATCTACCTGGACGACTTCGACGCCATGTGTGAGATCATGCAAACGCACCCGTGTGGCGTGGGCTATGGAAATTCGTTCGGGGTATATCGCCTAATCGACACGGTCTTTGATACAAACCCCCCTCCTTTCGAGGACGACCTTGCGCTTCATGTCGGGAGTTATGAGGTGATCGCCCGGATGGGGCCGTTCGGGTTCATTTTGATCCTAGCACTTATCTGGACACCGCTCCGCGCTCTCGGGCGGATGAAGGGGATGGTTCCGCCCATAGGAGCGATGATTGCCGGAGCTTGCTCTGCCTTTTTTCTCTTTCGTTTTTTAGCCCCATTCTGCCCTCCGATGACGATATATCTAAAAGTGATGGCAACATTCGGATTAGCCCTCGGCGCAGTCCTTCAGGCAGGCTTTCGCAGCGTCCATTCCACGGCCCCTAAAACGTTCATCGCGCAAATCCATTAATCCCTGCCTAACATAATGATCAGTATCGTCACCGCTACTCTAAACGCAGCGCACGCCCTGGAGCGAAATCTGTCCGCCATGGCTTTGCAGCGGGCGGATTTTGAACATATCATCCAAGATGGAGGAAGCACCGACGGTACGCGGGATTTGGTGGAACGGTACCGCTCAAGGTACCATTTGCAGTTCTATCAAGAGCCAGACAGCGGGATATATGACGCCGTCGCCAAAGGCATGAGCAAGGCGAATGGCGACATCCTTGGATGGGTGGGAGCAGACGATTTTTACATGCCTTGGACACTGGCAACGGTGCAATCAATTTTCGATTCCATGCCTAATGTCCATTGGATAACTGGCATTCCTGCCTGGTATGACGAGAGAAATGTTGTGGGTACAACCGGCACCATCGCGCCGACATGGCCGCGGTGGGCGATACGACACGGCCTTGCTTCCACGAGGTTGTTTGGCTTTCCTCAGACTGAATCGATGTTTTGGCGCCGGTGGCTTTGGGAGAAGGCGGAACCGAGGAAACTTTTGCCATGCTACCGTTACGCCGGTGACTATCACCTCTGGCGACGCTTCGCCCAGTACGCGCCACTTCGCACCGTGAACTCGGTCTTGGCTTGCTTTACGATCTCAGAGGATCAGGCAAGCTCGAAATTTAAGGCAGTGTATCTTGACGAGTGCGGGCTTGCCCGAGGCCCTTTCCACCCGAGTTGTCCCAAACGCATGGTTAGACACGTTCTGAACTTTTTGTTGTCTCCTCTTGTTATTAGGGCAAACACCCATATCCGCTGATTTATACCAATAATTGTTTCGTGGAAACTATGAATCAAGCCTCACCACGTTTGATCGTTACCTGCGACGAGCCACCGTGCCCCCCATTCAACGGGAACAACCGCAAGTCGTTCGAGGTCATTGAAGCGCTTCGCGGCGACTTCGACATCCATGTGCTAACGTACCCTGTTGACGATTCAGACTGGAAGAAACTTCAAGAACACTGGCGGAGCCGTGGCGTAACTTGCCATCGGCTCTATCGACGAATGGCGAAGCGATATCAACGTTTGCTTACCAGTGGTTTGTCGCTTCCTACGGTAACGCGTGACTTTTCATCGGAAGCCAGGTTGGTGAAACTGCTGCACCAGGAAGTTCCGAAATCACAGCTGCTGATAGATTTTATCTCTGGTGCTCCATTGCTTAGAGAGTTCAACGGCTGCGGAACTGTCTTATCCGGCCATGACTGCATGTCTTATCTTTTTGAACAGGAAGGCCGTTTTGCCAGCTGTCTTAGAGATAAGTTATATCTCCGTCTACGGCGTCGCTTCGCGCTCAATGCGGAGAAACGCTTCGCCCACCTATCAGCCAGAACGCATGTCGTATCCTCGCAAGACGCCGCGGAACTGAGACGCATTAACCCACGAGCGCGTACCACGGTCATTCCCATCGGCGGAGACGAGGCCGACACTGCTTCGTTACGGCCGATGAATCAAAGGCATTTGCGGATCATATGGGGCTCGCTGGGATCGGGACTGATTTTAAGTGGCCTGCGTCGAATCTTTAACATTGCGCAGCGAGAGGATACTACGGCCCTACAAGGATGGACTCTCATCGGGCGGGTTCCAGAGGCAGAGACGCGAACGCTCTTGCCGGAATTGGATTCCTTAGGCGTGACCTACCTCGCTCAAGTCGATGACATAGACATGCTACTGAGCGATACAATAGCGCTGCTGCTCCCAGATATTGGAGGCACCGGACAGAAGAATCGAGCTCTGGATGGTTTGAGGCACGGCTGTTGCGTATTCGGCATGGCCGAAGTGTTCCGTGGCATTGAATCTCCTGGCTCGAGAGCATTCGTATCCTGCAACGACTATGAAACGCTCGTGCGATCCGTCTCTAATATCGACCAATGGCCATGCGAAGACATCGGGAAACGAGCGATGCAATTGTTCGTCAGCAACTTCTCGCGCCCCGTGTTAGCTGCGCAGTGGAGAGCATTGCTCTCTTCCATTGGATGGCTAGAACCAACCAACCCAACTTCTTCTCACCTATGCGCATTCCATTGATCCTAGTAAATGCGCTCAAATTGCATGAGGGTCCTCATCATCTGCCGGCAGGCAACTGCCAGCACGTGTTGCATCTGGCAGCCGAACTCGCGCGTTTCGAACAGTTCGACATTCGATTCATCACCGATCTCCAATCCTACGGCCCACTAGCGGAGTGCATCGATCCATCGAAGTTGGTGTACACGCCGCTCAGCGGACCTTCAATTATTAAAGCCAATCGCGCCGTGGTCCATGCCGTGCGGCAACTACGACCGGACATATATCACCGGCCCACCGGCCAATTGCCATTCCTCAAGATGCCCTGCATGACCGTGATGGGAGTGGCGGATCTCGGGTTCACCGTGTTGCCGTATCCGCCCATTAAGCGGCTCTATAAGGAACTAAGCTATAGATGGTCCATACGTCAGGCCGATCGCGTAATCTGCGTTTCCCGCTTCACCTATGACGATGTTGCCAACCGGTTAAAAGTGGCGAAGCAAAAATTGCGGGTCATACTACATGGATCCAATACGCTACCCGCTCCGGAGTTCGGGCTCGCAGAATCGCTCCGTGGCCCATTCTTTATCGTTTTCGCACATCAACCGCATAAGAACGCCGAACTCTGTTTGGAAGCGATGTCCGAACTACGGTCGGTAATGCCAACGCTACGCCTGGCGATCATCGGGAATAATAGGTATATCGAACGCGAATTAAAACCCTTAGCTATTCGGCTGAACATCGGAAGCGCAGCGCATTTTGTTGGCACACCTACGCCTTCGGAATTAGCTGGCCTCTACCACCAAGCCGTGGGCCTATTGTTCCCATCGCGCTTTGAAGGCTTCGGACTGCCGGTGCTTGAGGCGATGAAAATCGGCTGTCCTGTAATTTGCTCCAATACCTGCTCCTTGCCGGAAATCGCCGGAAACGCAGCATTACAGCTAGCCCCTGATGACTTATTCGGCATGAAGTCGGCTATGCATTGTTTGGTTCATGACCCTGGTTGGCGAAAAGAACATATAATCGCCGGACGGAAACAAGCTGCGCTATTTACCTGGCGACACGCGGCCGAGGAGACAATCGCCGTTTATCAAGAATTGCTGTCGAGTTCCAATAGATGGCAGGACAACTAACGGCCATTTTTTCGCCAACGCACATTAAATAATAGCAAAATCAAATATGAAGAACAGAATACTTCTAGTAACTGGGGCCGGCGGCCTCATCGGCAGTGAGGTTGTTGCCGCATTCAGCGCCGATGGTTGGAAGGTGCATGGCGTGGATAATAACATGCGAGCGGATTTTTTCGGTTCCCAAGGCGATACGCGCTGGAACCTCAAGCGCCTGCATGACTTATGTCCGGAATTCCAACACCACGAACTCGACATCAGAAACCGAAATGCCATTCAGGACATCGTCAAGACGATTAGGCCTACTGCGATTATCCACACTGCGGCCCAACCAAGCCACGAACTGGCGGCAACCCGCCCATTTGATGACTTCGATGTCAATGCATCGGGTACTCTGAATATGTTGGAAGCCGCCCACAGCTATTGTCTTGATTCCCCTTTCGTGCATATGAGCACCAACAAGGTCTATGGAGATGCACCAAACGAAATCCCGCTAAAAGAGGAACCGACCCGATGGGAGTATGCCGACCCCAAATACGCCGATGGAATCAGTGAGACATTTAGAATCGACCAATCAAAACACTCGCTGTTTGGAGCATCCAAAGTAGCAGCCGATATTATGGCGCAGGAATATGGGAGGTACTTTGGACTCCCCACATGCTGCCTGCGCGGCGGATGCCTCACAGGCCCCAACCACTGTGGCGTCGAATTGCACGGATTCTTAAGTTACCTAATCAAATGCAACCTAACCGGCTGTACCTACAACATATACGGGTACAAGGGCAAGCAGGTTCGAGACAATATTCATAGTTATGACGTCGTACAATTCATGAAGCTGTTTATCGATAACCCGCGCTATGGCGAGGTTTACAACATTGGCGGCGGGCGCGAAAACAGTGTGTCGCTCATGGAAGCATTCTCGATGATTTCCGCCATATCCGGAAAGCAAATGCGTAGCGAATATCTTCAAGCCAACAGACAGGGAGATCATATCTGCTACATATCTAACCTTGCCAAAATTAAGTCGCACTATCCCTCCTGGACTATTACAAAACACCTCCAGCAGACGTTCGAAGAAATTTACGATTCCTGGAATCAACGGGGCGTCTTATGAGATTACTCGTTGTCAGCAATTTGTTCCCCCCTGATCGTGGTGGAGGCGCCTCGGTTTTCGGCGACCTCTGCGTTGGACTGACGGAACTCGGCTGGAATGTGACTGTCCTAACGACTTATCCTTACTATCCAGAATGGAGACTAAAAACCAGTGCCAAGCCCCTGGAGATTCAAGAAGAGGAAATTCATGGAGTTAGAGTGCTTCGCCACGGCGCTTTCATTCCGTCGTCGCCGTCCAGGCTGATCCCGCGTATCCTCTTCGAGGCGTCTTTCATGGTCAGCATCATGAGAAGTCTATTACGGGGCGGTCGGTTTGACGCCGTGATGGTCTTCTGTCCAGTGCTCGGCGCTGTCTGTTTTGGTGCATTAAGAAAATTCCTCTTCAGCGAAAGAGTTTGGTTAAACATTCAGGATCTTCCTGCTGAGGCGGCTGCTGCCAGCGGCATTAGCCGAAACCGTACCCTGACCAATGTCGCTAAGGCAGCTCAAAACTGGCTATTTAACCGGGCCGATGTATGGAGCAGCATCTCTACGGTCATGATTGAAAGCCTGCTTAAGATTAGAACTCAAAACCAACCGGTGTATCTATGCAGAAACTGGTTGAACGACAGCATGGCAAGAGAGGTGAATGAAGTTGGGGCAAAACTGACGCGCCCCCCCTCTAATCCAATTAAGCTTCTCTACGCGGGAAACATCGGCAAGAAACAGGGGTTGCTGGAATTTTGTCAGCGTTTGTCGCAAGAATCGATTTCGTTCCATCTCCAAATCAACGGGAACGGCGGGGAGGCTACCTCCGTGGAAAATTGGATTAACCAGCAGCAAGATCCGCGCTTTTCGTTCGGAGAATTTCTAGACGAGAAAGGCTTCGTCAAGGCGCTCTCCGAAGCGGATATCTTTGTGATAACTGAACGACAAGGATCTGGTGCGTCCTTCATTCCTAGCAAACTTATCCCCTGCATATCTACGGGGACGCCGATTATTGGAATCTGCGATAAGGCAGGTCCGCTGGGGCGAGAAGTTACAGAAAATCATTTAGGCAAAATCATTGAATGGGATGAAATCAAATGTATTTCAGAAATTCTGAATTGTCTTTGCACCAATCCAGACATACTTTTCTCTTACCAGTCACGGTGCCTCCAACATTCCGCCAACTATAGACGAGAATGTGCCATTCCGAAGCTGGATGCACTTTTGCGCGGTATGGCTACCGCAGATCGCGCCAAATAATCGGATCTGCGCCGTTGGCGTCGAGCTTTCCAAGCCACTAGTCCATCGGCGAGCTTCACTGGATGCGATGGCGTATAGGGTTGGATCGATGTTGGCATCACTTCGTTACCTCGTCCGGAGCACCATATACCCCAGCGCGACCATAGCCCCCCGACGAATACGAGTAATAAAAGTCGCCGCGTCGTCCTTCCGATTGTATACAATTGAGCACGGTACCGACCTGATCTGCGCCCGCTTCGGTTAGAATCCGTGAGGCCCGAAGAATAGCTCTTGCCGGCGTAACAGAGGCACGAATAACCAGGCAGACAAGCCCGGAAAGCCCAATAAGCGCCAGAGTGTCACCGACGGCAAGAAGCGGCGCGCTATCAATAACGATACGATCGAACATCGCCAACTCGCAGGCATTTAAAATCCGGCTTACATTCTCTCTCGCTAGCAATTCGTTCGGATTACGAACCAAGCCGCCAGCATGGATAATCTGAAGGCCATGGAAGCCACTCTCCTGCAGGCATTCAGCTAGCGAAGCGTTTCCAGAAAGAAAATCGCCGACGCCGGGCTTTTCGGTATCCGCATGGACGATCTTTGCAATGCTAGGTTTCCGTAAATCCGCGTCTAATATTAACGTGCGGTGCCCTTGTTGCGCAAGGGAGATGGCATAGTTAATCGAACAAAAAGTCTTTCCCTCAGAAGGGCAGGCGCTGGTAAATAGAGTGATTCGCGCATCCGTTGTTTCCCGCAACGCGAGCGTCGAACGTAGCGAACGAAACGCCTCCGCGGTTCCCGAATATGGCTCCTCTAACATCGGAATCTCAGGACGCGATCCTGTTCCGTATTTGATAAGTTTCGGAACGGCAGAAAGTACGGGCAATTTTAATAAGTGCTCTGCCTCATCAACAGTTTTTATCGAGGAGTCCACTGCATCGAGTATAAAACAGATAACAACGCCGGATGCCAAACCCAACGCTGCGCCCAACATTAGGATCACGGATTTCTTTGGACGAATCGGGCGGTCAGGGACTCGCGCCGACTCGATAATTCGTACAGGGTTATCCTCAAGTGCTTTTGTGATGTCTGTCTCCTTCAAGCGCGTCAAGATCGACTGATACATTTCGCGATCAGACTCGACGTCGCGCACCAGAACGTTGTAGGGAATTGCCATTTTATTTAACTCGAATGAGAGCTTCTCCTGGGCACGCAATGCCTCGCTCAACTTGCCCTCATTCATAATAGCTGCTTCATGTGCGGCCGCAATGCTATCGCCCGCCTTGAGAATTGTCTTGTCGAGATCGGCGTTGAGTTGCGCTAACTGACTCCGCGCCTCGATATACTTTGGATGCTCTGTCCGGTAGCGCTGTTTGAGTGCGGCGATCGCCGTTTCCTGAAATGCAACGTGCGATTTCGCCTCTTGGACCCCGCGGGAATCAGCGATGCTTGGAATCACTAACAGATCTCTTGGATTGCTATTCGACAGCTTGGTAAACTGGGCGAGATCCGATTCTGCTCGAAGCCGCTGGCCGCTCGCCTCCGTCATTTTTTGATTTAACTCCTTAAGTGTTTCTACAATGATATTCTGCTTATCGATCAGCGATACAGCATTGTTCTTCTCTCGATATTCTTGTAATTTCCGATCAGACTCCTCCAGTTTCGCTTTCAGACGGGATTCCTCTTTTAACAAGAACTCGTTTGCGATACGAGAAGCGGTCAGGCGCTGATCGAAGCCCTCGCGGACATACTCATCTACGAACGCCTGAGCCAATTGCCTGGCCAATTCCGGACTTTTACTTTCCACGCATATATCCATTAAACGCGTCCCCCTGCGTAATTTCACGCTCAACACATGCGATAACGCACGGATCAGCTCTTCATCCGTATAGGCTTTCTGCCGCGCTGGAAGAAAGCGCCGATCATCGGCCAGATTATTAGCCTTGATAACCCGCAGCATCAAAGACTCGGTGAGCAGACACTGCTCCACGGTCTTCATAACATCAACCGCTTTTAGATCTTCCTGAGTTACGTTTTGAATGTTCACCACTCTCTTCTCCTGCTGTTCGACAAGGATCACGGCCCTGGATGCAAAGACATTTTCCGCGCGCAGCAAGTACGCACCAGCAAGCAAAATACATACAAGTACGCATATAGCGATAAGCTGCGTCCGCTCACGCAGCACATAATAGATGCGCCCGAAGTCCATTGAAAATTCGGAGTCTCCAGGAGTTATCGGAGAAATAGGATTATTCATAAATGTCGTTAAAAAAGTCGTTCAGCAACGGTAATCGTGTCTCCAGGTAATACCACAAACGAGGATGTCTCACTGTCGTTCGCCATTTTTTTCCCATTGAGTTCAATTACCATTTCCTTACCGCGCGCGGTTCGCTTGATCGTTATTTTACTGGTGTTCGCCAAGCGAGTATATCCGCTTGCCATGCCAATAGCCTGCAATAGAGTAATGGAACCCTTGTCTCTTATCGTGTAGGTTCCTGGCCTCTGAACCTGACCCAATACTGTAAATACCCTGTTCGCATAGAGAAGGACTGTCATTGTCACTTGCGGGTTGACGATGAATCTTGCATTGAGCAAATCACGAACTTCCTTTGTCGCCTCGGCGACGGTCAACCCACCAACCTTCACGTTTCCGATGAGCGGAAAGGTAATCATACCATCCTCAGAAATTCGGATCGTCGTATTTAGATCGTCTTCCTGAAAAATTTTGATATGAATGAGGTCGTCCGCAGCAAGTCGGTAGTTTGGCGCGACAGCGGCATCGTTTTTTACAGATTCTTCTGCGGTTCCACGCCCTTGCTGTGGCAGCGCATAAACCGCCGTGAACATCAGCAATATGCATGACAACAACACGGTTTTGGAGGTATTATTCATAGTTGTTTTCAATAGGCATAACCAAACGAGACTCCGGCTTGTACATTTTCAAATTTATAGACATCCGGATTTGAAACGTTTGACCGATACTGGCAAAATACGCCGGCGTTAAACTTTTCGGATAGCGTTGCGCGGAGCGACGGGCGCACATAAAAGTAATTATCGTGGCGTGAGACTGTCGGAAGTGATGTGATGTTGTTGTAGTCGCTTCTCTCATATCCTGTCGTAAAAATGAGCTCATAGCGCTCTTGAATTTTATGGCTGACCTGAATACTAATTCCTGTCACGGTGTAGTCCGTTCCGATGATCGACGCGGCACCTTCAATACGCCGGTAGGTATCGAATCTCACTACTGTCGCCTCCATGGGCAGATAGACCGCACCGACCGCCCAGACGGGGTTCACCCGCTCTCCCGCCGCGCTCCCGAACCAACGAATATCAATACCTCCGGAGCCTTCGGCGCTTAATTTTTCACTTGCAGTATAGGCTGTCTTGAGGAGGGGTTGCAAATAGGTCTGCGATCCGCTACCCTGTACATCTAGCTGCCCACCAGAAAGTCCCGCGCCGAACAGCAACTTTGGAGAACAACGATAATTCCACCAACTCCGGGCCGTCCATTCAACGGAGTCCAGTCCATCCTGGTAGTTGATCACGCGATTGTGAAGGTCAATTTCTGCAAAGGTCTTCTCAGCAATATCATACTTTGTCAGCAGATCAGTATCGTATACCTGCCATGTTGTGAATCGTCCGATATCCGTATTAGGACCTGTGATATCCAGAAACCGCCCATTCAGGGCAAACGTGAAGCGACCTGCCAGCAATTGAATACCTAGATTCGCATCATGGTCGATGGCGTCATGTTCGGGATGGTTCGCATACATGACGGCACTTGGCGCGTAGTCCAGTAGCAGGTAGTTTGCTTTTCGGCTTTCAAAATCGCCGCGCCCGATCGTGATACCCGGTATCAGCGTAAATACGATGTCGGACTGCCTATTGTTAGATGAGAGGAGAATGTTGTTATCGAACATCACACTGGCGGTTACACGGGGCCGGACACTCCACTTTGTGGGGATCGCCTCTGCCACCGATTCATCGATAGATTGCGCCTCAGGATATAAGATCTTGTTAAGCGCTTCTGCTTCCTCAGGGGTTGTCGGCAGAGTGATATCCGCAGGGGGGAAGGAAATATCTGGATCCTGCATCGAACCCTCGGGCGGGATCGCATCGGCCGGTGGCGTCGGAACCAAAGCATTCGGACTGCTATATTGGGAGGACTGCGCCCAAATTTGCAGCATCACAGTAGAAGCCAAAGCAGTGATCAATAGGTGAATCTTTCTTGGCTTCATATCGAGTTTCCGCGTTTTATCCAGTGAGGGGGCGGTGCTTATGCTTCAAATGCTGGGGAACTATCCTGAATAGATCTCTTCACCACTGGGACAATACGAGTGTAGCCGAATATTCTTTAGATTCGCCGTTCCGAAAGGACCGATCCCTAGAAAGGAAAATTTTTCTCTATCCGCCGGGACTCCCCCTCTTCCCATCATGGCTCCGACTCTGTTCAGCACTGGAGTCGCCTGGCAGACCATCACAGACCGAGCTAAGATCGGAATAGGGGGGCCTTTTTGTGCTCTCATACCGTCGTTCTAACCCCCAACCCCTCAAGTTGTCATTTACCAACAACCCTGAAACTGGGCGCGGAATACTATGTATAGCAGTTTTGAGAGACTACGGTGAAGTTGCCCTTCGCTTGCAATCGGTCTCCAACACAAGGAATGCTTTGTCATGGAGCAATTCTCCATGACATCCCTAAGGAATCGCTGATTTAATCGAAAAAACAACCGGCTAACAATAGACAGCATTATGAGAATTGGATAATATTTCCCAATACAGCGTCAGATCAGCTTCGCCCAGAACGAGTTTGCAGGGGAAAAGTGAACCACCCGGCGAGAGAAATTCCTTGCGGATATGGACGCCGTAGTGCCGTGCGAGCGATTGGTGGCGCTCATTGAACCCTATTACCTCAAGAGGGATCGGAGTCGTCCGCCGATGGGTATTGAGAGAATGCAGCGTATCTACTTCCTCTAGCAATGGTATGGGCTGGCCGAGAAACTCTTGAAAGAGACCATCTTACGATAGCGAGGCCATGCGTGGCTTCACCGGCATTGACCTCTTGGTGGAGTCGGTGCCCGATGCCACCACGCTCTTGAAGTTCCGCAACTTCCTGGAAACCCACAAACTGACCATGCTCATCCTTGAGGAAGGCAACGCGCACCTAAACGAGCGCCGCCAGTTGCTGCGGGAGGGCCCCATTATGGACGCCACAATCATCGCCGCGCACTCCTCCATCGAGAGCAAGGAGCGCAAGCGCGACCCCGAGATGCACCAGACCAAGAAAGGCTACGCGTGGCATTTTGGGATGAAAGCGCACATCGGCGTGGATGCCCGGTCGGAACTGGTTCACACAGTGACGGGCACGGCGGCAAATGTCGCCGACATCGCCGAGACCCACGAGTTGCTGCACGGGCAGGAGAAGCATGCCTTCGCCGACGCAGGCTACACCGGAGTGGATAAACGAGAGGAGCTTGCAACCAAGGCAGGGAAAGTGAAATGGTATGTGCCATGAAGCAAGGCAAGCGCAAGGCGATGGCCGAGGGGGCGCTCAAGGAGGCGGGCGAAGCGTTTGAGAAAGCCAAAGCGCAAGTGCGGGCGCTGGTAGATCACCCATTCCACATTTTGAAGAACCTGTTTAAGCATCGCAAAACGCGCTACCGCGGGCTATCCAAGGACACCGTCCAACTCCACACGCTCTTCGCATTGGTCAACCTGAACGTTCTGCTTTTTGTTGATTACGCCCAGCATGAAGCCGTTCCGCTGAAAACCGGAGCGTTCGGGAATTGGTCAGCGGGGTGGATGATTGCGATTGTTACGGAGACGGGGCGCGAATTGTTACAGATCAGTTACATCGGGCTTTAGGCTAAGTTGCAACCGTTAATACGAGCCATTGCAGGGGCGATGAAGAAATGCGGGGCGATATGAACCTTCTCTGAGTCCCGTCACTCTTCTCTGAAACTGAGGGGTACGACGTAAAAACGTCCAAGAGGTGTCCAAGCAGAAAAATCGAATGAGGCTTTGCGAGAGGGAACGCCCATATAATTCCCGGGGCTCCATCTACTTAAAACTGGAGCCAATGAGGAGATTCGAACTCCTGACCTGCTGATTACGAATCAGCTGCTCTACCAACTGAGCTACATTGGCTTTGAAAACACGTCCGACTGCGGACTTTCTCTCTGCGCCAAACAAAGAGTCGATACGTTTCCCATGGAACCAAGGGAAAGGCAAGCGGTTTCTCGATTTGGCGCGCCGGTTTTCTTCTTTTTCGCCGAGCTCTACAG
>Ga0118677_10007234_pt1 | contig 18412 bp, 4 predicted proteins | sample AliMusrvi5mmetaG_FD_86154 | JGI IMG/M metagenome (GOLD analysis project Ga0118677, IMG submission 86154) | reverse complement strand
GCACACGGTTGTTAGACATATCGGCCACAAACAAGCCGCCGCTGGCATTCAGGGCGACCCCTATTGGGTATTTGAGGCTGTTGGCACTGATAGCGCCGCCCTTGTTGGCATCGCCGGTGGTGAAAATGCCGCTCTGCCCATAGACGCGTGTGGCGGTGGTGGTGCCTGCCGGGTAATACAACACCCGGTTATTATAACAATCCGCCACATACAGGTTGTTGCTGGCATCCAGAACCAGGCCGGCCGGGGCATTGAGGCTGCTTGCGCTGATGGAGCCTCCCTTGTTGGCGGCATTGCTGGTGAAGTTGTCCTGCCCATAGACACGGGTGGCGGTGGTCGTGCCTGCCGGGTAATACAACACCCGATTGTTGCCATTATCCGCCACATACAGGTTGCCGCTGCTATCCAGGGCGACCGCCTGTGGATTAGACAGGCTGCTCGCGCTGACCCCACCGTTGTTGGCACCGCTGGTGGTGAAATCGCCGTTCTGTCCATAGACCCGCGAGGCGGTGGTGCTGCCCGCCGGGTAATACAACACCCGGTTGTTAAGAGAGTCAGCCACATACACATTGCTGGTGGTATCCACGACAACACCGGCCGGGCCGTTGAGATTGTTCGCGCTGATGCCCACGCCGCCCTGGTTGGCGTCGCCGGTGGTGAAACTGCCCGACTGTCCGTAGGAGGTGACGGCGGTGCTGTTGGACGGCAGCGCCGTCCACTTGGCAAACAGCGCCAGCGCCGCATCCGTGCTGTAGGTCGCACCTGCGGCGTAGCTCGTGCCGCTGCCGTCGGCGGCGGTGTTCCAACCGGCGAAGGTATAGTTGGTTTTCGCCAGACTGCCGGTATTGGAGGCCAGCGTCAGGCCAATGCCTTGGATCTTCGTCTGGGCATCAGGTGCCGTGCCGGAGTTGGCACCGTTGGCCGAGAAACTCACTGTGTAGAACGAGCGGTTCGACCCGAGCGTGTAGTAACTGCCGTTGGCGATGGCCTGGCCGGTGACGGTGAAATACGGGGCGCTGTAGGTGCCTGCCACGGTCGTTGCGCCGCTCGCAAAGGTGCCGTCGGCATCCACCAGCAGGCGCAGGGTCGAGCCGTCGCCGAAGTCGCTCAAACCGGTGGTGTCGATCTTAACTGTCCCGGTGGCGCTGCCGCTCACTTCGGCCCGCCAGACGCGAGTAAGGCGGCTGTTCACGGTGCCGGGCACGTCGGTGATCTGCCAGGCGTCCGTGCCGTTGTCATGGCCGAAAACCGCGAAGTTGGTGCCGGTGACGCTGGCGCTGGCCACGCTCAGGCGGCTTGAAGCGAGTGTGTTCGGGTTGGCAATCCAGGCACCCCGGAGGTTGGTTTTGCTGGCGATGACGTTGGCGAGGGGCGTGGTGCCGGTTGTCCATGTCGGGGCATTGACCAGTGTGCCGAGATTGGAGTTGGTTGTTAGATCTGGCAACAATGTCCCGGAGCTTTCATCAAACTGGTAGTAGGCGGCTAGTCCGCTCTCGCTGCCGGCCAGCACATGGTGCATGGAGTCCTGGATTTCAGCCTGGCTGCGGGCCGTGTTCCAGATGCGCAGTTCGTCCATGGAGCCGTTGTAATAAGCGCCACCGTTAGAGATGCTGCCGATGCGACCGTTGACGGTGGACGATACGAGGGTTACACCGCCGCCTGCGGCCTGTTCGACGCCGTTGACGTAGATATGGGCGGTCGCGCCGTCCCAGGTGACGGCGACATGCTGCCAGACGCCCCAGGTGATTGCCGCGCCAGTGGTGCTAACAGCGTTGTTCTGTGTCTCAAACCTGAGTTTGGCGTCGGTGGTGTTATAGCTGTTGATAAAGAGGGCGTAGCCCGGATTGGCCGAGCCGCCGTTTTTGTGCCCGAAGATGGCTTGCATATTGTATTGGGAGGTCGGCTTGACCCAGGCCTCGATGGTCATGGCCCCGGTCCGGTTAAGCGTAGCGCCGGTCCCGACATCGACATACTGGCTTGTGCCGTTGAAGGTCAGCGTCTTGCCCGGTGCGGCCATGACGGTGGGGGGGCGGAAGGTGGCGGTGCAGCTCTTGTCGGCGCTCATGGTAACCACGCCGTCGGTGCCATCGCCGCTCCAACCGGCAAAGACCGAGCCCGCCGCAGGGGTGGGCGTTAGGGTGACGACCGTATTGTAATCAAACGTGCAGGAAGCGGTGGCGCCGTAGTTGATCCCGGACGGGCTGCTGGTGATCGTGCCGCTGCCGGCACCCGTCTTGGCCACGGTCAGGGTCTGCCGGTCCGCCAGTTTGAGGACGAAAGCATCTTCACCCCCGTTAAGGTCATGGAGTGGGGCTTTGTTGCTGTTGTAGTCGCGCCAACTTGAATTGCTGGAGCCTGTGACGTAAACCAGATGACCGGGGGAATCGACGGCGATGCCATAGCCATAACTCTGGCTGTCGCCGTGATAGGAGCGCCACTGGTAGGTCCCAGTGCTGTTGAGTTTCAGAATAAGTATATTGGTATCACCTGTGTAAGGACCAATTACTCCCCCGTAAATACCTGGCCAATTGCTACTTTGGCTGTATCCACTAACATAGACGTTGCTGCTGGCATCGACAGCGATACCAGAACCGCCATCACCACTGGAGCCGCCGTAGAAGGTGTGCCACTGGTAGGCGCCCAACGTGCTGAGTTTCAGGACAAAGATTTCAGTGTCGCCGGAATGCCCACGCAGTGGGGATTGTCCGGTTGGCCCATTCCAGGAGGCACCGCTCACCCCGGTGACATAGACATTGCTGCTGGAATCAAGCGCCACGGCACGGCCATCGTCGTCAGCGCCGGAGCTGCCGTAGAAGGTGTGCCACTGGTAGGCACCCGCGCTGCTCAGCTTCAAAACGAAGAGATCATAGCCGCCGGTAAAGGCGTGAAGCGGCGCCGCGCTGCTTGGCCCGCTCCAGGTGCCCTCGCTGCGGCCGGTGATATAGACATTGCTGCTGGAATCGACCGCCGCACCATAGGCTTTGTTGGAACTCGAGTAGCCGTAAAAAGTATGCCACTGGTAAGCACCCGCGCTGCTGAGCTTCAGGACGAAACAATTATTACCGCCATCAGAATTGTCGTGATACGGGTTAAGCGGCGCCTGACCGGCAGAACCGCTCCACCCGCCTGTGCTGCTCCCGATGATATAGATATTGCCGCTGTTATCGAGTGTCAGACCGTTGGTTTGGGTATAACTGGTGTCGCCATAAAAGGTGTGCCACTGATAAGCACCCGCGCTGCTGAGCTTCAGAACAAAGAGATTATTAACGGAAGCGTTCGCATGAAAGCTATTAAGCGGCGCCTGGCCGGCCGGTCCATTCCAGGAGCCGATGCTGCCGCTGCTGCCCGAGCTGTACCCGGTGACATACACGTTGCCGCTGGAATCAAGAGCTATACCGCAGCCGTTATCATCATTCGAAGAGCCATAGAAGGCATGCCACTGATAGGTGCCCGTGCTATCAAGTTTCAGAACGAAGAGGTCCGTGCCGCCAGTGAAGGCGTGCAGCGGCGCTTGTCCGGCCGGCCCGTTCCAGGCAGCCATGCTGAACCCGGTGATATAGGCATTGCCGCTGGCATCGATGGCGATGCTTTGACCGCGGTCATTACCCGACCCGCCGTAGAAGGTGTGCCACGAATAGGAGGGGTCGATGGTGAGGGGATGGCTGTGGTCATAGGCTCCCGCGCTGAAACCGATGGTGCCGTCAGCGTGCTGCCTGAAGGCGACGGTGACCGGCTTGTTTGTGCCGTCGATCACCTGCCACGCCACCGGCGGGCTTTGCAGGAAATAGCCGTTTGTGGCCTGAGGGGTGAATTTCAGTTGACCATCTTTCTGAATCTCCACCGGCACGTTGTAGCGCAGCTTGATCCTGCTGATGTCGGCACCGGCGCTGATTTCATACACGCTCTCGGCAAAACCGCTCCCCGTGGGGCGGTAGCTGAGGTTGATGCCGTTCCACAGTCCCTGATAGGTCACCCCGGTGAACGGCGGCGCCTTGCCGCCGGGTTTCACCTCGCCGGCTGCGGCCGTTTCACCGCCATTTGCCGTCGCGGTGGGCTTGACGCCGGAGGCACCGACGAATTCCTCGACCAAAGCGGTGCCGCCCGAGCTGACGGCATACATCTTTGCAGGGGAGAATCCGAGCAACTGCCCGCCCGATTGATACTGGAGAAGGGATGCCTGCGGTGGCATGCCGACTGCTTGCGCGTCGCCCGGCGGGGTCATGGCCGCGTGAAGCAGCACCCCCGGCAACAGCCATGCATTCAGCAACATCAGCGCGACACACTTGAATTTCCTGTAGTTTTTCATTGGTTCATTTTCTGTGGTTTCCAGCATCCAATCTGCGGCCCGAATTTCCGAAAAATTTCCGCTTGCGGCGAGCCATACAAGGCTGTATGTTTCAGTTCAAGCACAAATTTCAATAATTTCCACCAGATTCTCATTTTGAATGATCCCATCTGACCCAAAAGTGCCGAAGCCGCCCGACCGCGGGCCGGACAAATGGCTTGATGCCGCCGTCACAACGCTGATTGCGGAAGGGATAGAAGCCGTCAAGATCGACCGGCTGGCAGGCCAACTCCGCATCACTCGCGGCAGCTTCTATCATCACTACAAAGACCATGGCGACCTGCTGCGTGCTTTGCTGGACCACTACGTCCGGACCAATTTTGAGAACTTTGTCGGGATGCTGCCGCATCTGCGGGGCACGGCCAAGGAAAGGTTGGGGACGCTGTGGGAGGCGACGGCGAGCAAGGAGTATCGCGACTACGACTGGGCCGTGCGCATGTGGGGGATGCGCGATGCGCAGGTGGCTGAGGTGCTGGCCGGAATCGACGTCAAACGCATGGATGTGCTGATCGAACTGTTCATGGAACTCGGCTTCGACGAAGACGGTTCCTGGATCCGCGCCGCCCTGGCCTATCACGGTTCGCTGGGGGATCGCGCCTTCTTCGGTCCCTTCCCGCCCATGGTCAAACGCCTCGAATGGCGCCGCATCGCCCTGGAGATCCTGTGCCGGCCGGATGCGGGGTGAAGAACCGCCACAGGTCGCGCTTTGGGTGTTGCTTTCGCGGCCGTGGCGGACAGCCCAGCGCGTCGTAGCTGATGGTGGTCGTCAGGCCGTCCTGGGTTTCGCTCAGCGTGTCGCCCAGCGAATCGTAGGTGAAGCCGCTGTTGCTAGAGTTATTAGAAGCCTGAGTTAGGCGGCCCAGGCCGTCGTAGGCATAGGTTTCGGCGGTGGTCGTGGTGGCGACCCCGGCGGCGGGCGTGAGGGTTTTGCCGGTCAGCCGGTTGCCCGCATCGTAGCTGGCGGCCACCACCGTGCCCGAAAGACGTTCTGGCAGTTGTCGTTCAGTGGCGCAAAGTGCACTGGTCCCCAGAGATACCGAAAATGACCCTCATTTATCTAACGTTTCTGACACACCTTTTGAAACTTCTGATAGAGGGCAACGGAAATTCTGAATCTGTGGGATGAGATCACGGTATCTAGATCGGCCAGTGCGGCCCGTCTTGAAAGCAGGCCGCGCCTCGCAGCGCCTGCAAGCAGCCCGAGGGTTCCGATGGTGGCGATACCCTCGTTCTGGGCGACGCGGAGCAGCAAACGCTCATCCGCCAGCAACCATGCCGCGTGATGGCGTATGGCATAGGTCAATGTCTGCCGGTCACTGACATTCAATCGTCCGGACGTGTACCGTGATTGCGCAAATGCGACGGTTCGAACAGATTTCAGAAAGGCTTCAAGGCGAGACTGTTCAGAATCATGGTCATGAGTGCCAGTAAACACTTCGTCCACGACGCATTGCAGTACCACAACGTCCGCACCAAGCAAGCGGGTGATGAGTTCCAGTCGGTTGAGTTTCGCCAGAAAAATCAACGGACTCGCGTCACAGACCACGGTCGTCATCAAACAGAGTTAACACCCGCCATCAGGGAGTTCATCGCGGGGCGTTGGCCACAGTTGCGTGCCCAACGCTGCCGCAACCATCGAGAGGTGCTTCAAAATGAGATCAAAGCCTACTTCGGGGTAAATTTCAATAGTATCAACTACAGCAAGCTGCGCGATAACAATCTCGTGGATTGCCAGGTATCTAACAAACTCCACATGCAGAAAACCAAGGAAGCTCGGCAGATCGCCCGGCGCAAGGCCCGCTTGCTGCTCGCCGAAGGCACCGCCCAACGCCAGGAAACCGCCCTCCAGCAGGAAATGATCCAACTCGACCGGATCGTAAGTCCATCTCCAGATCTCTGGACATAGGGGGATTTTTCATTTCGCAGGGCGGTCGGGGGGCGGGGCGACGGCGAAGCTGAGCCGCAGAGTGCTGCCGGGGTAGATCACGCGGCGCGCGCTGAGCACTTCGCAGAGGTACGCGAGCAGGCGCGTGCGCTCGGGCGTCGCCTGGGATTCGAAGTCCACCTGCAACACCCCGTCGCTGATGCTCAGCGTGCCGGTGCTTTGAATCATGCCCTCGACCATCCCGCGCTCATTGCCGTTGGTGCCCTGCCAGATGTCGCCCACGATGCGGGCCATTTCGCCTTCCGCCTGCCAGGCGCTCATTTTCACCAGGTTGCCGAGCATGCGCGTTTCGCTTTCCAGCATTTCGTAGTCCGCAGCGCTCTCCCGGCGCGGGGTGAGCTTGAGCGCCTCCTCAATCACCTTGAGCCCTGCGGCCAGGGCTTTGAGTTCAACTCCTTTCTTGCCTTGATGGAGTTTGACGAGCGATTCGAGCTTGCCTTGGGCGATGTCGTCGAGTTGCCGCCCGAGGATCTTGGCGATGCGCCCGCGAAGGTTGGCGCGCTGTTTTTGGAGGCTGGTGTATTCCGGATTGGGGTGGTCCAGGCCGGCGGGCACGCGCTGCATCCGGTAGGTGTAGAGATGGTCCAGAACGTAGGCCCCGATCATGTGCTTGAAGAAGTTTTCCTGAGTCCAACGATTGAAGAGCATGCCGCACACGCGGGTCGCGGGCTGATCCCGGATGGGCGTGATGACATGGGTGGTGCCGGACGTGGTGCGCTTGATGATGATTTCGCGCAGTTCGACCATCTTGCCGGTCTTGCGGCGGGTGCCCTTGGCGTCGGTCTCGTAGATGGGCAGTTGACAGGTCCGTTCAAGGGGCGCGTAAGCATACTCCTTGCCGTTGATGACGGTGGGTTGGGGCACGAAGAGCGCGTGGTCGACGGGTGCGGGTTGTTTGTGGTAGGCGATGAAGTCGGCACCCATGTCGATGATGGTTTGGTAAACTTTGGCTTCCGCGCCGCCGCGGTCGAAAATCACGGTGATGCGGCGTTGGCCGCAGACTTCCTTGGCCAGGCGGAGCAGTTCGGGAAGCATCTGGTTGAGCCGCTCGTTGAACGGGGTGGGCAGGCACAGCAGCGGGGTGGCGTCGGCCAGGTTGATCCAGTAATCGGTGCCGCCCTTGACGACCCGCTGCTTGCTGGTGGAGAACACCTTGCCGATCTTACTACCACCGTAGTAGCATTGGACGTGACCGTCCACATAAAGGACGGCCTCCGGGTGTGAGCTGCCCGCCATGAGGTCTTTGGCGCGCAGGTTCATCAACCCGGCGGCCTTTTTCCTGGCGGCGAGAGCCTTGAGTTTGCGCCGCAGCGTCTTGACCGCCGGGACCCGGTCAAGCCCGAGGAGACGGCCGATGAAGAGGGGATTGGACTGGTTGATGCGCTCGGGGTTGCCGACCCGCAGGACCGCCATGCAGAAGAGCGTCAGGAAGAAGCTGCGCAGGCCGTAGAAAGCCGGGCCCATGGTGCGATAGGTGGTCCGGGCGTTCTCCAGGAAGCCCGAACCGGCGAAGATGGCGATGGCAAGAAGCGCGCCGGCGCCCTTGACGTGAGGGCATGGCGCAAAGATCGGAGGAGCGTCTTCAATGAACCCGAGACAGGCGGCCATGCGGTCCGCAGCGCGGTTGAGCGGATCGCCGGCAGGCTGGCAGGATCCCGGCGCACAGGCACCGGTGGGACTGGCGGACGCGGTGGTTTCGCTAGACACGGTGGTTTCGCTAGACGCGGTGGTTTCGCTAGACGCGGTGGTGGCGGTGGCGGTTTCGCTTTGGAGAGCTTGGAGTTCAGCGGCTTCCTCGTCGAGCGAACTGGGTTGGATCTCCGGCAGTTCGAGTTGTGGTTGGGTGCCTTGGGCGAGGGCCGAGTTCACCGACCTGGGTGAGACCTTGGTGATCCGGGCGATCTCCTTGATGGTGAAACGCTGGCCGCGGAGTTGTTGGATCCGGGCGCAAAGGGTTGGGGTGAGGGATTCGGGGCGACCCTGGATCTTCTGAACGAGGCCCTCAACGCCGCCCTTGCGGAAGGCGGCGACCCACAGGTTGATGGTGCGGATGGTCACCTGCCAGGCGGCGGCAATTTCCTTTTGACTGATGCAGTGGCTCAAGTGGAGCTGGACGGCGACGTAGCGATCATGGGTTGGATCGGACAGCTCGATGTGGAAGGCGGGCTGTCCGTTGAGGAGGACAAGCCGCACGCCGGCGGAGGTGATGACCGAGAGTTGCGGGGTGAGGCACCGGGACCGGGTCTCGGAGAGCACGAAGGGCAGGGTGTCAGGCATCGGGTCCATGGGCAAAACGGCGGCGCGGGCCGCTGAAAGAAACATGCGCGTACGCGCACGCGCGAATCAAGAAATATTTTTTGCGCATATCAAATATTTTTCGAACCGGCTGAATCGTTGGCAAATCAACGGATTTCCGAATTCAGCGGCCTCCGGCCGGAGTGCCTATGTCCAGAGATCTGATCTCGTGCCACACATGCACCTAGCACCCAAAATACCGGAGGAGAGAATGTGCCGATCCTTATGGAGTTTTGAACACCCCAATCTGTGATCCACGATCTCATCATGGCGCAGCTTCTACACGCACGAACAGCTTACCGTTGACCGGGGCGGCCGCGACCGTGAACTCCACTGTCTCAACGGAGCCACTGGTGGTGATTGGCGCTATACCCGTCCCGGCATCGGGCGTCCAGCTCACCAGATCGGTGGAGGTCATTACCGTGTAGGTCAGACCGCTGCCCTTGGTGCGCGTGTATTTGAAGGTGCTGGTGGTACTATCAAGTTGCTGGCTGATCGGGTTGGACGAGGTGCCGGCTGTGGGATCGAGTCCGAAGGCGAATTTCTGGAAGTTAGTCATGCCATTGCCGTCTGAATCGTGGGCGGGGTTCTTGTCGGTCAAGGTGCCATTGGCGAAGGTTCCATTGGCCCAGATATCATACGGGGAACCTACCATCACCGTCCCACTACCGGCGAAATAGGTATCATTTTGAAAGGTGGCACCGGAAGTGACGGAACCATAGGTGCCGGCAGCCTGCGCCACTCCGCCGAGGGTCAGCGAGGCGACGGTCTTGGTGCCGGTGTGGTTCAGGTTGAGGGTGGCACCTGCGCTGATGCTCAAGGCACCGACACCCAGGGCATCCGTGACATCACATTGCAAGGTGCCGGCAATGACGGTGGTGCTACCGGAGTAGGTGTTGGTGCCGGACAGGATCAGAGAGCCAGCACTTGTCTTGATCAGGCCCCCGGTGCCGCTGATTGCGCTGGTGCATATCAAGGTGAAGTCTGACTTGAAGGTGGTATCGGCGGTCAGTGTGATGGGACCGCTCCAGGTGGCTCCCAAGCCATTTGGAGTGTAGATTGTGCCGCCATTGCTAACCAACGAGTTTGTTGCAGTGACATTGTCAAACTCGATGGTGGTTCCACTTCCAAGCGTGACCGGTCCCGTACCTAAAACACCTGCGCATAGCGGATTGGTTGAGCCGATCATGGTTCCCACATGCAACGTGCCACTGTTGACGATGGTGCCGCCGCTATAGGTGTTAGGGTTCAAACCGTATATTTTCAGCACTCCGGAAGAACTCTTGGTCAGACTGCCCGTGCCCGAAATTACGCCGGCAAGATCCACCTGTCCGCTGCCGGAACCGGCCACGCTCGCATGGGTCGCCAGGCTAACAGGAGAGCCGATGATGACTCCACTGGCTGAGTTCTGGTTGACCGTCGGCAGGGTGCCGGTGAGTGCTAGGCCGTTGCTGCCACCGAGGGTCACCGCACCGGCAAAGTTAAGTTGGTTGACGAAGAAGCCATCGCTCAGGTTCTGAGTTGCGGTATATGTTCCAGCAATGAAGTTGAGGGTATAGTCCGATTGGCCGGCGGCAAGCGGCGCATAGTCAAAACCGCTGGTTTGGGCCCATTGAGTCGCTTCGCTCCAGTTGCCGTTGACGCCATTCCGCCAGGTGAAGTTAGTGGGAGGATTCCACACGGTGATGGCGGATTGCGTGCCGGTGATGGCGGGCGTCGCCATATCAGTCGCGGTGATGGATTGCAGGCCGAGGGTATTGAGCGTCACGCTATGGGTGAAGGCATGTGTGCCGGCGTCGCCGCCTGCAAAGGTATAGTTGGCTGGCAGGGACGCGGCACCATCGCTGCTGGTAAAATGGATAGTTCCGGCGTAGGCGGTGGCCGTGTTGTTATAGGCATCCTTGGCCGTGACCGTCACACTTTCCGCCACGCCTGGTGCCTGCGGACTCGGGTAACCGGCCAGAATAAGCACAGTCGCCGCACCCGGAGTCACGGTGATGGACGACTGGGTGCCGGTGATGGAGGGCGTCACCGTGTCGGTGGCGGTGATCGATTGGGTACCGGCTGTGTCGAGCGTCACGCCACTGAAGCTATGCGTGCCGTTGTCACCGCTGACAAACGTGTAGTTGGCCGGCAAGCCTGCCGCCACTGCGGTGCTGGTGAAATGAACCGTGCCCGTATAAGTGGTGGCGGCGCCCCCACTAGGTGTCTTGCACGTGACCGTCACACTGGCCGGCGAGCCCGCCGTTTGCGGACTGGGAAAACCGGTCACTGTTAGATAAGTCGGGGTCGGACTGGGCAGCACGGTGAAAGGTGCGCTGTTAGCCGCGATCAGACTGTCGCCGCTGGTGCGGGTGGCGGTGATAACCACGCCACTCTCCCCAGTGCCGTAGGTGACGCTGCTGAGGGTCACGGCAGTGTTTCCCGCCAGAATGGTGCCGGTGAGGGCACCGCCTAAGGCTCCGCTGCCGGTATAGAGGCTGAGACTCACGGCGGTGTCCGCCAATACCTGACGGATCAAGCCATTGGCGTCCTGCGCCTGCACCACGACGCTGAAGCCCACGCCGGCGACTGGACTCGTGCCGCCGTTCACAGCAGTGATTGCCAGTTGCGTCGGATAGGTGGGCAAACCATTGACGGTGAGCAGCAGCTTCTTGTTGACCGTGTCCAGCGAAACCACCGCGCTGGTAAATCCGGCGGCGTAGGAACCACTGTCCACCACCGGCGTGGCCGTGAGGGCCCCTGTCGGTGTGACACTGGAAGTGGCCAGCGTGTATGTGCCAGACGGCAAACTGGCGGGCAGATTCAAATGCACCACGGTCGAGTTGAAGGTCATCACCCCGGCTATGGTCAGCGACGTGGTGTTGGCTTGGGTGACCGGGTCGCGGGTGAGCGTGAACACAGCCTTGGCACCCGTGCTGAAGGTGGCCGCGCCGGCAAGGCTGCCGGTGCCGCCGAGGGTCGCGCCGGAAGCCACGCTCAGCAAGCCGATGCCGCTGTTGGTGCCGTTGACCAACAAGGTGCCTGCACTGACGGTTGTCGCTCCGGAGTAACCGTTAGAACCGGTGAGGGCAAGCGTACCGGCGCCGGTTTTAGTCAGATTGCCATTCGTGAGGCTACCGCTGAGTTTGGCGTCGATGGCGGCGGAGCCCTTATCCACCTGCACGGTGCGGGTTGCGGCACCCAGGTCCAGCGGATTTTGGAAATCCACGGTGTTTGTGGCCGTGGCGTTACCGAGAATCAATGTCTGGCCATTGAGGCCGGTGCTGGCCGTCGCCCAGGTCACTGTGGCAGACGCGCCGCCGAGGTTCACTGCGCGATCCGCACCATAGGCCGCCCAGCCGCCGGCACCGGTGAAATTAACCCCGGTGACGGTGCCCGCAGCCGCCAAAGAGCGGGTGAAGTCGCCCGCGCCTAGACCGATGACGCCGCCGTTGAATGTCAATGCGCTCGTGCCGCCGGAGACGCCGATGCCGCCGGCAATAGCGGTGGCGTTGCTGAGGACCAAGGCTCCACCGCTCACGGTAAACAACCCGCCGACGTTGGCGTTGGCCGCCGAGAGGGTCCAGGTGCCCGTGCCGGATTTGGTGAGATTGTTAGGAAGGGCTGTCGATTGGCCAAGGGGTATCACGCTGGCAATTTCGCCTTTTCCGGTTGTGGAGCCTTGAAGAACGATGGTTTTGGGGCCCCGGTTATCAGTGATCGTAAAAGCGCTTGTAAACTTCAACAGGCCGCTGCCGGATTGATCGAACCGGTAAGTGGTCCCATTCGCTCCGCCCATATTGATCACGCGGTCGCTCGTCTCACCCGTGCCGGTATAGAGCAGGTTGCCGCCTTGATAGGTGCCGCTGGTTCCGAGCCCGATCGTGCCGTTGGCCACGGTGGTCGGCGCGCCGAGGCTACTGCTGGCGGAGTGAGCCGTTCCCAAGCCGACAGCGGTGGCGACACTGTTGAGTGATGACACTTTCAACGTGCCATTGTTATCGGTGATGGTCGGGCCAGTGTAAGTGTTGGCCCCGGTGAGTTCCAACACACCGCCTGTAGTTGCCATGTGCTTGACGCCCATCGAGCCGCCGCCTGGGCCGGTGGAATCAACGAGATTGGCCGAAATCGTGACCGTCGCGGCACCGGCGTTGGTGGTATCAAAACCAATCAACGCACCGGCTTTCAAGCCGTTGTTGTTTATCGTGGAGAGATTGGTGAACAAGGTGTTCGCTTGGGTGAGAGTGAAATCACTCGCGCCGCCGACGTTGACCATCAGCATGGCACCACTGGCCACCGTGATGTTGGTCGGCGTCCATTGCGACGAGTCATTGCTGTATAGCGATGACTTGAATTGAAGGATACCGGCGTTGATGATGGTTGGACCGGTGTAGGTGTTGGTGCCATTGAATTTCACCGGCACCGCCGAAGCTCCTGTTTTGATCACACCGCCTGGACCGCTCACATTGTTCGATAGGGTCATGTTGCCGGTGGTTCCCGTGTCAAAGGTCGAGGTGGCTGCCAAGGTGAGGGTCGGTCCGGTCATGGCAAACCCGAAACTGTTGCCGTTGGACAGGGTGGCACCGTTGAGGGTGATGGCATTCGGCAGGGTGGACGAGTTGGGGCCGAAGGAAGCGCCACTGTTTATGGTGATCGGCCCCGTTCCCAAGGGATTGGTCAGTTTGGCCAAATTGAGAGTGCCGCTGTTGATGATGGTGCCGCCGCTGTGTGTGTTCACGGCGTTGAGGGTCAGCGTGCTGGAACCGGACTTGGTCAAAGTGACGGCACCCGTCCCATTGTCCGTGATGACGGAGTTAATGGTCAGAGCTGTGGCGTTATTGACAACGAGTTCGCCAGATGTGTTGTCAGCTCCGCCGGCGGTGATCGTACCCGCAGTGCCGGTGCCGGAGACACCGATCATGTGACTGCCACCCGAGGTAAGAAGGCCGCCGACGGCAGCGAAGCGGAGGATTCCTTGCGTACTGCTGTTGCGGACATCGATTGTGCGGGCGCTGGCGTCGCTGACCCGCAAGGTGTTGGCGTCAATCGTGCCGGTGGCGGCCATGGTGATGTTGCCGGTCGGAGTCGCAGTCACAACACGGTAGTTGACACTCGCGCCAGCGGCCAGCGTGGTACTGATGAGCGTGTTATAGGCTGTGTAGGCGGTGGCGACCCCCGAACCGTTGTTGATCGCCCAATCGGTGCCGGTGTTGACCGTGGCCCAGGCACCGAGGATGCCGGTGGCGTCATTGGCCTGGGCAGTTTTTACCACTGCGGTGGTACCGAGGGTGCCCGTAGTGGCCTTGAAATCAACGGTGGCACCGGCGCTGCGGGCGATGGTCAGGGAGCCGCCTGTGCCACGGAGGTCAATCAGGGTGTTCGTGCCGGTGTTATTCGCATCAATCGTTGCAGCACCAGTCGTGAGGGTGAGGCCGTTGACGATTTGTGAGCGGGATTGAGCGCTGAGGCCCTTGAGTTGGAACGTGCCGGAGCCGGTGAATGCCAAGGGGGATGAGCTATTGAGAATCGTGGCTTTGGAGGCCGTGTCGGCGACCAGCGTGCCGCCCAGAATCTTGGTCGTGCCGTCGTAGGTGTTCGCGCCGCTGAGCGTCAATGTGCCCGCACCGGCCTTGGCCAGACTCATGCCTGTGCCGCTGATGATTCCCGAGGCGGCCAAGGTCATGCCCGAGTTCACATTCCATGTTTGGCTGGCACCCAGCGCGATCGGTGTTCCCCAAGTCAGATTGACGGTGGCGACAGACATATCGATGCCACCGGCTCCGAGCGTGAGCGGACCCGCCCCGGTGACGCCGATAGCCGATAAGGCGCTCGCCACGCCAATGCCACCCCACGAACTGGAACTGGCCAACGTGAGACTCGCACCCAGCGAGGTGCTGGTCCAGGTGGCCATGCCGCTGGAACCGGGTGCTGTGCCGCCACCCCAGCTTGCACCGGCCGTGAGGTCGGTGCCGGTGGCGGCCTTGACGATCGTTTGGTCGGTTGCATTGACCGTGAGCGTGCCCGCCGCAGAATCGCCGCCAACGCACGCCAGGGTGACCGATCCGACAGTTTCCCCATTTTGCAGGCTGCTGCTGGTGAAACGCGTGGAACCACTGCCAAAGGCCAGCGTCTGGCCATAGGTCTTGCTTTGATTGTCGGCGGTGACCGTTAGAGCGGCGGGGGTGATGGTGCCGGTCACACCGACGGCTTGGGTGAGGGTGTAATCGCCCGCCTGAGCACCGGTGAGGGTGGAGGTCGATGTCACTGTCTTGCCAGTGCCCGCGTCCGTGGTGTCGAAGGAGCCGCTCAGGACCAAACTCACCGTGTCGCCGGTGTAGGGCTTACCGTCGCCGGTGGTGCCGGCTCCCGCCGCTTCCGCGCCTTGCAGCGCTGCGCCCGTCAGGGTTGCGGTTGTTAGTCCGTCGTAGGTCTTGCCAGTGACCGCGGGCGTTGCTGATAGCGTGAGTGCCTTGGGCGTGATGGTTCCGGTCAGGCCACTCGGCTGGGTGAGTGCATAATTGCCGGCATTGGCACCGGAGAGGGTCGAGGTCGAGGTCACTGTCTTGCCGGTGCCCGCGTCCTTGGTGTCGAAGGTGCCGCTCAAGATCACGGCCACCGCGTCGCCGGTGTAAGGCTTGCCGTCGCCGGTGGTCCCGGTCCCGGTCGCTTCAGCGCCTTGGAGCGTGGCACCGGTTAGGGTTGTGGCGACGAGTCCGTCGTAAGTCTTGCCGGTAACCACAGGAGTGGCTGTTAGCGTAAGCGTCTTGGGCGTGATCGTCCCGGTCAGTCCGGTCGGTTGGGCGGACAACACATAGTTGCCGGCATTTGTGCCACCGAGGGAATAACCGGTGGCCGTGACCCCCTGGGTGCCCACATTCGGGCTGGCGAATGAGCCGCTGCCCGGGACCACGGTGACCGTCTCGCCGTTGATCACGCCTGAGAGCGATCCGCCTGTCAGAGTGGCGGTGTTGCCGCCGTCATACACCTTGCTAGATACCGTGACACCGGTGAGGATCAGGCTTTTGCTTGTCACTGCATAGGCGTTTGCAGCGGACGCGCTGCCGCCGTAGGTGGCGTCGCCGCCATAGGAGACGGTGATCGAATGATTGGCCACCGCGAGCGTGCTGGTGGCGAAAGTGGCCGTGCCCGCACTCAAGGAGCCGGAGCCTAACACCGTGGCTCCGTCCCAGAAAATCACCGTGCCGGTGGCGGGTGTACCTGACACGCTCACCGCTGCGGTGAATGTCACCGTCGTGCCATAGGGTCCGCTGGCCACGGGCGAGGACACGATGGCCGTGGAGGACGGCTGGACGGCGGGAAGGCCGCTGACCTGGCTGGAGTTGGCACTTTCCCCGACGCCATTGATGGCCGAAACCACATAATAATAGGTGCTGCCGTTGACGGCTGTCAGATCGTCATATCTTGCGGTGGCGGGATTGCCGATCAAGATATAGGGGCCACCGTTAGCCAGCGAGCGTTTCACAGAGTAGCTGGTGGCACCGGGCGAAACCGTCCAAGTCAGGCCGACATGGTTGTTGCCGGGCACGGCGAGCAGGTTGGTTGGCGGAGGGGCCAACTGGCTGGTGATGGAGATGGCCAGCGGGGCGGAGGTGCTCGCCGCATTGGCCGCGTTGCCCATATACTGGGCGGTGATGTTGTAGGTACCGATGGCCAGACTGCTGGTGGTAAGGCTGGCTTGATGGGAACCGTTCAAGGCGCCGCTGCTAAGCAACGTGGTGCCGGCATAAAACGCCACGCTGCCAGTCGGCGAGCTGCCGGTCACCGTGGCCGTGAACGTCAGCGGCGTGCCTAGATCTGCCGGCGTGGTGCCGCCAGTCAGCGCGAGCGTCGTGGTGGTCGCGGGCAGAACGGTCACCGTGCCGGCACCGGTAAAGTAGGTATTCTTGTTGGCCGCAGGCGAGGACGAGGAGCCGTAGGAACCGGCGGGCATCGGGGTAGTGCCGAGGGTCAGCGACGCTACGTTGCGATTTCCCGAGAAATTCAGCTTGGCGATGGCACCGGTGGTGATGTTCAAGGCACCGGGGCCCACCGCCGCAGCCGTGTCGTAGGAGAGCGTGCCAGCCTGGATCGTGGTGGGGCCGGTGTAACTGTTAGTTCCGCTCATGTGCCACAGGGTGGTGCCGACGGTGGTGAAGCCGCCCGTGCCGCTGATGTTGCCGGTGATTGAAAAGCCGCCGGTGGTTCCAAAATTAAACGTGGTGATATCGGTCAGCGTGACAGGGCCGCTGAGGGTGCTTGAAAAACTATTGCCTCCAGTGATGGTTGCACCGTTCAGGAAGATACTGTTCGTCAGACTCGTCCGGTTGACCGATAGGGTTGCATTGCTGTTGACGGTCAACGGTCCGGTGCCAAAGAACGGTGTGACGGAACCCGCGCCTGCGACAAAATTAACAGTGCCCGCATTGAGGACGGTGCCGCCGCTGTAGGTGTTGTTGATGTTATTGATCGTCAATGTGCCTGCGTTGTTCTTCGTCAGAGCGCCAATGCCGGAAATCTGGCTGGAAATCGTGACATTGCCGCCGCTGGTACCGCCGAAGAGGGTCATGGCGGTCAGACTCAACGGTGCAGTGAAGGTCACCGCGCTGGAACTGTTCTGATTGAACTGCGGCAACAGCGTGCCATTAGCGGTGAAGGCCAGGCTGTTGGTGCCAGCAAAAGTGACCGCACCGCCCACGTTGAGTTGGTTGAGTAAAAACCCGTTGTTCATGTCTTGGGTCACGGTGTAGGTGCCCGCCGTGGCGAAATTAAGACTGCCGTATGCCAACCCGGTGGCGGCGGGCGCGCCTGATGTCCAATTACCCGCGACACTCCAGTTGCCCGTAGTGGCACCGTTCCACGTGTAAGACACGGGCAGACCGGCCCAGACGGAGATAGACACGGTGGCTGGAGACGAGTTGCTGGTGCCATTGTTAACCAGGAAACTGAAGCTGTCTGATCCGCTATAGTTGGCCGCAGGAGTGTAGGTTAGGTAAGGCGCGATTCCCGTTAGAACGCCGTGTGCGGGCGAGTTGACGACCGAGTAAGCCAGTGTGCCGCCACTGCCCGTTAGAGTGATCGCTTGGGCGGCGTTTTGCAACAAGGTCAAGCTCTGCGCGTGGGCATAGGGCGTGCGGTTGGTGACACCCGTGCCGTCATAGAGCCACTGCGTGCCGATGATGGCACCGTTGGCACCGGCGAATGACGGGCCGGTCCATTTGAGTTTTGCCACTGCGGAACCGGTGTTTTCATCATACTCCATCTGAAGGTCAACCAGTTGGCCCGCCGTCAGACTAACCGATGCGCCGTCGGCCCAGTTGGTCGTCTGGTTCACAGAGTCATCGATGACGAGCGCTCCGTTGATATATAATCTGACGCCGTCGCTATTGAGCGTCGAGAATGTATAGATTCCAGTTTCTGGGACCAACAGCAAGCCGCTCCAACGCACGCTGAAGGTGTCCGCGCCGATCGAGGGGTCTGGCGAACCGGTTCCCCAATCGAAATTCACCTGTGCGTCGGTGCGTGTGACTTTTAGGTTAGTGAAGTCTATGTTGTCAAAATACTCACCTTTCAAGCCGGTACCGGCGGTGCCCACAAGGATGCTCACCGTTGCTGGTGCGGAGGTTGTTAGGATATCCGTTACCTGGAAGGTGAAGGAGTCCGGGCCAGTGTATCCGGCTGTCGGTGTATATGTCAGGTTCGGGGCGGTGCCGGTGAGCGTGCCGTGAGCGGGCGCGGTCACGTTGGCGAAAGTCACCGAAGTTCTAGGCGAAGAGCCAGTGAGCGTGATGACCTTGGCACCTGTGGTGGCCACAGCCTGGGAATTGGCGATGGCTAGGCCGAGGTTC
>Ga0118677_10003435_pt2 | contig 18421 bp, 21 predicted proteins | sample AliMusrvi5mmetaG_FD_86154 | JGI IMG/M metagenome (GOLD analysis project Ga0118677, IMG submission 86154) | reverse complement strand
GCACATTCGCGCCGATAATCGTCGAACACGCGAACCCGCCGAGGCCATTCGTTTCCAGCCATTCCCGCCCCAGCGCGTGCTTGAGATTCTGACATTCTGCCGGGCCAAAAACCGTGCGCATGTCCGCAATCTAATGATTCGCAGTTCCGCCGGAAAGAAAAATCAGAGGCAATGCAGCCTACAGCCCGGTGCGCCGGAGGACGATTTCAAGCGTTGATCCCGGCAACTGACTCTTTCAATTTAGTTCCCGTTATTTTTCCAGTTAAGTAATCGTCGAGTTTCCCGCTAAATATATGATCCAGAGGCAAGCCGGATAACATATTCCGACTTAGTGAAGGTGGCACAACAAGCCATATTGGATTTGCCGAAGAAAAAGGATTACCCCCATTTCCCCAAAACCAACGAATTCCAAGTCGTGGCTCTTCATCCCAATCCATAGCAACGATAGCCCACCGCTCATCTAAATTTTTGTAAACAACAACATACGGTCCTCCTACACTATTTTGCGGAGAATTAATCGACAGGATTTTACTATCATTTCCTAAGTCAAAATTTTCACCACTCATTTTTATCTCCTTTTTATATGTCGAACTTTACTTTTTACTTTTGTTTTGCCAACCACGAGCAATCCATAAAATGGATTTGCTTGTTGGGTTAATTATATTCCTGAAGGTTACGAGTGCCAGAATCGGAAAAACGACCATGCAACGCCAGTTGAATGCTAACGCAGTGCGCCATTCACCATGTAGCAAATGAAAGAATGCCCTAGTCAGGCCACAACCAGGGCATTCTTTCCCACTAATCGCTTTGACCAAGCATAGGTTAGGGCCATGGTCGATCCATGACAAAGGGACATGCCAGAGTATTGCTAGAGACAGTCCGGCAAGAAGGCCGACTCCCCATAGTTTTCGACCATGCGCCATGTTACTTGACCAGAAGATTTCCTTGGGCGTCCTTGAACGAGCCGCACAGTATACTGATTAAGTCTACTAAAAACCAAATACCGCAACCACCAAACGTCAGTAGTTGAAGAACGCCGATTCCTGTGTGCCCAGTATAGAATCGGTGTCCACCAATGGGCCCCAATAAAATACATATAACAAGCGCGGTCACCCAACTTTTCCCTGCTGCGGCTTGGAGATTTACGGCGGCTTGCTGACGCACCCCACACTTCGGGCAGATTTCAGCTTCCTTCTTGATGACTTGTCCACATGATTTGCAGAAATTTTCATCTGCACTTTTCGTTGCGTTATCCATTATACTATTCTCCTTATCACCGCGTGTTATTTGATTAGGTCAATTGATGCGGCGTTCTTCAATAAACCCACTATTTTACTCTACCGAACTATTCAATGATCTCAATTTAGGATTTGCTGAATTCTATTTAAGCGCATTGCTTGTGCTGGCGTCATTTCTGCGGCAGCAGCTTTCGTCGTTTTTTCAGTGTAGTCTGTGAGCAATTTAAGCGCATTATCAGCACCCGATTGATTTCCATTCTGCATCTGGATAGCGATTACCCTCATCTTTTTGGCGTCTTTTTCCGCATCATCCAATAAGGAATCCACCTTACTTGCCTTGCTGCATCCACTAATCAACACCATTAGCGCTAGCAGTAGCGTGCTACTGAGTATTTGTTTAATTTTTAGTTGCATATACCTTATCTCCTCTTACTCGTATGGCTTTTCAGTTCCGCCCCGTTTGTTGCAGTTTCTGGACTCTGCTCGATACTTCTTTTCCGCGTTCTACATACTCATATGACTAACTGGATTGCTTCAGGCGCTGCAACCGGTCAAACCACCACTTCCCGGCAAGGCAACCAACTTAGTTGGCCGCTTGCCGGGATGATGGGGAATAGTTGCATCATGCCTTAGCCGCCGACGATGATGGAGACTTCGTTGCTCCAGAGGCCGACGCGTTGGTCGCCGACCCGGTAGATGCCTTTGTATTTCCATTTGGTCGGTGTCACCGGTAACGGCGTGGTGTCCGTGTAGCCGGGCGTGGTGTCGTAGGCCAGCAAGCCAAACCCTTTGCCGTCACCGCGATCGACCATTAGTTCAATCATGTCGAGGTAAGCGGTGTGACCGCCCCAGCCCCAGCCCACAAGCACTTGGCCGCCGCTGAGTGTCGCATCCAGTTCTGGCTGGACGGTGGTCAAGTCCGGCGCGACCGGTTGCGAACCTTCGATGCCGAGAGCGTTGCCGATGGAACTATTGTAGTTGCTGTTGGCCTTAATCTGTTTCACCAACACGCGGAACCGGGTTTCCACGCCCGGCGCCACCGGCGGCACGGCTGGCGGGAAAACCGGGGCCAGCGGCGCACCGGTCACCGGCGGGGAACCACCGTCGCGGGTCAGCTTTTTCCAATCCGACCACTGATACGCCCCGTTTTGGATGAGTTGCTGGCAGGCGACCACATAGCCGTAGTAATCGGCGTCCGCCGCTTGCGCGGTAATTTGCGGCTGGTTGATTCCCAAAATCGTCGCATAACTGCCGATATTGGTTTTGAAGGTTTGCAACTGCGCCACGAAGGCGTTGTCGTTGGTGTTTAGATAATCGGATTTTGCCATACCGCAGGTCTCCTCATGGTTAGTTTTGTGGTTCGGACGGGAAAAAGGGTGTTTGGGGAGGTTTTTGGCCTTTTGGAGCACAAAATCCGTGCGGCAGACTGCCGGTCCCGCACGGTCGAACCCCCGGACCGCACCACCGGAGAGTGTGCACCGCATCCCGGAACGCTTCGGCCACACCGCTGAACCCGGTTGACCGCACCGGCGATGACTTCGACCACGGGGTTGGCGACCGTTGACCGCGTGGCCGGCAGATTCCACCGCATCGTAAAGTGTGGTGAAAGTTTGGCCGGGAGAATTTTCCCGTGCGGTAAACTGCTTTCACCGCACGGCACCCAGCGTCGGCTGTCAGGTAAAAGAGAACTGCCGGTTGCCAGCGAGACCGGAGGGAAAGCTGCGAACGAACCGGCGGTTAGCTTGCCGCGCTTGCTAGATTGCGCTGGTGCGCTGGTGCGCTGGTGCGCTGGTGCGCTGGTGCGCTGGTGCGCTGGTAGAATTTAGCGTAAAAACCATTTGGTTCCGGATATCTAGTACGCGAAAGCGCAGAGTAAAGTCAAACCCTTTGACGTGACAAAGTGTGCCGGGCGTGCCAGCAGCCACCGGTAATGTTTGACTCGCCAGTCGGCTGGGCTTAGGACAGAATGTGACTATGATTAACCAGTATCTCCAACGAAACCGCGCGCGGTTCCTTGCGGAACTCCAGCAACTCATCCGTTTTCCCAGCGTTTCCGGCCAGCCGGTGCATCATCCCGACGTCCGCGCTTGCGCCGATTGGCTGGCGAAACATTTCCGGCACCTCGGCCTCACCGTTACCACTCACAAAACCGCCGGCCATCCGATTATCGAAGCGCACACCCAGCCCGTCGCCGGTCGACCGACCGTTCTCATCTACGGCCATTACGACGTGCAACCGGCGGAACCGTTGGAACTCTGGCACACGCCGCCGTTCGCGCCCACCGTTCGCGCCGGTAAACTTTTCGCGCGCGGTGCTTCCGACAACAAAGGCCAATTTTTCGCCCACGTCAAAGCCGTCGAAGCTTTGCTCGCCACGAAACAACCGTTACCGGTGAACATTCGGTTCCTCATCGAAGGCGAAGAAGAAATCGGCAGCGCGGAGTTGATTAAATTTGTCAAACGCCACGCCCGCCGGCTCCGCGCCGATTACGTGATTATCTCCGACACCGGAATGTACGGAAAAGGCTGGCCGACGTTGACCTATGCGACGCGTGGCATCGCCGCTTTTGAAATCCGAGTGGACGGCCCGAATCGCGATCTGCACTCCGGCGTTTTCGGCGGCAGTCTCGCCAACCCGGCGATGGTGTTAGCGCAAATCCTCGCCGGTTGCGTGGATGCCAAAGGCCGCGTCACCATTCCCGGTTTCTACGATGGCGTTCGCTCGCTCACCGCAAAAGAACGCCGCGCTTGGCGACAACTTCCGTTGAACGACCGGCGTTACGCCGCCGAACTCGGCGTGCCGACCACCACCGGCGAAACCGGTTACACCACGCTCGAACGCCGGTGGGCGCGACCGACCTTCGAAATCAACGGCCTCACCGGTGGCTATCAAGGTCCCGGCGGCAAAACCATCGTCCCGGCGTGGGCGTCCGCCAAAATCACCTGCCGGCTCGTGCCAAACCAAAATCCGAAAATCATCGACCAGCTTGTCGTGAAACATCTCCGCAAGCTCGCGCCGAAATCCGTCCGCCTCACCATTGATTCCGGTCACTATTCGCCGCCGTTCCTGACCGACACCGAAGGTCCCGGCGCCCGCGCCGCATTAGCCGCGTTGGAAACTGCTTTCGGACGCAAACCCGTCTGCACTCGCGAGGGTGGCACGATTCATATTCTCGCCAACTTTCAGCAACAACTGCGCGGCGAAGTTTTGGTGATTGGCTTAGGACAGACCGACGACAACTGGCATTCGCCGAACGAGAAGATGGAATTGAATAATTTCTACCGGGGAATCGCGATGAGCGCGGAACTTCTCCAACGGCTTAATCCGGCACCACGACCTGCAACGCGCCGGGCTTCACCGAAAACTTAACCGGTCCGTCGCCGGCATCTTCGCCATCCAGCTCAAACGGCGCAACCGTCTGGCAGGTGAATTCTGCCGTTTGGAAATAATGCACACCGGCCAGCTTCGGATGTTGACCGCACAAAATTCCCGGCAGATACCGGAGTAGTTCCCACGCGCCGAATTTTTCAAACACGCAAACATCCAGCAATCCGTCGTCGAGTTTCGCGCGCGGGAAAACCCGCACTTTGCCACCGTAATACCGGCCATTGCCAATCAGCACCGCCACGCCGGTCACGCCGGGCGCAACTTCCACCGGCGCGTGAACCGTCCGCAACATTTTCAACCCGGCCACGACGTAACTCAATGGCCCGACTTTCTTTTTCAATTTCAAACTCACCGCGCGAACGGCGCTGGCGTCGAAGCCAACACCGGCGAGTTGCACAAAATAGCGTTTCTGTCCGGCAAACTCCGCACAACCGAGATCGATGGCGCGTGTTCGTCCGGTCTCCAGCACGCGCCACGCAGCGGCAAGATTCGCCGGAATCCCGAGTTCTTTTGTGAAAACGTTCACCGTCCCGAACGGCAAAATACCGAGCGGCTTGCCGGTGATTCCGTTGACGACTTCGTTGATGGTGCCGTCGCCACCGGCGGCGACAATCAAATCGTGATTCCGGTCCGCAGCGGCGAGTTTCGTGGCGTCACCGGGACCTTGCGTTGGCGCGAGCGTGACATTCGGCCCGGCGCGGCTGTCGAGAAAGCGCCGGAACGCCCGCGCTTTCGAGCCGCTGGAAGCCGCTGGATTAAAAATGACAAGTATTCGTTTCATGCCGAGTCAGTTTTCGGTATCTTATGGAAAGCTCAACAGAAAGCAATCATGCGCATCATTGCCGGTCTTGCCAGAGGATTAACGCTCGCGGTTCCACGCGGCGACGCAACGCGCCCGACTTCCGATCGGGTGCGCGAAGCGATTTTTTCCAGCCTCGGGGCGCGCGTCCCCGGCGCGAACGTGTTGGATTTGTTTGCCGGCACCGGTGCACTCGGCTTGGAAGCGCTCAGTCGCGGCGCGCAATCAGCGGTGTTTGTCGAAAATGCGCGGACGGCATTGGATTGTCTGGCAAAAAATCTCGCCGGTTTCAAACCGGCACCGGTGGCAAAAGTCGTCCGCGGCGAAGTCCTGCGCGAACTGGCACGACTGACCGCGCCATTCCATTTGATTTTTGCCGATCCGCCTTACGGTACCGATTTCAAACCGATTTTGGAAACCGTCCGGCAACGCAATTTGCTGATGACCGACGGATTGTTCGTGCTGGAATCGGCGAAACGCGATGTGGTGGTGTTACCGTCTGAGTGGCGACTCCACCGGGAAGCAGTTTACGGCGACACGCGAGTCAGCTACGTAGCGTACGGTTAAGCAAACCGGCACGGCGCGAGAATGGCGTCAGTCATTCCGTGGAGAATTTTTTTGTTTGCCGGACAAATCGTCGCCAGCACGCCGCCGAGTTTCACCGCATCACCGGTCACGAAATAATAGGGACACAGCCGGACTCGGCCTTGAAATTGCCGGAGCGCATTCGTCTCGAAATCAAAATATTCCGCCGGCACGAGCTTCGATTTTTCAAATCGCTGGAGAATGAACGGATGGTCTGGGAAGCTGGCGAGCGCATGGTCAATCGCCGCACTCCATTCCGCCGCCGGTAAGTCGTGACCGACCGACACACCGCGTGCGCCCCAAGCCTCCTCGTGAAAACCGGAAATCTTCAGCACCAACTCGCGTTGCTTCTGCGAAAACTTTGCCATCTCGCGCCAGTCGTTGATGCCGAGTTCCGGAATCACCGCGTGCGGCGGCAACGGCGTCGCGTCCACCAGCCATGTCCGTGGCATCACCGCCTGCAACGCTTTTAACGTCGGCTCGCCCAGCTGCTCCCGCCAAAATGGCCGGAGCTGTTCCAGCCACAAAAACGCGAACCACATTTTTTCTTCGAGCTGCGGTTTTGCCGGCGGCGTCACGTTGCCGGCGAGGATCGTCCAAGCGTTCGGCACATTCGGCAAATCAAACAACTCAAAAAACCGGTAATACGTTTCCACATTTTGCAGCCCGGCCACTTCCTCCGGTCGAACTGCACGGAATCCGCATTGCTGGCCGAGCCATTCCATTTCCGGCCGGTAGGTCGCCGCTTCCTCCGAAACCACCACGACGCCGCGTTCGCCGAGGATACCGGCAAAACCCTCCAACATCCCCGCCGCACCGCCGACGATATTTTCACCAAGTTCGGCGTAAGTTTTACTGAGCCAGCCGGTCAACCCGATGCCGCCGGGAACGCTGTCGAGTTCCGAAATAAAAAACCGGTCCTCGCCCAAAATCACATCCGGCCGGAGAACGCGCGGAATGTGCGATTTGATCCGGTCACTCCGCGAAAGTTCCAGCAACTGCTCCGGCTTACCGGCGTCGAGATATTGCGCAATCCATTTCGGTTGTTTACCGGCCAACGAGTGCCGGTAGAGTGTATTGCACGCCCGGTAAAATGCGAGCAACTGCGGTCCCAACGTTTCAAATTGCTGCACCAATTCCGCCGACACCGGAAATGCCGTCGGCGCAATCCGCCAAGTCAGCCCGGCAAACAAACCACCGACCGGTAATTGGTCGCGGACATACCGGGCGCGTTCTGAATGTGTCATCACGTTAACGCGGAATATAAAGTCGGGACTACTAGCTGTCACCTTGAATTATCTAGCATATGAAAGTCTGGCCTTCACACAATCGCGGGCATCAAACCGGCGAGGTGCGGCCAGTCTTAACGGCAGACCTACTGGCTACAACATTAAAACGTCAGTCGATTTCTTCTGCTGACATCCACCGCTTTACGTACTCGCGCCCCTTGGGAGTAATCTGGTATCGAGTTGCAGTAGGTGTGGACGAAATTACCGACGGTCGGGGTGAAGTTTGAACATGATTCGCCCCGCCCCATATCGCTAGTAAATTATCCTTCAAAAGATTCAATACCAGCAGTTCCCATCCCAATGGCAGAACGATATAGGTGGCATTTGTTTCCGCAAAGTAACCAAGAATTCTGAGTTCAACATCTCCGTAACGACCAGTCAGCTTGGCAAGATTGCGTTTGTAAATTAACATCGCCTTCCGGTCGATCTCGCCCCGATCATATCGGCTATGGCATGTGGGACAGAGACAAATCATATTATCGAACTCGTGTGTCTGGCATTTTTCCCACGAGACAATATGAGCAAATTCAACTGGCGTTTGCCGGCATGTCGGTAAAGCGCAACGATGACCAGCCTCAACCAAGAGTTCGCGTTCTAACAAAGTAGGAATCGCTGGGCGATTTTTCATACGTCACTTGGTTTTACGCTACGGTTCACTAATCCAATGGTCGACTGTCTGGCGAAAAGCCATGGCGTTTTCTACGTGAAACAGATTGTCGTTGGAAAGTGCAATCTTGCGTGGTGATTCTCCATGTGGGTCAATCCGGATTAACCAGTAGTAATGCTCATAGTTGTCTGTGCCTCCTCTGTTCATTGGTACTGGGTCATGTGAGACAAATCTGGAAGCAGTGGCAACGAGTGCGTACTCGTCAGAGCGAGGAACCTGTATTTGAAACTTGCCGTCGCTATTTGTTTTCGTGCCCCGCGTGCTCGTTGCTAAGGTTCTGGCAAAAATTTTATTATGTTCTGCTACAATCTTTTCTCGGAGGTAGAACTTCAGCCAACCATAAGGGTCCCCATTCTGTTGCACTTCGTCAGCCTTTTCCTCTGAAGTTAAACGAGCGATCTCCTTAATAGCAATTGCCTGCTCGTTGCTAAGACAGGCGAGGAGTTTGGAAATGGAAAACAAGGCAATCGGAACCAAACCTAGTTTAACGCTTTCACCACCTTTTGTGGCGATAAAAACTTCTCCATCGAGATGGATGTCAGCTTTGGCCTGTTCTGCCTTCTGCCTTTCGATGTCATTAAGTTTCTCTTGAAGAGAGATGATCTCCTGCTTGGCCTTTCCCAAATCAGTTTTCAATTGCGTTGCTATTTCTTGTTCCGCTTTCTGTTTGACGGCTTGCTCTGCCTCCACTTGCGCTTGTTTTTGCCGATACCAAAGCCTAGTCCCGAGAGCACCCGCTGCAAGAATCACGATGGCCACAATTCCAACTGCCAACAGGATTTTTACCGGATTGCGAGTTAGCTTCGTGTTCGCAGACGTCCACGCGGGCATGGACGCAAGTGATGCCGGTTGTCGTGGCGGTGCTGCTCGTGGCAAGACTGACTGGCGCGGCACTATGAGGCCAATACCACAATTCGGACACGGCACCTCCGACCCGGCACCCGTGGGGTCAATCAGAATATGCTGTCCACATTTTTCGCAGTAGAATGAAACGTCCATGACTCCTCCCCATTAACTAATCACATGCATTGACGCACAGTATAGTCAGTCCGCGCTCCTTCGACAAATACAGTTTGACACTCATTCGCGTATTTGGCCGGTACCGGTGACGACGAATTTGTAGCTGGTCAGTTCTTCCAAACCCATCGGGCCACGGGCGTGCAGCTTGTCGGTGCTGATACCGATTTCGGCACCGAAACCATATTGCGCGCCATCGGCGAGACGGGTGCTGGCGTTCCAGAAAACACTGGCAGAATCTACTTCACGGAGAAATTTTTCGGCGGTGGTGCGATTACCGGTGACAATCGCGTCGCTGTGGGCGCTGCCAAATTTTGTGATGTGGTCAATCGCTTCGCCGACGCCGTTGACGACGCGCAGGCCGATAATCAAATCCAGATATTCAGTTGTCCAATCAGTGTCCCGGCGAATTTCCACACCGTGGCTGGCGAGCGTTTTTTCAATGCGCGGTAAAAATGTTTTAGCCAGTGGCGCATCGATGAGCAACGTCTCGACGGCATTGCAAACGCCGGGGCGCTGACACTTGCCGTTGATGACAATTCGTTCGGCCATGTCGAAGTCGGCATCGCGATCCACAAACACATGGCAGACGCCTTTGTAATGTTTGATGACGGGAATGCGCGACTTTTCGACGACGGCGCGGATGAGACCTTCGCCGCCACGCGGAATGCAAAGCTGAATGAGTTCGTCGAGCTTGAGCAATTCGTCAATCGCTACCCGGTCGGTCATCGGCACAACAGTGATGCTATGCGCCGGTAAGCCCGGCACGTTCATTGCCGCAGCCAGCGCGAGATTCGAGTGAATTGCCTCCGAGCCGCCGCGCAGAATCACGGCGTTGCCGGTCTTGAAACACAAACACGCGGCATCGGCGGTGACATTCGGTCGCGACTCGTAAATAATTAGAATGCTGCCGATGGGCACGCGGACCTTTTGAATGTGAATTCCGTTGGGCCGCGTCCATTCGGAAATCATTTTGCCAACCGGGTCCGGCAGACCGGCAACTTCTCGAACACCGGTGGCGATTTCAGAAATCCGTTTGTCGTTGAGCGTTAACCGGTCGAGCATCGCCGGCGATAAACCGGTCGCTTTACCGGCGGTGAGATCTTTGGCGTTGGCAGTTTGAATGGCTCCGGAGGCGCGTTCGATGCCATCGGCCATTGCGAGAAGCAATTTGTTTTTCGCGGCGGTATCGAGCTTCGCCAGTTCGCGAGCCGCTTGCCGGCTGCACTGTGCTAATTCGGTCATTTGAGATTTCAAGTCACTCATAAAACCACCAAATCATCCCGGTGCACAATCACGTTGCCGGCGCGGACGAGGCCGCGGGCAAACTCGTTACCGGCGCTGTCGTGAATACTGACAACATCACCGACGGCAAACTTACCGGTGGTGCGGACAACGCCTTTCGCGAGCAAACTCTTGCCGGCAGCACAAAGCGCGGCGCGAGCACCGGCATCCACGACGAGAATCGCCGTCGGTTTCTGGAAAAACGCAATCCAGCGTTTCCGGCTTTCGAGTTTTCCAGTTTTCGGCAGAAAAATTGTCCCGGTATCGATGCCGGTGACCACGCTGGCAATCACGCCGGCCCGGTCGCCGTCGGCAATGACCATCGCAATGCCGGCGCGAGTGCAAATTTTGGCGGCTTCGATTTTCGATTTCATGCCGCCGACGCTGGTGATGCGGTCGGTGCCGCCGGCGAGCGCTTCGATGGCACGCGTAATCTCCGGCACGACCGGGACGAGCTGCTTCTCGCGGTCCAGCAAACCTTCGACGTGCGACAGGATGATCAATAAATCGGCGTCAATCAGCGTGGCAGTCAGCGCGCCGAGTCGGTCGTTGTCGCCGAATTTAATTTCGTCAACGGCGACAGTGTCATTTTCATTGATGATGGGAATGATGCCGCGCTCCAGCAGCGTGTCGATGGTGTTGCGGGCCGCGAGGTGCCGGTGGCGACTTTTGAGGTCGTCGTGCGTCAGCAAAATTTGGGCGACGTGCAAACCGAGTTTGCCGAAGGCTTTGTCGTAAGCGGCCATTAATTTGCCTTGGCCAACAGCGGCGGCGGCTTGGAGCGCCGGTAATTCTTGCGGACGTTTGGTGAAACCGAGCGCGCTCATGCCGGCGGCAATGGCACCGGAACTGACGAGCACCACTTGCCGTCCGTCGGCACGGAGCGCGGCAATTTGCCGGGCGAGGCGTTCGATGGCGGGTAACGACAGCCGGTTCTGGTCGTCGGTCAAGAGGCCGGTGCCGAACTTGACGACGAGCCGACGGACATTGGCTAGAATTTCGCGACGCAGTTTCATCGATAGAAGTTGCTTACCAGAATCCCGGCGGTCTGTCGAGCGCGGCTGGGCCGGCAATTTGTGCTTTTCATCTACCCGGTGGTTGTGGTATGGAACCGGTATTCGGTGGAGGAATTTATGAAAAACTCAATCTGTTTGCTGGGACTAGTTTTGACACTTGGGTGCGCGACGGCGGTGGTGCGCCCGTACGTCGGCGAACAACAATCGTGGCCGACGGCCAGCGGCTCGATTGTGTCGATGAAATATGATTTACCGGTCTTCACGACATTGCCAACAGCTCCTTACGAAGTCATTGCCGAATTACGCATCACCAGTCCGTTCTACGCCCAACCGGAAGAACATCACATGCCGCTGCTGGTGAAGAAGGCGATTAAATTGGGCGCCGATGCGCTATTGCTCGTGGATGGCGGAATTTATTTCAGCACGCAATATGGTTTGAAAGCTGGTGACACCGGCGCGGAAGCGAAACAAGCCTCGATTACCGAAGTCAATCGTTTCAACCCCGAAGCGTTTCAGCCAAACGTCAACGTGATTGCCGTTCGCTGGCAGGGCACGCCACCGTTGGGCTTGCCGTCGAAGTACGCAAAGTATTCCAAAGAAATGCTGAAGTCGGAACCACCGGTACCGGCGCCAGCAACGACGCCAGCTAAGAAACTCTAACCGACGACTGATTCAAATTCGCCGTCGGTCACGAGTGTCCGAATTTTTGTATCGGCAGTTACCTTCTTCACGGTACGCACAACTTTCCCATTCGCCAACCGGGTAATGCTGTAGCCGCGGGCCAGCGTGGAATTCGGACTGAGCAAATCGAGCTTACCGGTTAATTCTTTCAGACATTGTCGGGATTCTTGCCGGTGTTGCATCAAACTGGTTTCCAGCCGATGCGTTTGCGTGGTGAGCTGTTGCCGTTGACCGCGAATGAAATCGCGCGGTGATAACAATTTGTTCGCCGCCAAACGCGACCGCCGGTGCACCAATGTCACCGCCGCGGCTTGGTCGAGCCGGTGGGTAAGGTCGTCAACTTGTTGCTGGAATTGCCGGACCAATTCGGTGGGATGACGGAGCGCGCAAGCGGCCAAGCGCCGGCGCGATTCGCTGAGCCGGTAGCGCAAATCTTTGTCGAGCCGCTGCTGGAATTGCCGGAGTTCGGTTTGGAATTCGGCTTTCGCTTTCACGACCAACTCGGCGGCGGCGCTCGGTGTCGGCGCGCGCAAATCGGCGACGAAATCGGCAATGGTGAAATCAATTTCGTGGCCGACGGCGGAGATGGTCGGAATCCGCGACCGGGCGATGGCGCGGGCGACGACTTCTTCGTTGAACGCCCACAAATCTTCGAGTGAACCGCCACCGCGAGTGATGACGATGACATCGACAAGGTTGCCGGCGTTGAACTCGTCAATGGCGGCGGCAATTTCTTCAGCGGCACCGGAACCTTGAACTCGGACCGGATTGATGATGACGCGCCGGTCGGGATACCGGCGATTCAGAATGTTGAGAAAATCGCGGACAGCCGCGCCGGTCGGCGAAGTGACCAAGCCGATGCGTGCCGGTAAAACCGGGAGTGATTTTTTTTGAGCTGGGTCGAACAAGCCGGCGGCAGCAAGTTTTTGTTTGAGTTGCTCGAAGGCAAGCTGGAGTGCACCGAGTCCTTTCGGTAGAAGTTGGCTGACGATGAGTTGGTATTGGCCGCGGCGTTCGTAAACGCTGACGGCACCGAGCGCAACGATTTGCTGGCCGTCGGCGAGCTGGAAGTTGAGCTTACCGGCGGAACCACGAAATAGCACGGCGGATAATTGGGCATTAGCGTCTTTGAGTGTGAAATAGACGTGACCGGACGGCGCAGTAGCGAGGTTGGAGATTTCCCCTTCGACCCACAACGCCGGGAATTGGCCTTCGAGCAGCGCCTTGAGACGGCGAGTCAGTTCGCTGACACTGAAAACTTGGGTGGGCGCCGGCATGGCGGCCGATTACGGTTCGTAATCTTCGTTTGGAAATTCCGGTTTCATGACTGGCTTGTAGCCTGCCGGTGCCGGAATCGGAAATGTGACAATCTCAAACACGCCGACGAATTCCCGCCCAATCCACCGCGCAAAACCTTTCGGCACACCATAGGTCACGCCGGCGGAGCCACCGTGTTCGGAGACGGCTTTGGTGTATTGATTAGGAATTTCGATGAAGCCGAACAAGACGTTGGCAAAGCCGCGGCCGAGTTTGCGGAGCGCGTTGTGATTAGTCGGCGGATCATCCGTACCCGCTGTCGCGAGAGCAGCGCCGAGGGTGAATGTCAGGAGCAAAATGGTGAGCAGTTTCGCTTTCATGCCGGGACTATACCGGGAACCGTGGCAGCGCGCAATGCGTTTCACTTGCGTCCGGCCGATGAGTGAGTATGCTGAAGGCCATGTACACCGCGACTAAACATATTGATTTTTGCTACGGCCACCGACTCTTGCAATACGAAGGCCCGTGCCGTCACCTCCATGGTCACAATGGCCGCATCGAAGTCGATGTCAAATCAGAGAACCTTGATGAACGCGGCATGGTGGTAGATTTTGCCGACATCAAACGCATCTTAAAAACGTGGGTTGACGAGACGCTCGACCACCGGATGTTGCTTTGTAAAGACGACCCACTCGTGCCGGTGCTCCAGCAGCGCGGTGAGAAACATTATTTACTAGACGAAAACCCGACGGCGGAAAACATGGCGAAACTAATTTTCCGCTACGCCCGCTCTAAAGGCTTGCCGGTCACTGAAGTGCGCCTCTGGGAAACCCCCACTTCTTTCGCCACCTATCGCGAATAGGCAGGCGTTACAAGCAACTTGCCAAGCCGTAGCTCTACTGATATAAGCAGCCATTAGTTAGTCATCCTGCGCAAATTTATTCGCACGCGTTTGCTGTTGCTGGAGAGGTACCGAAGTGGCCAAACGGGGCAGACTGTAAATCTGCAAAAGCCCCTTTTCCCGTTTTTTGATTTTACTCAAGAAATGCGATATTTTACACGCCCGCTTGATGTTTCTTCACTTTTCGATTTATCACTGGTTGTCATGAAAAGGCATGAATCTCCGAAACTTTTGCCATTTTTTGCCATTTAAAAAACCCAGCAGACCACATAAAAAAGACGAGGGACAAGCTGACGCTCATCCCCCGCCGATTCGCGTCTCTAATTACGACAGAACAGTTGCATTAAATCGAAGCATCCGACGCTTCCGATTCACGCGGGCTGGTGCTTCTGTGATTGCTTCGACCTTGAATCGGTCGAGCGCAGTCTCAATCGCATCCCGACGAAACAAGACCACTCGTCCTACCTTATGGTAGGGAAGCACGCCTTGCTTCATCCAGTACCTCACCACTCTTGGTGAGACACTAATCCACGCTGCAACTTGTTCGGTACGCAAATACCGAGACGTGGGATTGGTGGTGGTCGCCAATCCAATTTCATGACTTGCCAACATAACCGTGACCCTCGTCGCTGAATCTTTTCTTCAACGGGTCAGCGTGGTCACTACAGGTTCTCTCATGTATCGATCCAACGCCGACCACGATTATAGTGCGTACTGCAATCCATCAGAACTGCCGACTGACAGTCCCTAGCACTGCAGACAATACGCAGTCAAAACCCCAACCTTTCAGAAAAATGCTGAATTAGTGATTTCAGCGGCTGCGCAGTTGGCTAAAATACCCTACGGCGATAGATTCGATTTGCCTCTGATCTGGCGGGCGGCTGTAATCCAATGGCGGACAAAGTAATACTGTTCTTTCAACTCAGCGTTTAATAACACCTGATTGGCACGGTCGTTCGGGATTGTGCTGAGAGCAGTCGCCGCAAACATCCTAACATCAGGGGTTGCTGATCCAAGTAGAACTTTTTCGAGCAAATCTATATCTCGCGGATCGGGCGATCCTGCTAGAGCAAGTACCGCTGCTTGTTGCAGGCTGCGCTCGTGAAGCCCCCTTAGGGCAAATTCGGTAACAATGGTTCGCACATACTGAAGCACTTCAGCGTCTGAAACCGTTGCCGATAAAATGCACAGGTTTCGCAGTCGTGCTGCAGCAGATGCGCCCAAGTTTTTTGCGTTGTTATTGACATCAACCAATGCCAATGGGAATGCCGTGTGAAGCACCTTTAACAAAGATTCCCGCGCCATCCATCGTTGGGGGCGACAGTGCAGACACGGGATTCCCCCCTTGCCAATCGCTGCGGATATGTCTTGAACACCCTGATAATCTGTATTACGAACCGCGAGGGGATTTGTTCCGCCAAAGACATTAGGTCTTTGTTGGTCATGCCACGCATACGGACACCCCGCAATATGGATTTCCACCGGTTGCGATGCAGTTTCGGCATTCACCAATAAGAAAGGCGTTCCTGCGGCCGTTTTGAGCATTTCGTCATGCCGCTCATTAGCGATCTTCATTTTCTGACGCTCAGTCATTGGGGCAGCGCCCCAGGGTGCGGGCAATTCAGCCATACCAGTCTTATATTGGCTCAACAACACCTTCCCACCCACCAATGCAAACCGGTTTTCTGGTGATTGTTCAGCGAGCATCTTTTTAAGATTTTCCGGTTCAGCAAGTCGGCCGTCGTGAATCATTTCAAATTGTTCAGGTGCCAATTGCTGCACGATCATCGCTTCGGCAATCTTCCATCGCTGAACAGAAACGTTCCGATTGCTATAAGTTTCACGAAGCTTTTGGGGGTCACTTAACACCTCTTTAATATGTTGCAGATTACGCTTACCCGGCACTTCTGAATTATTGTTTATGGCGACGCCCTTGTAGAGATGCATTTGAGTTTCCGCAGTGCTAGCGGCGGCCACAAGATTGCCAAGATTCAATAACGCAGCGAACTTAAGTTCGAGTATCGTTAAGTAGTTTTTGTAGCACCGAGATCTGTAGCACTCGCGCAGATTAGCAGTCAGATTAACCGCCAGATCCTCGCTAGTAATGGGGTGTGACGGAACAAATTCTGGATCGGAGGCAAATACATCACACCAAAACAGATTTAGCTTGTCAGCACCAACAGAGGTGTAGTCATCGCAAATTCCATGTTGGCCAGGATCGTTGAACAGGACACCATAAAAATCCTTCATCCCAGTTTTTGCCCTAAAAGATGACACCCAAAGAAATAGCGCCCGTTTACTATCGCCCTGTTCACACGCGGCACGGTAATCTTCATCAGGATTGAAAAAAAGATTGCACGTCCCGATCTCAAGCGCACTCTGTCGCGATGGCCAAGTTATGATGGAGCTTTCAAACTGTGCAATTCGCGCGACAGCTTGGCGGAACTCTTCCCCCTCAGAATCTTTGAGAAGAGTATCGATTCTGGTCGCTAATTTTCTAGCAACAACAAATTCAGGGTCAAGTGACAAGGCGGCATTGACTTCTTTTCGCGCGTCAACAAGGTTGCCAGTTTCCTGCAAAACTTCTGCGCGGCCATAAGCAGCCGCCGCTTTTGAATTGTGGGTTGGCTTGACTGACAGATCGGCCTTCTCTAATTCACTGAGCCTGATTCCCAATGACTCAATGAGTTTCTGCTGTAGTTGCTTTTCCAGTTCAAAGGGATCTTTGATTGATCCGGAAATCTTCTCAGCCACCAGTACTTTTCCGCTTTCAACGTGGACTAACCGAGCGTTGATGCACAGTTGATCGCCGTTGACGAAGAGACTACCAGTGAGAATTGCCCGCGCTCCCACACCTTTCCCAATCGTTCCTGCGGTTTTGGGGTCCACAAACCCCTCCGCAGGAAGGTTAAGTTCTTTGAGCACATCACCCAGACGGCTCCGCTCAACAATCTGCAGATCGCGTACCTTTGATAGGTCGGTTATCAGCATCTCACTGATGGCACGATCAAGTCCCACCAGTTCCTTGTTATGATCGAGGATTACTTCAAATGGCATGATCGCTACCGACATCGGTTCCTGATCACTAGCGATCGCAACACCTGTCATGGTGAGAAGCAAAACGAAACAGTAGATGCACTGCCACTTGAGTGGCTTGATGTAGGGTGCTTTCATTGTGTATCCGTATGTAGGCGTGGAAGTGAGGCCTTTTCCCGTTACTTAGCTTGTTGAGTAGTTGGCAATTTCGTCAGTGCTTTCGTTGCGATTAGAAACTGTGGATCAAGTTGTACGGCTCGCTGTAGCAGGGAGTGAGTCGTGCTGACATCTCCTGCGTCTAGGGCAATCAGCGCTTGGCTGTAGACAGTGAAAGCCTCAAGGTTGGTAGTGTGCGCACGGCGGACAGCTTCTAAAGTTGAGAGCGCTGGGGTTGACTCAACGGTAAGCAGAAGTTTTTCGGCGAGAGCTTTTTCAAGATCAAGAAAGTTCTGTTTTGGGCCGCGCACTGAATCGGCCACCTCAACGATTCCTTTCTCGACTGAAATCATTCGCGCATCAATCCGCACCTCATCCGCAAACACAAGAAAAGATCCCACAATTACCCACTGGGCGGCGAGGCCTTTCCCAAGTTGAACGGCCGTAGAGGGATCGATAAAATGACTTTTGGTAAGTTGGTGTTCATTTAATAAATCTTGCAGACGGCTGCGCTCGACAACCTGCAGTTTTTTTGTTTGTGCAAGATCGGTTGCGAGAAAATCACGGAGGCCTTTTCGCCAGATGTGCAAACTATCGTCCGTGGTATTGTCATCAAATTCAAAAATGGCAACGGTCGGACGGAGTTGAGGGGCTGGTGCTTTCTGGTTGCTGGCGATTGGCCTGAATCGATTCCGTGGCAGGGGTAGGTACATTCGTGCGAAAATGATTCCAGCCACCGCCACCAGCGCCACCCCAAGAAGAAGTTTTCCAAGTGGTAAACGAGGTGGCTTGGGATCTTTCTTGGCCAAGATTAATGCCGCGTGCATCTCTTTCGCGGTTTTATAGCGTTTTTTGAGATCGTGATTGCAGGCCTTCAGGAAAACATCGTTCAGAGCTAAAAACTGCTTACGCTCGGTTGCATCAGCACCGACCAGTGGAATAGTGGGAAAGTCTAAGCGGCTGTTTCCAGTGCTGATTTCATACAGCACCTTGCCTAAAGCGTAAACATCCGCCTGAACACTGCCAGGACCCTCAGGTGGAATATATCCCTCGGTGCCGACATAGCTTTTAGTCCCATCAATGTTGGTCACCAGTCCGACATCCGCAA
>Ga0118677_10007232_pt1 | contig 18422 bp, 14 predicted proteins | sample AliMusrvi5mmetaG_FD_86154 | JGI IMG/M metagenome (GOLD analysis project Ga0118677, IMG submission 86154) | reverse complement strand
CCACCACCACAGCGGCACCCACCACCACGACCACCGCTGCGCCGACGACGACCACCTCCCGGGTGACGCCGACCACGGCGCACAAGGTGACCACCACGACGGCGGCCACCACCACCACGAAGGGCACGACGTCCTCCTCCTCTGCCACGACTTGGGCCTGGGTGCTCGGCGTCATCGCCGCCCTCGCGCTGCTTGCCGCCGCTGTCTTCGGGCTGCTCTCGGCGAGCAAGCGTCGCCAGGCAGGCGATGCCTGGCTCCCCTCGGCCCGCGCCGGGTTCGAGTCAGCGCTCCTGGCCCGCGGGCTCTTGGTGGCGCAGCCGACCGGCGGCGACGAGCAGCTGCCGAGGGTGAGAGCGCAGGCAGAGGACGCGGCACGAGCACTCGACCGCGTGGCGGCCGGTGCTCCCGACGAGCAGGGCCGTCAGGCCTCGGCCAGCGTGGCGGAGGGCCTCAGAGGGGTCATGTTCACCCTCGAGGCAGAGAGCCTGCTTCGCAGCGGACCGACGCCACCGACAGCGGAGCAGCTCGCCGAGGCCGACGTCGCACGCCGTCGACGTGGTGCAGAGCTCGACTCTGCGCTCGGCCAGCTCGACGCCATGACGCGCCCCCCAACACGCTGAGCGTCGGCACTGCCGATCGAGGCGAGCGACCTAGGCTCCAAGGCATCGACGAGAGTCAAAGGACGGGGCGATGCAGTTGGGCATGATCGGGCTTGGACGGATGGGCGCGAGCATGGCCGAGCGACTCATGGCACGCGGTCACGATCTCGTGGTGACCGACCATGATCCCGATGCGGTGGCTGGCCTGGTGGCCAGCGGTGCGACCGGCTTCGATGACCTGGCCTCCTTCGTCGGAGGGCTTCGTGCACCACGCGCCATCTGGCTGATGGTGCCCGCAGGCGTCGTCGACGCGGTGCTCGTCGACCTCGTACCGCTCCTCGACGAGGGCGACGTGATCGTCGACGGCGGGAACTCGCACTACCACGACGATCTGCGTCGAGCTGCGGAGATCGCGCCCAAAGGCATCGAGTGGGTCGATGCCGGGACCAGCGGTGGGGTCTGGGGCAAGGAGCGCGGCTACTGCCTCATGGTCGGTGGCTCCACTCGCGCCGTCGACCTGCTGACACCGGTGCTTGCGGACCTGGCGCCTGGCGTGGACTCGGCCCCGCGATCGCCGGGTCGAACAGGCGAGCCGACGCCAGCCGAGCAGGGGTGGCTGCACTGCGGCCCGACAGGTGCAGGGCACTTCGTCAAGATGGTCCACAACGGGATCGAGTACGGCATCATGGCCGCCTACGCCGAGGGCCTCAGCATCATCAATGCAGCCGACGTCGGCAGCAGACCCCGAGATGCCGATGCCGAGACCACACCCCTCGAGCACCCTGAGTGGTACACCTACGACGTCGACGTGGCGGAGGTGGCCGAGCTGTGGCGACGAGGCAGCGTGGTGAGCTCATGGCTGCTCGACCTCACCGCCCAGGCACTCCACCAGAGCCCTGATCTCGAGCAGTTCTCGGGTCGGGTCTCTGACTCAGGCGAGGGTCGCTGGACCCTGTCGGCGGCGATCGACGAAGGCATCCCTGCACCTGTCATCTCTGCCGCGCTGATGAGCCGGTTCAGCTCGCAGGGCAATCAGGTCTATGCCGACAAGGTCCTCTCCGCCATGCGCTTCGGGTTCGGCGGACACCTGGAGAAGGGACCGTCGACCGGTGGCTGAGCGGGCAGACGCCTTCGTCTTCTTCGGCGCCAGCGGCGATCTGGCCTACAAGCAGATCTTCCCCTCGCTGCAGCGCCTCGTCATCGACGGGGAGCTCGACGTGCCGGTCATCGGCGTCGCGTCGACGGACTGGACCCTGGAGCAGTTCGTCGATCGAGCGCGCTCGTCGATCGAGGAGCACGGCACCCTCGACGAGGCGGCCTTTCGGACGCTCGCCTCCAAGCTGAGCTACGTGAGCGGCGACTATGCGGACCCTGCCACCTTCACGACCTTGCGCGACCGCCTCGGGCAGGCCACGCGACCGCTGCACTACCTGGCCATCCCTCCCTCGATGTTCGGCATCGTCGCCGAGGGACTGGCGGCATCGGGCTGCAACGACGGTGCCCGCATCGTCGTCGAGAAGCCCTTCGGGCGTGACGCAGAGAGCTCGACCGAGCTCAACGACCTCTTGCACCGCTTCTTCTCAGAGGATCGGATCTACCGGATCGACCACTACCTGGGCAAGGATCCGGTCCAGAACATCGTCTACACGAGGTTCGCCAACCCGATCCTCGAACCGGTCTGGAACAGGAGCTTCATCGCCTCGATCCAGATCACCATGGCGGAGTCCTTCGGCGTCGAGGATCGTGCCCGCTTCTACGACGATGTCGGGACCATCCGCGACGTCGTCCAGAACCACCTCCTGGCGGTGGTGGCAAACCTGTGCATGGAACCCCCGTCGAGCGATGAGGCAGATGCGGTACGAGACGCCCGCGCGATGCTGCTCAAGGCGGTCCGGCCGCTGACCGCCAGCGACGTGGTCCGAGGCCAGTACGTCGGCTATCGGGACCTCGATGGCGTCGCCCCAGGCTCGACCACCGAGACCTTTGCTGCGATCCGGCTCTTCATCGACACCTGGCGATGGGCTGGCGTGCCGATCTACATCCGCTCCGGCAAGGAGCTGCCCGAGACGGTGACCGAGATCTTCGTGCGGTTCCATCGGCCACCAGCGAACATCTTCGGCGAGATGGTCCCGAGGAACTCCTCACACCTGCGGATCAGGATCAGCCCCGACATCCAGATCGCCATGGGGATGCGCATGAAGCAGCCAGGCGACCGGATGATCGGCGACGACGTCGAGCTGCGCCTCTCTGAGCAGCCAGCACTCGTGCTGCCGCCCTACGCCCGCCTGCTCGGCGACGCGCTCGAGGGCAAGACCGAGCTGTTCACCCGCGAAGATCTGGTCGCAGCCCAGTGGCACGTGGTGGGCGGCATCTTGGATGATGTCTCCCCGGTCTACCCGTATCGATCGGGGACCTGGGGCCCTGAAGAGGCCATGGCCATGATCGGCGATCATGGGCCGTGGGTCGATCCCCGTCCCGCACACCGCACTGAACCCTGAGACACCCCTGAGGAGCACCATGGCACGCACCGAGCAGCTGACCAAGGCTGGCCAGAGCATCTGGCTCGACAACATCACGAGAGACCTCCTCGACGACGGGTCCATCGAGCGCTGCATCACCGATCTGGCGGTGACGGGTCTGACGTCGAACCCGTCGATCTTCGACAAGGCGATCGCCGGCTCTGCGTCCTATGACGCCGAGGTCCGTCGGCTCGCCAAAGAGGGCCACAGCGTCGAGGAGACCTTCTTCGCGCTCGCCATCGACGACCTTCGTCGAGCAGCCGATCTCTTCCGCCCGGTCTTCGACGCCACCGGCGGGGTCGACGGCTATGTCTCGCTCGAGGTCTCGCCGACCCTGGCGGATGACACCGAGGGGACGATCGCAGCGGCGGTCTCGCTGCACGAGGAGGCGGCTCGTCCCAACCTGTTCATCAAGATCCCTGGCACCCCGGCCGGCCTCCCGGCGATCGAGGAGGCCATCTTCAGGGGCGTCCCGGTCAACGCGACGCTGCTGTTCTCGGTGGCGGACTACCTCGCAGCGGCTGATGCCTACCTGCGGGGTCTCGAGCGCAGGCGCGACGCTGGGCTCGACCTCGAAGTGGCCTCTGTGGCCTCGTTGTTCATCAGCCGCTGGGATGCTGCGGTGGCGTCGACCTTGCCGGTCGAGCTCCACAACACCGTCGGGATCGCCATCGGCCAGCAGGCCTACGTGGCGTCGCTCGAGCTGCTGGCCTCGACCCGGGTGCGAGAGCTCGAGGCTGCCGGTGCTCACATGCAGCGGCTCCTGTTCGCCTCCACCGGGACCAAGGACCCCGCCGCCCCTGACACCCTCTACGTCGGTGCGCTGTGCGCGCCAGGCACGGTGAACACCATGCCCGACGCCACCCTCGAGGCATGGGCCGACCACGGCGAGCTCTCGGCGCCGCTGGCCGCTGATCCGGCTCCTGCCGCAGCGGCACTGGCAGAGGCTGCCGCGGCCGGTGTCGATGTCGACGCGTTGGCGCTGCGCCTCCAAGACGAGGGCAAGGACGCATTCGTCCGCTCCTGGGAGTCGCTGCTCGCGTCGATCGCGTCGAAGGCGGCACCCTGATGGCAGTGGTGGATCCGACCACCACGACGGCTTGGGCCGAGCTTGGCGACGAGGCCAAGCGCTTACAAGGCACCACGCTTCGAGAGCTGTTCGCAGGCGATGCTGGCCGGACGGCGTCGATGACGCTCGAGGGCGCAGGGATCTGGGCGGACCTGTCGAAGAACCTCCTGGACGCCACAGTGCTCGACCATCTGGTGGCGCTGGCTCGAGAGGTTGGCCTCGAGGAGCGGCGAGACGCCATGTTCGCTGGTGAGCGGATCAACCCCTCGGAGGATCGCCGGGTGCTCCACACCGCCCTTCGGCTCCCGAAAGGGTCGTCGCTCATGGTCGACGGCCATGACGTCGCAGCCGACGTCCACTCGGTGCTCGATGCCATGGGTGCCTTCTGCGAGGAGGTTCGCTCAGGCTCCTGGGTTGGCGCCACGGGAAAGCGGATCACGCACGTGGTCAACATCGGCATCGGGGGCTCCTTCCTCGGACCTCAGATGGCCGCCCTGGCACTGCGGCGCTTCGTCGACGTGGACCTCGAGGCTCGCTTCGTGGCCAACGTGGACGGCGCCGATCTCGAGATCGCCCTCGACGGCCTCGATCCGGCCACCACGCTCTTCGTCATCTCGTCGAAGACCTTCACCACGCTCGAGACGATGACCAACGCCCACCTGGCGGCAGCGTGGACGACCGCAGCACTCGGAGAAGACGCCATCGCACGGCACTTCGTCGCTGTCTCCACCAACGCGGACGCGGTGGCGGCGTTCGGGATCGCTCCGACGTCGATGTTCGGCTTCTGGGACTTCGTCGGGGGGCGCTACTCGATGGACTCAGCCATCGGTCTGTCGACGATGCTGCTCGTCGGACCAGAGCACTTCGCCGAGATGCTGGCTGGCTTCCACGACATGGACGTCCACTTCACCACCACGCCGCTCGAGGAGAACCTGCCGGTCCTGCTTGGTCTCCTTCGGGTCTGGTACTCGGGCTTCTTGGGTGCCCAGACGCTTGGCGTGATGCCCTACGCGGCCGACCTGGCACGCTTCCCGGCCTACCTCCAGCAGCTCGAGATGGAGTCGAACGGCAAGGGCGTCGACCGTGAGGGTGGGCCGCTCAGCGTGGACACCGGCCTCGTGGTCTGGGGAGAGCCCGGCACCGACGGGCAGCACTCCTTCTACCAGCTGCTCCACCAGGGAACCCGCCTGATCCCGATCGATCTGATCGGCTTCCTCGAGCCATTGAGCGACCATCACGACAGCCACGACCTCTTGATGGCGAACCTGATCGCCCAGGCCGAGGCACTCGCGTTCGGGAGGACCGCCCACGAGGTCGCCGAGGCGGGCGTGCCACCAGCGCAGATCCCGTTCAGGACCTTCACCGGGAACCGTCCGAGCACGATGCTGCTGCTCGAGTCCCTCACCCCCCGGGCGCTCGGACGCCTCGTGGCCCTCTATGAGCACGAGGTGTTCACCCAGGGAGCTGTCTGGGGCATCGACTCCTTCGACCAGTGGGGTGTCGAGCTCGGCAAGGCGCTCGCCTTGACGGTGGCAGGCGAGCTCACCAGCGATGCTCCGATCGAGGGGCACGATGCCTCGACCACGGCCGTGATCGAGCGCTATCGCCAGGCCCGTTCGACGTGGGCGTAGCCGGGCAGGTCGTCGTCGAGCCAGACGGTCCAGCCTGGACAGCGGCTGCGGTCGAGCGGTTCGTCGAAGCTGCTCGGACGGCCATCGAACGAGAGGGACGCTTCATCGTCGCTCTTGCGGGCGGCAACACTCCGAGAGGGCTCTACGAGGCGCTGGCAGGCCCCGCCGGCGACGCCATCGACTGGGGCGCGGCCATCGTCGTCATCGGCGACGAGCGGTGCCTGCCGCTTGGAGATCCGGGTCGCAACCTGACGATGGCGACCGAGGCGCTGCTTCGACCTCGCTCGCTCGAGGCGAGCCAGATCGTGCCGCTCTATGACGGCACCGAGCCACGCGAATCGCTCGATCAAGCGACGCGATGGTTGGCAGAGCTCCTGGGCGGGGATCCGAGGAGCGGACCCCCGAGCCGCCCGATCGACCTCGTGCTGCTCGGTCTCGGGGACAACTGCCACACTGCCTCGCTGTTCCCTGGGCTGCCCTGGGCGCTCGATACGACCTCGTGGGTGGTTGCCGAGTACGTCGAGGTGGTCGGTCAGTGGCGTCTCAGCCTGACGCCGATGGTGCTCAGCGGCGCCCGGGAGATCTTGTTCCTCATCGAGGGCGCGGCAAAGGCCTCGGCAGTGGCGAGCGTTGTGGAGGGACCGATCGATCCGATGGTCCGGCCCGCTCAGGCGTTCCTCGGCTGCCCACAGGTGACCTGGCTGCTCGATCGTCCAGCTGCCAGCGAGCTGTCGACCGCACCCTGAATGCACGACGGCCGCCCCTTCCTTGGAAGAGGCGGCCGTGGTGCGCTGTGAGTGGCGGGGGTGCGATCAGGTGCCGGTGCAGCGGTCGTTCCAACCGCCGAACCCGCCACCGACCTGGTAGAGGGTGTAGGCAACGAGGTCCTGGACTGCAGGCGGAGCCTCGCCCGGGACCGACCAGCTGCCGTAGGGCTCCCACACCGAGGCGTAGGCGTCCCACGACGAGATGAGGATCCCGTAGGCACCTGAGGTGTCGCCGTAGTTGCCACCAGACTCGGCGATGCGGATACATGACCACATCGGGCCCTGGACAGCGTTGTGGGCTGTGACGAGGGCCTTGAGCTTGGAGGTCACGACAGCGGTCTCGAGTGCCTCGAGGGCATGGATGTCGTGTGCACGCTGGGCGTGCACGACTCGTCCGCGCACAGCACGCTTGAGCGCGCTGCCGGTCGGCGATGAGATGTGCTGCGCCGAGGCAGTGATCACAGGGGTGCTCGACGCAGCTGCGTCGCCCTGCGTGGCCACGGTGGCCACGACGCTGAGTGACATGATCCCGGCAACAGCCAGGGAAATAGGGATGAGATGACGACGGTGCATTGGTCCGCGTCCTTCCTTCTTGCGGGTTCGACCGGGAAGCTCCCGGGGGAATCGTTCAGTTGGTCGGTGGCGGGCCCTCGGCCGTTGGTCCAGTGATCTTGTCGTCCGCTCGAAGGAGCGTCCTGGGATTTCCAAGCATCCGCTGACAAGCGTGGTTGGCCGGTGGAACCCGTGGTGTCGGAGGAATCATGCCGGATGGCTTCTCCGCCGCACCATTTGGTTCTTGGTGTTGCCTCCTGTGCTGCTCGAGAGGTCCGAATTTACGGAGATCCTTCGCAGTCATGCTTCCGAGGGACTCTCCCCCGGCTCGGTGGTACAGACATCAATCGTAGGCGATCGGCGAAGGGCCCCGACCGCCCCACCCCGGTGATGTCACACCGATCGAGGGTCTAGAAGATCAAAATCCCAGTTCAAAGGGTATCTCTGAGACGAACGTCAGTTCGCTTGAGAGTCCGCCTCGAGCACCGTGCAGCTGCGAGCCTCACCCTTGGCACCAGGTCTCGAGCCGTGCTCGAGGGTCGGGGGATCCTCGATATATCTCTATCTCCTTGGAATAGATTTCATAATTACAGGAATGAATCTTGGATTGAGATGAGAATGTGACGCAGTGTTATAGATCACTATGGTCGGGGGTGAATTGATCGGTGTGAAACCGATCTCGAGATGGCGTTGCTCGCTGGCAGCGGGCGACTCGATCTGCTCAGACCCCATTGCTGGCATGGCTGAGCCATTGGGCACCTTGTTTCGTCGATGCGGGCGCCATTTGGGTCAGACAGGCCGGCCAGCTGGCTCGAGGAAGCGCAGATGGCGCTCGGATCCCGCAACGACCCGGGCCGACATCGTTCGTCGAGACAGCGATCGGCCCATCGCTGCGAGCTCTCCGGCGGCCATCCATTGCGCTCGGAGGCTGGTGCCGGGCGGGCTCGCCAGTGGGCTCGACGAGGGCACCTTGATGAAGTTTCAGTCGAGAAAGTGGTCCTGAGCAGGGATGATCTCGCCGAGAATTTCCTTCGATTCGGCCCTCAAGGACCACCTCAGGGTGCTGTTGGGATGAGGCTGCCCAGGCTGACGGCACCGAGCGCGAGATGGCAGAGCGGCCGCAATGGCGTCGCCATCCGCCCTTCCTGCGACGGCGAACAAAGGGGCTATGGCGATCCTCCCTAACGACTGCGCGTGTGGTCCTGCGGCTCTCCACAGGCGTTCTGGCGAGGCGAAGCGCGCGTTCAGGACAGGACGCGGGACCGGAAGTTGCGCAGGCCGAGGGCCAAGAACCCGGCAGTGAAGGCCAGCAGCACTGGGTAGACGACGTAGAGGTGCATGTGGTCGATGTCGGTGAAGGCGGCCCGCATCCCCTCGTTGACGTAGATGAGCGGGTTGATCAGGACCACCGCCTGGAGCCAGTGGACAGGGCCGATGGTGACCGGCGCCAAGCGTGTCCACTGGTAGTAGGTGCCGCCGAGGAAGGTGATCGGCAGGATCACGAAGCCGAACATGAGGCCGATGTTGCGAGGCTCGAAGCTGGTGCCGAGCACGAGGCCGAGGCTCGCCATCGCCACGCAGGCCAGCGGGACCACGGTCAAGATGATCAGCCAGTGGAAGGAGAGCTGGGCCTCGACGCCCTTGGCGTGGACGACAGAGGCGATCGGCAGCACGATGGCAGCAGAGATGAGGCCCTGGGCCGCACCAGAGAGGACCTTCGCGATCGCCACCAGCCAGATCGGACACGGCGCCTGGACGCGGTCCTCGATCTCACGAGTGAAGCCGAACTCCTGGGACATCTGGAGGGCGACGGACTGGACGCCTTGGAACATGATCGAGATGCCGACCACACCGGCCACGAGGACGGTGGCGAACGCCGACTCTGCTGCACTTCCGCCGTGCCCCCCGCCGACCGATTGGCCGATCTTCGGGAACACGTAGAGGAACACGAAGCACAGGAGGAAGGGCTGGACGAGCGTTCGGATGACGAACTCTCGGGCGTTCTTGCGGAGGACGACGACGTCTCGGAGCAGGAGCGCTCCGAGCGCGCTCCTGCTTGCGGCGAACGTGGTCCTGGTCGGCGTGGCGATGATCTCCTCGTTGGCCATCAGTCTCGAAGCTCCTTGCCGGTCAGGCTGATGAAGACGGTCTCGAGCGAGGGCTCAGAGAGCGAGAGGTCTGCGACCTCGAAGCCGGCGTCCTCGGCGGCGGCAACCACCCGAGCCAGCAGGCGATCGCCACCGTGGACCTGGAGCTCGACGCCCTCGTCGGTGGTTCGCACCTCGGTGATCCCGTCGAGCCGGCGTCGCAGCTCCTCGCCGAGCTGCGCTCGGTCCCCAGCCGCCTTCACGGTGACGATGGTGTCGATGCCGACCGAGCGCTTGAGCTCGTCAGGCGTGCCGAGCGTGAGGAGTCGACCGTGGTCGACGATGGCCACCCGATCGCAGAGCTCGTCGGCCTCCTCCATGTAGTGGGTCGTGAGCAGGATGGTCTGCCCGTCGCGGTTGAGCTCCCGAAGGATGTCCCAGAGGGCCAGCCGGCTCTGCGGGTCGAGGCCGGCGGTCGGCTCGTCCATGAACAGGACCGCAGGCCGGTGGAGGATCGATCGAGCCACCATGAGCCGCTGGGCCATGCCGCCAGAGAGGGCGTAGACAGAGGCCGATGCCCACCTGGTGAGCTGGATCCGCTCGAGCAGCTCGTCGGCGGCGCTTCGTGACGCAGCTTTGCCCATGCCGAAGAGCCGACCGTGGAAGTAGAGGTTCTCCCAGACCGTGAGCTGTCGGTCCAACGTGTTGGTCTGCGACACCACGCCGATGAGCTGCTTGACCGCCGCAGGACGCTCGACCACGTCGATCCCAGCCACCGACGCGCGACCTGAGGTGGGGACGACTCGCGTCGTCAGCATGCCGGCGGTGGTGGTCTTGCCAGCGCCGTTCGGGCCGAGGAGGCCGAAGATCTCGCCCTCGTTCACGACGAGGTCCAAGTGGTCGACCGCGTCGACCTGAGCGTCTGGGTAGCGCTTGGTCAGCTGCTCGGTGATGATGATCGGCTTCGTCGCGTGCCCCATCGTCTCCTGCACCCTCGTGGTCGTGCTGGCCTGTGCTGGCAACCTAGCGCGGTGCTCTCAGACAGCCTCCTCGGTTTGCCACCGCTGGTGGTACGCGTGAAAGGATCACTGGTGGCGGCTCCTTCGAGGAGCCGCCGAGGATTCCACGTGGGGAGGGCGGCAGCGATGCAGCAGGAGAACGGCGGCGAAGATCTTTCGATCGAGGAGCTTCGTCAGCGGTATCGCGAGGAGCAGCAGAAGCGGATCCGTCCAGACGGGATGGCCCAGTTCCACGAGCTCAACGAGGAGCTCGATCGTGATCCCTTCGTCGAGCCGGGGTTCACCCGGGAGCCGGTGGTCGAGGAGACCACGGCGCTCATCGTCGGCGGTGGCTTCGCGGGGATGCTCACTGCCATCGACCTGGGCAAGCACGGCATCGATGACTTCCGGATCGTGGAGAAGGCCGGCGACTTCGGCGGGACCTGGTACTGGAACCGTTACCCGGGCTGCATGTGCGACGTCGAGTCCTTCGTCTACCTCCCACTGCTCGAGGAGACGGGCTTCATGCCGACCGAGCACTACGCCAGCGCCAGCGAGATCTTCGAGTACTCGAAGATCCTGGCGACAAAGTTCGATCTCTACCCCCACGCGCTCTTCCAGACCGATGTGACCGGTGCCGAGTGGGATGACGACGCGCTTCGCTGGCGAGTCACCACCAGCCGTGGTGACCAGCTCACCGCTCGCTACCTGGTCCTGGCCGGTGGGATCCTGCACAAGGCGAAGCTGCCGGGGATCCCCGGCATCGACACCTACGAGGGCAAGGCCTTCCACACGAGCCGCTGGGACTACAGCTTCACCGGTGGCAGCCCGACCGAGCCGATGGAGAAGCTTCGAGGCAAGCGGGTCGGGATCATCGGCACCGGTGCGACCGCCGTGCAGGTCGTCCCCCAGGTGGCGAAGGTCGCCGACGAGCTCTACGTCTTCCAGCGCACGCCGGGAGCCGTCGGCGTGAGGAACCAGCAGCCCACCGACCCCGAGTGGTTCGCCAGCCTCCCGCCAGGCTGGCAGCGCGAGCGCATTATCAACTTCACCGACGCGGTCACCGGCAGGCAGCCTGACGTGGACCTCGTCCACGACGGCTGGACCGAGGTGATGTGGGTCGACACCCAGAAGGGTGCCAGCTCCAAGGAAGAAGCTGCGGAGCTCGAGCGGATCGACTTCGAGGTGATGGAGAAGATCCGGCGACGGGTCGACGAGATCGTCGAGGACCCTGAGACCGCGGCCAAGCTCAAGCCCTACTGGGGCAAGCACTGCAAGCGGGTCTGCTTCCACGACGACTACCTGCCGTCGTTCAACCTCCCCAACGTCCATCTCATCGACACCGCCGGTCGTGGCGTCGATGAGATCACCGCTCGTGGGCCGGTCGTCAATGGCGTCGAGTACCCGGTCGACCTGCTGATCTACGCGTCTGGCTTCGAGGTGACCACCGATCTCCACCACCGCCTGGGCTTCGACCCCAAGGGTCGCGACGGCGTGGCGCTCTCTGAGCGCTGGGCCGATGGTGCCCACACCCTCTACGGCGTGCTGGCCAGTGGCTTCCCGAACATGCTGCTCATCAGCATCGTCCAGGGTGGCTTCGGCACCAACTTCTCGCACCTTCTCTCAGAGTCGGCGAAGCACGTCGCTCGGATCATGGAGACCTGCATCGACGAGGGCATCGAGGTGATCGAGCCTGAGGAGTCAGCTGAGGACGAGTGGCTCGCGGTGCTCCACTCCGTCGGGATCGGTGGCGCGCGCTACTTCCAGGCCTGCACGCCGAGCTTCTACAACTCCGAGCAGCAGGCGATCGACGAGCGGGCGGCTCGGAACCTGACCTACACCGGCAGCCTGCTCGACTACATCGGCTATCTCGAGCGGTGGCAGGAGACGCCGGACTTCGCCGGCGTCAAGGTGGTCCGGTCGACCGAGCAGAGCTAGCGGCGGCGACCCTGGAGGGTCGCCCTAGGCTTGGGGTCGTCATCTCCCCCTGACATCGAGGACCCTCTATGCCCCTGTCCGCACGCGGCCTGCTGCACGAACGACGTCGCTGGATCGCTCTGATCGTGGTGTGCTTCGCCATGTTGATGAACACGCTCGATCAGACGATCGTCAATGTTGCCCTGCCAACCATCCAGCACGATCTGCACTTCAGCCAGGCCGCGCTGGCGTGGGTGATCGACGCCTACCTCATCACCTTCGCCGGCGCCCTCCTGCTCGCCGGTCGTCTCGGTGACCTCATCGGCCGCAAGAAGGTCTTCCTCTTCGGGGTCGGGCTCTTCACCATCTCGTCCGCCGCTTGTGGAGCCGCCAACTCTCAGGCTCTCCTCGTCGGGGCGAGGTTCGCCCAAGGACTGGGCGCAGCGCTGTCGTCGTCGGTGATCCTGGCCATCATCGTGGCCGACTTCCCGATCCCGAGGGAGCGAGCCAAGGCGATGAGCTCGTACATCATCGTCGCCGTCGGAGGCGGGTCGCTTGGCCTGCTGGTCGGGGGCTACGTCACCCAGGCGCTCAGCTGGCACTGGATCTTCTTCATCAACATCCCGATCGGCCTCATCACGTTCCTGTTCGGGGTCGTGCTGATCGACGAGAACACGGGGCTCGGGATCCGGGCTGGCGTCGACATCGGCGGCGCGGTGCTGAGCACCGCAGGCTTGATGCTGGCGGTCTACGCCATCGTGAGCTCCACGCAGTATGGATGGTCGTCACCGCACACCCTGGTGCTCGGTGCAGGTGCGGTGGTCCTGCTTGCCGGCTTCATCGCACTCGAGACTCAGCTCAAGAACCCCATGATGCCGCTCCAGGTACTTCGAGCCCCCGGGCTCTTGACCTCGAGCATCGTGCGCGGCCTGATGGTCGTCGGGATGTACAGCACCTTCTTCATCGGCGTCTTGTACTTCCAGCACGTCCTGGCCTTCGACCCAGCTCGCACCGGGCTCGGGTTCCTCCCGCAGACGCTCATGGTCGCGGTGATGTCCGCTGGGCTCACCACCCGGATCATGGGACGGCTCGGTGCGAAGGCCACAGCCATCGGCGGCATGGCCATCGTCACGATCGGTCTGGCGCTGTTCGTCTGGTCGGGCCCCCACACCCACTACTTCCCGCAGATCTTCGTGGCGGTGCTGCTGATCGGCTTCGGCGCAGCCACCGCGTTCACGCCGCTGCTCACGATCGCCCTGGCATCGGTGCCCGCCAAGGACGCAGGCATCGGGTCTGGGATCGTGAACGTCTCGCAGCAGGTCGCCGGGGCGCTCTCGGTTGCTGTCCTCGGTGCGGTGTCGGCCAGCCGGACGACGGCGCTGCTCGCAGAGGGCAAGTCCGAGATCAACGCACTCGACGGCGGCTATCGCCTGGCCTTCATGGTGGCGCTGGCCAGCGTGCTGCTCGCGATCGTCCTCGGCATGCTCCTGCTCAAGCGGCCGACTGGCGAGACCGCCACGTCTGCCGCCGGCGATGAGACCTTCGAGGCGGAGTCCGAGACGATGATCGCCGAGGTCATGTGATCCCAACCGGCTTCGCCGGCTACCCGTCGCGCTCTGCGATCATCTCGATCCTCGCCCCTTCGTCGTAGGGTCGCGGTGTGCAGTACGTGGTCCTCTTCGCGATCGTCTTTGGGATCAATCTGCTGCCCGCCTTCGGGCCACCGACGTGGGCGGTGCTGGTCTTTGCCCGCCTGCACTGGCACCTCAACCCGGTCGCGCTCGTCGTCCTCGGCGCCTTCGCTGCCATGAGCGGCCGCTACCTCCTGGCTCGAGCTGCCCGTCACTTCAAGGACCGAATGCCAGCGAGGCTGCAATCGAACCTCGAGGACGCCAAGACCTTGATCGAGCGAAAGCGAGTCGGAGCGGTCGCCCTCTTCGGCGTGTTCGTCATCTCGCCGCTGCCCTCAGCTCAGCTCTTCCTGGCCGCCGGGCTCCTCGATCTGCCACTCGGACTCTTGACCGTGGCGTTCTTCTTCGGTCGACTCGTGAGCTACTCGCTCTACGTGAGCGCGGCCACCCTGGCCGATCAGCACCTCGGGAACATCTTGGGCAAGGTCTTCGGCTCGCCGTGGTCGATCGCGCTCCAGGTCGTGCTGCTCGCGGCGGTGTGCGTCCTGCCGTTCCTCAACTGGCGCCGGTTCCTCGGCGATCCTGCTCGCACGTGATCGATTGTAAACGCTCATCGAAAACGACAGCACCCGTGACTCGGTTTTGATCATCGAAAACGACAGCACCTGACATCCCCGCCGGCTCGGCTGGGATGTCAGGTGCTCCCGTTTTCGACCAGCATTCTCAGCCGGTCAAGCGCTCCAGGTTTCGATCAGCGTTTACACACCACTGGTTACCGAGTGCGTCGCGACAAGGTCGACCACCACGGCGTGGTGACGCTCCGCTATCACAGCCGGGTTCACCACATCGGCGTCGGTCGGGCCTATGCCGGCTGGAGGGTGATCATGCTCGTCGCGGGAACCGACGTGCGGATCCTCGGTCTCGACGGGTCACCCTTGCGACACCTGACGCTCGACCCGACCAAGGACTACCAACCCCAGGCGTGATCGCAGCTGGGTGTCTACGATGTCTTGAGACATCTGTCGCCTATGTCTCGCGACATCACATTCGTGGAGGCGATGGGACTCGAACCCACGACCCCCTGCTTGCAAAGCAGGTGCTCTAGCCAACTGAGCTACGCCCCCTGGTACAGGGGAACAGGTTATCTGCTCCACCATGTGGTGACCTCACGAATCCAGGAGCCAGCGTGAGGCTCGCCTCGACAGCCCGGCGGAGGATTCTCGGGAACCCCTTGCGAATCAACACTACCGGCCTGGAGTTAGTTGTCCCTCGCCAGACGCAGCCCGGCGAACACCCAGTCTGAGGATGTCGGGAAGAAGTTCCGATAGGTGCGCCTCGCATGGCCCGGCGGCGTCGCCAAGGAGCTCCCCCGAAGCACCATCTGGTTGACCATGAACTTCCCGTTGTACTCGCCGATCGCCCCGGGTCCAGGTGTGAAGCCGGGGTAGGCAACGTACGGACTCGCGGTCCACTGCCATACCTCGCCGAACCAGCCGGCAATCCCCGGACCGTCTGCCGGTGGTGCGCACACCTCCCACTCGGCCTCCGTGGGAAGTCGACCCCCAAGCCACCTTGCAATCGCGTCGGCCTCGAACCATGACAGGTTGGTAGCTGCCGTTGAACCATCGAGCGGAGCGAGACCTCCGAGCGTGTGACTCCACCACGCGCCGTCGATCCGGGTCCATGTGGACGGGGAAGCCCGACCTCCCTCCTGGATCAACCCGAAACCTTCGGCCATCCAGAGGTCTGGCCGCTCGTAGCCTGCGTCATCGATGAATGCGATGACCTCATCAACAGTTACCAACGAGGTTGAGATCTCGAACGGTCGGAGTGTGACCTCGTGGCGAGGACCCTCGTTGTCGAAGCTGAAACCCTCGCGTCCTGCTCCGATGTCGACCTGGCCGCCTGGATGGGCACACCAGCCGAGACGACCCACACCAGTGCGATCCCACGGGACCGCCCCATAAGCCCCAGAGACCGATGGGTGGCCGAGCGCGTGGCGGATGTCCATCAAGAGGAGCTCCTGATGCTGCTGCTCATGGTTGAGTCCGAGGTCGACGATCGCACCGATCTCCTCGGGCACGCCACACTCGAGTAGCTCGATCACCTGTCGGTCGACCTCGTGCCGGTAGGCAGTGACCTCCTCGTTGCTCGGCCGCGAGATGAGCCCGCGCTCAGGGCGAGGATGCCGACGACCTACCGCGTCGTAGTACGAATTGAAGAGGTAGGAGTACCTCTCATCGACCACCTCGTACGCCGGAGAGAACGGCACGAGGATGAAGGTCTCGAAGAACCAGGTGGTGTGGGCGCGGTGCCACTTGGTCGGACTCGCATCCGGCATCGACTGGAGCAGCTGGTCTTCTGGGCTCAGCGGTGCAGCGAGCTGCTCTGTCATGTCTCGCACAGTGCGGAAACGATCGATGAGCTCTGGCGGCGTCATCATGGCCTCGCCGTGGCCCCAGATCGAGTCGGCCTGGCCAGCAGGAGCGCGAAGTCCGATGCGTCGTCGAGGTACACGGCTTCGGTGGTGAGGCCTGCGGCAATTAGCTCATCGCGGACCTGCGCCACGGTGAACTTGGCGCAGGTCTCAGTCAGGATCTCGTCACCTTCCTCGAGGTCGAGCGAGAGGTCGAGATCAGTGATCTCGACAGACATGGCGCACTTCGCCCGCAACCTCATCTCGATCACCGCTCTCTCGGGATCCCAGGTCGCGATGTGATCGAAGAGCTCGGGATCGAAGTCTGCTCCCACTCCCTGGTTGAGCGATGAGAGCATGTTGCGATTGAACGCCGCCGTGAGGCCCTGCGAATCGTTGTACGCGGCGAGTAGGCGACTGGGGTCCTTGATGAGGTCACAACCGAGCAGCAGCCAGTCGGATGGTCCGAGCGACGCAGCGACATCCGACAAGAAGCGAGCCCTTTCGACGGGAAGCAGATTCCCGATCGTGCTGCCGAGGAAGGTCACCATCTTCGGCGGCATTGGGCCGAGATGCTCGAGGCCGTCGGTGAAGTCTGCGGCGACGCCGATGACGGAGCTTGTGGGGTACTCACTCGCCAGTTCCTGGACAGAGCGCTCCAGCATCGCGGTTGAGATGTCGAGCGGCACGATGCACTCGAGAAGGTCCGCTGCCTCCATTGCATCGAGGATGACGCGCGTCTTCTCACAAGTTCCAGACCCGAGCTCGACCAAGGCTCTCGGCTTCGCCAAGGTCACGATCGCGCCGGCTTCCCTCTCGAGGATGGATCGTTCGGTTCGAGTCGGGTAGTACTCCTCGAGGCGAGTGATCTCGTCGAAGAGGATCGAGCCACGCTCGTCGTAGAACCAGAGCGGCGGTATCGAGGCCGGCTGTGCGGAGAGGCCCACTTGGAGCGCCCGATGGCGTTCGATCGCGAGGTGTGCTGCGTCGATCCGGTCGATGATCTTCACGGATCGGTCGTCCTGCGCCATGGCGCTCCCCACCAGCTCTGGGCACCATGCGATACCCAAGTCGACAATCTAATGGGATAGATCAGAACGAGTCGATGGCGCTCAAGCGACGAGTCGTCACAGTCCTAGGCTCGCCGTGTGCCTGTCCTCGCCGTCGACCAAGGAACCTCGTCGACCAAGGCGATCGTCGTGGACGACGATGGCGCGGTCATCGCGGAGGCCACGCGGGCTGTGGGCGCGCAGGCCACAGCCGATCGCATCACCCAGGACCCGAACGAGCTGTTGAACTCAGTCATCGATACCGGGCGGGAAGCGCTTGCACGAGCTGGCGTGGTGGTCGACGCGGTAGGACTGGCGAATCAGGGTGAGACGGTTCTGGCGTGGGATCGAGCGTCAGGGGTACCTGAAGGGCCGGCGATCTCGTGGCAGGACGGCAGGGCGGCGGCGGTCTGTGAGCGACTCCAAGATCATGCGGCGCGGCTTCACCAGTTGACTGGCCTACCCCTCGATCCCTATTTCTCGGCGCCGAAGCTGACGTGGCTGCGAGAGCAGGGTGCGATGGGTGTGGTCACGACGTCTGACACCTGGCTCCTCCACCAGCTCACCGGTGAGTTCGTCACCGACGTGACCACAGCGTCGCGCTCGATGGTCCTCGAGCTCGATTCGCGGCAGTGGTCCGACGAGGCGTTGGAGATCTTCGGCCTCTCGAGCGATTCGATGCCAAGCGTGACGACGTGTGCTGAGGTCGTCGGGCACACGACAGCCTTTGGTGCCGACATCCCGATCGCTGGTTTGGCTGTGGACCAACAGGCGGCGCTTGTGGCCCAGGGCTGCCTTGAGGCAGGACTGGCCAAGTGCACCTACGGCACTGGGGCATTCCTCCTCCTCAGTACCGGCGCCACTCCGGTTCGTTCGACGGCCGGACTGTCGAGCTCCGTGTCGTTCGAAGCAGGTGGCGCCCACGGCTACTGCCTCGACGGCCAGAGCTATACCGCTGGTGCGGCGATCAGCTGGCTCGCTCGTGTCGGGCTCCTGGGTGACCCAGCCGCCCTCGACCGAGCGATCGATGGAGCACTCGACCGTCAGCTCGTGGCGGTACCGGCGTTGGCCGGGCTCGGTTCGCCGTGGTGGTCGCCTTCGACCCGAGGAACCATCGAGGGACTTGGCTTGGAGACCACGGCGGACGACATCACCCGGGCGATGATCGAGGGAGTCTGCGCACAGAT
>Ga0118677_10007229_pt1 | contig 18426 bp, 18 predicted proteins | sample AliMusrvi5mmetaG_FD_86154 | JGI IMG/M metagenome (GOLD analysis project Ga0118677, IMG submission 86154) | reverse complement strand
ATATTCATATCGGCTGCTTGTTGCACGCTTTTGTAGTAATACAATGCTGCATAATAGGCTTCGCTTCCGGCTGTCATCATGGTGTCATCTACAGCGTTGCTGAGTTGTGTTACCAAACTCGAAGTCCCTACAAGTCCTTTCAGGTCGGCAAGATCAATTCCAAATTCGGCTACATTCATAAATGTAGGTATAAATTCGGGGTTCGTTTTAGTATATTCGTAGGTCTTATCTACAAAGCTAATGGATTTGTCACCCACCTTCAACATGGAGTGCCTCTCGTCGGGACTCAATGTAATGACATAAGGTTTCAAGGCTACATTTATCTCCGAAAGTTTGGCGTTTACCAATTCAAGTACATCCGCAGGAATACTTTGATTATGATTATTATTCATTTTATTAGTATTTTATTTTAATTGAAACAAATTCAGATAACGGACATTCCTTGACATCCGCTATTTTTCAGACTCAGATTAGATGTTGCCCCGCACGCTGCTGTCTGAATGTGAATCGTTGCAGGACGGGGCGAATTCTCGAAGAGGATAAGATGCACGGGATTTCTCCCCTGAAAGAGAGAATGGGGTGGGAGTATGTGGAAGACCGAAACTGGAATTATCGGGCGTTGTAAACTATCAAATATCTGCATACGAAAACAATACGGACTAAGTTATATAAGTTAAGAATTACTATTCTGTCGCAAAGTTAATAAATTCAATGGATGTTAGAGAGTTAAAAACTATGTTTTATAACATATATTATCTAAAAATTCTTAGGATTATAATAAGTAACTAAATTAGTGCTGTCTGTATTTAAATAAAGAAAAAACGCAGGTAAGCTGATAAAATACAGCTAACTAAGTTTCCTTTTAGGCTTCGGTCTGAGCTCAGTCGAACGGAGTTAGGGTATTTTATACCATAAACATGGTATGTAAAATACCTCTTCGTTGCGATTGTGACGTACGTTGAAATCCTGTATTTTTGCATTATAAAAAGAAACAAACCCACAAAAGAATATCATTATGGCTAAAATTGCAAAAAACCTCACCGAACTGATTGGAAACACTCCACTCGTGCAACTATCGAATTATAGTGCAAACAAAGGTCTTGAAGCTACTGTAATTGCAAAACTTGAATCATTCAACCCTGCCGGTTGCGTAAAAGAACGTATCGCTTTGGCCATGGTTGAAGATGCAGAAGCAGCCGGAATTTTAAAACCCGGAGCAGAGATTATAGAACCTACCAGCGGAAATACCGGAATTGGTCTGGCTTTAGTAGCAGCAGTGAAAGGGTATAATCTGACCCTTACCATGCCTGAAACGATGAGTGTGGAACGACGAAACTTATTAAAAGCATTGGGCGCAAACCTGGTGTTAACTCCAGGAGCAACGGGAATGAAAGGTGCTATTGCCAAAGCATTGGAACTACACGAAGAAAATCCAAACTCATATATCCCACAGCAATTTGAAAATCCATCAAATCCGCAAGTTCACAAACGCACTACAGGCGAAGAAATCTGGCGTGATACCGATGGCAAAGTTGATATATTCGTTGCCGGAGTTGGAACCGGTGGAACAGTTAGCGGAGTTGGTGCAGCACTTAAAGCCCATAACCCTAACGTGAAAATTATAGCTGTAGAACCTTCTGATTCTCCTGTGCTTTCGGGTGGAAACCCAGGTCCACATAAAATTCAGGGAATCGGAGCCGGATTTATTCCTAAAAACTATAATGCTAGCGTGGTTGATGAAATTATTCAGGTAAGCAATGATAACGCTATTCTTACTTCTCGACAATTGGCACAACAAGAAGGGCTTTTGGTGGGAATATCTTCAGGAGCTGCCACTTATGCTGCTACTATTTTAGCTCAACGTCCTGAAAATAAAGGAAAAAACATTGTTGTTCTTCTTCCGGATACCGGCGAACGCTATTTATCAACATTACTTTACGCATTTGAAGAATATCCTTTGTAAGAAGCCCCCTAACCCCCTAAAAGGGGAAAAAAACAGAAAAAAACAGAAACAAACACTAAACTATTGCCTTCGTAGTAACTAAAAGTCCCCCTTTAGGGGGATTTAGGGGGCAACTTATATATGTCAGATAATAATTATAAATTTGAAACACTGCAGGTTCATGCAGGACAAGTAGTTGACGGAACCACCAAAGCGCGTGCAGTTCCTATTTATCAAACAAGTTCATACGTTTTCGATGATGCAGCCGATGGTGCTGACTTGTTCGCACTTCGTAAATTCGGAAATATATACACCCGTTTGATGAACCCGACTACCGATGTGTTTGAAAAACGTATTGCAGCCCTCGAAGGTGGCGTAACCGCGTTGGCAACTTCTTCCGGACAGTCTGCTCAATTTATTGCATTGAACAATATCCTGTCTGCAGGCGATAATTTCGTTTCTACATCTCACTTGTATGGTGGAACTTACAATCAGTTCAAAAATCAATTCAAACGTTTGGGCGTTGAAGTGAAATTCACTGCCGATGACAAACCCGCAACTTTTGAAGCATTGATTGACGATAGCACCAAAGCACTTTATATTGAAACTATTGGTAACCCCGATTTGAATATTCCTGATTTTGAAGCTATCGCAGCAGTTGCCGATAAACATGGTATTCCGTTGATTGTTGACAATACTTTTGGTGCCGGTGGGGCTATTTTTCGTCCATTGGAGCATGGCGCAAGCATTGTGGTTGAATCGGCTACCAAATGGATTGGTGGACACGGAACTTCACTTGGTGGTGTGATTGTTGATAGTGGAAAATTCAACTGGGGCAATGGTAAATTTCCTGCTTTTACCGAACCATCAGACAGTTACCACGGATTGGTATTCTGGGATGTATTTGGGTTCGACGGACCTTTTGGCAATATTGCATTCAACATTCGTGCTCGTGTAGAAGGTCTTCGTGACTGGGGAAATGCAATCAGCCCATTCAATTCATTCCTTTTGCTACAAGGGCTGGAAACACTTTCATTGCGTGTGGAACGTCATGTTAAGAATGCATTGGAACTGGCTCAATGGTTGGAAAATCATCCGGCAGTAGAATATGTGAATTATCCGGGATTAAAAAGCAGCCCTTACCACGCATTAGCAAACAAATACCTGAAACGCGGTTTTGGTGGTGTGCTTTCGTTCAAGCTGAAAGGCGATGCAGGGAAAGCTGATAAACTGATTGATAGCCTGAAACTGATTAGCCATCTGGCAAACGTTGGTGATGCAAAATCGTTGATTATACATCCGGCAGCTACTACTCACGAACAACTTTCGCCCGAAGATAAAATTTCTGCAGGCGTTTTCCCTGGATTGCTCCGTATATCAGTTGGTATTGAGCATATTTCCGATATCAAAGCTGACTTGGAACAAGCTTTTGAGCAGATTAAATAATTAGGTATAATAATTGGAACAAAAAGAGCCTCTCAAAATTTTTTGAGAGGCCCTTTTTATATTATTTCACCACTTCCGATACATATTTTAGAATCAGCATCGTAAATTACCCCAAATTGTCCTGGTGCAATTCCTTGAAGTTTTTGATCTGAAGTTAAATGAAATCCGTTTGGAGTTTTCAATATCTTTCCATGAGTAAATTCTGGTGTATGCCTTATTTTAAAGGTTATTTCTACTTCGTTTGAAGCATTTTCCCATGGATTATCGGTAATGAAATGAAAATCACGCATAGTAAATTCATTACCATATTGCGTGTTCACGTCAAAGCCTTTTGAAGCATATACAATGTTTCCGGTCACATCTTTTTTAATTACATACCATGGTCCACCCGATAAACCAAGTCCTTTGCGCTGTCCAACAGTATGAAACCAGTAGCCTTTGTGTTTGCCAAGAATCTTCCCGGTTTCAAATTCCACAATCGGGCCTTCTTTTTCTCCTAAATAACGGCGAATAAAATCATTGTAATTAACTTTTCCAAGAAAACAAATCCCTTGGCTATCCTGACGTTTTGCACTGGGAAGTCCAGCGCTTACAGCTATATCCCGGACTTCGCTTTTCATTAAATGCCCGATTGGGAACATAAGTTTAGAAACTTGCAGGTGATTTATTTGTGCCAAAAAATCGGTTTGATCTTTTATAGGGTCTTTAGCTGTCGAAAGATATGTTTTTCCATCCTTTTCAATTGTTGTAGCATAATGTCCGGTTGCGGTTTTGTCAAACTCTTTTCCTACACGTTGTTCAAAAACTCCAAATTTGATTAACTTATTGCACATTACATCCGGATTCGGAGTCAGCCCTTGCTTTACTTTATCAATTGTGTAGGCAACCACGTTATCCCAATAATCTTTGTGTAAATCAACAACATCCAATGTACACCCATATTTACGGGCAATAAGTGAAGCCATTTCAATGTCTTCCTCTGAGGTGCAATGTAACAATTCATCATCGTCCATTCCGATTTTTATATAAAAAAGCGAAGGTGTATATCCTGCTTCTTTCAGGAGATGTACTACCACGGAACTATCTACTCCTCCGGATAGTAAAGTTGCTATATTCATTCTTTAGATACCTGTTATAGATTTATATGTAGTATTCAGCCATATCTACAATGCCTGCACGCATGGCATATTTTGTGGCTTCATGTACATTATTGACTTCAATTTTTCTGAAAATATTTTTACGGTGAGTCATAATTGTGTGAACACTTACATAACGTATGGCAGCAATTTCTTTGGTTGTTTTGCCAAGAGCCATTTCTTTTAAAATTTCCTGTTCTGTCGCTGTTAATACCTGTTTTGAATGATGATCTTGTGTTTGTTTATTTCTATCGAGAAGAATGTTGCTGACATAATTACAGATATATCGATTACCTTTTATTGCTTCTTTTAAGGCACTTGTAATTTCTTCTTTAGTACAGTCCTTCATCAAAATACTGAAATTATGAGTGTTGTAAACCAGACTCCGAAGAAAATCATCACTTAATTCATCTGAAAACAAGATCCAGTCCACTTGCTCAAAACGAACTTGTAAAATGATTAATTCATTAGCACTTTCAAAATCAAACAATGTATAATCAAGTACTACAAGTGAATCAGGTTGATCTGCCAGTAGTGCCAGTAAATCTTTCTTTTGGATTGTTTCTTTCACTTCGGTAACATCATATTGTTTCTGAAGCAAGTATCGCCAACCCGCATTTGAAATATCCTGATTATCAGCAAGAATAATATTTCTCATAGATTTTTAATTCACATATTTACTTTTTGCAATACTGTATTCTGTTGCAAAATTACTGTTTTAAAAGCATTTATATTACTTAATAACAAAAAAGACGACAAATAGCCGCCTTTTTTTGTAAATTGTATAAAATCAATTTAGGTTTTAATACTCCCAAAGATCTTGTTCAAAGTTCAACAACTCGGTCTCTATACGTTGTTGTTCCTTCCTAATCTTATCTGGGTTTACCAGATATTGCAACAGCATTCTGTTGTTAATGTTACTATCTCCAAGTAAGTAACTAGAATATAAGCGTTGAGCAAAAAACTCATCATAGGTAAGACGTTGACTGTCATTACCACTTGGAATGATATATTGTTTAGCTAAATATGGACGTAATTCATCAAAGAGGAACCAACACAAAACCGAACTTTGGAAGTAGCTCCATGCGTCGTTACTAGTACCCAAACTAATATTGCTTTCTGTCAGAGAATACAAAGGAGCAATCCCAATAATTTTTGAATACATTCGCGAAGTATGTTTATCGAAGAAATATATTTCTTGTGTCAGAAATTTTAGCTGTTCCTTAATATATGCAGGATATAAAAATTTACTAACATTCAGCTTTTGAGTTATTGGATCTGAAACAATTAACTGATCTTTTGTTGTAGTTTTATTAATTGTGTCGTTAGTTATATAAACAAAGATGTTTTTCAAACTATCTTTTGGTAACTCATTTTGATATAATGGCTGAATATCACGTTCTATCTTATCATAAGCTTTTAAAGTGTCATTCACCACTGCATCGAGAATCAACCGAAATAAACTACGATATTTTTCGTTTGGAATAGTCGGAAAATAAATCTGAAAGTTCTGTTTGTCTCTCATATCAATAACCCGATACACAATTCGAGACCATACTATATCATCATATCTGTGATTTAAGACAGCTAAAGTGTCTGCCAATGAATTCATTGAAGTTGTTTGCAAAGCTACCGTACCATTCTTTTCAAAGAATGACATTGGATTTGATTGAGCTCGCAATGAGAGTGTCGGAACTGAGAGAAATATCAGTAATGTAATAATCCAATATTTTTTCATATTGTAGATAATTATATGTTAATATAAAGTTCTGGACTTAAAGTTGAATACTTATTGAGCCTAAATCCCTGACTCTTTGGTCAGGGCCGACAGCTTTTATGTTGTTAATCATTAAAATATCACCTTTAAGTAATTTGTCAATAAAATTTGAACTCAAGCGTGATCCGGAAACTGTTTGAGGAGTTAATCCTTTAGCAATCATAGTAAATCCGGTTACAGTAAAGTTTGCTTTTACCAGTTCATCATTACCATAGCTTGCAATTAACGCACTGCTTTTTAAAATTATCGGTGCCATGAAACCACCTCGGATAGGTTTTGAGCCTGCATCATTAGGTTGTAAAAACGCTTTAGGATCGGGCAAGTATTTAACGCGATAATTTGCTCCACCCATGGCTAAATCTTTTTTGTCAATTTTAGCAAAAACATTAATTCTTATTTCACCATCTCGTGCCGGACGAATAATAAAACGTCCAGGTGCGACTTGTGTGCCACTTCCACCTTCAACTCTGATACTTATATTTGCGGCTGCTACACCGGGAACAGAAATACTAAATTTATTATCTATCCCTTTGTATACTACGTTCAGGTCTTCGTTTGACATAGTTGCTGTTGGTTCGCCAACCATATAATCTCCATCAAATTTGTACGAACGCATGATACCATCATTACCCGGTATAGTTATTTGTCCTGAATATTTTTTAGGTCCCACTGAAGTACAACCAACTTCATAAAGTCCTTTCGCTATATTTGCACCATTTACGTAGTATTGTGGAGTTTGAGTTGAATCTACAGCTGAAAGTACAATTTTTGCTTTGTATCTGTCACCGCGTATTACATAACGTGAATCTGGTATTACAAACGCTTGAATTTTATTAACCCGAAAATCGGATGCATCTGTTTGTGCTTTAAGGTATTGAACAATTTCAGCCTCAGAAGCACGTACATCGCTTTGATATTTAGTTAATATGGTGACTACTGCTGCAACTGGCATCATTTCAAACATCGTTTCTTCCCAAGGCTTTCCATCTCTAGATTTGTTAGTAGCGAATGTCGATTGATACATTTTTATCTTGGTCTCATTACCAGCAGATAAACCGACTAAAAATTTAGTGTAATCGTTAATTTTCTCTCTTAATTTTTTCCCATTACCCTTTATAATACCATATTCTCCGGCTTTATCCAGATTATCTTTAGCTTTAATCTGTTTTACGTATGCACTGTCATTCGCATCTTTATTATCGGTTAACTTTACTATATCAACTTTGAATTTTTCGATATAATTATACAACTCATCTGATTTCGTTTTTACTTGTTTAGCTCTTTCCAACCATTCTCTCACTTTTGTTGGATTTTTATCATATAAAGATTGAAAATCAGAATATTGTGCATTATTTCTTACATTGGCAGATTCGATGGTTGTATGTAAACTATTGTCCACCATTGTAAATCCTTCTAAAATACTACTTGATACATTCAACGCTAACATTGCTGTCAGCACCAAATACATCATACCTATCATCTTTTGTCTTGGCGTTTCTGGACAATTTTTTGCTCCACTCATTGGAAATATCGTTTAATAATTAGAAAACAAGTTAATATATATCTCAAAATGTTAGTTAATAATGTAAATTGATCTAACTAAGAGCATTTAACATGTTCCCATAAACCTGATTTAACTCAGTAATTTGCTTTGATAATTTAAGTGTTCCTTCTTTATACTTTTCAGTTTCGGTAGCTGCAGTTGCTGTAGCTGTTTTTATTTTTTCTGTATCAATTATAACAGCTTCCAATTGATTACTTGTTAAACGAACTTGTTCTGTTTGTTTATTTAGTACTTCTGTTTGAACCTGAATATTTTTTAACTGAATCTCATAAATTGAATTAATTGATGCAAGATTCTTCGTTACATCTTCAACTTTTCCTGAATATAGTTTTGTATTTTTCACCACCTCTTCCATGTCAGTAGTAACACCTAAATACGAATTTACCAATTTATTTGATGCTCCATTCAAAGACTCCTGACTTTGAATAAAGTTTCCGGTTACCTTAGAAGCTGAATCAATATTTTTGACAAATGTATCTGTAGCACCTATTACATTTGATAAACTTGAAAATTGCTCTGCGGTAGTTGTTAGATTTTTTATGCCTTCAGATAATTTTTTTACATCATCATCGCTTAATCTTTCGGAATAATTAAGTCCAACACCAGTTGAGGTTGGCGTAGCAACTTCATTTTTTTGAGGATATCCATCTGTATTAGGAATTTCATTTCCTTCAAAATCAAAAACTCTATGCCAGTCATATTCTTTATGTGGCTTGTCAAAAACACCTAATGCGAATAACACGGCTTCAACTGTCATACCTGTTCCTAATACCTGAGCAGCACCAGGTAAGTGTAAGATTTTAAACATTGCTCCAATAATAACTACTGAGGCACCTAAACTATACACAACGCCTACCAAGCGTTTTACATTTGGTGAATTCCACCAGATATCAAATTTACTTTCGTTTTGAGACATATTTTTATTTTTAATACATTATAAACCCTACTTATTCTCCATTGTATGAGCGAACACAACGGAAACCAATATATGGTCGACTTTCATTCTGATATTCATAGGTTTTCACCCCACATTGTAAATAATATGCAATATCTTTCCATGATCCACCTTTAACCACTTTTCGTTTTAAAACATCAGAATCACTATTTTTTGCATTATATTGAAAACTTGGATTCAAATCTGAAATAAGTTTACTGCTTGAAACATCGTACGCTGAAGAAGTCCATTCAGCAACATTACCCGCCATATCAAATAATCCGAAATCATTTGGCTGATAGGTAGCTATTTTCATTGTTGTAGCACCTAAATCATCTGTATAACTACCTCTCATAGGTTTAAAGTTAGCTAAAAAGCATCCTTTATCATTGCGAACATAGTTTCCTCCCCAAGGATATAATGCCATATTTTTTCCTCCACGTGCAGCATATTCCCATTCACCTTCAGTTGGTAAACGATAAAATTGTCCTTCAATAGCATTAACGTTATTAAATAATTGAGTTCTCCATTGGCAGAAAGCCTGACATTGTTCCCAGGTTACACCAACAACTGGATAATTCGCAAATCCTGGGTGTGAGAAATACATACGCATTTTAGGGTCGTTATATGAAAACTGGAAATCACGCAACCACATAATAGTATCTGGATATATATTCACGATTTTTGATGAAATCAAATCTTTGCGTGAAGTAAGTTTGCGTTCTATAGTTTTATTTACAATACCGCCATTTTCAATGTATGAAGTATCTACACGTGCTACTGCATTTGCAGGATATGCACCGGTATTAACATCGTACTTGTTTTTTGGTAATGCTGCTTGGTCATAATTTATCCATTCATATCTATACTGAAGTTTACCAGGATCAAATTGCCTTTTGATTCCTAAAGCATTATTATCATTGTAGTAAAGTGTATTTAGAATGTTTTTAACTTCTTCGTCTTTCGAATTCCATAGGTTTTTAGCATGCCAGTTTAAGCGAGCAACTTCAGGAGCTGCATCTTCAGTTTGATTTTTAAATTTCATGCGGAACTCATCTTTACCGCCTATAACTAATAGACGTAGTGCTATAGAATCCCGAACCCAGTAAACAAATTGTTTGTATTTGTCATTTGTTATTTCACATTCATCCATCCAAAATGCATCTACTGTCACATTAATGGATTTAGTGTTAATCGCTCCGATGGCAGACTGATCATTTGCTCCCATAAGGAATGACCCTCTTTTGATAAATACCATTCCATAGGGTTGAGCTTCATGAAATGAGTCTTTCGTTCCAAGACCCACTAATTCACCAGCTGGCTTGTTGCATGCAACAAGTAGCAAAGCGATTACAATTATTGGCAGATTTCTTTTCATTCTTATGCGATTTTTTAGAAATAAAAACTGTATTCTTAAATTTATTCAGTAAAGGCTCTATAATATCCTTATACTTTTATATTTACTATTCCTTTTTGCAAAAACAAATTCTAAACTGTAAAGCATAACTACTTCATGTGATCCTGAACTCGCAGTTAAAATTTTTGAGGTCGGGAAATCGTATGAATATCCAATTGACAGACCACCGGCAATATTTAATCCGGCTATTAATATCAATGCATCCTGAAACCTGTATGATATCCCTCCCCAATATTTATTGTCATATTCCAATCGTGTAGATAAATCCAGTTGCATGGTATTGAAGTTTGTTTTAAGCAAACCACTCGGCTTAAATACATATTTCGTATCAGGTAAAATATAATTATAACCTCCCGTCAAGAACAGTGACCCCTTCAAATTTATTCCGGCATTTTCATTCCAGTTTACAACTGGACTATTCAAATGCGAATAAGATATTCCAGCATAAAATTTTGGCGTTGAATAATAAATACCTACGTTCATATCAAAGCTCATTCCCGATACATTTACCTGAGGGATTGCCGGATCTGGATCTGTCGTTAAATCATGATAGTCTCCAAGCGTAATTTTATGTGCCAAAATACTGTCGGCTTTGATACCTATACTTACAAATCCTACGTCGACACCAACGCTTAAAACTCCAGCGCCCATGTGTTTTTTATATGCATATTGCAAATGTGCAGTTTGATTTAAAAAAACCCCAACACGATCATTGAAGAAATTAAACCCTAAGCCATGTAAGCGATTCCCGATTTTCAATGGAGAATTGATACTAAATACCGTAGTTTGCCCTCCATTTGGAATTCCCACCCATTGAATACGATGCTGTCCTGCAATTTGAATCATTTCGCCTTCGCCAACTGCTGCAGGATTGAAGGCTGATTGATTAAACATATATTGGCTAAACTGTGCATCAAATTGTGAAAAAACAGACTCTATGCAAAGAAGTGACAAGAATACACCTAAAATGGCTTTTTTCATAGAATTTTTTGAAATAATTTCTATCACAACTTATGCAAATAACAAATAAGTTGATTTTTCATCTTATCAAACTACAAAACAATGAAAAAATTGTAAGAGTTTATTTTTTTTACGAAAATTAGAGCATATTTGATTAATCAAATCAACATCTGACGTTTCAGCTGTTCCTTAAAGTACTCGTTTTAATACTCTTCTTCGTTGAAAAAAAAGTCTTCTTTACTTGGGTAATCAGGCCAAATATCTTCAATACATTCATATATTTCTCCTTCATCCTCAATTTCTTGCAAATTTTCAATAACTTCCAGTGGTGATCCTGAACGCATCGCGTAGTCTATTAATTCGTCTTTAGTTGCAGGCCAGGGTGCATCCTCAATTTTAGAAGCTAATTCCAAAGTCCAATACATAATCAGCTTAATTTTTTAGTAAGTAAGTTTAGTATAATTCTTTATATTTTTCTGCAAAAATAGGAATTTTTTTTATAAATCCTGCGTTTTCCAGTAAATTTCTTCACAGCCCGAACGTAGTGTTAAGAAACGTGATAAAATAAAAAAATAATCAGACATGCGGTTGATGAAAATAAGAATGTGACTATCAACATTATAATACTCATTCATGTCAAAAAGTCTACGCTCAGTCCGTCTTGCCACAGTTCTGCAAATATGACACAAAGCCCCTGATTGTGAACCACCTGGTAATATAAATTTCTCTAAAGTAGGTAAAGTTTCATCTAAACGGTCAATTTCCGCCTCAATACGCAAAATACTTTCATTTTCTAACACCGATGCCTTATTTAATGTAACTTTAGTTGTGTCAGTGGCTAAATGTGAGCCAATAGTAAAAAGTTTATGTTGCAAAAAACGCAAAAATGCAAGGTCTTCAGTTGCCAAATCATAGGTTGTAAGCTGTCCGATAAATGAATTTAGCTCATCCACTGTTCCATAGGCCTCCAAACGAACATCGTTTTTATTCACACGTGTTCCACCTATTAAACCGGTCTGACCTTCATCTCCTGTTTTTGTATATAATTTCATGCGTAAAATAATTGTTATTTATTTGTGTATGGAGCTATCATTCAATATTTTAAATGGCTTAGGTGGCTATTCGTGTTAATAAAGTTGTGCGTTGGCTCATACTCGTTTTATGACAGTTCTTTATTCTCCCACAGTTTTTAATACCATATAATTAATAACGCATTTTATAATGCTTTTTGTGTAAATCAGGATTGAAAAATACAATTCCCAATTCAAATAAGTCAATTGTAGACATAACCTGCGGAAAATCTTTAATTTTTTTCCAGGCCGTTTCCATATCACTCGACCAGTAAATATCATCAATCACAATCACGGAATTGGAATGTACTTTAGATAAACACAAATTGAAATAGTTAAGTATTGCTTTCGATTGATGATTTGCATCAATAAACACAAAATCTAACTTATTTGTTTGGTCTAAAACAACGGTCAAAGTATTGTTAATGTTTCCAGTAACTAGTTCGATGTTTTTAATCGCTAATTTATCAATATTTTCTCTTGCTATTTCAGCAATCTCAAGGCAACCTTCGAGACTGACACAATGAATTTCAGAAGAAGCAGAAGCTAAATATGAAGTCGTAATTCCTAACGAAGTCCCCAATTCAAGTACATCCCGTGCTTTAAAATAGTGAACCATCCTAAACAAAAGTTGTCCGTATTTAGCTGATTTGAGTGATTTATTAGTGATTTCAGAGACGGTTTCAGTTCTATTTCTTCCGGTACCAAAGTCTGTTATTCCTACTTTCCTAGAATCTTTTTTTAGTTTAGAGCGCAGATATTCAATTGATTGAAAAATATAATACGAATTTTTTTCGCATAGGACGTAACGCGTAAATTGAAAAAGAAATGGAGAATGCACACCGAATCCCCGTGTATTTCGGGCTAAAAAAAAATGAGATATATACTTCAGTATATAATGAAGATGATTCATGTTAAAAGGCTTTCCGAATGCAAAAATAGAAAAAAGAATTGGTAAAACTTGGCTACTAAAAAGAAAATAATGCCAATAAATTTATTTTGCTCGTATTTGATTACAATAGAAACTATTTATTAATCCGAAAATACTTTTCATCATAGCCAATATCTGATTTGTCGTAGGTTTCGATTTAGTTTGGTGATATTTTATATTGTCAGTTTTTTTACTTCTTTGAAAGTATTTTCGAATATTTTCCTTCATGACTTAGTAACTCAAGTGCAACTTTTAAATCCTTGTCAGTTCGAAGGGAATATTGTATTTCCCCTTTCTGATAATAATAACGTTTAATAATTTCTACACTCAATAAATCGGAAATATCGGATTTGTTTTCTTCAATACTTTTTGAAATGTTCGGCATTAATTTTACTTTCAATGAATCAAATTCTTCTTTAGCCCGTTTATCCAATCCCTCATATTTTGCCATTTCCAATAGCTCATTATAATATTTTTCAGTCTGTGTAGTGTATGAAAACTTCTTTTCAATGAGGTAATTGCTGAATGCTTTGAAATCATTATCTGTCAATGAAAAATCAGTCGGAGAAGCAATGGTAGGATGTTGTTGGACATAGAGTGTAGCATAATCAAAGTACAAATTCTGTGCAAAAATGTAATAGGCAATATTCAATTTTCTTTCGTCCTTGGTTAATGAATCAGGAATAATTCCACCTCCATCGCGTACTTTACGGCCGTTACGCGTTAGAAATTCATGCGTAAGACTGTCCGGCACGCGACCAATGCTACCATCTTCGTTTTTGTGGCTGTAATCAATCGCCTGAATGCAACGACCACTTGGTATATAGTATTTTGCATTAGTCACTTTCAGGTGTCCGCCAAAATCAATAGGTCGAATATTCTGCACCAGGCCTTTCCCGAATGTTCGTTCACCAACAATCACTCCACGGTCTAGATCCTGAATGGAACCAGCCAATATTTCAGAAGCTGAAGCTGATGAACGGTTTGTCAATACCACCAGTTTCATGTCTGGAAAGATAGGTTCTGTAGGTGTTTTATAGGTTCTGTCTGATTCATTGTTTTTTCCTTTTGTGGTAACTACATCGGTACCTTTGGGTACAAAATAACCCAAAATTTTTACAGCTTCGTCAACCAAACCACCTCCGTTGTTGCGAACATCTAGAATAAGCGATTCAATTTTATGAGTTTTAACCAGATCATAGATAGCATTTTTTAGTTCAATGGCAGCACGATCCGTAAATTCACGAAGTAGAACATATCCAACTTTATTGTCTACAAAGGCAGAGTATGCCACCGGATTTACTTGAATTTTTTCACGTAAGAATGCTATTTCGATAGGCTTTTTTTCTCCCAGACGTTTTAACTTTAATTTAATTATGGTGTTTGGTGTCCCTTTTAGTCGTGAACTTACATCGCTTACCGACATGCTTTCAACTTTAATACCGTTTACTTCTAGTATCACGTCTCCGGCACGTACGCCGTTTCGTTGTGCCGGCATACCTTCGTAAGGTTCAGAAATACAGATGTCCTTGTTTTTTTTCATAATCAATGCGCCGATTCCAGCATATTCGCCTGTGGTCATAAAAGTCAGTTCATCCGTTTCTTCTTCGGGCATATAGACTGTATACGGATCAAGTTTTTCGAGCATATTGTCGATGGAGGTTTTCACCATTTTGTCGTAGTTCAAGGTGTCTACATAATATAAATCGAGCTCCCGAAACAGAGAATTGAAAATAGAAAGGTTTTTGCTGATTCGAAAACTGTGTTTCTCAGCAGGTGTAGCTCCTAATACAGTAGAGCATAAACTTAATAGAAGTAAAAATAAATATTGGGTCTTCTTCATATCAATAATGAATTGGAAATTAATTATAGTTTGACATTGGGTGGTAAAAAGTTGGAAATGTCTTTTCCGTACGAAATTAAATCGCGAACAACAGTAGATGAAATATATGAGTATTCTGATTCGGTAAAAAGAATAACTGTCTCTACTCCGGTTAATTTCCTGTTTGCATCAGCAATTGTACGTTCGTATTCAAAATCGCTAACAGAGCGTAAGCCGCGTAACACATAACCAGCTTCAACCGATAAAGCTAAATCAACTGTAAGGCAGTCATATGAAGTCACTTTTACGCGGGTGTCATTTTCGAATGCATGGCGAATAATGTCCAACCGCTTTTCGATTGAGAAAAGTGTCATCTTGGATTGATTTACACCAATCGCGATAACAATTTCATCAAAAAAGTTTAAGCCTCGTTTAACAATGCTATAATGACCTATGGTAAACGGATCGAAAGTTCCAGGGAAAATGGCTCGTTTCATGGTTTATGTTTTGAAGTGGTTCAATTTTTGTTCCTCAATAATTCCTGCAAAAAGAAACACAAAGATATAAAAATTTAAAGTTGACCCTTATAAATAGCGCTTTTAGTTTACTATTTTTAGTTTTTTAGTGGACAATTTCAGTTTAAAGCTTATCTTTGTGTAATGATAATAATATGGTTTTTTGAATGTTTAACATGAAGTGATGAGAATTAAAGTCAACATAATCTTGCTTTTGTGTGGTTGCCTTTTGCAATCTATTTTTCCTATTGAACCCGTTTTTTCATTTCCAATTCCCAATAATGTTGAGTTTGCAGGACAAACAATTTCACTGGAACGGTACGATATGCGTGAACGTTTTGACCGTGAACAGATAGTAATTGCCTATAATCATTCGGTTAGTTTGTTGATAATCAAACGTGCTAACCGTTATTTTCCGATTATTGAGCCAATATTGAAGCAAAACGGAATACCTGATGACTTTAAATATCTGGCTGTAATTGAAAGTAATTTAGATCCGAGGGCAATTTCAGGAGCACAAGCTGCGGGGTTTTGGCAGCTAATGCCTAAAACTGCAGAACAATATGGGTTGGAGGTGACCGATGAAGTTGACGAACGATATCATATTGAAAAAGCAACAACGGCTGCCTGCAAATATTTTAAAAGTGCATATAACAAGTATAATAACTGGACAACAGTGGCTGCTTCATACAATGCAGGTATGGGCAGAATATCAGAAGAACAGGCAAAACAACAGGTTGCTGAATCGTTCGATATGCTGTTGGCTTCCGAAACAAGTAGGTACGTATTTCGGATTCTGGCTATGAAACAGTTTCTCGAAAACCCGAAAACATTTGGCTATGCGCTTGATTACAATGATTTTTATCAGACTGTTGAAACAAGGGCAGTCACTGTAGAAACTTCCGTTGATGACTGGACAATATGGGCGGCACAATACGGAATTAGTTATTATCAATTGAAAGATTTTAATATCTGGCTTCGGGACAGGAAACTAACAAATGCCAATAACAGGGAGTATATAGTTCAGATTCCTGAAAAAACCAACTTGAACTTTAAAAGTTCGAATATCAAAATCCATAATCCTCAATGGATAACAATTAAGAATTCTTTTATACCAATTTATCAAATAAATCGTTAGTTAAGAATCTATATTATTCATTTAAATCAAATAATCTGTATGAAAAAAATCATTTTTGTAGCAGTACTTCTGCTTTCAGTTTCATCAACATTTGCACAACTCAATTTTGGAATTAAAGCAGGATATAATTCATCGTTAGGACTGAACAATCTTGGTTCAGTAACCTCAGGTGATTATAATTTGAATTCTGTAAAATCTGAATTGTCGAATGGTTTTCACGCTGGAGTTTTTGCTCGTTTAAATTTTAAAAAGATTTATTTTCAACCTGAATTTTTATATGCTATGGGAAAGAAAGACTATACCATTACATTTCAGGATGTACAGAACAATAATGTCACTTACGACAAAATTGTCAATATTAGTACACTGGATGTGCCTTTGTTGTTAGGCTATAAATTGTTGGATTTGAAAATTGCCAACCTGCGCGTGTTTGCAGGTCCGAAATTACGGTTTAATGCAGGTTCTTCACTTGATTTCAGCAACCTGACAAAGTCGGGTGGCTCAGTTACCCAGACAGATTTGGTAAAAGACATTAAAGCAGCAAAATTAGGCTTGGAAGCTGGTATAGGGGTTGATTTACTTATGTTTACGTTGGATGCGCGTTATAATGTAATCGGTGATATGTATCAAACAAAGCTTAATTCGCTTACAATCGACAATATTCCTGCTAACACCTTTGTGATTTCTTTAGGTTGGAAGATTTTTTAATTTTTCATAATGTAATCTTAAAATTGCCTGTTTCTCCTAAATAGAAGCAGGCATTTTTTTTGTAGTCTAATCTTAATAAATGAAGGAATGACATATAATTCATCCAACTCTGCAATGGGTTTAGGATAACGAGTAACTAATCGAATAGAAAAAGCAGCAAAGCCAACTAGTTTATCGGTGTCTTCGACTACATAGATGAAATTATTTTCACTTTTTCTTACCCTATCAAAATTATCATTATCATATTTTGAGTAGCGATCAGAACCAACAAAACCATTATAAAGTTCCATTAAATCTTGATAGTCAGACTTCTTGGCCTCTCTAATAGTCATGGTTGAATTATAGCAGATATTAACCGTGTGCAAATATTTTTACCCACGTGTAGATATTTCTATTTGCGGTATTATAAGGGCATATGGTCAAAGTAGCTCAAATGACTATTCCTCCCGAGTTTGAGAATCTTCTTGCTCGAATTCTTGCCCATTTCGATCAGATGTGTTATCCCACCTGGGCCTCTCGCATGTTTCATACGACAAGATCCGCAAAAGCGCGGAACTTGGAAAAAACATATATCCCAAGAGTTCGAGCTGTATGGAGTACGTTTACCCTCGCTCAAAAAGCAGCGTGGAAAGCGGCTGCAGGATATACGGGATATTCTAATTATCAGCTTTTCACCGCCGATTATAGCTACCGGAAAAAGCACGATCTTTCCCTTCCCGGAACTCCTTATACAACACACCAACTCTATGGACTTAAAATGTCTAACCCCGGAGCAAAGACACCGATACGGTTCCGTTTACACCTAAAAGACTTACTGGGACCAGTCCAAATTCAATTCAATTACAAAAAACAGGAGATAGTGCCAACTGCAGGAGTGCCCTTCTCCTTGAACGCTACTGCATATTATTTTGATGGTGGTCTCAATATAAGCAATGTCCTTTCATGGAGTGCGCCCGCTGGAAATGTGGCGTGGTCTACAATGTCTCAGACCTTCGGGGTCACAGGACAAAAATACTTTCATTTAATAGTTGAAATAATACTTGATAACTATGAAGCGAATATATTC
>Ga0118677_10007228_pt1 | contig 18426 bp, 12 predicted proteins | sample AliMusrvi5mmetaG_FD_86154 | JGI IMG/M metagenome (GOLD analysis project Ga0118677, IMG submission 86154) | reverse complement strand
ATGGAATTTTCCACCGGTTTGGTCAGAATTATTTCCTTGTGTCTGTTTCAGGATCACACCGATAACCTGCTCTTTTGGATCGGCAAAATACTGCGAATTAAAATAGCCACCCCAGGAAAATGTCCCGGCACTTCCAACACCTCCCTTATCCTGACCCAGCTGAGTGACCACAGAAAATGCTAGTCCATAATAATTTTCAGATTTTTCATTCCAAATACTACCAAATTGATTACTCATAATGGATTCAACAGTAGTCCGACTCAGAATCCTAATCCCATTGTATTCACCTCCGTTGAGATACATTTGCAAAAATGTGGCATAATCCTTTGCCGTACTTGAAAGTCCGGCTCCTCCGGAAAAAAAGCTTTTAGCACCTTTGATTGGATAATCGGGGTCGTAAAAGGTTACCGGATATTTTTCCCATTGACCTTTGAGGTTTCTTTGCTGTACAGCCACCAATCTGTCTGCTTTTTCGTCGGGTTGATAAAATCGGGTATCATTCATCCCCAGGGGGTCAAAAATATGTATTTTAAGGAATGTATCCAATGGCATTCCTGAAACAACTTCAATTAAATACCCGAGAACATCGAGCCCTTCGCTATAAACAAATTTTTCGCCCGGCTCCTGATGAAGCGGAAGTCTGGCCAGCTTTTTTACGCTTTCGCGGATGGTGACATCTTTTGTGGTAAATGCGTCAGTTACTCCGGTTTTTTGATAAATTAACTTAAACCGTTCATCACCGTCAATAATCCCGTAACCGATTCCTGAAGTATGGGTTAATAATTGGCGTATGGTTATTTCAGATTTTGCAGGTTTGGTTGTATAAGAGGTATCACTGTATTGAAACGATTCTAAAATCTGAGGATTTTTGAATTCCGGAATAAATTTTGAAATCGGGTCATCCAGTCTAAATTTACCTTCTTCCCAAAGCATCATGACCGCAGTTGCAGTGATGGCTTTCGACTGCGAAGCAATGCGGAAAATATCGTCCCGTTTTAATACTTTTCCTGCTTGATTATCTGCCATACCGTATGCTTTCCAAAGGACTATTTTGCCTTTACGGACTACCAGGATTACAACACCGGGAATATCTCCATTTTTAACAGAACGGACACACAGACTATCAATTCTTGCCAGTCGTTCAGCCGATATTCCTGCGCTTTCGGGGGTTCCTTCAGTAAGGACAAGAGATTTCCTGATTGATTTCGTTTGCCCGATTGACCCTTCTATACAAAGAATCAGCAGCAGAGTTAGAAAAAATAAATGTTTCATGGTCGAAAGTTATTATACTTAAATATGATTAATTTCAGTTTACTTTAGTTGTTTATCTTTTTCATCCAAACGAATAGGGGTTGCAACCATTCCTCCAATGGTAAGATAAATGCAAATCGATGCCCCCCATTCTGATATAGGTGTATTTCTGCAGGAATCTGATAATGCCTTAATGCCTCATAAAAAACAATGCTGTTATCAATATCTACCGACTTGTCGTCACTTGCCTGCGCTAAGTAGGTCGGAGGTGTTTGAAGGCAGACGTGCAATTCATTCGAGTATAGGGTTAACATTTCAGAAGCAGGATTTTCTCCAAGCAAATTCTTCCGTGAACCATGATGAGCAAGTTTATTTGTCATGGAGATAACCGGACAAATTAAGATCATAAAATCAGGACGAATACTGAATTTTTCATCATTCGGAATCAGGCAGGTATCAAAATGGGTTCCGGTTGTGGCAGCAAGGTGTCCACCTGCAGAAAACCCCATGATGCCAACTTTAGTCGGGTCAATATGCCATTCCGCTGCCTGTTGGCGTACCCGGCGTATGGCCTGCTGGGCATCCTGCAGCGGGCCGATCGTTTTATCCGCCATAATGGAATCAGAAGGTAACCGGTATTTTAGAATGAAGGCTGCAGAACCAAACTTAACAAAAGCCTCCGCAACAGGGATACATTCCTCCGTACATTCCAAACCATATCCGCCACCCGGACAGATGATTACTGCAGAACCATTTGCCTGCTCCTTTAAAGGGAGAAAAATCTGCAATGAAGGAACTGAAATATTTTTAAAACCACCGCAAGGCCCGTCCACTGGATTCAATGCGATTTCTTTCATACAATATGGTAAGGAGTTTGGAATAGCCCCTTTATATAACGAAATGACTTGCTGGGCCTTCAGGTTTCCGGTTAAAACTGCAACGAAAAATAATGGGAAGAGTATTTTTATAGTCATTTTTCAGAGTTAGTTCGTTTTTCAGGATCGCCCGCCTGATGTTTTAAGGTTGCCTCTTTTAAAGGATTTGCCCCTCCATTCTGATTACAGCGTAGATTACAAAATAAAAATACATTGAAAGGAAATGAAAGACAATTGTATTCGTAAATGGAAAATAGTTGAAACCCCAGGAGGGTCTAGGCTATTATAACTTTGATATTTGCATCCTCAAGCCGCTTTTTGTCCCTTTCCAGAATTCCGGAATCTGTAATAACTGTGTTAATCCGGTCAAGTTTGCAAATAAATGCAAGGCTTTTACGCAGAAATTTTGAGGAATCGGTAACAACAATGACTTCCCGCGCAACTTCAATCATGATTTGGTTGAGGTAGGCCTCATCAAGATTGGGAGTGGAAATGCCGTTTAAGGTATCAAAACCATCAACTCCAAGAAATACCTTATCTACATAGAAATTCTTGAAATTCTTTTCAGCTAGCGGACCTATCAGCGAAAGTGAATTTTTGCGTAATACTCCGCCGGGAACAATAAGGTTAATACTTTGATTTGAAATAAGTTGGTTAGCAATATTCAATGCGTTGGTAATGATGGTAACATTCCGGAGTGAAGCTTCAAGATTCCTGACAATTTCAAGTGTAGTAGTACCGGAGTCAATGATTATCGTATCGGAGTCAATAATCAGACTGGCGGCTGCTTTACCAATCCTGGCTTTTTCAGACATATTCAATTTGTGTTTCTCCGATAATTGCTGATCGAAACTTACTGTCTGATTGATGCTCATGGCACCACCTCGGGCACGAATCAACAGTTTCTTCTCTTCGAGCTGTTCCAGATCGTTACGGATAGTAACTTCACTAACCCCGAATTCCTTACTCAGTGCATTCACCTGAACCTGGTCCTGAGTGGATAACATCTGCATAATTTTCATCCTCCGCTCGACCGTGTTATGCTGATTTATCGATGCCATAGCTTACATTAATTATTAAAAATTTCATTATAAAAAAATTAACCTGTTACAAAAGTAGCAAATTATAAATAGTATGGCAAAATAAAGTCAAATAAAAAGGTTAAAAAAAATATAATTTTATTTTTGAAAGGATAAAATAAATATATATTTTTGTAACGAAAGTAAACGAAAGTATTACCTCAACAAAATATCATGAATAATATAAATTTTTCAGAACCAAACCAGATTGAGAACGGTATGGTTTACACGGAAAAAGAGATTTGGGATCAACCATCATTATGGCAAAAAATATACGACCAGGTATTGCTGGAAAAACAATCGATAATATCCTTTTTAAAGATTGCCATATCCATTGAGAATCTGCATATCATCCTTACAGGTGCGGGTACAAGTGCATTTATCGGACTGTCTCTTACCGGCAGCTATAACCGGAATTTCAAAAGGCATACTACTGCAATTTCAACCACTGACATGGTAACCCATCCCCTTGATTTGTTAAATCCGGATGTCCCTGTTTTATTGATCTCTTTTGCGCGCTCAGGCGATAGTCCCGAAAGTGTTGCCGCGACCAGGATTGTCGATCAGGTTTGTGCAAAAGTGTTTCATTTGATCATTACCTGCGATGCTTCAGGAGCTCTGGCAAAATATGGTACCAACTCCTCGAAATACATCTTCTTGTTACCCCCCGAATCCAATGATAAAGGGTTAGCCATGATTGGCAGTTATTCCGGAATGCTACTGGCCGGGCTGCTTATTTCAAGAATTGGTGAAATTGAATTACTTGCAAATCAGGTTAAGGTATTAAGTCAGTATGGCCGGCAATTGCTGGATCAGTCCTATCAATTCAGGGAACTTGCTGAAATGAACTTTAACAGGGTAATATTTCTGGGTTCGGGACCATTATTTGGAACTGCAACCGAGTCTCATTTAAAAGTTCAGGAACTGTCCGATGGGCAGATTATTTGCAAAAAAGATTCATTTCTTGGATTCAGACATGGCCCAAAAGCCGTAATCAATAAGGATACCTTGATTTTTTTGCTCTTCTCAAACCAACCCTATGTCATCTTGTATGAAGCCGATCTTATTGAATCTCTGAGTGACGGGCAAAAACCCCTGTATATTGCTGGTTTACTGGAGTATGATCCTTCAATAATACAAATCGACAAAGCATTCGTTTTATCTGAGTCAGGATCTCATCTGGATGAAGAATTCCTTCCTGTTTGTTTTATAATTCCTGCACAATTGATCGGACTATATAAGTCACTTCAGTTGGGACTGAATCCTGATATGCCCTCTGTGAGTGGAGCCATTTCCAGGGTAGTTAAGGGAGTAGCCATCTATCCTTTTAACAAAGAGAAATAATGAATCTACTTCTACGAAATAAGGCAATAGCTCAGGATATTCCCCTGATGGATTACATCCTTCGCAGAATAGATGAACTTTCAGTTCAGGATGGAACACGAAGAACAATCTTTGCAGCATGCCCCAATTCGATTTCTGTGATAAAGGCAGCACTGCGCTCTGCAAAAAGGTGGAACAGTCCGATAAAATTTGCAACTACCCTCAATCAGGTTGATACCGACAGAGGTTATACAAATCTTAACCAAAAGGAATTTTTCAACACCATAAAACTCGAAGCTGACCGGATGAATGTAAATGTTCCGGTAATTGTGGCAGTTGATCATGGCGGACCCTGGTTAAAAGACCTCCATGCCAGGGAGAAATGGAGTTTTGAAAAGACCTTTGCGGCTGTTGAAAAGTCGTTTGAAGCATCGGTTGAGGCAGGCTACGACCTGATTCATGTCGACCCTACCATCGATATTACACTTCCGGCAGAACAATCCATTTCGATTGAAGCAGTCGCTGCACGTACGATCGACCTGATTGAGCATACCGAAAACTTCCGTAAAGCCGGCAATTATCCGCGGATAGCTTATGAGGTTGGCACAGAGGAGGTGCATGGAGGACTGGCCGATATGGCAACTTTCCGCAAGTTTCTTATCCTGCTGAAAAATGGACTTGCTGAACACGGGCTTCGCGAAGTATGGCCTTGTTTTGTAGTGGGTAAAGTTGGGACCGATTTACATACAACCACCTTCGATCCAGAAACAGCAAGGGAACTCACAAAGGTTGCACGTGAATATGGCAGTGTAATTAAAGGTCATTATTCAGACGGAGTAACTAATCCTGAAGCTTATCCGCTTTCCGGAATGGGCGCAGCCAATGTTGGTCCCGAATTTACGGTAACTGAATATTATGGATTAATGGAACTGGAAAAGCTGGAGCAAAAATATTTTTCTGAAGGTAAAATCGCACGCTGTTCCGATATTGGCATAACTTTACATAAATCTGTAATATCGTCAGGTCGATGGGAAAAATGGCTTCAACCCGGAGAAGATTCTGAGAATTTCGAAAATATATCCCCTGAAAGACAGGAATGGCTAATTAGTACGGGGTGCCGGTATATCTGGCAATATGATGAAGTTCTGGCATCCAGGGCGCAATTGTATACAAATCTTGAAAGTAGGGGTATTCTTGCCGGAGAAATTGTGCTTTCAAAAATAGAATGCGCTATGGATAAATATTTTGCAGCTTTTAATCTTAAGAACCTCAACGATTTACTTTAATAGAAAAGGAAAAGATGGATATGAGAGATAAACCTGACGTTGTAGTTATCGGAGAGCTTAATGTTGATCTGATTCTGAATCGGATCGATCATTTTCCGGTCATTGGGAAAGAGATGCTTGCTCAGAATATGGATTTGACACTTGGCAGTTCCTCAGCTATTTTGGCCAGTAACCTAAGCACCCTTGGAACTAAAGTTGCATTTATTGGTAAAATCGGGAAAGATGGATTTGCTTCGGTAGTACTTGACAGCCTAAATGGAAGAGGGGTAAACACTTCGCATATTATGCAATCGATTGCTTTAAACACTGGTGTAACCGTGGTACTTAACTTTGACCAGGATCGTGCAATGGTAACTTATCCGGGTGCCATGGAGGATCTGAAGCTTGAAGATATCGATTTTGAGTTCCTTTCAACCGCACGTCACCTCCACTTTTCTTCTCTGTTTCTGCAACCTGGAATACGGAATAGTCTGTCTGCATTGTTCTCCAAAGCAAAATCTCTTGGTCTTACGACATCTTTAGACCCACAATGGGATCCGGCGGAGAAATGGGAAGTAAACCTTTTGGAACTCCTTCCTTCACTCGATATTTTTATGCCAAACAAGGCAGAATTTTTCATGCTCACAGGCGCCTCGTCGCTGGAAGTGGGGATCGAAAAAATAAAAGCACTGGCACCTGATATTTCCCTTATCATAAAAGATGGTTCAAATGGTGCATATGGATGGAAAGCCGGCAAATTAATTCATCAACCGGCTTTCCTGAATACTGATGTAGTGGACTGTATCGGTGCAGGCGACAGCTTTAATGCCGGATTAATCCATGCATTTATCCATGGCAGATCTTTTGAACAATGCCTCGAATACGGATCATTGACAGGAGCTGTATCAACAACCCGGTCTGGTGGAACAGGGGCTTTTCAAAGTTTTGAAGAGGTGAGACAAATTGCTTTTGATCAGTTCAAAATAAAACTCGGATAATGCTAAGTCAATGAAAATAAAACAAAAACTTTATCAGTTTAAGGCAGAAGGCCGGGCGATTCTTGCAGCGAATTTTTACAATTTCGAAACATTGTCAGGGATTCTGCAAGCCGCACATGAACTGAATGAACCAGTTATGTTGCAGCTCTCGGAGAGTTCAATCCGGTACCTTGGGCTTCATGTTGCCACAAGTCTGGCAAGGGCAGGATTGGAGCAATACGAAGTTGAAGGGTGGTTACATCTGGATCATGGAAGTTCTCCGGAAATGGCAGAAGCATGTCTCAAAGCAGGATTTGACAGCGTGATGATTGATGGTAGCGAGAAACCTTTTGAAGAGAACATCCGTATTACTCGAAAAGTGGTTCAAATGGCTGCACTTTATGATGCAAATGTAGAAGCTGAGCTTGGATTTATCCCCAAACTGGGTCAGGAAAGCGATAACGACGGGTTTACCTCTCCTCAGCAGGCCTTTGATTTTATATCAGCAACCGGTATCAATACTCTTGCTGTTGCCATAGGTACTGCTCATGGATTTTATAAGGAGGAGCCAAAACTCGATTTCGAAAGACTGGGCAGTATTGCGGCGATAACACCTATACCACTGGTATTACACGGAGGTTCAGGAATTCCCGATAAAATGCTCAGGGAAGCCATAAGAAGAGGTATTACAAAAGTAAACCTGGCTACCGATTCGAAGAACGCATTCATGAAGGAACTTAAGAATGTACTTTTTAACACAGACGAAATTGATCTGCGGAAGACATTCCCCCGGGCAACAGAAGCAGTTAAGAGTTTGATAATAAATAAAATGCAGCTGGTTAGTATGATGCAATTGGAATTCTGAGAATCAAAAATACAAAGCGGTTGGGAATAATAGTTTTCCGGGATAAGGCCGCTTCATTTCGACTAACTATTTTAAGAATTAATAACAACTATCAAGATCATGAAGGAAAGCTTACTCAATTTAACTTTAGAAACGCAGTCTATCGGGTCTGCGGTATGGCAACAGACCCAGGCGGGAAGTCTGTTGCATAAATCTATCCCGCATATTTCAGGTTCTTAATTACGAAGGGATACTCCTGAAATGACAAAACGAACCGGAATGCAACTGATGGCTCATATAAAAAGCAAACTATGTATGGGCGGACATAAGAGAGTAAGAGCGGAAATAAACCAGTCCAATCGCACTCATACTAACAATATTCAACCAGACCCGTATGCTGAAAAGCAGGAAATAAAGTTGATAAATCAATAACAACCAAATAATTATGTACCCAGTAAATTACAAAAATCATTCATTATGAGAAAACTAACAATTCTGTTTGTATTGCTCCTTATGGGGGGAATGCAGGTTGTGTTTGCGCAAAAAACAATCAGGGGTAAAGTCACCAGTAGTGGCGACGGTACTTCTATTCCTGGTGCAGCGGTTGCAGTACCCGGAACCACGGTTGGTGTGGTCACCGATGTTTCGGGCAATTTTACCTTGACTGTGCCAGCCAACGCGAAAACTTTAAGAATTTCATTTGTTGGCATGAAGACCCAGGAGGTGAAAATCGGATCACAAACAGAGCTCAAGGTCGTGCTGGAGTCTGCGACCACTGAACTCGATGAATTAGTGGTTGTCGGCTATGGCGCGCTTAAGAAAAGTGACCTCACAGGTTCTATCAGCTCAGTCAAAGGCAACGATCTTGTAGAATTGCCAACCATGGATGCTACGCAGTCTTTGCAAGGGCGTGCAGCAGGCGTTGTGATTAACAACAACGATGGTGAACCTGGTGGAAATACAACGATTCGTATTCGTGGATCGAATACGGTAGCTGGAAGCAGTGATCCTTTAATCGTAGTAGATGGTTTTCAGGGAGGTAATCTTGACAAAATTAATCCAAATGACATTGCCTCCATCGAAGTTTTAAAAGATGCTTCTGCCACTGCAATATATGGTTCCAGGGGCGCTAACGGGGTAATTCTTGTAACCACAAAAGTAGGGACAACAGGAGAAACTATTGTTGACTTTAGTCTTAATGCAGGGGTTCAAAATGTATCACACAAAGTGAGTATGATGAAGGCCGGTGATTATGCAAGAAAAACAAATGCCTGGTGGGCAACGCAAACCGGCTATGTGGATGCTACCCTCCCGAATAATGGTCTTCTTACGCCTCCGGTTCCCTATTCAGCATCTGATATAGCCGCGTTTGATAAAAGCGGCGGAACAGACTGGCAAAATGCGGTTATGCAAGCTGGAACCCAGAATACATTTCAATTTTCTGTAAGAGGTGGGAATGAAAAATCAAAGTACTTTTTAAGTGCCGGTTATCTGGACCAGCAGGGTATCATCATAAATACTCACTTCAAGCGTTTATCAATCAGAGCCAATACAGACACCCAGGTAAAAAAATGGTTGAAATTAGGTCTTAATGTAAACGTTGTCAAGGACGACGGGAATGTTCCTGCTTCAGGCGACGGAACCTGGAATGGCGATGTAATGGGTCAGACTGTAAACCAGGCGCTTAGGGCAGATCCTACCATGCCTGTTAAAAATGCTGATGGAAGCTGGGGAACAGCAAATACATTGTGGGCTGATCCTGATATTTGGAATCCTGTTCAGACCACCTATACTCAAACGAAAGATCTTCAGAACAGAACCGTAAACATGAACACCTATGCACTCTTTAATATTTTGCCTGGGCTTACCCTAAGAATTGAAGGCGCCCTGGGTCTTGAGTTTGATGATTCATGGGAGTATTATTCAAGTACAAATTTTCATGGCGCTCAATTTGGTGGAGATGCAATTATCAATAATGGTAAATCAGAGTTTTGGCAAAATTCAAACATCTTAACTTATGATAAAACGATAAAAAAACATCATTTTACACTCACAGGTGTTGCAGAACAATCCCTTTCTAAATCCACTGCACTTTATGATGAGCCGATTGGTTTCAGTTCTGACATAACAGGAGTTTATCAAATTGGCGGATCATCAGGTTCGAATGGTTATAGTTCCAGTGTGTCAACAAAAGCATTGAATTCTTATATGGCCCGTGCATTTTACAGTTATAACGACAGGTATATGTTAACCGCAACCATACGTGCTGACGGATCTTCAGTATTTGGAGTCGATAACAAATGGGGTTACTTTCCATCAGTTTCATTGGGCTGGATTGCTTCCAAGGAGGATTTTATTAAAAACCTAAATGTGTTTTCTGAGTTGAAATTCAGAGCAAGTTCGGGTACAACCGGAAATCAGTCTATAGCTCCCTATCAAACATTACCAGGTGTTGGTCCTGGTGGCAGATATGCTTATGATGGAATCAGCTATTCAACTACAGGATATTCAGTTGGCCTTGCTAATCCGGGCTTAAAATGGGAATCAACGCAGCAAAATAACTTAGGTGTTGATATGGAATTTTTGAAAGGAAGATTATATGGATCAGTTGATGTCTATAAGAAAATAACAAGTAATCTGCTATTCCCGATACCTCTACCAATTTATACCGGATTTACCTCACATACTGCAAACATTGGACAATTAAGCAACCGTGGCATTGAAGTAATGGCAGGTGGCAAAATACTGACAGGGAAGTTCAAATGGAGCACTACTTTTACTCTTGGGCACAACCGTGGTGTGATGGATAAAATTTCTAACGGAGTGACCAACGTACCTATCAGAACCAATGCAGGTAGTGGATACGCCTTCTGGGGCAATTCAGGAGCATTGAAGAATTTCACTGTTGGCAAGGATATTGGAACGCTGAGCGGCTGGAAAACGCTGGGTACCTGGAAGACCACCGAAGCTACACAGGCTGCAGTTTACCATCAAATGCCAGGGGATCAAAAATTCCTGGATGTAAATAATGACGGTAAAATCGATAAAAATGATGTGACGACAATTGGTAATGTAACTCCCAAATTTACCTATGGCTGGAGCAATAATATGTCGTATCAGAGCTTTAATCTTACATTCTTAATCCAGGGAACTGAAGGGAATGATGTGTTCAACGCCACAAGAATCAAGATAGAAGATCCACAATTTGGCTATAGTTCAGCCTTGAATAACCGATGGACTCCAACCAATCAAAATACCATGATTCCTGGATTTATCGATAATTATACGCGTGACCAGCAGGGTATGAATCAATCTGGTATCTCCTATTTGAGAACTGCAAATAGTCGTAATCGTCAGAGTCGCTATGTGGAAGATGGTTCTTATGCACGATTGAAAAGCGTTACTCTTGGGTACAACCTTCCAAAAGCAATATTAAATCAATTGCATATAACCAACTTTAGAGTTTATATTGCCGGAACCAATTTATTGACCTTAACCAAATATACTGGATTTGATCCTGAAATCAATTCTTTTAGAGCTCAGGGAAATTATGGAGGCAATGGTATTGATATGAGCGGTTACCCTACCGCAAGGACCTATTCACTTGGACTAAATTTAACTTTTTAATATTATGAAGAAATCAATTAATATTTTAGCAAAGAGCGGTGCTATTTTGCTATCGCTGATGGTGTTTTCATGCCAGAATCTTAAAGAAAACCCGATTTCATCGCTCGCGCCGAGCAATTATTTTACAAATCCCTCTCAATGTGAATCGGCATATGCACAAGCGATGAGCCAAATTTACTCTCAGTGGTCTAATTATGCAGGGGGTTTATACAATGGTCAACAAACCGATCAGACTAATGGTGGCAATTATAACTATTCCGTTGATATTGGATTGGGTTATTGGACTTGCCATTTTCAGTCAATAAATACGATTAATACTACCTTAGCGTCAATAAAGAGTGGTTCTGTGTCTACCTTTCCAATTGCGGTTGTAAATGATCTCATAGCACAAGGAAGATTCCTCAGAGCTTTCAATTATTTTTACCTCGTGCGCTTGTTTGGGAAAGTTCCATACATTACAGAGGATACACCAAATGTTGTAGACCATCCATTAACCCCTTCATCCCGTGAGGAGATTCCAGCAGTTTATGATAAGATTCAGGCAGATTTAGTTTATGCTGGTCAGTACATGAATGATTATAATGCATCAATACCTGGCCATATCAACAAATGGACTGCAAGAGCGTTGTTGTCAAAAGTTTACCTGACCAGGGCTACTGCTCCTATTTCGGATGTAACTTATTACCCAAAAGCAAGAGATTTGGCAGATACGGTAATTACACAATCACCATATGGTTTACAACCTACTTTTGATGCTGTGTTTTCCAGGAGTAACAGAGGAAACCTGGAAATTATCTTTGCCTTTAATTCGGCTCCTGGCGCTTTAGCAACTTCAGTAAAAGGTGTTTGCCCGGTAGAAATTGGGGGTTTTAGCGGAGGTTCTATTTCAAATGTCTGGAGCAATACATTCCCTGAACAGCCACGTAAACACAGTTACATAATGTTGCAATGGCCCGAGGGCACTGGAGATATAGGTTCAGCCACTGACAGCACAGTTTTGATCCCGTACACGGCATCTGTTCAGCAAGTGCCTAATATCGGCAAGCAAACATGGCCTTATTTTTCTATTTCTGAAATCATGAATGAACAAGGTTTTGATTATGACCTGGCTATTATTCGGTTTGCTGACGTACTTTTAATGTATGCTGAAGCAGCGAATATGGCGAACGGATCTCCAACCCAAGTTGCTGTAGACCGTGTCAACATGATTATTAATAGAGCTAATGCAGGCACAGGTACCGAGCCAATAGCAACTTTAGGAATGTCTTCAACCGCATTCGATGCACTGGTTATTAACGAAAGAAACTTTGAACTTTGTTTTGAAGGTGATCGTTACTATGACTTAGTCAGGAAACGAATGATTCCTCAGGTTTGTACAGCGGATCAATTATCCGGTTTTACTGCTGATAAATATTTATACCCTATTCCATCATTGGATGCACCCCTTGTTGGTCAGAACCCGGGCTATTAATATGTGAGTACCTTCTAAGTGCAGACCAGAATGCCCCGGTTATCCGGTGGCTTTCTGGTCTTTTGTTTTCTTACCGGTTTTACTAAATTTACTGAATTATGGTTGCCATCCGTTTTGTCTTCGCTATTCTGTTTCTGACCTGTTTCCAGGCATTTGCCGGGAATCCGGAGGCAATTGGTCAAACTATACCTTCAAAGGACTCCTTAACGTTTTATGACGGGCAGGATTTCACAATTATCGGAAAATTCCACAGCGAAAAAAATTACAACCGCTTTCCGCAAAAATATAAAAAGATCCTGCGGCCGGCCGTTTGGGACCTGAGCCAAAACTCCGCCGGAATCTCGATCCGTTTCCGCACCAATGCTGTTGATATCAGCGCAAAGTGGACAGTTATGGGGGAAGTGTATCTGCCGCATATGGCACCTACCGGAGTGAGAGGTGTTGATTTATACGCCAATGTAGACAGAAAATGGAAATTTGTTCAAACAGGCAGACCCGTTGCAAAAACGAGCGAATATGTGCTGCTTAAAGGTGGAGAGGCGGTTTCCCGCGAATATCTGCTCAACCTTCCGTTATATGACGGTATAGAAGTCATCTCAATCGGCGTTAATGCCGGCGCAGAGATTTCAAAACCAGGAGAGCCATTTATGACCGCTAAAAAACCTGTGGTTTACTACGGAAGCAGCATAGCCCAAGGGGGTTGTGCGAGTCGTCCGGGGATGGCATTTACCAATATTCTTTCCCGCATGCTCGACCGAAGTTTTATAAACATGGGATTCAGCGGTGAAGGCACTTTTGACGAATCAGTCGGAGAAGGGATGTGCGAAATCGATGCAGCCCTCTATGTGATTGACTGCAACCCGAATACAGAAAAGGAACTGATTTATGACCGTGCCGTGAAACTTGTTAATCAATTGAAGAGAAACAAACCACAAATACCGGTTCTTTTGATAGAGAATTGCAGGTATCCGAAAAACGAATTCATGCCCGTGGGAAGGTCCGAAGATCTTGCAAAAAGAGCCGAACTTAAAAAAGCTTTTGAAACCCTGAAAAAATCGGGTATAACTGATTTGTATTATCAAACAGGAGACGGGCTGATCGGGTATGACAACGAGGCTACCGTTGATGGTGTTCATCCTACAGATCTGGGGATGCAACGTATGGCCGATTTTTTAATGCCGCAGATCAGGGAAATACTTACAAATAGTCGTCGTTAAAAAGCTATTGAGTAATCCAAATGATATAATATGCCATTCAAAATTTATGATTTTCCATTTTTGACCCTCTAAATTGAGTATTTATCAAAAGACTATGAGATAAGAAACTTTATTGTCAAACAAATATTTCGGTGCGTTGCACCTTTGGCTCTATGATTATTAGCTTGCTACAAATATCAAGGTGCTCTGCACCTCAGTAATATATTAAGAGCAGGGAACAAACTAAAAGAAATGAATAAAATGGTCCAATGTATAAGTAAGAGACTTCTGAAAATGGCAGGTTGTTTTTACCTGGTATTTCTTGCCTTTGGTATAAATCAATCGTGGTCACTTGAAAGACCAGGAAAAGCTCAGGTACCTGTCTGGGAAAAGGTTGGACCCGGGGGTGGCGGGTCGACATTTATACCAACATTCTCTTACCATTCACCCGATAATTTTTTAATCCGCTGCGATATGACCGGCGCTTACCTTACCAAAGACGGTGGAAATTCTTACAGTCAAATAAATTTTGCTAATGGCTCACACAGTTTCGCCTACGACCCAAACGATTTAAATACTGTTTATATTGGCTCAACATTTCTGAATAAATCCGAAGACGGCGGCAAAACCTGGGAACAAATTTTTCCGATGAAAAACGAAATTGCCAGCGAACAATTTATTGGCGACCATGCGGAATATATATTGAAAACCAAAGAAAGCTCCTTGTATGTGAATGAAGTTGGTCTAATTAAAAACATTCGTGCGGATCCGGCAAAACCAAAATCGCTTTATTTCTCAATGGGTTCTTTTCTCTTTTATAGCGAAGATGCCGGAGAAACCTGGAAAAGAATAGATATTAAACAACAAATTGATAATTTATATACTAACCAAACCAGCGCGAAAAATGAGGTTTACATTTTTGCACCTGATGCCATAACTATTTTCGATAAAACTTCAAAAAAAATCACCACACGAGGCATTCCAAAACCGATGTTGCCGGCACTTTCTTTCACTGCCGGAACACTAAAAAACACAAATAAAACGATATTCTATGCACTCCATCACTTACATCCAAAAGATAATGCCTACGCATTCACCAACAGTGAAATATGGATATCGCAAGATCTTGGAGCAAGCTGGACACGAACGACTGATGCCACAATTACCAACAAAACATCAGGACCAAAACCCTGTTTCACCATGGTAGTATGTTCTGAGCATGATGCCTCAAATGCCTACGTAGTCACCAATAACTACGAAGTAAAAAACAAAGATAAAAGTTCAACGTTTTGGTACGGCGCTTTAAAAACCAGTGATTCAGGAAAAAGCTGGGAATGGGTTTGGAAGGGTGGCGGCGGTTCCGGTCAGTATGGGGTGCAGGATGCTCAGGATGTGCCAAATCTGGGAGATGCATGGGTACACAAGGCTTTTGGCGGCGAATTTATCCAGCTGATTGACGCAGGGGTTTCGCCTCAGGATGGGAACATTGCCATCGTAACCGATTGGTACCGCACCATGAAAACGATTGACGGCGGCAAGACCTGGTGTGAAATTTACAGCATTTCAAATCCCAACGGCACCTTTACCAGCCGTGGGCATGATGTTACCACTACCTACGGGGTTCATTTCGACCCGTTTGACAGCAAACATATTGCCATCAGTTATACAGACATTGGTTATCACCACTCTTTTGATGGTGGTAAAAGCTGGAATCGTTCGGTTAAGGGTGTTCCGAACAATTGGGTAAATACCTGTTACTGGGTAGTATTCGATCCTGAAATAAAAGGCAAGGTTTGGTCTGTCTGGTCGGGAATGCATGATATTCCCAGAGGCAAGATGACGCGTAACCCGGATTGGAAAGAAGGTAAATATACCAAAGGTGGTGTTTGTATTTCGATTGATAGCGGAAAATCATGGAAACCAACGGTTGAAGGGATGGGGATGAATTCTCCGGCAACATCCATAATTTTAGATCCAAAATCAATGACCGGAAATAGAACCCTCTATGTTAGTGTCTACAACAAAGGGGTATTCAAATCAACCGACGATGGCAAGACCTGGAAACTAAAAAATAAGGGGTTGGATGCAAATACCTGTGCATTTAGAATAATGCTTGCCGGCAATGGAAATTTATTTCTGACAGTTAGCCCAACACCTGCCTTCATTGACGGGAAGAGAGGAAAAGAGATCTGTTCAGGGGCGGTCTACCGCTCAACCGATGGGGCTGAAACCTGGACAAAACTGAAGTTAAATAATGGATTGCTTTTCCCGAATGGAATTGAAGCTGATCCGCAGAATCCTAAACTGATTTATGTAACCTGCTGGGCAAATATCACGCTGGCCGATTTGGTCGGAAGTGATGCGGCCCGGGAAAATGGAGGTGACCGAATACTGGATATGCCGGGAGGCATCTTTAAGTCTGAGGATTCAGGAAACACCTGGACTTCAATTTTCGATCAGAAACAATATGTTTACGATATAACCATTGATCCCTATCATCCTGGAAGATTGTATTGCAACACCTTCAATAAATCGGCCTGGCGAAGCGATGATTCCGGTAAAACCTGGAAGAGACTGAAAGGCTATGATTTTCACTGGGGTCACCGGATAATTGTCGATGAAAACGATCATGAAAAGGTATATATCACCACGTTTGGATCGAGTGTCTGGCATGGAGTGCCGGCGGTGGAATAAAATTTCAAATAACCGAAAAAACTTAAAATATGAAATTGCTTATAATTCTGATACTTCTAGGCCTTACCGGTAAAGGTAAGGCTCAGGAAAAGACCAACAATCCGACCCGTTTTGATGCCCTTACGATCAGGGCTGACCACCCCCGGATCTGGATAGATACCCAAAAGCTACAATGGCTGAAAGAAAAATGCAAGGGGAAAACGGTTGAACAAGTGCAGAAGCTTGCAGGGACATCAATCGAGGGCTTAGCTTTGACCTACCTGATTACCAATAATGAGAAAACCGGTCAGAGGGCCATTAACCTGGCATTGGGAAAACCTGTGAATGAAGGGTCTCTCTATCAGGATCTGAATTCGTCGGACGGCGAAAACAAACGTATACATTTTCAGGCGCCATTAACAGAGCGCTCCATATGTTACGATTGGTGCTATCCATTGCTTTCCAAGGCACAGAAGAGTGAATTCAGCAACCTGATGGTTCCGGACATGAAAAAACGGATTTCTTTTAAGAGGGGATGGCGCTCTTTCCACAACGGATTGTACGATGCAGCCTGGCCGCTAATGGCGGCTACACTGGCATTATATGGTGATGATCCCTATTCACTGGAAGCACTCAATTTCTTAAAACCAGAACTCGAAGATGTATTGAAAACCTTTGATATTGTTTTTCCCGATGGCGCGTGGGGAGAAGGGATGGACTATAACAGACATTCAACCTATCCGGCAATAAGTCTGTTTTTAGCCATCAAGACAGCAACAGGCAAGGATTTTTTAGCATCTTCGGAACACATTAAAAATACCACATCCTATATTTTATATTGCTCAAAAGCGAACGGACTGGCGCTGCCATCTGATGATAACGACTGGTCCTATATTGGTCCCTGGGAACGCTCTGCCTTACTGATGCTCAACGGGGAATTCCGCGACGGTTACACCCAAAATTTTATCAAAAACTGCCCTGCCAAAAGATTTCAGTTTGAAAATGCATACAAATTCTGTGATCTGCTTTGGTACGATTCAACTATCCGCGAAAAACCGCTGTCTGAATTGCCATTATCCAGAATTTTCAGAGACAAAGGGTTGGTTTTGGCCAGGAGTAACTGGACATGGGATCTCCCGGGAAAACAGGCCAACAGCACCTGGCTTTCGTTTCACTGTGGCGACTATTTTGGAGATCATGTTCATTACGATATCAACAGTTTCACGATAAGTCATAATGGAGAACTGGCCATCGACGCAGGAAGGTACGATTGCGACTGGGGTGTTGAGGACTGGGGTACCGGTAAAGACTCGTCAAAAATCAGAAAGTCACAATTCTTCAACTACTATAAGCGGACCATCGCACACAATACCATCCTGGTCATGGACCCGGACGAAAAAATGCCAATGAACCTGCTGAACGACGGCGGGCAGATCGATCAGCTGAGGTTGCATGGTCTGCGTAACGTTCCGGAAGATTATGACCAGGGCAATTACCCTTCGGAAGAAGGGAGTGGTAAATGCGACTGGGCAACGAATCCCGGCAGGTGGGAAACAGGCAACATCACCTCCTATAAAGCTACCAAAAATTTTATGTATGTAAGAGGAGACGGCACAAAGGCCTATTCTTCTGCAAAAATGAATTCGTTTATTCGTCAATTGATTTTTTTAGAGCCAAATCTCATCATCGTGATGGACCGGGTGGTATCGACAAATCCTGAGTTTAAAAAAACATGGTTACTTCATTCCATTAACGAACCAACAATTGGTAAGGATGCAAAATCGTTTAGTTTGACAGCTGATGAAGGAAGACTGGTTTGCGTACCAATTCTTCCCGATAAAATAA
>Ga0118677_10007227_pt1 | contig 18427 bp, 7 predicted proteins | sample AliMusrvi5mmetaG_FD_86154 | JGI IMG/M metagenome (GOLD analysis project Ga0118677, IMG submission 86154) | reverse complement strand
GCGGAATTCGTTTACCTGACAGACGTGAAACCGGGCAGTTATGCCATGGCCGTCACCTACACCGGCAAGACTCCGGCCTACAACGAACCGGCGGTGAAGTATGCTGCGGAATTCCTCAAAGCCGACACCGCCACCAGCGGCAACTGGGGTGATCTTTATGGCAAGGACGGTTATGTGCTTTGCAATTATCACGGCGGCGGCAACGACGAAAAGTCACTTCCATCGTATGTCACATCCCTCGAATACTTCCGCGCATTCCCGAAAAATGGCGTGCCCGACCCCACGCTGTGGGCCGAGAAAACCACCGACAAACGGGCGCTGGCACCCAATGTCCGCGGTAGCCGCGAGCGCAGCGCCGCATGTTACTCCAACAATGACCAGACGATGACCGTCACCATCGGCATCGATGGCAAGCGCAACTATCGGGTCGCCTTGTATTTCGTTGATTGGGAAAAGAAAGGCGTCCGCACGGCAGTCGAGATGTTCGATGCCGCGACGCTCAACCTGATCGCGCCGGTCCAGGTCGTGGACCAACCGTCCGGCGGAACCTACCTCGTCTATCAATATGACAAATCGGTGAAGTTCAGGATGAACAAAGTGCGGGGTGACCTCGTCACGCTCAGCGGGATTTTCTTCGACTCCGGGCCAATCCCCCTGCCGATCAAGGACTATGGCCTCAAGGAATATATTCGGGTTTCAAAGGACCTGCCGCACTCCGAACCCAAGCCATGGAAACTGGTGTGCGGGATTCCCTATAACTGCCATTTCCAACCGGTGATCGACGTTGAGTCACCCGCCGGTGCGGAGATCCTCTTCAACTCAAGCAACCCGCTGGTCCGCTACCTGGTGCCCACCGAATCGGTCACCACCGAAGCCGGCGCCAAAACCTACGAGGCGAAGAACTGGTTGAGCGGCGAGGGCGCGATCTACACCATCCCCGCCGGGGTCACCGTGAAAGCCGTGAGATATCATGAAACCGGCTACGACACGACCATCGCCGGATCATTCGAGTGCAACGACAACGACTATAACATCCTGTGGAAAAAGGCGGCCCGCACCGCTTATGTCTGCATGCGGGACCATTTCTATGATTGCCCCGACCGCGAGCGGGTCGGCTTCTGGGGCGACGGCACTCCGGAACTGGACCAATGTTTCTATGTGTTCGACACCAATGCCCACCGCCTGGCAAGGGATCTGGTGCGGCGCAAGCTGGAACCCAAGTTCTATCCCGGCCAACACCTCGAGTTCCTCGGCGAATACGGGTTGTGGTACTATTACCTGCAAACCGGCGATCTGGAATCGATGCGCGACATCTACGCACCGACCAAAATCTTCCTGTTTGAGACCTATCAATTCGGCAACCCGCACACCTGGTTCGACTGGGGCAAGGAAGTCAAGGACACCGCCGTCACCGAAACCTGCTTCTATTATATCTGCCTGCAAACGCTGCGCAAGATCGCCCTGGTCACCGGCCATGAGGCGGACCTGCCGGCCATCGACAGCAAGCTCGCCGATATCAAAAACTCCTTTGACACCAAATTCTGGAAAGATGGTTTTTACATGTCCTCACAGGTGACCCAGCCGGATGACCGGGCCAACGCGATGGCGGTCAATGCCGGGCTGGCGGACCGCGCGAAATGGCCGGCGATCTATGACAATGTACTCACCAGGAAAACCTATTCGAGTTGTTTTTTCGACCGCTGGGTGTTCGAGGCCCTCTGCGTCATGGGCAAACAGGATTACGCGCTGCTCCGGATGTATGAGCGCTACAAGACCATGATCCCGTGCAGCTTTACCACCCTGTGGGAGCACTACGACCGCTGGTGGGCCTCGCGCATCGACGCTTTCGACGAAGGCTCGTCCCTCAATCACGGGTGGAATCCGCCCGCGCTGTTTCTGTCACAAACCATCGCCGGGGTGTCGCCGGTCGAACCGGGATGGACGACCTGGCAGATCATGCCCAAGGAGGCGTTCCTGACATCCATCAAGGTGGTGGTTCCGTCAATCAAGGGCAATGTCACAGTGGCTCTGCAAAAGACCGCAACCGAGTATGCGATGGATATCATCTCTCCCGCCGGCACGACCGCCATCGTCGGTATCCCCAAAGCGTCATTCACCAAACTCGACTCGATCAAGGCCAAGGACGCCACCATCTGGGACGGCACATTCCGTGCCGGCAAGGACGGCATCACCTGGGCCGGCGAAGATGACAGTTATGTGAAATTCAAGGTCACGCCGGGATCCTGGAAACTGGTCGGCCTCGGCACGCTGCCGCTCACCTCGCCCAAGCCGCCGCAGACACCACCCGCCAATGATACGGTGCTCGACAACAAGTCATGGACCGCCACGGCCTCCGTTCCGGATAGCACGTTCCCGTTCAGTGGCGGCCACATTCCGGTCGATATCGGGGCTGCCAACGCGCTCGACGGCGACCACTGGACCGGTTGGCGAGACCTCACGAAAATCCAGTATCCGGGCCAGTGGTTCCAGGTGGACATGCAACAGCCGCAGACGTTCGACAAACTCGTCCTGGACAACACCTGGGCGCTGTGGGATTCCCCCGTCGGTTATGCGGTCACGGTTTCCGACGACGGCACGAAATGGAGCGAACCCGTCGCCACCGGCACCGGCACCCTCGGCATCACCACCATCACCTTCCCCACCCAAACCGCCAGATATGTCAAAATCTCCCAGACCGGCTCCAGCGACAAATATCATTGGTCGATCTATGAACTCGATGTCTGCCGCTCCAAGTGAAGCCAGTCCGCCAGGCCGGGACCGCGAGTCTCCAGACTCGCCAGCCTGCGAAACGGGAAAGAACCATGCCAATAGCGCTCTCTTCCTCCCGGCATCTCCGGCCAACTCAGCGGAACAGGCTATAAAGCGGACGGGGTGTCTTTATCCCGGAGGGATGACAGCTTGTAGCCGGGGGTGAGCGAGGCACGAGCGACACCCCCGGTTGATGTTATGAAATGCGACTGCACACCGGAGGTGTGCCAGCAACATCGCCCGGGTTGCCGGGATGCGATTTCCGGGGGCGTGATGACGCGGAAGAGGTGGTGGCATGTGGGGTTATTCACGGTTTTCCTCGCAGGAGGGTTAGAACTCATCGAACGGACCTTGGTCTTCCACACCGTAAAGTTTCTCGGCGGACCAACTGACGGCCCGTTCGAGAATGGTGAGGCAGTCTTTCGGATCGGTGGCGAAGGTAAGCTGAACCGTGGCGCTGGCCCGATAAATATCAGTGTCGGTTCCAGCCGCGGCTGCAGTGAGAGCTTCGCTTTGGGTGAAGAGGCAGTAGTCGGGCCGCTTGCGGGTTTTGACATGCTTCTCTCTCGGCATGTTGGACTCGGTCAGGAAATGCCAACCGAGATGTCGAAGAACGGGATCAATGAATTGCGTCCGGGTGAACGCCTCGTTTTGCTTGCGCAGAGCGGAGTAGTTGTCGCTCCAAAGTTTTCGGATTGTGTCATAAATCCCACTGACGTCATTTCCGCTTGGGAAATCCTGGCGTTTTCGGAAGTGGCTCCGGATGTATGGCGCGGAAAACACCCCACGGTACTCCTCAACGTGCCCATTCTGAGACAATGGCAGTGCCAGTGTGCCTAAGTCCGGTTTAAGACGTTTCGGTTGTTTTCGCTTGGGTGCTTTCGCCATGGGTGTTTTGGGCGCGTCTGTAGTATTATGGGGAGCCAGATGACGGAAGCGGGTTCCGTTGGTTGAAGTCGGCTGGTCTGGCGGCGCGATGAGCGGTGTTTTGCCGCCTGGTTGGCGGGGCGATCATGCGCCATGTTCCGCCGTGTGGCGAGTCTTTGTTGCGGTGTGGAACCCTGTGTTTCTAATAGAAACAGATCTCTTCTGAACCCCAACCTCGCCTTCCTTGCCCCGCTGCTGCTGGCACTGCTGGCCGCGCTCCATGCCGCTGACGCACCGGCCCTGCCATGCGCTGATCCATGACGCCGTGGGCCAGCATTCGATCAACGGCATCAAGGCCACTTTCCCGGCAAGAACCACGCCACCACGGAATTACCACACCACGGAATTACCCTTGACCGGTGGGAACGCTTCACCCATTTTGCATCCCGTTTCTCCAACAATGACCGCAGTCGTTCCTCACCCTCAAACCTAACAACCGTCATGACCACCCTGCCCATTACCAACCGTCGCAACGTGCTGAAACTCCTGGCCGCTTCCACGGTCGCCCCGCTTATTCTCCCGAGCCGCCTGTTCGGCCAGAGCGCCCCATCCAAGAAAATCACCATCGGCTGCATCGGCGTCGGCTGGCAGGGCGGTAGCAATCTCGATTCCTTCCTCGGCCTGTCGGACGATTGCCAGGTGGTCGCCATTTGCGATGTGGACGAGGCCCACCTCAAGGAGGCGGTGGACAAGGTCAACGCCCGTTACAACAACAAGGACTGCAAGGGCTACAAGGATTTCCACGAGTTGCTGGCCCGCACGGACATCGATGCCGTCTCGATCTGCACACCCGACCACTGGCACTCGATTCCGGCCATCGCCGCCGCCAACGCGGGCAAGGATATCTTCTGCGAAAAACCGCTCTCCCATACCTTGGGTGAAGGCATCGCCATGGTCAACGCCGTGGCCAAAAACAAACGCATCTGGCAAACCGGATCCTGGCAGCGCTCGGTCGCCTCGTTCCGCTGGGCCGTCCAATTGGTACAAAACGGCTATATCGGCAAAGTCACCCGCGTCGAAGTCGGCCTGCCATCCGGCCACGCGGACTTCGAAGGCACCGGCAATGACAAACCCAACGGCCCGGCACCCGCCAGCGTCGATTATGATTTCTGGATCGGCCCGTCCGAAATGATGCCCTTCAATCCCTGCCGCTTCCACAAAAACTGGCGCTGGAACTATAACACCGGCGGCGGCCAACTCATGGATTGGATCGGCCACCATTGCGATATCGCCCACTGGGGCCTCGCTAACCCGCAATTCGGCTGCGGCCCCGATGACGCAGTCGGCCCGCTCGAAGTCTCCGCCACCGCCGAATTTCCTAAAAAAACCGACGTCTGGAACACTGCCACCAAATACCGCATCGAATGCAAGTATCCTAACAACATCGATTTTGTCATCGCCGGCGGCTATGGCGAGATCGCCGGCGGTGCCAAATGGATCGGCCCCGATGGCTGGGTCCAGGTGGATCGCGGCAACTTCAAGGCGTCCAACCCCGATTGGGTCCGCGAAATCCAACAGCTCGACAAGAAGGGCGACCTCAAGGTCCCCGTGTACAAGAGCGAAAACCATCACAAGAATTTTCTCGACTGCATCAAGTCACGCAAACGCACGATCACCCCGATCGAGATCGCCCACCGCTCGCAGACGCCCGGACACCTCGGCTACATCGCGTCCGTCACCGGCCGCAAATTGAAGTGGGATGCCGTCAAACAGGTCATCGTCGGCGACCCGGAAGCCAGCAAGATGATCATGAAGAAATTCCGCGACGTGCCTTGCTGCAGGATCTGATAGAATCCCCCTGGCAGTCGGTTTTTTGTCGGACAGGTCGGACAATTCAGACCTGTCCGACTGTTTTTTCACCGGACTCTGGAAACCATGAATACCGTTTACTCCCGCGCGATCTCCTGTCTGGCATCACTGGTCATCACCTGCGCTCCCATCGCCGTGGCCGAGACCGCCTATCAGGTCAAACCCATCTCCGCTGAACAGGCCGCGGAATACAAACTGGATCCCGCCTTTTACAAGAAGGGCACGTTGGTTCAGGACATCCTCATCGCCACCTCGGACAAGGTCGGTGATGTCGTCCATCAGGAAGCCGCCTATCTGTTTGACAAGGTGATGGGCACCATCAAGCCGGAGGTGGCGCAGCGGATCCGCGATCACAAGGTGTTATGTGTGCTCGTCGGCCATGCCGAGTTGGTTTCCCAAATGCCGCAATACGCCAGCGACAAAACCGGCGCCGAACTCGATTTCTATAACTGGCGCAACCGCGGCTCGCTGTCCTCGCCGAACGGTCGGCCCACCGTGCTCTTCGCCGAAGAGGACGTGATGGAATATGACGGCGGCATGCAACTCGAAAGCATCCTCATCCATGAGTTCGGCCACGTCATCGACGGCGCCGGCTTCGACGACCCGTTGCACGACCGCCTGGCCAAGGTTTACGAGCACGCCAAGGCAACCGGACTCTACAACGACGGTTATGCCGCGCAGAAATTCCGGCGGGTGACCGGCCCGCTACCGGTCAGCCTGTTGGACGCGCTGGTCAAATCATTCCCCGCCGAATCGCCGGCATTTCTCAGGAAATTGCTGGAAAAAGGTGACATCCTGGTCAACGGCAAACCCGCCCGGGAGGAGATCGAAGTCACCGGCGATGACAAGGTGCTTATCGTGTTCGGCGGGCCGAAGCAATGTTATGCCGGGGTTAACCGCGCCGAGTATTGGGCCGAGGGCGTGCAGGATTGGTTCGATACCAATCGCACCATGGACCACGACCACAACCACATCCATACCCGCGACCTGCTCAAGTCCTACGATCCCGAGTTATGCAAACTCCTCACGGATGTCCTCGGTGACTCCCCGTGGCGCTTCGTCTCGCCCCGCGCCCGCGCCGGCAAGGACCACCTCGCCGGCTATGACCCGGTCACCGCCCCCAAAATGGTGAAACTCGAATGCATCGATCTCGCCGCCCAGGATTATTACGACAAGTACTGGAAAGACTACTGGCAGCGGCTGCATGACAAATACCCGGGAAAAGCCGCAGCCAAGCCCGCTCCGTGAACACTTTCGGACTGCGGCGAGCCATCGCCGCTTTGTGCGGCTAACGGTTTTCCCAACCGGGGTCCATCTTCCCCACCTTCCGCCCGAAGTTCAGCAGGGCTGTATTTGGCGGTCCAGCGACCTCCCACCCCAATCGAAAATCCGACCCTCACCAAAATTTTCAAAAAAATTCATTGACGGCGCCGGAATTCCGCGCGACCACTACTCCGCAACACGGAGTAGTGAATGATTGACGCCTGGATAACCCAGCTCAGGAAAGGATTGCTCGAGTACTGTGTTCTCACGGTTCTTTCGGCCGGGGAGAGCTACGGGTATGAGATTGTGGCGGCACTGGGCAAGATCGAGGAGTTTTCGGCCTCCGAATCCACGGTTTATCCGATTCTGGCGAGGCTGCGGCAGGAGAAGTTCCTGAAGGTGCGGGATGTGCCGTCTCCGCAAGGACCGACCCGCCGTTATTTTTCGCTCACCGCGATCGGCAAGGTGCGCCTCGCGGAAATGAACAGTCACTTGAGACGGATCAACCGTGCGATTTCACAGCTCAAACCAACACCAAGGAAGGACATGGAAAATGACAATATCAACTGATGTCAAAGCCCGCATCGACAAGCATCTACAAGCCGTTCGGGACCACCTGAGCGACAAGGAGGAAACGGTTCAAAACGAAATCCTGGAGGGGTTGCGAGACCATATCAATGAAGCGATCACCCGGGGCGGCGAACCGATCACAATCGAACGGATCCAATCCATTCTCGCCAATATGGATGATCCCGCAAGCTATGCGGAAGAACCGGCAGTGCCGGCTGTTCCCGCAGCGAAACCGGCGGGTTCGATGTCCGGGAATCTATGGCGTTATCTGGCCATCGCTTTTCTCCTGATCAATTCCATCGGTGTTTGGAAGCTCATCCAAATCGAGAGCATGGCGCGCGGCGGATATGATTCCGGCGCCGGGGTGACAGCCGCGAGGGGAACTCCCGGCCACCCGCTGCCTGGGCCGGCCGGTGGAGCGGCATTCCATTGTGCGGCGTTCATGGAAAACAAGGAGCCGGTCCTGAACCAGGCCGACGAGCCGCTCACCTGGCTGTTCAGTGAGAACATCGTTGCTCAAGATGAAGTGGGAAAGAAGCTGGTGAATCCCCCCCTGAAAATGGTTCCAAACATGCGCGGCGACTATCAATGGAAATCCGCAAGGGAGCTCGTTTTCACCCCCAAGGAAGAATGGAGACCCAATAAATCCTTCAAGGTTGAACCTGACGACGAATTCATAACCCATCATGGAGCACGATATAGGGGTGCCCGGGAGTGGAAGTTCAGAACAATCGATTTCGGCCTGCAAAACGTCTCGCTTTCAACCAATAGCGGCCGGTTCTGTTTTGATTTGGGGTTCACCATGGCACCGGATCGCAAATCGCTGGGTGAGAAGCTCAAGCTCTCATATGTGACCGCCGACGGCGAGAGCATCCCACTCGACTATACCATGGATCGGCTAAGCCGGCCAACAAGCGCCCTGATCAGGACTCAGATCGTTCCGGCCATTTCATTTGTCGTGCGGATTTCTCCCGGTCTCACCGCGCCCAACTGGAAAGCCGGAACCGATCAGACGCTCGAGAAAAAGATCCAGAACCCGCTGACATTCTCCCTGACTTCCGCTATCAATGATGAGAAGGAATCCGCCAATCCCGCGATGGTTCTGGCCTTCTCAAATGAAACGAATGAAGCAACCGCCGCTTCCCACATTTCGGTGTCTCCGGGCGTTCCGCTGAAGATCACGAAGGCCCCGCAGGATCCGAAGAACCTGGTTCTAACAGGACCGTTTGCCCCCGGAGTATCCTATGAGGCCAAAGTGACGCGCGGACTGGTATCGATGGATGGCCATGTCATGGCATACGACGCGACACGAACCGTGGTCTTCTCCAACCCGCGGCAAAATGACCCGAAAACCGCCATCGCAAGCAACCACTTCGATCTCAAGCGCTTTTCCAAACAAGGCGCGGGCGTAATCGCATCGGGAAAGGAAGAGCTGATCTGGGAATTCAACACCGATGTCGCCGATGCCAAGGAGATCGGCGTGGAATCGCCGGACGCGCCTGTTGAGCTCACACCGAAAGTCGAGGGTAAATTCCGTTGGAAGTCTGCCACCGAACTTGCATTCACTCCCGCCGCCGAATGGGAACTCAACCAATTCTACTCAGCACGGCTCATCCGTGACTTGAAGAACCCTGCCGGAGCCATCTATGCCGGCGGGCGCTTCTGGGCATTCAGCACCCCGTCATTTGACTTGGCCAGTGTTGCCCAGACCGGCAACCCGGGGGGGAACCAGTTCCGTCTCTATTTCACCGGCGAACCCGATATCGACTCCCTGCGAAAACACTTGAAGGTCTATTCCCTCTTGGAAAACGGACGCCAAGCCTTCGCCGATTATATCATAACCGAAGGCTCCACTCCCTTCATCATGATTGCCAGTTTGGCGGCTCCCACCACGGGAACGGTGTATTTCGAGATTTCTCCGGGACTAAGGCACACCGGTTGGGTAAAGGGCACCGCCCATCTCATGATGAAAGAAACCAACCGCTCCAGTGTTCTGAGCGTCCGGGAAATCCGTGACAACGGAGCGAACGCGGGGGTTCTCGGAATTCATGTGAGGTTTTCAGAGGAAGTCAACGCGAAGGATGTAGCCCCCTTCATCGAGATCTCACCCAATGTCAAATACACGGTCCAGAAGGTATCAGGTCCGAACAACCAATTGTTCGTGCACGGCGGCTTCAAGGCGGAAACCCGGTATGAAGTGATTATCAGGGCCGGTCTGGTCTCGAAGACCGGCAATGTCCTGGCCAATGAATCCAAGACCACCGTGAATTTCCCGCGTCTCAGGGCCACCCTGTCCTTTGATGCGGACGGGCGCTACCTGTCACCGGAAGGCACCATGCTGATCCCGCTCAAATCCGTGAATCTGAAGGAATGCAGGATCTCCGTGGCGCCGGTCCTGGCTAACAACCTCGTGGCATTCGCCCGGGATGACCATGAGAACCGCTCCTACGGAATCCAGGATGGCGACTCAGAGGATCACGCCGGTTATGATGGTGAGGATTACGAGGGCGGTTACGGCCGCCGGACGAACATCGAGGACATGATAGGAAATGTGACCGGCAAGGAGATCAAGCTTCCGGCATCCCCCAATACCGAAGCCACCACATATCTCAACCTCCGCGATTACACCAGTCAAAAGGGCGCGTATGTCATTCAGGCGAAAAGCAGGGACAAGGATGAGGCGCAGTCATATAACCAAGTCAGATCGGATAGCCATTTGGTTGTTGTCACCGACCTTGGCATCACGGCCAAGTCCTCGAAAACCTCGGTGTTCTTATGGGTCTGTTCCTTGAAGAACGCAAAACCGGCGGCAGGCGTGGAAGTGATGGCCTTCTCCAGAAACAACCAATTGATTGCCAAAGGCATCACCAACGCTGACGGCGTGGCATCCCTCGCCTGCGACACACGGGACAAGAACAAAACCCCCTTTGTGGTTACGGCCCAGCTCGGCGATGATCTTTCCTATTTGCGACTGGATGGCAACGCCCTTGACGCGGACATGACGGAATCCGTGCGCGATTATCGGACCGGCGGATGCGAGGCATTCCTCTTCACCGATCGCGGCATCTTCCGCCCGGGCGAGACACTCCACGCGAAGACCATCATCCGCAACAGCGACTTCACGGTTCCCGCCTCATTCCCGGTGGTGTTCCAAATCATCAAGCCCGACGGACACATGTATAAGGAGATTACGGCGATGCCCAACTCATTCGGCATCGCCGAGATCGAAGCCGTGATGCCTGATTTCCTGCCTACCGGACGCTACTCGCTCAACCTGCACATCCCCCGTGCCACGGATAACCTTGGCAAAACGGGCTTTCTCCTGGAGGACTTCGTGCCGCCCCAGATCCGGGTTAAGGCGAAGGTGGAACAAGAGCGTGTTGAGGCGGGCAAACCCATCGATGCGGATATCTTTGCCGAGCATCTCTTCGGTTCACCGGCAGCGGGCTTGAAGGCCAATGCCAAGTGCATCCTTTCGGTGACCTCGTTCACCCACAAAAAATGGGGTGACTTCGTTTTCGGGGAGCAGAACCAGGGATATTACTATGCCGGTGATAAACCGACCTTCTCACTAAAACCTATCGATGTTGAAAACCTTGTTTTGAACGATCAGGGCAAAGCGACCGCAACCATTGAGACAGCCTGCTGTTTGAAAGCGCCCGGTCCGGTTCACGCGCTCATCCAGGCGACGGTCTTCGAACCGGGCGGCCGCGCCATCACCGCCAGCGCCAACACCACCATTGACCCATATCCTTTCTATATCGGGCTGAAACGACCTGCCGACTCATACGTCCGCACAGGGGACAAACAGAAAATCCAGGTGATCACGGTGCTGCCGACCGGTGAGGCCAGATCGGAGGGCAAGCCGTTGCTCGTCAAGGTGGCGCAGGTGAATTGGAATTACACCTACAAGCGGGCCCCCGACGGAACCTATGGCTATCGCAGTTTCAAGGAGGAAACCCCGATCAAAGAGGACACCCTCGCATTTTCCGCGACTCCATCCGATTATATCTATGTTCCGGAGACCTCCGGCTATCACCAGATCACGTTCACCGACCCGGACACCGGCTCCACGGCGTCGGTATCGTTCTATGCCTCTGATTACGGCCAATCATGGACCAACTCGCAAAAAGACCGCCCGGACAGCCTGACCTTGAAACTCGACAAGGCCGAGTATGCGGCCAATGACAAGGCGAAACTGACCATCCAGGCACCGTTCGCCGGCACGGCGTTGCTCACCATCGAATCCGACCGGGTTCTCGAGAGCCGCTATGTCGTGCTCGAAAAAAACACCGCTGAAATCGACCTGGATATCAAGGCATCCTTCGCACCGAATGTCCATTGTTCGGTCTCGGTGATCCGCCCTGCCGTCGCGGAATCCGCATGGACGGGCCACCGCGCCTTTGGTTCGATACCGCTCAGGATCTCATCCGCGAATCACCGCTTGAATGTGGCGCTGGAGGCTCCCGCGACGATTCTTCCGCAAAGCCCCCTCAAGGCCACGGTCTTCCTCAAGGATGACGCCGGGCTGCCCGCCGACGGGGAGGTGACGCTCGTTGCCGTGGATGAGGCGATTTGCATGCTGACCTCGTTCAAGACCCCGTCGCCGCTTGCCTGGTTATATGAAATCCGGCGGCTTGGAGTGTCATCCCACGATGTGTATTCGGAACTCATGCGCGTTCTTGATGAATCGGTTCTCAGTGGGGACTCGCACATATCCGGCGACGGTGGAGATGATGGCAACGCCGATGCCGCGGCCCTTCTCACGCGGCGCTTGAACCCGATCAAGGCAAACCGCTTCAAGCCGGTTTCCCTGTGGGTATCAAAAGTCATGGTCAAAGACGGTGTCGCGGAGGTCAATGTGGATGTTCCCGAGTTCACCGGCGAGTTGAGGATTATGGCGGTCGCCTGCAACGCTCAAAGAATGGGCAGCGCACAGGCAACAGTGAAGGTGAAACGCCCGCTCATTGTCCAACCGTCGCTGCCCCGTTTCCTGGCGCCGGGCGATGAATGCGAGATGAGTGTCAATATTTTCAATGAGATCGGAAAGGACATCACGGCCAAGCTCAGCGTGACTTGCGGCGGCCCTCTCTCGACAACACGGACAGAACAAAACGTCGATATCAAGCAAGGCGCGTCGGCGTTGGTGTTCGTTCCGGTGGTGGCGGGAAATGTCCCGGGGAAAGCGTTGTGTACCGTGACCTGCGAGGCCGAATCCGTGAAGTTCTCCGATACCATTGAAATCGCGGTTCGTCCCCCGGTCGCAGCCGAGGTCATTGCGGATTCCGGTATTCTTGGCGTGGGAAAAAGCGTTGAGGTTCCCATCCCCGGGAATCTGATTCCGGAGACCGTCCTGAGAAACATCACGATCTCGGCCGACCCGACCCTCGATCTGGGTGCCGGTCTTCAATACCTGCTGCACTACCCGTATGGGTGCCTCGAGCAAACGACATCCTCCGCCTTCCCATTGCTATATCTACCGGATTTGGCCAATCGCTCGCTGGAGCATTCCATGACCAAGGAGGATGTGAGATCCTTTGTGACGGGCGGCATCTGGCGGCTGCTTTCCATGCAACTGCCGAACGGCGGATTTTCCTATTGGCCCCATTCCTCGGAGCCGAATCTGTGGACTTCGGTTTATGCGACCCATTTCCTCGTTGAGGCCAAGAAGGCGGGATTCGATGTTCCCGAGGACTCCCTGAAAAGGGCTCTCAGCGCAATGCGGGCAAACCTCGAAACGAACCGCCCGGACACGGCACTGAGCGCCTACGAATTGCAACTCCGCTATGACACCCGCGCCTATGCCTGCTATGTGCTGGCAATGGCCGGTGACCCGGAATTCGCATGGCAGACCAGAATGCTCGAAATGAAGGACAAGATCTCCTACTACGCCAGGCTCCTCAACGCATCCGCGCTTCTCATGGAGGGCGAACCAAAGCGGGCCGTCCCCTTGCTCAAGGAGCTTGGCCTGCCGGGTGAGGGCATCCGTGAGATGGGTGGCGCCTTCAACAGTACTAACAGAAATGCCGCCCTCCTTCTCTCCGCGTGGCTTGATATCGATCCGAAAAATGGGAATGTCCTGAAACTTGTCGAACTTCTGGGCAAATCGAAGCACAATGGCTACTGGGGATCGACCCAGGAGAATGCCATGGTCATGCTGGCGCTCGGAAAGTACGCTCAAAGAACGCCCCGGACACCGCAGGATTTCAAAGGAGTGATCACGCTGCCAAACGGCACGTCGGAAACATTTGATCATACCAAGGACAGAAGCTGGACCACCGCCCTTGGTGAAAAGGGTGAAATCACCATCACCAACAACGGCCCGGGGACCTTCCTCTATTCTCTCAGGGCGGAGGGCGTTCCCGGCAATCCCGTCGAATACTACAAGCAACCGAATGGCAGGAATGAGGGATTGATCGTCGGACGCACCTGGCTCAATGACAAAGGGGACCCCATCGACCTGACCCAAGTCAAACAGAACGCCCTGGTCGTCGCCAAAATCACCTTGAACCCGAACGGAAATCCCTACGACAATATCGCGATTGAAGACCTCCTGCCTGCCGGCCTGGAGATCGAGAATCCGGATCTGGAAACCTCGCAATCCCTGCCCTGGGCCACCAGGGAATTCGAGTGGTGTTCCCACCGCGACATTCGCGATGACCGTCTGTTGTTATTCACCCGCCCGGTATCCAGCAGCAGTGTGTTTTACTATGTGGCCCGCGCCGTGACACCCGGCAAGTTCATCGTCCCGCCGATTACCGCGGAGTGCATGTACAAACCGGAGGTCAGGAGCGTGAACGATCAGGGCACGATGATCATCACCAAATAAGGCCATGCATCCCTGAAGCATGAAACGCATTTCCATTCCGGGCTTCCGCCGCGCACTGCGCTGGGGTGCCTGTGCGCTGCTGTCGTTGAGTGTCACATTTGTCGGGCTGTGGTTTGCCTTCCCCTTTCACAAGGATGTGCTTTACGACTTTCCGTCCTCGACAGTTTGGTGTGATCGCGACGGCAGGCCCATGCGCGTCAAATTGTCCAAGGGTGATTTTGATTGCAGGCCGGACTATGTTTTTGATGAAGCCGACTGGATAGGGAAAGCGGTAGTGGCTGCCGAGGACCAGCGTTTCTGGAGGCATTGTGGCGTCGATGTCTTGGCGGTGATCCGCTCGTTGAAACAAACGACGACATCGCTGCACCGGGTATCCGGTGCATCAACGGTATCAATGCAACTCCTCCGTCTCTCCAGCCCGCGAAAGCGCAATCTGCTGACCAAGGGGATTGAGGCATTCCGCGCGTTGCAAATGGAGCGGCAACTGACCAAGGAGGAAATCATCACGCTTTACCTGAACCGTGCTCCATTCGGCGCGAACCTCATCGGAATTGAATCCGCCTCCCGCAGGTATTTTGCCAGGGGAGCCCACGATTTGAGTCTTGGGGAGGCATCCTTGCTCGCAGGCATTCCGCAATCCCCCACGCGATTCAACCCGGTGAAGGATCTTGCCGCGGCGAAAAAACGCCAAGCCTATGTCCTGCAACGAATGGTCGCATGTGCATTCATTACCCGCGGGCAAATGGACAACGCCCTCGAGCAACCGTTGCAGTTTCAAAAGGATCGATACCCATTCCTGGCGCCACACTTTTGCAATACATTCTGCCGCGGAACGGTTCACGGCGCTTCCGAGGTGAGGACGACCCTCAACCTCGGTTTGCAACAAACCATCGAGGACGCACTCCGGAAATACTCCCCCGCCTTGCGTGCGGAGGGTATCCATGGCGGTGCCGTGGTGGTTTTGGATACCAAGACCAGCGAGGTCCTCGCCATGGTCGGGTCACCCGATTTCGGAGCAATGGCGAAAGGCGCGCAAGTCAATGCCGCCGTCTCGCCACGCTCCGCCGGTTCGACACTCAAACCATTTGTATATGCCATTGCAATCGAGAGGGGAATGGTCACACCCATGCGTGTGCTCTACGATGTTCCCGCAAGCTACAGCGACTATGATCCGACCAACTTCGCTAAAGACCATTGCGGCATTGTCACGGTGAGGGACGCCCTGGTCCGCTCGCTCAACATGCCGGCCATCGATATGGAAAAGAGGATAGGCCAACCGCTCTTGCACACGAAACTCAGGGAACTCGGGTTGAAGACCCTCTCCGAATCCCCGGCATACTACGGGCTCGGCCTCGTTCTCGGCAACGCGGAGGTTTCGCTGCTGGACCTTTCCAACGCCTATGCCTGCCTGGCCCGCGGCGGGGTTTACAAACCCTATCGAACAATTCCTTCCGCCGCGGACAGCGGAACCCGCCTTTTCTCCGATGAGGTATCCTGGCTGGTCGCGGATATGTTAGGCGGGGATGAACGGGCCATGTCGTCTTCCGGCACGATCGCCGACATCAGGATCCCGAAGCTGGCATGGAAGACCGGGACCTCATCGGGATTCCGGGATGCGTGGACGATTGCTTACAATCCGGAATTCGTGATCGGAGTCTGGCTCGGCAATCCGAACGGCACGCCCTCCAAGTTCCTGGTCGGAAGAAGGGCCGCTACCCCGATTGTGTGGGATATATGCCGGCGGCTTTACCCATCTGGAATCGGGCCGTGGTTCACCAAGCCCCAGGGCATCCAGGATCGCGAGGTGTGTGCGGTTTCCGGTCAGTCGGCATCCCGGAACTGCACTCATAGAATACACGATTATGCCATCATGGATGTCAGCCGGTACGAAACCTGCGGGGTTCACCTGCAAGGCACGGAAGCCGTCTGGCCCGCCCCGGTGGAGGCCTTCCTGAAGAGCCATCAAAACGCCGGGGTGCCCGACAACAACCAACTGGTCATCACCACCCCGGCCAGCGGCAGTTCGTACCTTTACCTGCCTGATCTGGATCCGCAGCACAATCAACGCATTCCATTCACCGCGACCTTCAGCAATTCATCAGCCGACCTCCATTGGTTTGTCAACGACAACTATATCGGTGCCTCCAAGTCCGGGGGAACGGTATTCTGGCCCCTCGGCAAGGGAACGCATCGCATCGTTTGTTCCGACGGCAATGGCAAGAGCCGCCTGGTCGCCATTTCCGTGAAATAGGGTATGTCGGAAAACCCACAGGACATAACCGACGGCAACCACGAATAACCACTCGGTGAATTCCTCCCACGCCACATACCAAAGAAGATTGTCAGCAAACACGCCGGACAAGAACAGGCGCATGAAGCCGAAGCCGAGCGGCCCGAGCGAGGCGGCGAAGAACACCTTGGCGAGCGGTACAGGATCGTCCTTTTTGAACAGCATGACAAACCATGAGGCGGTCAGTAACACAATGGCGATGCCGGGACAATAGTAGTTCTCAAACCATTGCGAGCTAACCATCAGCGCGTAGTGCTCGGCGGCCCCCATCACCACGCTGTCGTAGGAAACCATCTTGACCCCGGCAGTGAATGGAATCATGGCCGCCACCAGCGTGGCAGGTATCAGCATCTTGAAAACCCGCTGCAGTTTGCATGGCACGGCGGAGTATTTGATGCATCTCCCGCAGAGATTCAATGCCGCGCAGCGCTCTTTGGGCGCGCTGAGCTTGAGCACCCGGCGGTCCACCCCATCGAGCACGGCCCAGGCAATGAACGAAAATCCCACGGCCATGCCGAAATTGTGCAGGTATTCCCACAGATCCGAGCGCCCGCCAAAGCACAGGTAATTCACCGTGCAGGCGTTCTCGCCCAGCCAAAACGCGATCAACCCGCGCCGCAATGCGGTGAGATCCGGCTCGTTCCGCCGCCACAACCAGACGATCCAGATGAATGACAGCAACATGTAAATCGGTTTGACGACAAACCCGGCGCCAACCGCCAGCGCTTGTTCGGCGGTGCTCATGTCGCGGGTGGCCAGGACAGCGCACTTGGCGGCGGAAGCACCGCTCCCATCCGGCGCCACGAACTGATACATCACAACCGGCAGGACTCCGGTGACAAGGATGGCCAGCCAGATCAGACCTATGGAATGCGGATTCTTGTTCATGTGCGTCCCCTTCGCAGATTGTTGAAAACACAGGCCGGCATCAAACGTCCGTCCGGTTGCGGATAAACCTGGCAGCATTTGCGGACCCGCGCGAGATCGAATGTGTCGGGATCCATGAATTGATGGATGAATATGGATTTCACCGAGCGTTCGCCCGTCTCCATGGCCTTGCGCGGCGAATATCCGCCCGCGGTGGCCGAGACTAACAGTGCTCTAACAGCCTTGAGTGCCTGCTCCGAAAGGAACGGATTGCAGCCGCAGGGCGATCCCGGTTCGCAGCCGCCGGTTTGCGGGGTGAGCCGGTTGTTGACGATGGGTGGCAGCCCCGCCCAGATGTCATACACGGCGTCGGTGACTTGTTGGAAGCTGTCCGCATCGGTGCCGAAGATGGCGCGGTTCTGGATCAACCCCAGATAGCGCTCGGGACTAACCATGCGTTTGATAGGAAGGAAGCGGCCATCCTCACCTTTCAAGTAAAATGCCAGGGCAAAACATGCCGGATGACTGCATGGCAACGGCGAGAAATCTTCGGCGGTCACGGTGCCCTTGCCCGCACCGTTAAGACCAGCGATGACATCAGGGATGGTGGTCGCGTCGGGCGGGCGTTCCATGTGCGCGCCGTTGCCGGTATAGGCGGCCGGTTGAAACATCGCGCTCAGAATGTGGTCGTTCGCGAACAACAGATCGGCGATGGCGCCCACCTGATGGTCGTTGATGCCCCGGGCAACCGTGGCGGTCAGCGACATGGGCGCATTCAGGGCCGCGCAGGCCTCGATGAGACGGAGTTTTTCCGCCAGCAGCGGCTTGCCGCGCAGTTTCTGATAGACATCATCGCTGATGCCGTCGAATTGCAGCGAAATGATCACCCGGCGATCGGCCAGGAAACGCAGTAGTTCGTCGTTTCTAACCAACACGGTGCCGCTGGTGGAAACGCTCACCCGGAGGATCTCCTTGCGCGACAGGCATTCCTCGACAATCTCGCGGAAATGCGGATTCACGGTCGGCTCGCCGCCCGAGAGATTGACCACATCAATGGATCCTTCCGAGCGGATGAGCGAGTCTAACATGGGGGCCACGTCCGC